>Ga0181573_10001825_pt1 | contig 20374 bp, 9 predicted proteins | sample 101ome_25_FD_148643 | JGI IMG/M metagenome (GOLD analysis project Ga0181573, IMG submission 148643) | Coastal salt marsh microbial communities from the Groves Creek Marsh, Skidaway Island, Georgia - 101409BT metaG (spades assembly) | ecosystem: Environmental > Aquatic > Marine > Intertidal zone... | reverse complement strand
AGATTTGAGACCCACCGCACTCCTTGCAATGAGAGCGCTGACGACCGTGCACGCAGATCGATGCACCACCGCACTCCTTGCACCGAGAGCGTATACGACCGTGCTCGCAGATCGATGCACCACCGCACTCCTTGCACCGATGGCGCTCACGACCGTGCTCGCAGAATGCAGACCCACCGCACTCCTTGCAGCGTCTGCGCTCACGGCCGTGCTCGCAGATTTGAGACCCACCGCACTCCTTGCACTCAGAGCGCCTCTTCCCGTGCGGACAAGCGCTGCACACCTTGCAATTCGACCTCCGCTTCACCCCGTGCTCGCACGGCCCCTTCGTGTAAGGGGCCCTCTTCCGCTTCGTCCCCTTGCTCGACGCGTCCTCCGTTACCCCCACGTCGACGTCCACATCCGGGAGCACCCTACCCACGTTCGGCCGCCAAATTGCTGGCATCCACCCCGCACCCCGTCCAAGTGCCCCGCCCGTTTGAATGTTACCTTCGGTAAAGTTTACCAGTGGTGCTACCAGGTAGCTGAGGATCTCCCGGGGTTGGGGGCACTTCGGCGGGCACCGGAGCGCGATGCTGTCGCTGTCCGCGCGAGTGACCCACGGCGTCGTCCGTCCGGCGCGTCTGGGCGAACGCCGGCGACCCGCGCGTCTCGCCGCGTCCGGCCCGTCGCGCGCGCGCCGCGGAATCAGGCGCCGCGGCACGCGAGCGGCGGCGGCGCCGGACGACCACGGCGACGACGACGACGGGACGACGTTCGAGCACGAGGAGCACGACGAGGAGTGGACGGACGCCGAGGAGGGCGGCGACGCGAGGGTGGGGCGCGAGGATGACGTCGACGAGACGTCGGCATCGTCCGCGTCCGCGGCGGCGTTCGCGCGCTTCAGCGCGGACCTCGACGCGCGCGCGTTCGGCACACAATCGGGACCGCCGCCCCGCGCGGCGTACGCGGGTACCCTCGTCGAACCCTCGTCGCCGGCCCCCAACCGACCCGCCGTCGCGCCCATGTCCGGCGCGCGGAACGGCGTGTTCAACGTCGGCCTCGTCTCCACCGCGGTGCTCGTGGCGTGGGGGGTCAAGAGGGCGGTGGACGCGTTCAACCGCATCCCGAACCTCAACGCCGAGGAACGCGTGTTGCGGATGGCGGACTTCGCCGCCGAGGCGCTCGAGCGCGCGAAGGCGATGCCCGACGGCCCGAGGAAGGACAAGGAGATCAAACGCGTCACCGCCCTCATCGCGGACATCGACGCGAAGCGGGCCAAGATCGAAGCCGCGGAGCGCAGGCGCCGAGAGTGGAGCGAGCGCGTGATGCGCGTCGACGAGGACGGCGTGTCGGTGCGATCGAAACGGGAGGCGGCGAGGCGCGAGCGAAGGGCGCCCGCGTCCGCCCGGCGAGCGCGGCGCGCGGCATCGGACGACGACGACGACGACGACGGTGACGACGGCGACAGTGACGGCGACGCGCGCGACTCGTCCGCATCCGACGCCTCCGCATCCGATGCGTCAAAACCCTTCGACGCTCAAAACACCGCCGATGCGTTGGAGAGGAGCCGGCGGGAACGAGACGCCAGGTACGAGGCGGCGATGGAGCGGGCGCGGTCGCGGGAGCGCGCACCCCCGGGCGCGGGCGCGCGTTGGATGAACGCGACGGAGTACCTGCAGAGACGGATGGACAAGACGGCGACTGGGTACCGTCCGGAGGAGGGCGTCGAGGGCATCGACGAGGGCATCGACGAGGAGAACGCCGAGGCCGAGGCGGAGGTGGCGGCCAAGGCCAAGGCCAAGGCGGCGGCGGAGGCTGCCGAGTACAGGCGTAAGGCTGAGGCCGAGGCGCGCGCGAAGGCTGAGGAGGAGGAACGCGAGCTCGAGCGCGCGAGGGCGATGGCGGAGGCTGAGGCGAGGGCAAAGGCGGAGGTGAAACCGATTCCCCCGAAGGCTCCTCCGTCGTTTTCCGGCAAGGCTCCCGTGTTCGAGCCGGACATCGTGGACAACTTCGACGATCTCAGGGGCGGGAACCTGTCGCCGCGGGACGAGGCCGAGTTGGAACGCGAGATTCGCAGGCTCGAGGAGCGGTACGGCGACGACAGGAACGTCAGCGCCGAGGAGCTCGACGCCAAGTGCCAGGAGATCATCGACCGGTACGGCCTCGGCGAGCGTGAGTTTACGGCGAACGAGACGTACGACCCCGGCGCGGACCCGAAGATGGCCCCGACGCACTACTCCCAGGAGAACCCGTTCTACTGGCGAACGCTCCGCGCGGTGCACCCGATATTCGAAGCCGACCCGACGGCGAAGACGATGGGCGTGATGACGATGATGATGACGCCGCCCGGGCTGCCCGCGTATCTCCCCGGGAATAAGAAACCGGCGGACAGGTTACACGCGATCGCGTTCGAACGCAGGGAGGACGCCGAACGGTTCTGCTGGTACATGCGGTCGACGAGGGTGGACGGCGAGGGGGTGTGCACGACGCAGCCCATGCCGCCGGCGACGCTGGAGGAGATGGCGAATGAGACGTCGTACGGGGTGACCGTGGTGGGGGGCGGGCGAGTCGACCTGAGCCCTTCGCGAAGCGACGTGGAGATACTGGCGGAGATTCGGGAGATCGGGGGCGAGCAGTACCTGTGGGAGTTCGCGCGGTTCACGAGGGACGAGCTCGAGGAGTCCAGGAAGCCGCCGCCGCCCACGGTGCGTTACTGACCGGATAGAAGAGCCCGTGACATATCATGAAAAGCCCAAACTGGCGAGAAAATGACGCACTGGCGAACCTCGGTGGGCACCCGACCGGTTGGGGTTGCTGTCATGCGTTTCGTCATTTTTCGTTGCAACCGACCATTTTCGCAAAAGTTCCAAACTGAATACCGTGCGAAATACCGCAGCGATCCGCCTGTCCGGACATGTGTCATTGGAAATCTCCGATTTCGTCACCGCCCACGTTTTTCGACGGTTATGCATTACGCGCGTGGGCGGAGGGACCGGTTATGCACAAGCGCGCGCGCACCGACACGCTGGACACCCCATCCGACGCGACCGGTCGCATCGTACCCATCGTGGTAGCCGCTTGATCCGTGCTCGTACGCCGACGCGCGCATCCACACCCGCCGCGCGACGCATCGCGACGCCGAAACGACCGCCGCCCACCCTTCGTCAACAATGACGACAGCCGCTAACGGCAACGGCCACGCGCACGCCGCTCCGGACGCCGGTGCCGCCGATCCCGCGCCGAAGAAGCCCTGGAGCGACAACGAGGAGGATCCCAACAGCCTCCGGGCCATCATCCGCGCCAACTTCCCCACGTCCATCGACGACGCCTTCCCGTTCCTCAAGGTGGCGCGAACCATGACGCGAGACGATCTGAAAAACGACCTCGTCGCCGGTCTCACCGTCGCGGTCATGGTCATCCCCCAGGGCATGGCCTACGCCGCGCTCGCGTCCCTGCGACCGGAGATCGGCCTCTACTCCTGCATCCTCCCCATCCTCACCTACGCGCTCGTGGGATCCTCGAGGCAGCTCGCGGTCGGGCCCGTCGCCATGGTGGCGCTGCTCACCACCGCGGGCCTGTCGCCAATCGTCGACCCCAACGAGGATCCCGACCGGTACCAGCAGCTCGCCTCGACGCTCGCCTTCATGGTGGGCGTCATGCAGGCGGGCATGGGGCTTCTGAGGCTGGAGTTCATCGCCAGGTTCCTCCCTCACCCCGTGCTCAGCGGGTTCACGTCCGCCGCCGCCATCGTCATCGGCTCGTCGCAAATCAAAGACGTGTTCAAGATCAAGATTGGCCGAAGCGAGCGATTCCAGGAGATCATGGACGACTTCGTGCACAACGTCCACGACACCCACGGGCTGACCTTCGCGGTCGCCGCCACGTCCATCGTCTTCCTCCTCGGCGCGAGGCACGCCAAGCGCAGGTTCAAGGCGATCAAGATGCTCCCCGAAGCGCTCGTCCTGGTCGTGTTTTACATCCTCGTCTCCAAGTACGCCGAATTCGACGACAAAGGGGTCAGGGTCATCGGCAAAGTTCCCGCGGGGTTTCCGTCCCCGCGGGGCATCCTCACGTCGGAGCTCGGCCAGCTCGTCGGCCCGGCGCTGACCATCTCCATCGTCGGTTTCCTCGAGTCCTTCGCCGTGGCCAAGACAATCGCGGAGAAGGAACAGTACCCCATCAGCGCTCGCCGCGAGCTCATCGGGCTGGGCGCGGCTAACCTCGCGGGGTGCTTCTTCAAGTGCATGCCCGTCACCGGCGGGTTCAGCCGATCGGCGGTGAACTACCAGGCGGGTGCCAAGACGGTCTTCGCCGGGGCGATCACCGCGGTCGCCCTCACCCTCACCGTGCTCTTCCTCACCCCGCTCTTCACCGACTTGCCGAAACCCATCCTCTCCGCCATCATCATCGTCGCCGTGTCCACCCTCGTGGATCTTCAGGAGTTTGTGCACCTGTGGGCGACGGACAAGCGCGATTTCTTGCTCGTCTCGTGCGCGTTCCTGTGCACCCTCTTCTGGGGCTTGCTCCAGGGTATCCTGGTCTCCGCCGCCCTCGCCGTGACGCTCCTGGTGCAGAGAACCGCCAATCCCCACTCGGCGGTTTTGGTCAAGGTGCGCGACGACCCGCCCGTGTTTCGCAACCGCGAACGGTTCCCTCACGGCGAACCGATCCCGAACGTGCTCATATACAGGCAGGACGCGCCCCTGTTCTACGCCAACGCCGATTCCTTCCAGGAGTCCATCCTGACCTTGGCCGGCGATGGACACGCTCGCGTCGTCGTAATCCACGGCGGCGCGATGCCGCTGGTGGACTCGACGGGCGCCGCGACTTTGACTCGCATCCGCCGCAGGCTCGCCGAGCGGGGCGTTCACGTGGTGCTGTGCGAGTTTAACGGACCGGTGCGCGACGCCCTGCGCCGGGCGCACGTCGCGTACGACGCGGACCGAGTGTCTTCTAAGGATGGCGAATCTAAGGACGATTCGGACGAGGAGGAGGGCGACGCGTGCGCGATGTTCGTGTCGCTGACGGACGCGGTGGCGAGGGCTCGGACTTTGGTGCGCGAGGCGGAGGAAGCGACGCCCAGGGAGGTGACGGTGAAGCTGGAACCCCGGGAACGGTCGGGGGCGGCGAGGCTGAGCGAAGACGGCGCGATGACCGCGGTCTCCGCGGATGACCTCTGAGCGGCCAATCACGACGCTCCTCACGACCAATCACGACCCTTATTACGTGTACGCATGACCCTTATTACGTGTTAATAATACGACGCGCCCTCGCTACTGGTCCGGCTTCGTAGTCTCCTCGTCAAAGAACGAGGAACGGTCGCGTGCGAACGGGTCGCTCGCGGCGAGTTCCTCCGGCGACAGCGGCCGTCCCCATTCTTCGCGGCTCGATTCTTCGTCTCGGTCGACCCAAGGACACATCGCGGACTGGATGAGCGCGAGCTTGTCGGCCCTCGCGAGTCTCTTGAGCGCCATCTCCCGCCGCGTCGCGTCCGCGCGGTTCGCCGCCGTCTCCGCGTAGCGCAAGCGCGCGGGAGGGTCCGCGCGAAACGCCTTCGCGCCGCCCGTCCTCAAACCCGCGTGCTGCTCCAGCCTCCGTCTCAATGAAATCGTTATGCCCGTGTACAGCTTGCCCCCCCTCGTCTCCACCACGTAGACCAGCCACCCCTTGGACGACGACGACGACACCGCCGCGGAGCGTGCGACAGACGCGGCCGCCGCGACGACCGCCCTTCCCGCCGCGGTCGCCGCCATGGTCGGCTGCGCGCGCTCGTCACCTGTGAGGCGCCTCGCTCAAAAAGTCGCGCGCGGTTCATCGTCAAACTCTTGGCAAGTTGGAGCTGTCACGTCAGTTGGCAGGTCCGAGGTGGGCGAAGAGGCGGGTGTATCGGGGTCCTATCGCGCCGCCGCGACCCGACGCCTCCCTCACACGACCCGCGCCATGTCCGCGCCGGGCGACGGCGAGCTCGAGGGCGCGCACCTCCGCGCGGCCCCAGCCCCCGCGTCGGCGTACCCGCGCCAACACGGCCACAGGCACCACGCGCGATACCGACCCCCGTCGTACGCGCTTCACACCCGCGTTTACACGAGCCTGCGCCCAACCTTGGAGGTGTATCCGCTCATGGCGGCGGTCGCCGCCGGGGCGATATTCGCCGGCGTCATCATATGCCACGACCTCGCGCACAACCACGAGATCTTCGTGTCCAAGCGGCGCAGGACCGCGCAGGTGGTGGACTCCGACGACGCCGTGGCTTACGCCAGGGAGACGAAACTCGCGAGGGCTGGGTACGACCACGCGCTGAGGCGGTGGGCGCTGAGACGCGCGCCGAGGGTGTTCGGCGGCGGGCGACGCGGCGAGGAGTACGGGCCGGACGGTGTCACGAGGGACAAGTGGAGGGAGCGCGCGGATGGTGCAACGGCGGGATGAGATCCACGCGCGTCCACGGGACGACACGACCACGAACACGACAACGAACCACGACAGGAAAAACACCGTTGAGCTCACGGTTGGTCTCTTCGACTCAACGACCAGACGCCCAAAGTAGCTTTTGAATGAGCCACAAGGTTGCGGTCATTCTCCACACAAAGATCAAAAGATCGCGAGCTCCTGCCTCGTCCTTTCGATGCAGGAGCTCGCCATCTGCGACGGCAACCTACGAAACGCGATGGCAAATGTCATAGGGCTAGCTACAAAAGCTACTTTGGCGCGTCGCGGGATCAACGATGTTTTTTCTCAACCTGTAATAACACCGACGACGACGCGTCTCACGAACGCCCACTCCCAAATCTTCCATCGCTCAATCGTCGATGACGATGTCGTCCAGATCCAGCTCGTCGTCCCCTTTCTTCGGCGCGAACCCCCGCCCGTCCCCGAGCACCGCCAGCCTGTTGACGAAATCCCACGGCTTGAGCATCTCCGTCCCTCCGACGATGACGTCGCGGCCCAACGCCTTGGACAGCTCGTACGCCTCCCTGCTCTCGCCGCGCGTCACGCCGCCGACGATGAAGACGATCAGACGCCGTCCGTTGTTACCCGAAGCCCCGGACGCGCTGAGGTTAGACGCGGTCCTCCTGTGGCCGGGTAAGAGCGCGCCCTGCGACGGCAAGTCGTTGGCGGAACCGGCTCGGTCGAACCTCGGAGCCTCGTGATCGCCGCCGAAGGAGCCCCGGTTGCGATCGATGTTGTGCACGCCCCCGCCGCCGGGCCGCGACCTCGCGCTCTTACCCGGGGTCTTGGCCGTGGCGACGCCGCCGCCGCCGCCGGCTGTGCCACCGCCGGCTGCGCCGACGCTCGGTTTCATCGGCGAACTCTTCGCGCTCATCGCGGGAGGCGGCTCGTTTTCGCCGCCCAAACTGGGGTACTCCATGGGGTTCAACGTGCCCGCGTCGATCGCGCGCGCGAGGTGGTGAATCGTGGGTAGGAACCTGTTGAGGTCCCACTCGCTGTCGCGCTGGTGCACCACCGGCCTCTTGCTCTTCGTCGTCTTGTTGAAACCGCTCATCGACGACTTCTTCTTCAACACTCGCACGCCGAGGTGCTCCAGGTTGGTCACCGTGTCCATGTCCACCCTGGTCAGACCTGTGGCTTTCATCCACCGCGCGCGCTCCGCGTCGTCGAACTTCTCCGGGTGCGTCGCCGCGTACAGCAGTAGGAGCCTCAGCTTGTCGTTCGGGTCCATCTCCGCGGCGGTCTCTCGGAAGTTTTGCAAGAGCGCCATGATCGTCTTGGAGTTGCCCTCGCCGAAGATGATCTCCTCCTCGCACCTCCCGACGTTGGAGAGGTTGCGCTGGTTCAGCGTGGAGTTGATCTGCGCGGCGATGCTGGTGTGCGTCGACAGCTTGGCCTGCGCCTCCATGAACCTCGGCAGCGACTGCACCACCTTCTTGAGGTCCCCGGTGGTGGAGTCGCTGGTGAGTCGGCTGCTGGATCCCTTGGCGCTAAACTCCTTCGCCTTCTCCGCCAGCTTGTTCAGCACCGCGGCGATGTGCTCGTGTCTCAGCTCGCAAAACAGCGGGTCCTGCTCGTTCAGCACCGCCTCTTTGTCCTGCGTCCCCTTGTTCGTCTCGATCTTGTACTTGAACAGACCGTTGCGGTGGTTCACTTCGCAGAGGTCGAAGAGCATCGCCTCGTACGTCCACTCGTGCACGATTGGCGCGATGGGATCCACCGACCTATCGACGATGAGCACGTCGCACGTGGTGGCCAGCGATTGGCCCGACTTGTTCGCCAGGTACGTCGTCTGCCTGTGCACCTTCTCCGCGACCGCCGCGGCGACGCTGCCCCCTTTCACGCCGTCCGGTCCCACGCTCTTGTACCGGATCTTCGGCATCTCTCTCAGCGACGCGAGCAGCGTGGTGATCCTCGTCGCGCACACGTCCGCCTCTCTGCGCCACTCGGGCTTATCCCGAGGCGACTTGCCCCCGAAAAAGTCCACGAGCGCGTACTCCTGCCCCGTCACGAACGTGCGCTGGTCCCTGGTCTGATACTCCAGGTTGAGCTCGGCGAGGGACGCGAGGCACTCGACGAGGGGTTTGCACTTCTTGATGGCTGCGAGCTGCGCGGACGGCAGCGGCGAGGAGAAGAAGACGTGTGCCTTGAGGTACATCGCGGGCGCCTCCGTCGCGGGGCTTTTCTTGCCGGCGCTCTTCGGCGGGTTGGCCCAGTCGTCGCACAGGCGCGAGACGGATTCGGCGGACGGGGTGAGGAAGTACACAGCCTCGAGGTGCGACTGGGGCTCGCGCGACTTGCCGAGTGTCTCCACGAGCGAGACCCCTTCCGCGGTGAGGTCGGACATGCCGCAGGTGGACGAGAGCACCCTCACGGTGACGTCGTCGACGATCATGACGCGCCACTCGCACTGCGGCGACGCCTCGCGCGCCTTGCCGAGCATGTCATCCACGAACCGGCGGCGCGTCGCCGCCCTGAAGCTGTCGCGGTCGTTCGGATCCGCCATCGGGTTCGCGCTGACGTCCCTTCAGGCGACTGCAGGGTCCGGCGCCGGGCCCGACGGGTGCGCGGACGGATCTGCCGATGGGCGCGCGGTCGCTCGAGCTCGACGGGACGCCGCCGGCGCGGGCGATGCGTTTCCGACGGGCGAGGGGCGTTCACGGACGCGCGCCGCGGGTTACGCCCCGCGCCGATCAGCACGCGTCGTTGTTGCCTTCGATTTATTCCGTTTCCCAAACTCCCTCGTCGTTGCCACGGCGAGTTCAAAGTGGAAGGCGAAGGGAGCGGCGCGTCTCATCCGCCGGACACGCCGCGAGCGTGCGCGTCCCATGGCGGATCTCATCGCCGTGCGCGATGGCGGCATCCGCCCGCTCACGGTCGACGCCCTCGAGCGCTGGCTCAGGAGCGACGACGTGGAGCGCGACGGGGCGATGTCCGCGCAGCAGTGGGCACAGCTGTGGTTCGTGATGGAGACCATCGCTCTGTGGGAGCACGACGACGCCGAGGATGCCGAGGCGAAACCGACGGAGGAGGACGCGAGAGCCGCGAGCGAAGGCGCCGCCGCGAATGCCAACGCCGCCGCGGCCAAGCTGGCGCACGACGCCGCCGGCGGCGACGACGACGACGACGCCGAGGGCACCGCGATGCGCCCGTCGCCCGCGGAACGACGCATGGCGGACGAGATCCGAGCCATCCTCGAGGCGCACGCGGCATCCACGAACGGGTCCGACGGCGACGACCTCTCGCGCCCGGACGAACTCGCGGCGCCGCTCGTGCACTTCGCGCTGGCGCGCGGCGCCGCTGGCGTCATCTCCGGCGCGCACGTCGGCGCCTCGGGCGCCGCCGCCGTGGACGCGCTCGAGTGGGTCCGCCGCGAAAAGGCTGAAGCGGTGGAACGAATCTGCGGCGAACACCACGCGTCGTTCACGCGCGCCATGCGGGAGCTGGACGGCGTCAGGGACGGCATGCGACGCCTCGGCACCGCGGCGAGGGCGCAGGACGACGCCGTCGCGAACGCCGGCGGCGCGTTGCTCCGGTCGCTCGACGAGTTCGAACGAGCGATGGCCGAGGAGCGTTCGACGAACGACGCCATCGACGCGGTTCGAGCGTGCGCCGACGCGCTGCGATGCGCGGCGTCGTGCGACGAGGCGATGGCGCGGGGCGACTTACTCCGTGTTATAAGACGGTGCGACGAGATCGAGACGTCGCACGTGCCGCGGTTGTTAAACGCGGTTAAATCCGCGGGCGCGTCGTCGCTGGCGGATTTTCTCAGGGTGGGCGCGCGGCGATCGCGAGCCAAGGCGGAGAAGTTGGCGCACAGGGCGGCGCGCGACTGGCTCGTCGCGGCGAGGGACGTCGCGGCGGCGTTCGGGGCGGCGGCGATCGCGAGAGAAGCACACGGAGGAGGAGGAGGAGGAGGCGCCACTTTGGGGGCCAACCGAGGGGCGGACCCGGAGGTTGGGATCGATGTTAATTACGGGGATAGACGTCGTCGCGCCGCGAACGCGGCGGATGCCGCGCGAAGGAAGGATCCGCGCGCGTTGCTCGAGGCGCTGGACGGGTCCGTCGAAGCCGTCCGTCGTGAGGCGTCGTCGTCGTCGTCGTCGTCGTCGCGACTTTGGGGTCCACCGATCGCGGCTTCGGGGGGGACCGCGGATGAGCGAACGTCGTCTCACAGACCCGCGCGCGTGTCATCCGGTTCGTCCAACGGCGAGCGCGCGGCGGCGAGGCGCATCGACTTTGCGCGGGAGGTTATGTCCCTGGACGCGGCGCCCATCGAACGGGAGCCTCCTCGGCGGGATCCCGTCGATGGGGCCGACGGAGATCTCGGCGGCGAATCGGGCAACGACGGGTCGTATAACGGCGCGAACTCCCATCCGGTTTGGAACTTTCCGGATCTGGCGTCTTACGTCGACCCCGACGCGCCGCACGCGGTGCTCAGCCTCAAGCCCCTGCTCCGTCTGTGGGGGGTGTTCAAGGCGACCGGCAACGGGGACGCGTTCGCGGCGCAGATGCGCAGGGAACGCGCGTCGCAACTCGCGGCGGATCTCGACCTCGGCGCCTCGGCTCGAAGAAAAAACGCAATCGCGCCAGACGATTTTCTCAGAGACGCCGTCAACTCGAAGCTCGCCAAGCTCGTCGGGTTCTTCGTCGTCAACGAGCGCGTGGCGCGGGCGACCGAAGACGCGTTGGCGTCCAGACGGCAGAACCGCGCGATGTGTAAGAGAGCGTGCGACGACCTCGGGACGCACCTCGCCGAGACTCTCGCGACGGCAAAGGACGCCGCGGTGGCGCGAGCCACGCACGAAGCCATCGTCGCCGCCGCCGCCGCGCTGCGCGCTCGGGGGTACGGCGACGACGACGATGTTAACGACGACGACGAAGGGGCAACGCACAAGGGGGCGACGCACAAGGGGGCAACGTCCAAGGGGGCAACGTCGGGGCCACGCCCGGGTGGGGGTGAAGCGGAAAAGTCGTCGTCGTCGTCGGGGGGCGCGAACCATCTGGAGGGCCTGGAGGTTGCCGCGCGCGTCGCCGCGGCTTCGAGGTACCTCGACCTTCTCGCCAGGCACACCGTCGACGAGGCTCTGGACGCGTGCGCGCTCGAGCGGCTCAACCCCGCGACGGACGGGAAGTGTTCGCGCGCGGCGAAGGACCTCGAGGCGCTCGCCGCGGACTTTGCGACGCAGATCGGGTCATTCTACGCGCACAACGGCGGAAGTTCGCGGCACTCGCGGCACTTCGCGTCCACGGGTGCACAAGCGTCGGCGAAGTGCCGCGAGTGCGTCGAGACGTTGGCCCGCGAGTTTGCGCCGCGGGTGCGAACCCTTCCGGGGTTTAAAGAGTCGCACGCCATGCAGCTCGTCAGGGATTCGGAGTACCTCAACGGCGTCGCGGCGTCGTTGGAGGCGCGCGCCGTTCGCGTCGCGCTCGGCGTCGACGTCGCCTCGGGGCGGTCGACGTCGCCGCCCGGGGAAAAACCAAAACCCGGTAAAACCCGGCACCAACTCGAACGACGCTGGGCCCCCTTCGACGCGTCCGAACGCGACGCGATGGACGCGCTCGTTCGAATCGTCGTCGAACGAGTCGACGAACTCCTGGACGCGCACCTGGAGACGCAGGCGGATTGGGCGCCCGACGCGCCGAACCAGCGCGAATCCGACGCCGTCGCGGGTGTCATCGTGTACCTGGACGGCATCCTGCGAGCGTCGAGCGTGGTGGTGCCCAAACGGAACGCGCGGGAGCTCGCGGCGCACGTCTTTGAGCACGTCGCGGCTCGAACGGTTCGAGCGCTTCTGGATAACCAGGATAAGTCCGGGGGTGGAACGACCGTCAAGAAGTTCACCGCGTTCGCCGTTCGTAACCTCGACCTCGACGTCTCCGCGCTGGAAGCCTTCGCGGACTCGATGACGGTCGAGCTCGCGAAGGACGATTACACGCGCCAGGCGGCGGCGGCGTCGGGAGGAGGAGCGGGAGGAGGAGGCGGATCGGGAGGAGCGGGAGCGGGAGGAGGTGGTGGTGGTGGTAACGTGAACGGCGGTAACCCGCTTCGATCGCTCGGGAGGCTTCGCGGCGCGATGCGCGAGCCTCGAGCGTTTTGCGACTTGATGACGACGGATCTCGAAGCCGCGCCGGCGTCGTCCGCGTCGGGCGCCGGCTCGGGTTCGACGAAACGCGCCGCCCCGGGGCTTTCGGGGAGTTCGGTGACTTTCGTCGGGGCGGCGGCGGCGTGCATGCGCGAGCGGTGGGACGACGTCGCCGAGCTCGAGCGCATGGCTCGGACGGTGGATAAGTACCGCGAACTCTCGGCGACGCAGAAGGTGATGCTGCAGCTCAAGGGCGCGGAGAAGGTGTTGGGGTTCAGGCCGTTGGGTAAGAAGAGCGCCGAGGGGATCGCGCGGGCGCTGAGAGCGCGGGCGAGCGAGCTGAAGGTGGCGCTCAGCAGGGGCGTGGCGGCGGGGAGCAGCGGCGGCGAATAGGCGAGAGCCGTCGCGGAGAGGGGTGGCGGCCGGCTGCTCAACTGTCGCCCGGCCAGCCAGCCAGCCGGCGGGGACGCAGATGCTGGAAAAATAACAATCGATTCAAACAGACCGAGGAACCACGAATTACGACAATTGTACGGCCTCTCGACCAATCAGCGATCAACAAATGTCGACAACTCAAAAATTCGCAGTTTGGGCGCGAAACCGCGATCGCGCCTCTGCGCGTCCGCCCCACGCGCCACACGTCGAGTCGCGCCTCGTGCAGCGACGCCATCGACCCTCGGAGTCGCCCTCCCGCGCCGTCCGAGAGAGCACGCGATGCTCGCGGCCGCACCCGCGGCGGCGGTTCGCGCCCCGACGCGCCCACCCGCGCTCGTCCCCCGAGGCTGCGCGAGGCGGGGAGGTTCGGGGCGAGGAAGCTTCGGGTCCCGCCCCGTCGCGCGCGCGCGTCCCCGTCCCGGCGCGTGCGTCCGATTCGCGAGGACGCCGACGCTCGCATCGCGCGATCGCATCGCCGGGAGCGCCGTGCGCGCCCTCGATCCGCGTCGTCGATCCGCCCGGTCGTCGTCGTCGTCGCCCGCGGCGGCCCCGATCTTCGTCTCCGCGGCGGTCGAGGTGGACGAGAGGGATGCCGACGACGCCTCCGACCTCGACGTCTTCGACGAACCCACCGTCTCCATCCCGATCTCCTTCTTCTCCATCCTCAACGTCACCCCCGCGCGCGCCTCCCCGGCCGCGATCGAGGCGGCCTACGCCGGCGTCATCAACCGCGAGCTCGTGGATGGCTTCTCGGACGGATGCCTCGCGGCGAGAGCGGACCTCGTGGACGCGGCGGCGCAGGTCCTCTCCGACCCGGACCTTCGCCGCGAACACGAGGACGACGTCAAGAACGGTCGACTCACGCCGGTGCCCGCGTCGCAGCTCGGCGGCGCCCTGGCGCTGATGCAGGAGGCTGGCGAGCACGAGTCGGTGATCGAGTACGCCCCCGAGTGCCTCGCCGCGGTGTCGACCGTCGCGGGCATGAAGGGCGCCAACCGGCGCGACATCACCCTCTCCGCGGCGCTCGCGCACTGCGAGCTGTCGCACGACGCCCTCACCGCGACGCCCCCGAGGGTAGGCGAGGGGTGCGAGCTGCTCGACATCGCGTCCTCCATCCTCGTCGCCGAGGCGGGCCCGAGATTCAGCGCCGAGCTCCAGGAGACGATCAACCGAACGCTTCAGGAGATGGCGCCCGCGTACGTCATCGAGCTCCTCTCCATGCCCCTCGAGGCGGAGAAGGAGCGAAAGGAGGGCCTGAGGGCGCTGCGCCAGATCTTGTGGGGCGGGTCCAGAGACGACGTCGGGTCCCTCAACGACCGCGACGCGTACGTTCGAGAAGTTAACCGGCACCTCACGAGCGAAGAAATCGTCGACCTCTTCCTCGACGCGCCGTCGGATTCGCCCGCGGACGTCGACGAGATTTACAACGCCGCCATGGCGCACGTCGTGTGCGGGTACACGCAGCACAGGCCGTCGCTGCTGATGGACGCGGACGAGATGTTCGCGCAGCTCGAGGACGCCGCGTGGGTCGCGGCGAACGAAGCTCGCGACCAGTACGCCACCATGGCGGACGCCGCCGCTCGAGCGGGCGCGTCTCCCAATTTCGCGCAGCAGCCGCAGGCGGAGCAGGTGACGGTGGAGCGCGCCGTGTGCCAGATTCTGATGGGCCGCATCGAGGACGCCGCGTACACCCTCGGCTTGACCCAGGAACAGCTGGCGTACGGGATGGCGGACCCGCAGGTTGAGCGATTCGTCGCCGATAACTCGCCGAGCGGCGACATGACCGAGGGTTTGTGCGCCATGGCGGACGCGTGGCTCGCCGACGTCGCGTTCCCGTCCTTCAGGGACAGCGCGCGAGCTAACCCGCCGCCGACGACGTACGAGTGGTTCGAGACGCCCAAGGTTCAGAGGTTCTGCACCCGATACGACATGAACCCCGGCGCGCTCAAGGTCGCCGCCGGCGTGGAAAATTTCGGCCGCGGCTTCGGTAAGTTGCTCGAGGGCGTCGCGTCGTCCGTCGGCGGGTCGACCGTCCCCGGGCTTCGCGCCGGGACCGACACCCTCGCCGACGCCGACGCGGTCTTCTCCCTCAAGCCAAAGTCGCGTCTGATGCAGTACCTCGTCACCAACAGGCGAGCGGGAACCGCCGCGGTGGGCGTGGGGGTCGCGGTCGGCGGCGCCCTCGTCGCCGCGGGCGCCGTGTCCTACGTCCAGGGCGGAACCACCGCCCACTCCGCCGTCGCGTCGTCGTCGGTAACGTCCCCGGCGTCGCTGCGGGGGGTCGCCGCGAAGCTCGGGTCGACGGTCGCCAACGCGGGCGATTCCGTCGCGGGTAAAATATTCGGCGGAAAATCCGTCCCCGAAGTCGACGCCAAGGTGGCGGAGCAGGTGGTTCGCCGGTGGCAGCACGCCAAGGCCCAGGCGCTGGGCGTCGCGCATAACCTCAAACCCCTGGAGCAGGTGCTGGAGGGCCCGATGCTTCAGCAGTGGCTGACCCGCGCGGAGGACGTTCGGTCGCACGGGTGGGCGTGGGAGTACCAGCTCAACTCGCTGTCAATCGACAAGGTTGAGAGTTTGAGCGAGACGCGCGCGATGGTGGAGGCGACGCTGACGGAGGTGGCCATCCTCAAGGACCGCGCGAGGACGGAGGAGGACGACAGGTACGAGAGCACGTACAGGGCGAGGTACGAACTGAGGAGGGGCGAGGGCAGGGGAGGGTACCGGGCGTGGAAGATCATCGGAGGTTCGGTGGTGTACTAAGTCTTACGGTAGGTTTTTTTATAAAAGTCGTCGGAGAGCGTGTTTCGAATTCGGTCGCGCGCGTCTGCGTAAAGGTCAAGTCACTCGCACTCTAACTCGTACAACTCCTTGATTTCTTCAGTCACCCCCGGGCACTTGTTATCGACCAGGTACTTCAAGCAGGTCCAGGCTCCGTATTCGATGGCGACTTCGAGTGCCTCTTCATCCCACGGGAACCCGTTCTCGTGCAACATCTTCAGCGCCTCAGGATCTTGATCCTCGACGACAGTATGCACCGCAGAAGTGTTGCAAGGGCATCCGTTTCGTAGCGCCCACTGTAATACGTCCAAGTGGCCTTCTTCAGCGGCGAGTGCGCACGTTTCCGTGGTCCAAGGGCACCCGTGAGCACGCAACCACCTCAGTATTTCCAATTCGCCACCCGCAGCAGCTGCGGCACACGTACCCGCGTTCCACGGGCATCCGTTCAAGTGCGCCCATTTCACTGCACTGAGGTGACCGTTGTAGGCAGCTGTGCTGGGCGTATTTTCGTCCCACGGGCATCCGTTTTCTCGCAACCACTTTAGAATATGTAACTGTCCTGACCCGGCAGCCTTCATGCACGTGAATTCATTACAGAGGGACCCTTTTCCCCGGAGATACTTGAGCAGTTCGAGTTTCCCTGCCGCCGCAGCACCATTGCAGGCCATTGGCACTAGGTCGAGAATATCGACAACATGTTTGCAAAGGCCATCGCGCGGGAGCGTGAAGTACCAATCGAACACGTGCTTATGCCCATGAAAGCCAGCAAAATGCATGTCCCCGAAAATGTCTCCAAGATCATCAGTAAGAGTAGACAAAAATGGACCGTCGTGCTTCCAAAGCCACTTCAGAACATCAAGGCGGCCCTCCACGACGGCAACACGTCGCCTCGAACCAAGCCGATCAACCCGATCGCCGATGTCGCAAGATCTCATGAACTCGACGGGCCCCAACTTGTACACGAAGTCCCTGCACTCTTTGTTCACCTGCGCCAGTCGGAAGTGGTCTTTCACGTCGAGCTTGCTCAGAACCTCCGCCTCGAACAGATCGGGCACGTCCCGCATCAGCGCGCCGAGCAGCACGCCGAAGTCTCCCTCCTTCGAGAGCTTGATCCGTTTGCTCCTCCTCGGCTCCATGGCTGCCGCGGCGCGGGTCAGCAGTGGCGGCGATTCGACGGGGGTGCCCTCGAGCTTTTCGGAACCCTCGTGGCTTTTTCTGGGACGTGACGAGATCCGTTGGCTCGGGCGGTCGGCACCAAAGAAGGCTTCGGGGCCGCTCGAGAGTCCAGACGCGCGTCGCGCGCGTGGGTCACGGCGGAGAGCAGCGGCGCGTCGCTCTCCGGAGACCATGTCGGATACGCGGCTGGACGTGACGCGGTGAGCAACCCGCCCGCGAGTGCCCCCACCCCGCACCCCCGCGCACCCGCGAAACGCCCGAAGAAACGAGAATCCAACACGGACAAATCCGGACGACATGCCCCCACCTCGTCTCTGACCAGCCCCGTTCCCCATCCGACGCGTGAGCAGGCTGTGTCTGGCCGCGGCGGAGGACGATGCGGAGCTCATCCACGACATCGTCGAGCGGAACGGCCTCCCCGCCACGTCGCACGAGCCCCTCAACCGCATGACGCCCCTCCACTTCGCCGCGCGAGCCGGAAACGTCCTCGCCATCGTCGCGCTCGAGAAGCTCGGCGCGGACGTCAACGCCGTGGACGCCGACCTGAACTCGCCGCTCGTGCTGGCGGTCGAGTCCCACCAGAAGGAGGCGGCGCACACCCTGATGCAGATGGGCGCCACCCTGCACGGTAACGTCCAGAAGGCTGCGCACAAGGGCATCGTCGCCAACCGCATCGCCAACCGCCTGCGCGAGCTCGCCACGCGAAACGACCAGCGCAAGTTCATCGGATACCTCGCCGCGGGCGCCGACCCGAACCACCTCGCGGGCCAGGCCGGGTCCCTCGAGTCGCACGCGCAGTCCAAGGCCACCGCGCGCGGCCGTTTCAACGCTCGCACGGCCGTTTCACTCGCTCGGGAGGTGCACACGCTGCACACCGTCGTGGCGAGAGCGGCTCCCGACGTCGTTCGAGCCATACTCGACGCCGGCGCGGACCTGCACTCGCCGGACGCCAGGGGACTGACGCCGCTGTACACCGCCATCGAGACGGACGCGGACGACGCGGTGGTGAGGCTGCTGCGCGAACGGGGCGCGGAGCTGGTGTCGAACGCTTCAAACGCTCGGCGCAGGGATAGCCTCGGCCACTGGCTCGCGTCGCACGTCAACGACCTCATCGAGAAGAGGGAGCTCATCAAGGCTAAGCGGTTCATCCAGTGCGGGGTGGACATGAACCTCCCCGCGGGGTTCGAGCGCAGGTCCAACGTGGTGATGGCCGCCACCGTGGACGGGTGCGCGGAGCTGCTGGACTGGATGCTCAAAAACGGGGGCGACCCCAACGCGACGAACAGGAAAGGATTCACCGCGCTCGGCATGGCCATCGAGGCTGGATGTCTCGGCGCCACGCAGGTGCTTCGCGCCGCGGGGGCCCTCGTGGGGGGCATGGACACGATCAAGCTGCTGTCCACCGCGTGCGTCACCGGCGACCTGCACGGCGTCATCGCCGTGCTGAGCAAGGCGAGGAAGGATTCCAAGGCTGAAAACGGCGGCGGCATAGACGTCAACACCCGGATGCCCGGAGACAGGACCGTCCTTCATCAAGCCGCGGAGGGCGGCCACCACGGGATCATACGCGCGCTCGCCAGGGTGGGCGCGGACGTGCACGCGCGGGACGGCCACGGGCTCACGCCGCTCGCCACCGCGATGCTGCGGGGTAAGTGGCTCGCCGCGCTCGAGCTGCTTCGGTGCGGCGCCTGTCCGAGCGTCAGGGTGTGCGAGACCGAAAGGGCCTTTCTCCGTGCGCTGAAGATCGCGAGGGAGAGCGAGGCGAACTTGGTGGCGGTGTACTGGTGCGGGGGTTCGTCCCCGGCGCTGTCGGATAAGTTCATCCAGGCGGCGGACAGCGCGAGGGCGCACGAGGCCAAATGCGCGTTCATCGTGGTTCACGTCTCCGTGGAGGAAATTTCTCGCGGGTGGATGTGGCGGTACATTCCGCGGCCCGGGGAGAAGTACCCGAGGCTGCGCGCCGCGGGCGGGGAGACGGACGAGGCGCGTATCGGCAGGGGAAAGAAAGGGGTCAAGGCTGCGACCGCCGCGTGGCTCAGGAGGGTCAAACCGGCTAACGACGGAGGCGGACTTCTCGCCGAGGTGAGGTCGATCAAGGGCACCGCCGACCACCTCCCTTCGCGCGCCGCCGAGAGCGGCAACGCCGCCGCCTCCGGATCCGGGCGTCAGTCTCCGTCGTTTCTCATGTCCAGGAAGCTCACCACGGGCAAGGGCTCGGGCGCGTTCTCGTTCAAGGTTGGACTGAGCGCCACGCTGGCGCAGGCCCGAAGCATGGACGCCAATCAACTCGCCAAGTTACACATCGCCACCCTGAAGCAGGTCAGCGAGGCGACCCCGGACGAGATGCGCGCGCAGATGGAGGCGGCGAAGGCGCGCGTGGCGAAGTGGTCGCGGTCCTTCATGATTTTCCAGTTTTACTCGGTGCCGGGAGAGTCTGCGGTGACCGAGTCCGTCAAAGCGCTGCTGCAGCCGGCTGACGATAATAACGCGGCGGAGAGTTTCGGGACGGACTCACCCGCGGGCAAGGCCGGGGACGGTAAGAGAAAACGTCCGGGGCTCGATTCCGTGGCGAAGAAGATGGCGGGCACGAGGACCGTGCTGGGATGGGGCGGCATCGAAAACTACTTCGCTGCTGTGCCCAAAAATTCACCGTACTTCACGCGAATTTTGGACAACCACTCCAGGTACGGAGACAAGATCAAACGCGCGCGCAGGGTGAAGCGCGACGAGCTCCGAAACACCCTTCGCGAGATCGCGGAGATGGAAAGGCGCGGGTTGGGTTCGGACGACGAGGACGCCCCGGCTGGCGGCGGGTTTACGTCCCGCGGTCATCCCCGGCGCGTGTCCGAAAACGAAAAGAAACGCGAAGAGGAGCGCAAGGAACGAGAGGGGTGGACGCAGGTGTACGGAGTCGAGCTGACCCGGGTGATGGACACGGTCCCGGTCGCGACGGAGGCTGGGAGAGTCGCGGAACAGGACACCGATAACCTCGAATCGCAGCGCAAGCTGGAGGAAACGGCGACGGCGGCGATCGAAGCCATCGAGGCGAGACGAATCGCCGAGGAAAAGGTGGAGGCGGATTTCGCCAAGGAGGCCAAGTCGCTGGCTGGTGGAAAGGGAAAATCGAAAAAGGATCCCGCGAAGCTCGCGGCGGACAGACCCGTCCGCGTCGTGATCCGCGAGGGAGTCAAGTACGGCATCAGTCGCAAGCGCGCCAAGCTGGGCGGCGACAAGTACAGGCAGGCGCACGTCGGCCTGTTCCTCAGCAACTCCGCGGAGAACGCCGCGCTCAAAGCGGTGGAGCAGGCTGCGCGGAGCGCCAAGCGAGAGCAGCAGAAACGGCGTCAAAAGGCGCGCGTGGACGACTTTCAGCGCAAATTAGAGGAACAGCACGCCAAGTCACCGAACGCGCGGAGGTCGATCGGGTCGGCGAGGGACGCGTCGAAGCCCGCGCCGTCGGATAGGTCCCC
>Ga0181573_10001823_pt1 | contig 20379 bp, 12 predicted proteins | sample 101ome_25_FD_148643 | JGI IMG/M metagenome (GOLD analysis project Ga0181573, IMG submission 148643) | Coastal salt marsh microbial communities from the Groves Creek Marsh, Skidaway Island, Georgia - 101409BT metaG (spades assembly) | ecosystem: Environmental > Aquatic > Marine > Intertidal zone... | reverse complement strand
TCGGTGTACGGTTTAAACCCGTCAGTCATCCAGTCATCCAGTCATCCAGTCATTCAGTCATTCAGTCAACGAGTGCAGCCAGTCGAGACTGCAGAAAAAAAGTCTCTTTCTGTCTCGTTCTCCTCTCCTGCCTCCCCCCAACCCATATAGAGAACAGCACATAGACAACGAGGCCGTCGTCATCGTCGAATCCTGCACGCAGCCAAGATGGAGGAGACGGCGTGAGATCAGTTCCTCGGATCGTTCTTCGGAATCAGAGGCGAATTCGCGGCGTGAACCTATACCCCGTGAACCAACAACAATCAGTTGAGATGGAGGCGAATATGATCGCCATGGAGTGCAGTATGAAGGCGACGATCCGGTCCAACCTGGACGACAGCCTCTCGTCGAACGCCATCTTCTTGGCGGAACGGCTGGTGGCGCAGTTCCCGTCCGAGTCCAACCTTCACCTTCTGGCCACCTGCTATCACAGGGGCGGCCAGACGTTCCGGTGTTACGCGTTGCTACGGGGCCTCGCGGGACCAGACGCGCGCTACCTGTTTGCCGTGTGCTGCATCGAGCTCGGCAAGCTGACCGAGGCGGAGGCCGTGTTGCTTCGGGACGGAGACGAGGAGTCGATTCCCAATGGAGCGTCAGGGGTGTATCTGTTGGGGCGCGTGTACCAACTGTCGAATAGGCACAGCCCGGCCGTGCAGCAGTTCCGGCGGGCGCTGCAGATGGACCCGCTCATGTGGTGCGCGTTTGAGCAGCTGTGTGCGCTCAGCCCGGATGTCGACGCCAAGGCGTATTTGGAGATGAATCCGATGACCGCGGACGCGGACGCCGTCGGGGCCGGAGTCGGAGTCGGGCCTGGAATTGTGCAGCACGACGGCCAGTACATGACGCCGGTGAACGCGCCCGTGGGAGCGGGCGCGGCAGACGTGCCGATGGATCTCGGAGCGGGCGTGGGGCACGCATCGATGCCACTCCAGACGCAGAGACGGAATCAGCCCCAAGCGCCCTCGCAGCATCAGACGCCAGGCGTGGCGGGCGCCACGCCCGTGGGCAGCTTCGAGACACCCCTCGTGGCGCCGCAGGTCGTTCAACCGCCACCGATGAAGAAAGGGTCCAAGGACTCTCGAGATCGAGATAGCAGCGGGAACTATACGCCGATGGTGTCGCCGATCCTGTTGTCCGGCTCGCAGTTTTTGGGAGGCAGGAAGTTTCTGGACGAAGGGACCGTGCGAAAAATATCGAGCAAGCTGTTTTCGGAGCCAGCCACGGCGCTTAAGATTGCACAAGCGCACGTCGATAGCCCGCGGGAGCGCGGCATGGGCGGGATGGGCGGGGCCGGGACGTCCGGGCCGATGCCGCCGGCTGGAGCGGGGACGGGATCGGGATCGGGACTGGCACCGGGCACACGGTCCGCAGCGATAGCTGCAGGGACATCGTGGGCCACAGGAACAACAACGTCAGGAACAGCGGGAGCGGCGGTGGCATCGGTCCGTGGGCCGCATTCGGCGGCGGCGAGGACGCCCCAGGGTCAGGCGGCGTGCATCTCGCTTTTGCAGCTCCTCGGCGAGGGATACCGGTTCCTGTCGATGTACGAGTGCGAGAAGGCGATCGAGGCCTTTTCCAAGGTGCCGCTGCCTCACTATTCGACCGGGTGGGTGCTCCAGTGCATCGGCCAGGCCCAGTTTGAGATGGTGGACTATCACGCCGCCGAAAAGACGTTCCAGCAGCTCCGTCTACTGGACCCGTGCCGCCTCGAGGGGCTCGAGGTGTACAGCACGGTGCTGTGGCACATGAAGAAGGAGGTCGAGCTGAGCGGCCTGGCCCAGGAGGCCATCGCGCTCGATCGGCACTCGCCGGTGGCGTGGTGCATCATGGGCAACTGCTTCTCGCTGCAGAAGGAGCACGAGACCGCCCTCCGGTTCTTCCAGCGGTCCCTGCAGCTCGACCCGACCTTCACGTACGCCTACACGCTGTGCGGCCACGAGTACTTTGCCAACGAAGATTTCGAGAAGGGTCTCACCTGCTACCGGAACGCCATTCGGCTGAACCCGCGACATTACAACGCGTGGTTCGGCTCGGGTCATATCTACTTCAGGCAGGAGAAGTACGGCATGGCCGAGTACCACTTCCGCAGGGCGCACCACGTCAACCACCGGTCGTCCGTGCTCAAATGTTACCTCGGCATGGCGCTCCACAAGGTGAAGCGGACGGGAGAGGCCATCCAGACGCTCAAGCAGGCCGTCACCTACGATCCGAAGAACCCCCTGGCGCGGTTCGAGTATGCGTCGGTCCTTGCGTCGATCGGCGACCTGGACAAGGCCGTGGCCGAGCTGACCATCCTGCACAGCATCGTCCCGCGGGAAGCTTCCGTCCTGTTCCAGAAGGGCAAGGTGCTGAAGCGGCTCGGCAGGCAGGACGAGGCGCTCAAGTGCTTCTCGGACGCCCTCGATCTCCAGCCCCCGTCCATCGACACCAACCTGATCAAGTCGGCGATCGACCGAATATCCCTGGAGGACGACGGCGAGGACGACATCTAGTCGAGAAAAATACCGATAACGACGTAACGACACAGCTCAAAACGAAAACGAATTTAACTTGCTGCGACGGTCTTTCGCTCGGGCCTGCTCCGACCGGCGCTTCTGATCGACACAGAATCGATCAACGTCATGCTCGACGGGTTCAAAGTCCAGCACTTGCTGCATGATCGGGTTTCCGAGCATGCTCGGCAAGAACCCGTCGGCGAGGAGGCCTCGCATATAATTCAGAAAGACGATGTCTTCGAACGACTCGACCTCGACGGTCTGCCCGTTTGGCAGCACGATCTTTTGCGACTTGGGAGCCTCGCCGTCCACCACCCGCAGATACTCCTTGAATTCTTTCCGCAGCGACGCCCTGTCCCCTTTGCTCTTCCGCTTCTCCTCGCCGCCGCCCAGGTTCTTCTCGATCTCCTTCATCCGCGCAAGGATGGCCTGCAGGCCGCCCTCGGACCCGGCGTCCGCGCCCGCGCCCGATGTCGACGAGAGCGCGCCCAGGTTGCACCGTACGAAGATCATCGTGATGGCCTCGCCGGCGGCTACCCGGGTGGCCGTATCTTCGTCGAACAGATACGCATGCATCGTCTGCAGCGCCGCCTCGACGCTCGCTGAGCCGCCCAGCTCGCTGGGCGGCACCGTCGCAAACCTGCGTAGCGCGAAACGCGTAGCGCGAATATCGTAGCGGCAGTGAGAGGCAGGGAACGCGAGCAGGGTCGGTCGAGTTCAATACGAACAGAAAGGTCCAGGCCGACACGCACGCCGCCCGGTGACGGGTGCTCTTCTCGTGCTCGGCAGAATTCAACAACAGCCGACACAGCGCCAGCACATCAAACGAATTTGGCGACTCGACGAAATAGATCGTCGCGATCGCAACGACAAACTCGCTGTAGTCGTCGCCCTTTTTGATCTCGGTCGTGAGCACCTGCACAGCGGTGACGAGACGCGTCGGTGAGACGTGACGACGGACCGTGACGGGAAGAACAAGTCTCATCGAGCCGAGACGGAACCTCCGCGCGTACCTTTTCGGCGTACCGCCGAGCCTTGTCAAAAACGTCGTCGGCGCCTCCGAGCGACCAGGCCATCAGCGCGAGCGCCGTCGCCGCCCGACACCGCTCCTCGCACTTCCCTTTCCGTATACAATTGAACAATGCATTCGTTATTGTCGACTCGTACCGCACGACGTCTTCCTCGTCGAAGCGAAGCCTGAAGTAGGCAGAGAGCGACGAGATGGCGGCGTCTCTTGCCGCCCTGTTGGCCGAACACACCCGGTCGCAGGCTTCCATGAGCTCGTCTCTGTCCTCGAATCCATCCTTGGAATCGATCCCAGCGTCTCTGGACGGTGTGTTGTTGTTGGTGTTGCCTGTGGGGGAGGAGGGCGTCGAGCGGGTCGGCCGTGAGCGACTCACTCGGAGTCGTCTTCGGAGGGAGCACGGGCGAACCCGTGCTCCCGACTGGGTTTCGCACGCACGTTTTGCCCCCATCGTGAGCGCTCGATATACCGCCTTATTGGGTCACCATCAGTCACCTTGACATGTCGGTTCTCTCTCTTCTCCGTTCGTCAGTCATCAGCCATCGGCCATAAAGAAAAAAATCCCGTGCGCTCGATCGATCGATCGATCTCACCCACGCACCGTCGACGACACGCATACTACATACGAGATAGCACAGACGAGAGCAATGGTGTTGGCAAGCGCCATTCTCGGAGTTCCGAGACCCCAAGTGGTACAGGCTCGACACCACCAGCAGCGTGTCTTTGCCTGCAGGGCCGCCGGACAGAGGATAACCGAGGACAGACGAGCGGTCCTGGGCATCGGACTCTTGTCCGGTCTGGGACTCGTCGCGTCGGCGGCCCCTGGGCCCGCCCTCGCCGTGGTGCCTGGTGTCAGCCGCACCGTCGACGACGATTTTATCGACACAGCCTCTGGACTGCGGTACTTGGACATCAAAGTCGGGTCGGGAAAGAAGCCAGGGCCTGGATCGCGGTGCGAGATTCACTGGTCGGGCTATACAGAGGGATATCAAGGCAAGCGCTTCGGGAACTCGACAGTGACGGACGAGCCGTTTGAGTTCACCATCGGGAGGCAGGAGGCAATCCCGGCGATCGAGGAAGCGGTGCAGGGAATGATGGTGGGAGGCATCCGCCGGGTCCAGATTCCGGGAGACCATCCCGAGCTGTCGTACCCGAGGGATAAGTACGAGCGCTTTGACGGCCCAAAGTATCGCCTCGGCCCACAGCCTCTCGACCTCGGGGGCCAGAGGGCGCTGGACTTTGTCTTGGACACAATCCGACGTTGAACGACCTGAATAGGACCCTGCTGATCGACGTCAAGCTGCTGAGCGTCAACTAGGGTCATCAAATAAGGTCCAACGGTTTGTCGGCCAGCCCCAGGTTGAATTGGACTGAATTATAAGATGCAGCGGTTTGAAGACCTCCTCGCCGAGGCGTACGAGGAGCTGTGTAACCTATCACAGATCAAGGCCGAGGTGAACTATAGGGAGCTCGGGATAGACGATGGCGCCGAGACCAGAGAGCAGGAGCAGCTTTCGTCTGGCAGCGTTCGGAAGGCTGTCATCCGGCCGTCGACGTCCGGCGGGGGCTCTCCCGGACCGTCGAGTCTCGTGTTTCTGCACATGACGTTCTCTCGGGACGACGGTGAGGGTACGAGCGCGGGCACGGAAGAGGAGGCAGGTCCAGACGCCGACGCAGCCGGTGTCGGTCACGTGGTGGCCACGACGCGGAAAGAGCACGGGGGCTCGGGCGTGCCGTGCATGTATCGCTTGAACGAAGGTCGGTGGCGGCCCGTCCGCGGATTGGAGATCGCGCTGTTGGAAATGCTCCAGGGCGAGCGGAGCCTGGTGGTCATGAAGCCGTCGATGTGCTTTCTTCACGAGGACGTCGAGGACTCGTGGATGGCGCGGGCGCTGCGGCCGTGCCTGGAGGGAGACAGCGGGGCGTCGCACGTGTCTCGTCCCGCCCACGAGACGTACAGATCAGACGTCGAACTGCTCGCTTGGATCGACGATGTCGTGGCCGTCGATCTGGCATCTGCGGAAGGCGTGGAGGGCGCAGAGGGCAAAGCGCCGGGGCGCGTGGCGTTCAAGCGGATCACTGAAGACGGAATGGGATGGGAGACCCCCCGGGAGCCGTTCAGCGTCTCGGTCCGAATGACCCAGCAGCCGGTGGAGCAGTACGGACGCGGCGACGGTGCGCCCCAGGGGGCGACGACGACGACGACGTCCGAGGAGGAGGAGACGATCGAGTGCGAGATCGGAGACGGAAGGCTGCCAAAGGACCTCGAGGCGGTCATCTGCACGATGCGCAAGGGGGAAGACGCCGTGGTGCTGTGTCCGGCCCCAGAGCCCGAACCGGGGCCCGAGCCCTCGCCGACCCGACCGTTGCCGCAAGACGCCTACGTCCAGTACCGAGTGTCGCTCCTGGATATGACGCAGGCACGAGATCTGATGGGCGACGGCAAGACGATGAAGAAGATCACCAAGAAGGGAGAGGGCGAGTTTCCGATCGACTGCCCCATGGAGGACACCCGCGTCGTCCTGCGGACCAAGATCCGCCGGAAAGACAGTGCAAGTGCGGACGCCGCCGCACTGTGGATGCCGCTCATGGCGTCTTCACTCGACGCCGAGACCGAAGTCGCCACGGGCATTGGCGAGCTGCCGCCCGTCGTGGACGCGGCCGTCCGACTGATGCTCAAGGGCGAGGTGTCCGTCCTGACGGCCGACGTGGACGACACGATCCGGGAGCTCTGCGAGAGGGACGGCGCGCACGCGTTCTCCGTCGGGGATCGGGTCGAGGTGGAGATCGAGCTGGTGCGCTTCGACTCTGATGGGGCTCGCCCCGTCCAGCTCCTCGAGCCCGAGGAGAAGCTCGTCAGGGCCAGGCAGTTCAAGGAGGACGGCAATTTCCTATACAAAAAGGGTCTCTTCCACCTGGCTAGATCCAAGTACAACAAAGCGATCAATTGCGTCGGCAAGCTCTTCGAGTTCTCGGAAGCGGACGTCGACGAGGCCTGTTCGATCAAGACGTCGTCGACGCTCAACCTGGCGGCCTGCGCGCATTCGATCGGCTCGTACAGCGAGGCGATCCAATGGTGCGAACGAGTCTTGGAAGACGATTCGCAGAACACGAAAGCGTTGTTCCGGAGGAACAAGGCGCTCGTGGGTCTCGCGAGGTTTGACGAGGCGCTCGCCGACCTCGACGCGTTGATCACGATCGACCCGAGCCTCAGCGACGACGTGTCGCGCGAGAGAGCAATCGTGCGGCGGAAGATAAAGGAGGCCGACGCCAAACAGCGGCGCCAGTTTGGTAGCTTTTTGCTGAAAGACAGGAGATGAGGCGGGAGCAGTGTCTGACTGCTCGCCAGATATGGTTGTGGTAGAAGAAGATGTCAGGGTGTAGATGATGGTTTACCAGAAGTAGATGGTGTTCGGGAAGCACTCGGACTGCCAGCGGTCGCCGAAGGCGAGAGCGAGCTTTTTGGCGCGCTCCTGGGTCCAGTTGGGCATCGTACTGTCGCTGCAGTTGCGCAGCCAGTGGTACAGCCTCCTCTCGTCCGCATCGCCACCGCTGACCTTCGGGAACCTGCCGTGGGTCCGCTTGAACAGCTTCACGGCCTCCAGGATGGCGTCCCACTGGGCCTCGTCCCTGACACCGCCACCCAACTGGTTGCCCCGCTGGAAATAACCACCGCGCAACACGAGGCGCTGCGATTCAGGGCCCGACCACAGAGCGCACGAAACGACTCATATTTCGACCAAACTCGAACCATAATCATGTTAACTCCATCAGACCAATATTCAAAGCTTTGACGAACGTGCCCTCCGTCAAACGTGCGATCGGCCGACATCGATCGTCGCGATCTCGCGGGTGCCTGCGACGCCCTGAACGTCCCCGACGATCGCGTTCTCGCCTCTCCAGGCCTTATAGTCTCAATGCAAACCGTAGACAGCGATCTTGATCCCCTGACGACCCCCGACGGAGCGATCCTTGGAGGGCCCTCAGATCGTCAGCCGGACGGCTAACGTTCGCGTGCCGTACGGACGATTTACAGTCGAATGAAGCGTGTAGACAATGTAAATACGTATTACATTCGTCGATATCGACCATGGACGTGGGCCAATTGCGAGGCGGCCGCGCCGCGGAAGCGATCTTCCGCCCCGCAACCGGTCGTCGGGCCCTTTGTTATCGGCTCGGAGCGATGCTGCTGCTTGTTTTTCCGGAGCATATGATCTCGTAGAGGATCTTAAAGCCCAATACCATAGCGAGATTGCTTATGAATTCCCTCCTCGAGCCGCAAAATGAGATCGCGATCCGGCCACCAGCGTCGCGATCCGAACGGGCGCCGTCTGCAAGATGATCGCCCTTTCAACGGCGTCCGTGGACCTTTAATAGTAATTAGGAGCAAATGTCGATCGTACGTCGGTCTGCACTCGGTGCCTGGCCGCCGAAAGGGGTCCCCTGCGTAGATCGATCATGCGCTCGACCGGCCCGACGTATCGCGTTTGACAATGTCAGGTTCGCCGCGCGGCATGTTTACAATATACAAATACTGCACACGCGATCGATACTGCTGCTGGCGCATTCACGCGCGCGCGACCTCCGCGGACGATCGACGGAAATCAGGAGGCCGGCCTCGCCGCCCGTTGGTGGCGTTCGCGATTGGCAGGACACGATCGCGGCATGACCATATGATTGAGATGCCGTACGACAAATAGCGATCTTCTTCGGGGCGTCGTCGAGCGTCAACCGTCTGCCTCGAGAAATCGGGGCCATCGTCGATCGTGGTGTTTGGGGGCGATTGGGAGGTTTTGTCGACATGTATGGCGCTTGGATACATTTATACAACGATTGGTGGATTTTGCGGAGGAGAAACGGCGAAATGGTGTCGGTCGATGCTGGCACCTCCGGTGTCTGGTTTTGGTGGTCCCGTCCCCGCCTGCGGCTGGCCACAAAAAATTCTGTTCAAATGCAGCCCCATCGACTCGCCGCGCGCGCCCCTGTGGCCACATATGGCCATGTTTACAGGAATGCGATCACTTCAAGCGCTGGCCAGCGTCAGTTCGTAACGAGGGCGATCGACGACTCGGTCGCCCAGAGTTTCGAGCCAGTTTGTACTCCGGACCTGACCGCCCCTCAGCCCCATTTCGGCTCCAAGCTCCTCGGCGAAGCCATGAGCGGCTCCACCGACCTTCGCCTGTCCCAAGAAGATCTCGAGAGCGCGGCAAGCCGCGCCCTCGATGCCGCGACGGCGGCCGCAGAGCGCATCGGTGCGACTGATGTGAACGAGTTCCGGGAGAAGCTCAAGTTCCCTTCGTCCATAGACGTTTCCTCCATCCCGTCGATGCCATCCATGCCGTCCCTACCATCTCTCCCGTCCATGCCGTCCCTGCCATCTCTACCGTCCCTGCCATCTCTCCCGTCCCTACCGTCCCTCCCAGAAGGACAGGACACCATCGTGGCGCGCGCCAAAGACACGTACAACAGTGCATTCGACTCGACGCAGAACGTCCTCGCCGACCGCGTCGGGCGCCTGAGCACTGACCTCTCCGCCATCGCGGATCGGATCAACAGTGACATTGCGTCCAACGGGGACATCACCCCCGCCTCGGTCCAACGGGCCGCCACCAAGGTCGTCGACGACCTGCACGCCATCAGGGGCGCCCTGGACGATCACAATTTGGTGTTCGTTCCCACCGTCAACGCCGCTGTCGAGCGGCTGCAACACGGGGTCGACCCCCACTTTGGAACCGAGATCGTCTCGAGTCTGGTGAAGGCCTCTGGGGCCGACATCCTGGTGCTGTTGAGCGAGCTGAGCAGGTTCATCGGCATGAGCAGGGCCGTGCAGTTCGTCATTGAGATCTTCGTTTAAAGCTCGAGCTGAAACTGCATACCATTCCTCAGATTTCAGACCATTCCTCAGAATTCGAGAGTCTCCGCGTACTTCGATTGTGATACACCTCTTCAACACGCACAATGCAGCGCCTCGTGTTGACACAACGGATCGTGCCGTCCGTGAGGGCTGCCGTTTGTGGCCGGAGTTCCACCCAAATTCACGTCCCCTCAAAACTGGCGAGCGCTCGCCCTGGTACGTGACGCGCCCGTTTTCGAGGTCCATATAAAGCTTTCGACTCACTTGCCCGCGCATTTGCCCATCCACGGACGTTTGTTCAGCCCCCACGTCACGCGTGTGTTCCGCCTCTGCCTCGTCGACCCCCACGGTCACCGTCTCCAGGGACGAGGTCATCACCGGCGACGCGGCCAACAACGTCACGGACAACATCTATGAGAAGATCGGTGTCAACCTGCATCACATCGACAGCCACCCGCTGGGGATCATCAAGTCGGCCATCTACTCGTTCTTCGACCGCAACTATCCAGACACGTTTACCAAGTTTGACGATTTGCATCCGGTGGTCAAGGCGACGGCCAATTTTGACGAGGTGTTGGTGCCGGCGGACCACGTGTCGAGGTCGTCGAACGATACGTACTACGTGGACGCAGACACGGTCTTGCGTTGCCACACGAGTGCGCACCAGGCAGAGACGCTGAGGAAGGGGTTCGCGTCCTTCTTGGTGACTGGAGACGTATACAGGAGGGATTCTATCGACGCTACGCACTACCCGGTGTTCCACCAGATGGAGGGCGTGCGGGTGTTCACGGAGGAGGAGTGGAAGGCGGCGGGCGCGACGGACGGAACGGCGTACTGCGAGCAGGAGCTGAAGAAGGCGTTGGAAGGACTCGCAAAGGAGCTGTTTGGAGACGTGGAGATGCGATGGATTGACGCGTACTTTCCGTTCACGGAGCCGTCCTTCGAGCTGGAGATCTTTTTCAACGGCCAGTGGCTCGAAGTGCTCGGCTGCGGCGTCATGGAGCAGCAGATTCTGGACAGCAACGGCCGTGAGGGTCACAAAGCCTGGGCGTTTGGGCTCGGGCTGGAGCGGTTGGCGATGGTGCTGTTCGATATCCCCGACATCCGGCTCTTCTGGACGTCCGACCAGCGCTTCCTGAAGCAGTTCAAGGCCGGTGCGCTCGACACCAAGTTTAAGCCGTACTCCAAGTTCCCGCCGTGCTTCAAGGACGTGGCCTTCTGGGTGTCGGAGGACTTCACGGAGAACAACCTGTGCGAGCTGGTCCGGGGCGTCGCCGGTGACCTGGTGGAAGAGGTCAAGCTCATCGACGACTTCACCCATCCCAAGACGGGCAAGACGTCCAACTGCTTCAGGATCGCGTACAGGTCGATGGAGCGGTCATTGACGGACGACGAGATCAACAGCCTGCAGGAGGAGGTGAGGGCCCAGATGGCTGGCCAGCTGGGCGTCGAATTGAGATAGTATTTAGGTGTAACTTTGCCTCCTTACGGGTTGTCGCAACCGGCTGCCCTAGCGCGTGGCCATCGGATAGTACGAAGACTCGGACCCGGAGCAGAGCGGACCGAGCTCGACCCGCGCAGGGAACGCGGGAAGCTTTTCTGCGACGGGACTGTTTCCGGTGCCCCGGCTGGGCCCAGCCAACCTGCCGTTCGGTCAGAGGCTGATGCGGCGTCAGCATGCACTCTACCGGTTGTTCGCCGCGCTGTGCCTGGCTTACGCGGGATGGGTCCTCCGCTCGACGATCCAACTCGAGTTGTCGCGTGCGTATCGTTATCGACGTATGCTCGCTCGCCCCGACTCGCTCACTCGCTCGCGCTACGCTGCGCCCGTTCGCCCGTTCTCCAGGTACCCAACGCTGTGACACGACGTATATACATCCCGAGTACATAACCGTGCCAACGCCGCACTTCGATGCGTACGAGTACTCGCTGGTTCGGTACCGAGAAAAGCCGTCGGCGTGGGTCCCCACAGCGGTGACGCAGCGACGCGGGCGGGCCGCGGTGTTGTTCGTGCACGGTCACCTTGGCAGTTACGAGCAGATGCGGTCGATGGCGTCCGAGTCGGCCAAGGAGATTTCCAGACGGATCAAGTCGTCTGCGGGAGCGTCCGCCGATGCCGACGCCGACGCGGTGGACTGGTTCGGTGCGGATTTTCTGGAAGAGCCGAGTGGCCTGGAACCCCGACTGCTCGAGCGACAGGCGGCTTACGTGGCGGCGTGCGTCGAGTATCTGTCGACGTCGTATGACAAGGTGGTCCTTTTGGGCTACAGCATGGGGGGGCTTGTTGTGGACCGCGTGCTGGCTACTGACAAGGCCGTCTCGGACAAGGTCGGGATGGCCATCACGATCGGTTCGCCGCATTTCCACCTCCCGACGCTCGTGATACCGACGCCAGAAATCGGGCGAGCCGCGTCGTCGCCGAGGCCGCCGCCGCGCATCCCGACGTTGCGCGTGTTTTCCGGGCCCGGAGATCTCATGGTACCCTCCATTTCGGCGTGGTCGGTGCACGCCCGCGCGCTGGCCTCGAACGACGGCGAGGATGCTCCTTCCTTCGAAGTGGACTTGGAGAACGTCCCTGGGGTCTGGTGTGTATTGAGTCAATACTCGTCGGCCGCCGCTCGCTCGTTGCATGCTCAGACTCGCTCTCACTCGCGATATGCGCTTCTTGCTTCGCGCTTTGCCCGTTCGCCAGGGGGACAGCGTCTCATAAGGGACTGGTCTCTTGCAATCAGTTGGTGCGCCGGGTCGTGCCGCTGATCCTCGACGGGGTCCGTCTCGGATCGCCCACAGACGTGGGGCGGCTCATCGCAGCGAGGATGACGTCCGACGTGCACGTGGACATGGGGGAACTCGGAGACGGCATTCGCGTGATGAACGATTTCGCGGTGCCGCCGAGAGAAACATGTGCGACGATACACGAACGCGGCGAGGGCGACGACGTGTTTGTGCTTCCCGTCGACGGGAACGGGCCCAAGGCCTCGTGCTTCGTCAAGCGCCTGGACGTGACCCCCGAAGCGCACGCAGCGACAGCGGGAACGCCTTCGACGACGAGAAATTCCACCATGGTGCAGATTGCGCTTCACGGGTTGAAACCCGGGAGGGACGTCCGGGTCGCCATCACGGACGGCGACCGTCGCGTCGGCGACCTGTCTAACGTGCTCAGCCCGCTGCCGGCCATGGCGATCGACGAGCCGACGAACAATCAGCGACACTGGGAAGCGATCATCGAGGGAATCGACTGGATGCAGAACACCACGTGGTTCCTGGAGGTGTCCAGCGAGGCGCTCCGCGGCCACGGCGCCAACTCGCTGACGATCGTCCTGTCGGACGACGTCCTCGCGAGCCGTTCCGACGAGGCTCCGGGAAGAGGGTTCAGCGTATCGACCGTCTCAAGCGAGGCTCGGCGCTGCGCGACGGCGGGATGCGTTGTCAAAGGGACGTCGGTCATCAGCATCAACGTGCCCGCCGTGTTTGCCGGCCCGTTGAGACTGTTGAAACCGCTGAAACCGTTGAACCGGTTCGTGCCGGCCGTCAACCTCGTCAACTGGAAAGCATTGGCACAGTTGATGCCTGTCAAGTTCGTCGTCGAGGTCGACGCGTGCGGCGCGCCCGCTTCTTCGCCTGCCTCTCGGGCCCACCGACCCGTGCTGGTCTCGAAAGGCAGCCGGGGGCTGCTGGACAGCGATCAGATCCGGACAGGCAGCGGCGACATGGGCGTGGACGTGCCGCTGTGGCATCCATCGATCCTCTCGGACACCGTGTTCGTAATCGTGGATCCCACGTGCCGCTACACCGTCGTGGCGCGGCCCGACGTCCTCCCGGCGATGGCCTACGCGGTGCGGTACCACGCGTACGCGTTGCCCGGCCTCCTACTGGCGCTAACCATCCTTCGCGTTGTGCCGTTAGAGGTCGACGCACACGGCGCATGGTCCGTGACGTACCCCGGTCCGCGGGAATACGGCCGCTTGCTGGCGCTCGTGGCCACAGGCGGGGCGGGGGCGGCCGGGGCCCTCTCGGCCTGGCGGCCTGGGGCAGTTCCGTGGGCATTCTTGCAAACTCCGCTGAGCATTGCGGCAATCTCGTGGATCGCCATGTGCGTGGACATCCTCTTCAAGTCGTTCGCGTGCGATGGGGTCAACCTGGCGAGCCGCACGCGAATCCCGTCGTGGCTCCCGATCCCGTCGTGCAATCTCCGCACGTTCCTTATCCTCGGTGTCATCGCAGGACATCTCCTCCACGACTTTGCGGCATTCTTTGTGGCGTTCTTCGGCGTGTACGCGCTCGCCGTGTCTCGGGCGAATGCCGCCAGGCACGTCGGGGGCTATTCCGTCGTCGAAGGCGGGTTGCTCATCGCTTATGGCGTTTTTCCAATGGTGATCGCCATGTCGGGAGGCAAGATCGTATCCTATCCTCACCGCGAGCTGTACGGCTTCTTCTCGCCGGAGCGACTCATCGTGGCGTTGACGAGTCTTGCTGTCGTCGGGTCGCCGGCGCCGCCATCGCCGCCATCTTCCGCAAGCAAGTCGTCCTCGGGAAGAGCAGGGACCATGTTCGCGGCGACTGTCGCCGCGTTCTCTTCCCTCTTCGGCTACTGCTTCGTGGGACCCGCCGCCGTCGTCGTCGTGCTCGTCGGCGCCTGCCGGATGACTCAGGAGGCAGAGAAGAATCAGCAGCTTAAAAATGAATGAATGAAAGATGAAAGAATAAGAAGTCATGTCATGTGATGTCATGTCAGAAGATCGACCCGTTCGATCCCGCGCCAAACACGTCGAGGACGTCAAAGGCCGCCGAGCCGCTCGACGCCGACAGCTCGTTCGAGCCGACCACCTCAAAGTCGGGAAGCTGGGCCATGCAGACGCCGGCCCTCATGCCTGATAACAAGTTGGCGTCGTTAGCGGAGAGTACAGCATCTCCGATGGCCTGGATGCCCGGCCCGCCGAGTGCCAGGGATGCCATGGTGACGAGGGCCTGCAGCTGCACGCTCGCACTGCCACCACCCGTCAGGAGCTGGATCGGACTCGTGCCAGCGCGAGAGACCTCCCGCACGGCCACCTTGTCGTCCGTGGGAATCTCCGCCGCCTCCTTGGCGAGCTGGATCGCCTTATTGAGCCCGCCGATCTCGTCCACGAGCCCGATGGTCGCGGCACACTTGCCGGTCCACACGCGTCCCTGTGCGACGGACTGCATGTCGTCGACGGACATGCCGCGCGACTCGGCGGCCTTGTTCCTGAAGCTCTCGTACGCGTGCCATGCCGCCTTGTCAAACAACTCGGCCTCCTTGTCGTTGAACGGCCTCGCGTCGTTCAGAATCTCGGCATAGGTCCCCTTGGAAATGGTCTCGCTTGCGTATCCGATCTTCTTGGCGAGCTCGGCCGTGCAGAACTTGCCAGTCACCACGCCGATCGACCCGGTGATGGTGAGCGCCTCGGCGACAATCTTGTTGCACCCCATCGCCATGTAGTAACCGCCGCTCGCGGCGACATCGCTCATCGAGGCGATGACAGGCTTCTCCTCTCCGAGCTTCTTGATCTCGCGCCACATCAAGTCGCTGGCCAGCGCGTCGCCGCCCGGCGAGTCGACGCGCAGGACCACCGCCGCGATCTTCTTGTTCTTCTTGAGCGCACGCAGCTGCATGATGACCTTGTCGGCAGTGATGACATTGTTCTGGCCCTCTCCGCCGACGATGGCACCCGACGTCCTGGCGAACGAGCAAAGCGAGTGGAGCGAGTGAGTGCGAGTGAGTGTGAGTGGGAGTGAGTGCGACTGTGAGGGGAAGACGCGGGCGCTCCGCGTGTCGGTCGAGTCCGATACCCACCTCAAGACCGCGATCGTCTTCTTGCCCTTGGTCAGCCCGAACGCCTTGGGGTTGACCTTCCTGTACTTCTTGAACTTGACGAACCGCAACTCGTCCTCCTTGCCGTCCGTGCGCTCCTTGAGCATGTCTTCGATCTCATCGTTGTACTTGAGGCCGTCGACCATGCCCACCTCCATCAGGCGTTCCATGTCAAAGATGCCCTCGTCGACGATGGCTTCGACCTCTTGAACCGTCTTTCCGCGGGCCATTGCGAGCCCCTCGACAAAATCAGCGTAGATATCTTCGAGCAACGCGCTGAGCTGCTCCCGCTGGTACTCTGACATGCTGTCCCGGAGCAACTGGTCACCGGCACTCTTGTAGTCGCCGATCCTCCGAACCTCTGGCTCGATGCCAATCTTGTCCAACGTCCCCCTCAGAAATGTCCCCTTGACGCTGATGCCCCGCAGCGACACCGAAGCAGACGGCGGCGCGTAGATCTCTCCAAACGCCGACGCCAGATACATCTCCTTCTCACTGGCGCGCTCCAGGAAGGCGATCGAGTACTTGCCCGATGCCTTGAAGTGATCGACATGCCGACGGATCTCCTGCAACTTGGACCAACCGGTCGACAGCGGATCGATCTTCACGCACACGCCCTTGATCCGCGGGTCGACGGCCGCCTTCCGGAGGACGGAACACAGATCCGGCAAAGAGACGACCGAGGAGAATCGCCCCTGCGGGATCTCGGCAATCTGCCCGCTCAACTTGATCGTCAACACGCTGCCAGATTTGAACCGACGCCAAGGCAACGCAAGGCTCAGTTTCAGCCCTGTGAGGAACGGCGACTGGATGTCGCGGGCAGGCACAAACGGCAGCTCCATCGGCTCCTCTCCACCAGCCTGCTTGCTCTCGGTCGCATTTCCGCCAGTCGCTTCGGCCGCCTCCGCCTCCGCGGCGCGAACAACCACGCGCGGCTGCAAGATCACTGGGCGGATTTTTTGAAAGCCAAGGCGTTGGCCGTTTTTGACTCGCAGGGCCGGGCTCCTGCCGCTCATGGGCTGATGATGAATCATCATATCGCTGGAGAAAACCGCGGAGGAAAGAAGGAATGAAATCGAGTGAATGGTTGACTGTGTGGTCAGTCAGGTGGGTCCTCGACACCCTCGAGGGTACGTAAGACGATAGTCTTTTCCTCTTCCCAAGAACAACGGGTCACGCCGACCCACCTAGAGCCAAACAATAACCGTGAAGACCGAACCATGGAGACGATCGGAACGCCGGCGTTCGTGTCCGTCACGAGGACCGAGCCCGAGGCGGCGCTCCTCACCCGCTCGTCGTTGAAGCAGCTCGTCGTCGGGTCCTCGGCCACCTCGGCCACCTCTTCCACCTCTTCCACCTCGCCACCGGTCGGCCGAGGTGCCTCCCATTCGAGCATGCGGTCGCTTTCCGGCATGGAACGGGTTCACCGCGGTCTCCTCGCTCGTCAGAGGTCCCGCACGAGCACGAGCACGAGCACGGGTGCCACCGCGCCGGAGGATATTGCCTACTACGAGGCCACATTTGAGGAGTTTCTGAGGCACGCAGATGGCGCGCCCCAGCTCCGGGTGATGGTTCCGTTCCTGGAGGACGTGTTCGGCTCGTACGTCACGGCCACTCGGCAGGTCTACAGCCTCCTCTCCAACGAACTCGGGCTGGTGCGGGGGCACGTGGACGAGTTCAAGGTGGAGCTCGAGTACTGGAGAGAACTGGCCCTGCGGTACTTTGAGGAGAACGAGGCGCTGCTGAGCAGGCCGGTGGAGGACCCGGCCGACTCCAAGGCCCAGGAGCTGGCCCGGGTCGAGGCCGCGCGGCTCGCGCTCCAGGAGGCCCTGGGGCAGGCAAACGAGGAGTACCGAGAGCTCGTAGCGCAGCACGACGAGGTATGCAGGGAGTCGGAGGCCCTGTCTGCGAGGGTCGACGAGATGGAGGTGGCGCGGCTCGAGTTGACGCCTCGGCCGCTGCTGCTCCTGCCTGTCGGCGCGTCGGAGAACGAGGGCGGGGGCGGGGGCGAGGGCGAGGACGCCTCGGCTCCATCCACGACCGATGCGCCAACGTGCAAGGCATCGACGGCCGACAAGGTGCTCGACCTCCAGGAGCGGTACGAGGCGCTCCGAACGGAGAACGCTGGGCTGGCGTCGCGCCTCGCCCGCTGCCTCGAACTGGACGAGAAGCGCTCGCTCGCCCGGCAGCAGCTCGAGGAGGAGGCCAAGTTGGAGCCCAAGGGGAGCATTGCTCGGTACTTGGACATGCTGGAGGAGAAGGGCGAGGAGACCTGGAGCTCCCAGCTGGTGGGCATGGGCCAGGCGATCGACGTGCCGAAACTTTTCCGGTTCGGCGGCAAGATCCGGAACAAGCAGATGAGCAAGCGGGATACCGAGAAGATGGTCCGAGAGGTGTGGAAGGATCGTCTCGCTTCCCTGGGCAGCAACAAGGGCTCCAGCACGCTCCTGGTCGACTTTCTCGGCTCGTGGCTGCAGAAGAAGGTCGGCATCGCCGCCGCCGTCCTCGAGATGGGGTACAACTTCCTGTACGGCCTCTGGCGGTACAAGTGGGACGCCGATTGCGAGTTGTTCCTCAAGATCCTCATGGGAGACATCCGCGAGGAGGTCTACATCGCCCAGAACAAGCTCCAGCTGGATATCAACGAGCTGTTCGAGGCGCTCGACAAGCTCAACGGCCAGGCGACCGGGTCGATCCCCAAAGAGGAGCTGGTCGTCGCCCTTCGAGCGTTCTTCAAAGTGGGAAAGCTGGACGGCAAGTCCGAGGAGATGTTCGAGGAGGCCCTGGCGGCGCTCGAGACCGACCAGCCGGGCGCGCTGGTCGAGTGGCGCAAGGTGTTCGAGGAGGACCGCGAGTTCAACCAGGGCGCCTTCGCCGAGTGCATTCGGGAGCAGTTTTTGACGGAACGAAAGCATCTCAACGATGCCGTCGCCGTCTCCCTGTACGTCGAGTGCGGCGAGGCGGCCGCCAGCCGGGCGGCGGACGACACGGCGAGGGATGCGGGCAACGTCCAGCCTGCCGTCGAGCTGTACTGCACGAAAGATCAGTTCTCCAAGGCTCTCATGGAAGCCTTGCCGCTGATGCGGGACGAGGAAGCTGCGAACCACACGGCGACCGTCTTCGAGGGCGAGCCGGCCGACGACGCCGGCCGCATACCGGTCAAGAGAGCGCTCAAGATCCTCGGCGAGGGCAACCTGACGACGGCGGTCCAGGACCCGGTCGCGCCGATCGCTCCGGCTGCAACAGGATCGAGCAAGAAGCAAGGCAAGGGGACCAAGAAGCCGGCCAAGCAGCCCTCCCACGGCCCGCTCATCAACTTGGCCTTGGAGTCGGTCCGGCTCTTCTGGGTCAACTCGCAGGCGATCGAGACGAATGAAACTGAGGTGTAACACAGTGAATCACGTTTTGAACCCGAGTTCTTCAGCCGTCGGGAGTGCCCCGAGCCGGCGGCTCCGCTTCGCGGCAGACGTGTTTGAGATGCCCAGCATACGCATCGGCGTCTGCTTGCTCGCCGTGGACAACAGCTTCCTCGATTTTGGAACCGTGGGTTTGGCCGCAGCAGGGGTCGCGTCGATATCGACGTCGTTCTTCGATGCCTTCTTCTTGGCGTTGCGGTTGCGTCTCGTGACTCGCGTCGCCGTCTTCGGCAGCTCGGGCTCCACCGCTTCTTCTTTCTCCACCTCCGCCTCCGCCTCCATTGCCGTCCTTCCTTCATCCTCGTTCGCGTCATCCCCAGCACTGCTCAGATGCTTCCGAGGGCTCCGCCGAGGACTCCGGCGCAGCGGTGTCGCCTCCTTCGCCGCCGTTGTTGCCTTCTTTGACGCCCCTTTTGTTCTCTCTTCCTTGGAATTCAACGTCGACGGGGTCCCTTGGGTCTTTATCGTTTCGAGCGGCTGAATCTCTTCTCCGCCGCCGACCGCCAGCAGACCGCCGATGTCGGCAGACGTCCCGTTCCCGATGGCCTTGGGCGATTCGCTCCCGCCCTGGGCCTCCTTGGCGAACCTGCTCTTCGTCATCGAGTCATTGGGAGACTCGTCCGCTGCCGGCGACCCGTTGTCGAGGAGCCGGCGGGCGCGAGCGAGCGCCACGTCGTGTGGCGTCCCGCTGGCACCCCGTCCGTGCCCCCCCGGGCACGCCGTCACGAGGTTCTGAAAGACGGCGTTCCTAGACGGCGTGCAGCACGACTCGATGGCGTGTGTCATGGCCACCAGCTTGGACCGGAGAACCTCGTTGTCCTTCTTCAGGCGGTCGATCATTTGCTCGCTCATATCCTGCTCCATGGCGTTGTTGGCCTCGAGCTGGGTGACCTCCCGCTTGACCTCCCGCTTGATGCGCTTGATTTTCGCCGCCTCTCGAACGTCCCTGCCCGGGCTGTTCGGACTGTCCGGCAGCGACTGCTCCCGGAGGATATCCGACAGCGCCGCCGCGAGCTTCGCGTTGGCCTCCTCCTCCTGCTCGATGATGCCGTGGAGCTTTTCAATCTCCGCCAGCGCATCATTCAGGGCGTTCTTGTACCTCTGAGCATCTTCTTCAGCCGCAGCAGCCTTCTTGCGCCGCTTGGACGCACGACGCTCCAGATCACCCACAGTGGCGCGGAGCTCGTCCAGCCCCCGCTGCTGGGACTCGATCGTCGCCTCCATGCTCGCGAGCTCTTCCTCGTGCTTTGCCTCGAGCGTCCGGACTCTGGCCTCGGCGGCCTTGGCATCGTCGTCGATCTGCTGCTTGTACGTCTCCTCGACCGTGTCGATGATCTGCGTCATCTCGGTGGCCACCTCGTCCCGCACCTCGGCCTCGACCTCCTGCAACTTTTCCTCGGCAACCCGGAGATCATGCCGAAGGCGCGCGATCACCGCGTCCTTGTGATCCTCGTGGTGCTTGGCGGCGTCGCCTTCGGCAATGTCTGCCTCGTCTGCCTCGTCTGCCTTGTCGACCCCTTTATCCTCGTGGGCGGCAAAGCCCCGCGCCGGCTTGCCCCCCCGCATCGTGACGCCGCCATCCCCCTCATCCTCCTCATCCTCCTCTTGGTCCTCCTCGTCACTGCTGCTGCTGCCGCTGCTGCTCGTCTCCTCCTCCCGGATCATCTCCATCGCCCCCTCGTCGACCGCCAACGCTCCCCCCTTGTTGTCAATCTCCT
>Ga0181573_10001822_pt1 | contig 20387 bp, 16 predicted proteins | sample 101ome_25_FD_148643 | JGI IMG/M metagenome (GOLD analysis project Ga0181573, IMG submission 148643) | Coastal salt marsh microbial communities from the Groves Creek Marsh, Skidaway Island, Georgia - 101409BT metaG (spades assembly) | ecosystem: Environmental > Aquatic > Marine > Intertidal zone... | reverse complement strand
CTCGGACACTCGCGTCGCGTGCGCGCCGCTCACCTCGGCGATCGCGGATTCGCTCGGCGGGGGTTCGGGCTCGCGCTTCCAGTTTGGCCGTCTGCCTCCCGCGGCTGTCGCAGGGGCGGACGAAACCTCTTCCCATCCGTGCCGCGGCGAACCCTCCGTCGAGAGCCCCAAGGAACCACCCGAACCTAACACACCCTCCCCACCCTCCCCGCCTTTTCGCCCGTCGAGCCTATTTGTCGCCCCAACCTTTTCGTCCCCGCCGCCGCGCACCGCGTCGACGATCCAGCTCAGCTCCAGCGCTATCCTCTCCAGTATCTCCAGGAGGCCGTCCGCGCGCAGCACGACGTGTTCGAAGAGGGAATCGGCCCAAGACGACCACAGCCCGCCGCCCGGGTTGAACTCGCACAGTTTAACGCCCACGCCGGGCCTCCACGCCAGGCCCTCGGACCCCAGCGCGAGCGCTCGCTGCATCAGCAGCCTGAAGTCCGTCTCGCCGCGGACAAACTCGTCGCGCAGAGGGTCCAGCCTGCTGCTGTGCACGGTGCTCAGCGGCGCCAATGCGAGCGTCTTGACGCAGCGTCGGTACTCGAGCGAGTACACGGGAAGGGCGTCGATGCGCTCGTCCAGCGCGCACAGCCGCGACACGAGGCTGTCCACCTCTGCGACGGATAGACGAAGACCCGACGCCATGGACTGGGACTCCTCGCGCCTCCTCGTCTCGTCGATCGACCTCCTGGGCGAATCGGAATCCGACTCATCGCCGTACTCCTCGGGCGAACCGGCTCTCGACGGCCCTTCTCCCATGTCCCGCAGCATCTCAATCTCACCGGCGAGGTCCCTGCCTTCGGACGCCCCGTCGTCCGCCGCGACGTCCCCGGCCATCTCCCAATCATCGCACTCGAGATCCCCCGTAAATAAGGCCTTACCGTCCTCGGCGCCACTCCACCGCCGCAGCGCCCTCCGCCCGACCACGTCCTCGAGGTCCGAACAAAGCCCCGCGGTGAGCTCGTCAATCTCCGTCACGGGGGCTATCGCGAGCACGCTGTCCGGAAGACCCGCGTCCGAGGGTCGCCTGTGCCTGCCGCGCTCCCGCGCCGTCTCGAGGAGCACCAGTGTTGGCGAGAGTTCGTTCGCGAGGTGCGCGTCGACGACGGCGAGGAACCCGTCGGCGTCGGCATCCCCGAGGTCGTCTCCCAAGCCCTGCAGTAGCTCGATGCACTCGCCCATCTCGTTGCATCCGAGGACGTCGTTGGACCGCGGCGTCAGCAGGGCGATGCACGCGGCGAAGAGGGGGGCGCGGCTGCCGGTCGAGAACACCCGGTCCCAGATGCGCATCGTGACATCCGTGGGGAGGACGTTGACGAAAAGCGTGAGGAGCCACTGCGATGAGATTATGCCGCAGACGATGTTATCCGGGGCGAGAGTCTCGAGATGGAGGCCGACCGCGGGGAGGTGGATGTGCAGCAGCCTGGCGAACACCCTCTGGTCCAGCTTGGCGGCCGCCATGCCCTCGCTGAAGTAGCCCGGGACGACGCGATCGACCAGCGCGATGAGGCACCAGAACGCATCCTCCTCCTTCAGTCCCGCGAGCAGGAGGAACGCAGCGATGAAATTCATGGACTGGACGTATCCCATGACCGGATCGTGCGCGGCGTACGCCGTCAGGACGTTACGAAGCGATTCCCACATGGGTAAGCCTGAGAACGGTGGGTGAGGGCGAAGCGGGTCAGCCGGAGTTGTTGCCTCTCCCGAATCTGGGAGGTTCGAATTTCGGGCGCGAGTGGCGGGACGGACGCACCCGGCTTGAGCAGGCCCTGCACTGCGAAGGTGGCACCGGTGCGCGGCAAGTCCTTCTCGATCTGCTGTGCCGTCTCTGGCGTCTCTCCCGCCAGCGCAAGGAGCGCGGCGTAGTGGTTCGGTATCCTCATGTCCGAGTCCACGATGCGTGGCCACACGTCGCGTCGGAGGGCACCGTCCGGGTTACGGTGGTGCCGCTCCGCAAGGCTCACTGGCGCCTCCGCATCGCCCCCCTCACCCTCCATGGCGACTGGACCGCGCCGATACGCGACGTCGCCACGAAACCCGAAGCGAGTCGGGCGTGAGTAGAGTGACGCCACGCCCGGACTTGTAGTCCCTGAAACGCGAAGTTTTATAGTCGACGGACTGTCCCACAATACGGACAGGAGAGCTTCACTGTGCACGCGCGCAGTCCGCCCGCACCCCCAAAATGCCTTCTCCGGAGCTCTCCTCCGGTCACTTCGCGCTCGCAGGTATGGTATCGCGTCCTCCTCTCTGCGTCAACATCGTCCGGCTGAAGAATGCGCTCAGCGACGCCTCTGAGCTCGGCCGACGGGCGCTCAGGCTGGAGGTTGTCCTCCTAGGGGAACTACTCGCGGAAGAGTACCCCGAGGACGACGAAAAACCGCCGTCGAGCGCCATCACGGTGGTTCCGGTCGACTTCAGCACCCTTGCGGTGGTCTCTGACGAAGAGCACGAGTCCGCGGTGGGCCTCTACCTCGCCAGGATCGCCGCCTCGGGTCTCGCCGACTTCCTCGTGCACGCCGCGAGGAACGCCGACGATAACGAGCAGGCCATCCGCTCGCTGCTCCCGAACCTGCTCGAGCGAGCGCTCACGTATCTCCCGAGCGAGAGATGGAGCACCCTCGGACGCGCGCCGGACGGCCTCCGCCTGGTCAGACGCCGCGGCGACGCCGCTCTCACTTCGTCCCCCTTTCACCACCTCGAGAACCCCACTCTCGACGTCCTCAACTTCACGGCCACACCCGCGCTAGACTGGGGAGGAGCCGCGAACGGGGGCGACAGGGTCGTCTTTCCCGCCATCAGGCCGGCCACGATCCGGATGCAGCCCCTCGGATCCATCGTCGCGATGCTACAGAACGCGCAGGTGTCCCAAACGGTCATCGACACCTTCCGAGCCGGGGGCGACGCACAGCTGTGCGAAAACGAGGACCTGGTCGCAGTCACAGCCGTTCCCCTGCTCCACAAGGAGGCCCGCATCCTGTCCTTACTGCGGCGTATTCCCGACGTGTATGGATTCGAGTCGCCCGACGCCTATTACGCCGATTTCAGCGCCAGGTACGATCTCGTCGACGGCGTCCCCGAGATGACATGGCACGACGACGACAACGGCGGAGACCTATTCGCCGAGCTGCGCTTTTGCGACGACGGCGATGAACGCATGCGTCGACTGTGGCCCGCGTCCTTGCTCCTCGGCCGCGCCGGCGCCACCGAGATCCCCGCTTCGATGACCGACGCCAAGGCGGCGGCTATGTTGACCGATCTGGCTGACGATCTGCGGGGCTGCCCCGACAGGCTCGGCATCGACATGAACCTGGACGGACACGCCGCCGGGACCTCGGGCAAGGGTAGGTCGCGGGGAGGAGCCGTCGCCACCTACGAGGTGCCCGCGACGACGACGCGCGATGCTACCTTTCGCCTCGCGTCGCAATCGAAGCCCCTCGCGCCCCTGAAGCCGCGCCTCGAGGTCATCGTCGAGGATGAATCTCCCTCGCCCCTCCCCGTGCTTGTGGAACCCATCCAGCCTGGAACCGCGCCTCGAGCGGTTAAGGTCGCCTCGTTCAAAACATCCGCCCCCACGCGCGCGCCGCTCCAGCCGGTGACCCCGACGGATGCTAACGCTCGCGACGACGACGGCGACCGGCTGCCGTCCGTCGATGCCGATCCCAAGGCGGTCGACCCCAAGCCAAAGGTGAGGAAGCTGGTGATGTCCAAGCACGCCAATCCCGCGCCTCAGACCCCAGCCAAGCCCATGGCCAAGCCCGCGGACGAGACCGCGGACGAGGCCGCGGACGACGTAATGATCGATAAGATGGCGGCTTACTTGACGGAGATGGACGCTGCTCAGCCGGAGATGGCCGGTGCGAAGAGGAAGGCTTACTCGGCGGCCATGCCTCCCGCCGCCACTAAGGCACCCAAAAAGCCCAACATTCCCAGGCCCATGCCCGCCGTCCTCCCCACGAAACCCTCGCCGGAAGTCAAGGAGCCGGCTGGTAGTTCGGACAAGACCAAAGCCAAGAGAGCGCCTAGGAAGGTTGTCGATCCCGAAGAGGCGGACGCGAAGATCCGGAAGGAGCACAGCGAGGGAGGCGACCTGAACAAAATCACAGGCGACGAATTCAGGGCTTTCCTGACAAAGGCTGGCGAGAAGCCCAAGGGCGGGCTGTCCAAGATGCCAAAGACCAAGCTCAAGGAGCTCGTCGACGCGGTCCTAGCCAGGTCGCAGTGAGTGAAGAGTTTGTGACAGTACGTACGTGGAGAACGCGAGCGAGGCTCGGATAGACGTTTTACGCGCATGCATTAAAAAATTGTTTCCTCAAGCAGCAAAGAGCGAGGCAAGTAGATCCGAGTTTTCGGCGGAGAGAGCCTTGGACGGGTTAGCGTCCAGGGCGTCCATCACCTCCGGGATCGTATCCTTCGCCTTGGTCACCGCCTCGTTCACCCGCGCCGCGGCCTCGTCCGCGTTCATATTCTTGAGGTAACCCTTCTGAAGCGCGAAGAGGCCCACCGTCTGCGCGCTGAGCGCTGCCGTCTCCCCAGGCCTCTGCCTCAGCACGCCCCTGATCGCCGATGACCTGTTCCTCATCTGCACCTTCTCGTCGCCGTTGTTCCCGAACGCCTGCATATCGTCAGCCTGCATCACGTCCAGTCGCAGCTGCATCATGTCGAGGGACTTGAGCGGTCCCGCTGCTCCGGGGGTACCGATCCTGGAAACGCTGTCCTTAACGCTGATGCCCCAACCGTTTGACTCGCTGAAGTTCTCGACCATCACCTGACCGTCGGTGATGCTCATGAACTCCTCCACGAGCGAACGCGGCTGGGTGTAAGCGTCCTCCGGCCGCTTCGCAGCAGCCTCAGCCTCTCGCGCCTCGACCGCTTTCATCGCCGCGTCCCTCTTCTTCTCGAGCGCGGCGGTGATCTTCGCCTGCATCTCCGGTGCCATCTGGTCGAAGCCCGCGGGTAGCTGCAGGGTGCCGTCCGCACCCTCCGCGCTGCCCACCGCCCCGGTGTCCTTATTGCTTCCCTTGCGTCCCTTGTATGCGCCCTTCTCGTGGTACATGATACCCAGCAAGGTGAGCGAACCGCCGCCGAGCGCGTCCGACATCCTCGCCACCCGCTGCAGCGTCGTGCCCAGGAATCTTCGGCGCTCCGCGAGCAGCGCGTTGATGATCATGCCCTCGTACTCCACCATCTTCTCCTCGTCGATGATCCCCTCGGGATTATCGAGCTGCGGCGACAGCCTCGCCATGTCCTTGGTAAACTCGACGAGTCCCGTGAAGTCGTCGAGGACGAGGAGGACGTCCTCGCCCTTCGCCCTGGCCCCTTCCGCGACGGCAAACGCCGCGCAGGTCGCCGCGTACCTCTCCGCGAGGGACGCGTCGCCGTCAACGGACACCACGGTGGTGTGACCCATGGCCCCCGCCGCCCTGAGCTCCTCCATCGCGCCCTTACCCCCGTCCTCGGCGGCGGCTCCGGTGGCGCCGTAGACGCATCGCACGCCGGACCCCGCCTGCGCGGCGACGGCGCCGATGCCCAGCCGCGTCAACCCGGTGCCGGGCTCGCCGGTGAGGAGCATGCACTGGCCGCGGCCGAGCGGCGTGAGGACGTCCAGCGCCTTGATCCCGGTGACGAGCGGGGTGGTTATCGGCTTGCGGTCCTCGACTCCGGGCGGGTCGCGGATGATGGCGCCGTCGAGGTCCTCTCCGCAGGCGAGGTCCCGGTCGCCGCCGCCGGGCGCGTCGCCACCGTCCATGGGCTGGCCGAGCGCGCCGATCCACCGCCCGCGGAGGTCATCGTCCGAGGGCATGCGGAAGTGCCGCTTCTTGAGCACCTCGACCGCGTCGCCGGGGCTGACGGCGACGCCGGAGCCGGCTCCCACGGAGGGGGCACCCCCGGCGCCCTGACCGGCGGCGTACATGAGGGCGAACGTCTTGGGCTCTCGGTGGGAGAGGATGAACCCCTGGACGGCGTCGCCCAGGCGGACGAGCGTACCCGGGGGAACGTCCGCGCCGACGCCGCTGAGCACGGCGAGGGGGCCCTCGACCGCGTGCACGGACGCCGGGCCGCGCTGGAAGGCGACCTCCTCCTCGGGGGGCTCGATCTCGGCGGTCACGGTGGAGACCGCCCTGGGCGCGGCGAGGCGCCCGGCGAGCTGGGAGAGCCCGGGGCGGGCGGGCGCGTATCCTCGAGCGCGGGTGGTGAGCGACGCGACGGTCGATGACGCGTGACGGGTGGACCGTCTAGCGACGGTCGCGAAGAGCGACGCCGGGCTCATCAGGGAGACGCCGGCGGTGGGCATCCGAGAATTGGAGAAAGCTTCGGAAGGTGATCCTCTCCTAGCCTTTGGCGGCGAGGAGCGAGCGCGTGGGCTTGAACCGCCGGGCGAACACGCGCGACCGTGCACGTTCGAGAGAACCGAGCGGATCTGGTGAGCGATACGTCCACCGGGAGCGGGCGTAGAGTGAGGAGGAGGTAGCCTTCGAAGATAAGTTTTGGGCGGCGGAAAAAGCTACGACCTGAGACGACGTGGATCGACCCAGCCGAGACTCCAGAAGCGTGGGCGCGATGGGGAAGAAGGACTCGGGCGTCGCCTCCGTCGTCGCCCTCGCTGCGAACGGCGAGGTCAAAAAGAAAAAGAAGAAAAAGAAGGTCAAGGACGCAGACAAGGCGGCGGCCGCGTCGGTGGCCAAGGTCGGCGGCTCCAACTGGGCAGCGCTCAGCACGGTGAGCACCCGGGAGGGAGCGATTAACTTTTCCCGAATCCCCACCGCACCGCCGGGGGGCTCCCGAGGAGCGCCGAGGGGTCGACCTTGACGACGTTCACTCCACAACTTCTCTCTGACCTCAATATCGCCCCATCCTAAATCCGCAGAAAATCGGCGCGGGCAAGAACCCAAAGGCGAAGCGCAAGCGCGAGGAGCGCGAGGCGGCGGCGGCGGCGGGCGAGCGCACAGGCCTCCCTCGCTCCACCCATGCGGACCCGACAAAGCCGAAGAAGCCGATGCCCACGGGCAGGAACACGGCTCTGACGGACATCATCGCGATGGACTGCGAGATGGTAGGCGTGGGCGAGGACGGCAGGCGCAGCATCCTCGCGCGCGTCTCCGTCGTCAACGAGGATGGCAACGTCGTGCTGGACACGTTCGTCGCGCCAACCGAACCCGTCACCGACTACCGCACCAGGGTGTCCGGCGTGCGGCCCCAGGACCTGAGGGGGGCGCCGCCGTTCAAGGAGATCCAATGCAAGATGGCGGACATACTAAAAGGACGCACCCTCGTGGGACACGCGCTCAAGAACGACCTGAGGGTGCTGCTCCTCGACCACCCGAGGCGGCTGACTCGCGACACCGCGCTGTACCGACCGCTGACGCGTCCGCTGCGAGCCAACGAGCGCGCGCAGGACACCGGGATCGCGCGCGGTCGGGGGAGCAGGTCGCTGAAAGAGCTTTGCGCGCAGCACCTCGGGCTGGAGATCCAGGGCGGCGAGCACAGCTCCGTGGACGACGCGAGAGCGGCGCTGCTCCTCTACCAGAAGAACCAGCGCAACTGGGAGAGGGAGTTTGCGGCGGCGCAGCAGGTTGGCGGCAAGGGCGGAGCGGGTGGGAAGGGAAAGGGATCCGCCGGGGTGGGGTCCAAGGGTGCGTTAAAGAGCGACGATGACGGTGAGGAGCGACCGACGAAGCGCGGCAAGAAGGCCAAGAAGAAGGGCGGAGGCGACGAGGTGGGCTCCGCTGGGGGGTTGAAGCTGGGCAAGGTTGTGAATCTGTTCGCTCGATAACTTTTGTAGGACCTTTTAGTATGAACTTGTTTCGCCATTTCACATTCGATCCGTATGGTTATTTCACTTCATAAATCCATCATTAAGGCAAATAGGCTGAAGTTCAAATGCCGCTCGCAGAGATCGTGGACGCTCGCGACTCTCGTGTTTCAGAGTCGAGGCGCTCCATGGGTGCCGCCGAGGTTTTGACGAACGCCGGGGGCGATGGCCTCCGGAGCTACTACAGGGCCAAGATTGAGGAGTATGAGGTGGCCGTCAGGGACAAGACGCAGAACCTGCGTCGTCTGGAGGCACAGCGCAACGAGCTGAACCACAAGGGTGCGTCCCACCCGCCCGCCCAGATCCGGTCAGATCCGGCCGATCGGAACGTGGCAGCGTCGCGCCCGTCCGCGGGTCCGGCGGGGCGATGCACGGTTGTCCAACGCGTCGGCGAATTCCACGCGGAGGATGGGCGCCTCGCCGACGGACCCGCGCCTCGACCCGCCTGCTCCGAGCCCGCCTAGGGTTGGCCCGTTTCAACTTTTCCCCCACTTACACCCCCTCTTCTTTTGTTTTTCGCAGTGAGGATGCTGAGGGAGGAGATCCAGCTGCTGCAGGAGCCCGGATCCTACGTGGGTGAGGTGGTCAAGGTCATGGGGAAAACCAAGGTGCTCGTCAAGGTACGAAACGATCCCTCCGTCGGCCCCATCCCGCGCGCGTGACCGCCCCCGCGACGCGTCGCGTCGCGGTTCTTTTTTCATCCCCCGGCCCAACGTTCGCACGGAGAACCCACAGTTGGCTGACGATTTTTTTTCCGCCCTGTTTTCCCCGCGCGACAGGTGCATCCCGAGGGCAAGTACGTCGTGGACGTGGCGAAGGACATCGAGATCGAGAAGCTCGCCGCCGGGCAGCGCGTCGCGCTGAAGAACGATTCGTACACGCTCCACCTGGTGCTGCCCAGCCTGGTCGATCCGCTGGTGTCGCTCATGAAGGTTGAGAAGGTGCCAGACTCAACCTTCGATATGATCGGAGGCCTGGACCAGCAGGTCAAGGAGATCAAGGAGGTCGTAGAGCTGCCCATCAAGCACCCCGAGTTGTTCGAGTCCTTGGGCATCGCTCAGCCCAAGGGTGTGATCCTGTACGGTCCCCCGGGTACCGGAAAGACTCTCCTCGCGAGAGCCGTGGCGCACCACACCGACTGCTGCTTCATCCGCGTCTCGGGTTCCGAGCTCGTGCAGAAGTACATCGGCGAGGGCGCGAGGATGGTGCGCGAGCTGTTCGTGATGGCGAGGGAGAACGCGCCCGCTATTCTTTTCATGGACGAGGTTGACTCCATCGGCAGCGCGCGCGGCAGCGGTGGCGGGGACTCTGAGGTGCAGCGCACCATGCTCGAGCTGCTCAACCAGCTGGACGGCTTCGAGGCGAGCAACCAGATCAAGGTGATCATGGCGACGAATCGCCTGGACATTCTGGACAGCGCTTTGCTCCGCCCAGGGCGCATCGACCGCAAGATCGAGTTCCCCAACCCCACGGAGGATTCGCGCGTGGATATCCTCAAGATTCACTCGCGAAAGATGAACCTGGTGCGGGGCATCGACCTCAAGAAGATTGCGAGCAAGATGGGCGGCGCGTCGGGGGCGGAGAGCAAGGCGGTATGCACCGAGGCGGGCATGTTCGCGTTGCGCGAGAGGCGCGTCCACGTCACCCAGGAGGACTTCGAGATGGCGGTGTCAAAGGTGATGCAGAAGGACAGCGAGAAGAACATCTCCGTCGCCAAGCTCTTCACCTAGACCACGCGTTGGATATGTGTAATAAACTCAGAGATTCAGAACGAACATTTGCTAGTGAAACCTTCACGCGAGGGCGGCTGTGTACGCGTCCCAGCCGGCCTTGCGGTACTCCGCGGCAGCTGCGGCAGGGTCAGCCGCCCTGTAGATACCGCGCCCAACGATGATGACGTCGGAGCCGCACTCGCCGATAACCCTCTCCGGGGTGTTGTACTGCTGACCCATGGCGTCTCCACCGCCGCCGAGCTGCACCCCCGGCGTCATCTGCACGAGCCCCTTGCTCCACTCTGCCTTCCAGGCGCTGGGCCTGGTGGAGATGAAGCCCATGACAAAGTCGGGGTGCTCCGCCGCCATCTTCACCGCCGCCTCGGTATACGCGCCGTTGGCCATCGTGCCCTTGCTGGACATCTCCGCTAGAAGTAGCAGGCCCCGGCCCTTCGCGAGGCCGACGGATTTGAGTCCGTCGATGATGCCACTGCCGGGGACGATGTGCGCGTTGGTGATGTGCGACCAGTCGGCAATCTTGTGCACACCGCTGCCGTACTGGCCCACCACGGTGTTGCCGATGTCCGCGAACTTGCGATCCTCGAAGATCATGAACTTGTGCTTGGCGGCCAGGTCGAGGAGCTTCGAGCCGAAGGTGTCGTCGAAATCCGGGTACAGGTCGCAGTGCGTCTTGAGGATGCAGATCTCGGGTCCGAGCTTGTCTGCGAGCTCGATGAGCTCCGCGGCGGTATCCACGTCCGCGGCGACGCAGAGGTTCGTCTTCTTGGTCTCCATCAGGTTCCAGAGGTCCTTTGCGCACTGGTTGGCGGTGAGCTCGGCGCGGGCGGCGTAGGCAAGGCGCTTGGGGGTCTCCGCAGCGCCCATCTCGTTTCCACTCGCGTTGGGTCCGGTCTGGTTGGCGGCGATGAAAGCCTTGACGCTCTGGACCAGGTCCGCGGACATCTTACCCTCCTTCTCGAGGGTCTTGAGCACCCTGGAGAGGGGGAGGACGGCGTGGAGGCGGAGGTCGTTGCTCGCGAGCCTGGCCTCCCCGCCTTGCTCGCGGTCGATGAGGACCACGACGTCCTTAACCTTGAGCCCCACCTGGTTGAGAGGCTCCACGGTCTCCATGACGGACGCGCCGGAGGTTACGAGATCCTCGACGACGAGGCAGGTCTGACCCGCGGTGAAGGCGCCCTCGATGGCCTTCTTGGTGCCGTAGTCCTTCACCTCCTTGCGCCTCATGAGCATGGGGCAGTCGTTGTTCAGGCTCATGCACGTCGCGATGGGGAGGGCGGTGTAGGGCACGCCGCACATGTTGTCGAACTCCGCACCGTTCGCCTTGAGAACGTCCCACATGCATCCGGCGACAGAGGCGAGCACGTCGGGGTAGGACACGATCACCCGGAGGTCGATGTAGATGGGGCTCATGATGCCGGACTTGAGCTTGAACTCGCCGAACTTGACAGCCTCGATCTCGTGCAGGCGGAGGATGAGGGCGTCGATCTTCTCCTCGTTGACGGCCATGGCTCTCGGTCGGTTCAGTGAAGACGAGTGCGCGACGATGCGTGTGCGACTGACGCGGGCTCGGGTTGAGCGAGCGGAGGTGGTGAACGAGGGGCTTGCGTGTGTGGCGCACCTCATACAGTGGGCGGCGGCAATCGCTTTTCGTTTCAAAAAAGCGAGTTGGTTGGCGGCGGTGGGTTCCTAATTAGCATTTACTACGTGATGAAATTTAGTTCAAATTCTATGTCTTTTCTGTTTGATGAAACCGACCTGCTGTGGACAAATGGACCTAATTTGGTAATTCGACCTCAAATGCACTTCTTTCGCTCTCGGGCGGACCGAAGGATAACAACGCACGGAGCGGGGCTGTCCGGGAGTGGTCGCCATGGCCACGCGCGAGGCTTCCCACGCCGGTTCGTGGTACTCTTCGGACCGCGCGCGTCTCTCCAAAGAGCTGGATGGCTTCCTGGACGCCGCGGGGTCGCACGGAAGCACACCCAGAGCGCTCATCGTACCGCACGCCGGGTACTCCTACTCCGGCCCCGCCGCGGCGTGGGGGTACAAGAACGTCGACGCCGGGGCCGGGGTCAGGCGCGTGTTCCTCCTCGGCCCGTCCCACCACGTGTTCCTCCGTCGATGCGCGCTGAGCAAGTGCGCCGCGTACGCCACCCCGCTCGGCGACCTCGCCGTGGACCGAGGCGTGTACGAGGAACTGCGCGCCACCGGACACTTCGTCGACATGGACGTGGACGTCGACGAGGCGGAGCACTCGCTCGAGCTCCACCTGCCGTACATCTTCAAGTGCTTCGAGGTGCTACCCGAGAGGGATCGACCCACGCTGGTGCCCATCATGGTCGGGGCGCTCAGCACCAACGCGGAGGCGACGTACGGCGAGATCCTCGCGCCGTACCTGGACGACGACGCCAACCTGTTCATCGTGTCCAGCGACTTCTGCCACTGGGGCAAGCGATTCGGGTACCAGCCGTGGGACGAGGGCAGGAAAGACGTCGGGTTACACGAGCAGATCGAGGAGATGGACCGGCGCGGGATGGAGATCATAGAGAGCAAGGACGCGGACGCGTTCGCGGCGTACCTGAAAGAGACGGGAAATACCATATGCGGCCGGCACCCAATCGGCGTGCTGCTCCAGACGCTGAGAAGGAGCGGTGGGTTCGACAAGACGAGGGTAGATTTCACCAGGTACGAGCAGAGCAGCGCGGCGACGGGTTGGAACGACAGCAGCGTGTCGTACGCGTCCGCGGTGGTGTTTCGAGACGCGTGAGTGTCGGCTGCGATTGGAATGCCAATCCCGTCAAGTCTTCTTGAAGAAGCTGTGAAGCGACCTCTGCGCGCCGCCCCCTCCCGGGCTCGGTTTCGCGCGCTTGACCCCGCCGGACCCCGTCACCGCGGGTGGTGTCTCACCCGGCCGTTTCTTCTCCCCCGTCGGTTTCTTCTCCCCCGGCGGTTTCTTCTCACCCGTCGCCTCGTCCTTATTGGCCGCCGCCGAGAACAACTTTGCGACGCTCCCCGCGTCCTTCTCCGCCACCCTCCTCGTCCGCTCGCAGCACGACGGATCCTCGAAGTCCCCTCTGTTCATCCTGGTCGTCACCGGGTACCACTTCATGTCCGCCTCGCCGTACGGCCTCAGGGCGCTCGACGGTCGGTCGTCGGCACCCTCGAGCCACGCGGCGACATCCGCGTCGGTGCGAAGGACGGCGGGCATCCTGTCGTGCAGCCATCGCAGGGGCTCGGACGCCTCGACGGTGATTATGGTCACCGTGACGAGATCCCCGCCGCCCCCGCCCTTCCATCGGTCGTAGAGCGCCGCGCACCGCAGCACGTCGCCCTCGGATCCGCCTCCTTTCCCTTCCAGGTGTAGGTAATACGGCTGCTTCACCTGCGATGACCCGGCCCGTTCCGCGGCCCACTCGTAGAACCCGTTGATAAGCACCACGCCGCGCCTTTGCTGGAGCAAGCGGCTGAACACGCCCTTCTCCGCGATCGTCTCGCTCCTCGCGTTGAACATCCTGTAGAAGTCCACCTTGGCCCCGGGATCCGTGAACGACGGAACGAGGCCGAACCTCATCGTCTCCACGACCCGATCGCTGGTCGACTCCCCTGACTCGGCTCGTCGTATCACGGCGAGGGACGCACCGGGCGAGGCGTTGTATCGAGGCTCGTACTGGTCGGGGTTTTTCCACGCGGCGCCGCCGGACGCAGCCGCGACTTGGTCCGCTCCGAGCGTGGACCGCACTCGGCCGCACATTGCGCGCCACGTAAGTGAGGAGGTGTCTGTCCCCGAATTTGTTTTGTTGTGTGAAGAAACTCTCTCCTCCGCTATTGCCTAGTCCAGGGAAAGGACGGAGTCACCCCACGCCAGTCCTCCATGTTCACCCGTAGCCTCTTTACGCACGGGCTCACGTCCACGTCGTCGCACCTCAGTCCGTCGAACTTCTCCGCGGTGCTGAGGCTCCACACCTCCTTCATCTGGTCGTAACACCGCGGCCACTTCGGCCGGTTGGGCCGCACCGCAAACGTGCTCACCTCCCCGACGTGCTCCATCAGGTTCCACTTGTACACCAGAACCTTCCGTCCGAGCGTGTGCGATCGCACATCCTCGCGCCTCCCTTCCACCCACTCGCGCCACAGTATATCCGGCGGTTGCCTCGACACGTGCGTCGCGAGGTACTCGGCAAAGGGAGGCAGATCCTTCCGCCGCATCACCACCCCGTTCATGCCGTAGCTGAACCTGACGCCCAGCCACTGCGGGTACACGGCGTCCGCCTTTTCCACCAAGTACGTCAGCGCATTCATCGTACCCGCGCACGTCCTGAAGTCATCCTCCATGAACATGAAGTAGGGAGCGGATGCGCCCGGGCCGGACTCCGCCGCGGCTGCGTCGATGAGCGTGGCCAGATCCGCCGTCTGCTGACGCACCGCGTGCCCGGGGATGTTCCCCGGGTTGTGGAGGTCGTCGGGGTCCGGTTTATTCGGCGTCGGATCCCCGTACGTCCCCGGGCTGTCCATGAAACGCACGTAGGTTTTCGCCTTGGCGGCGAACTCATCGTCGGATGACCCGGATGACCCGGATGACCCGGATGACCCGGATGACCCGGATGACCCGGATGACCCGGATGACCCGAAACGAGCACGGACCCGATCGAACACCTCGTGCCGCCCGGGCTTGGCGTTCATGACGATGACGAGGACCCTGCGGAAGAGCGGGTGTCGCGCGTCGTCGGGGAGCTCGTCGAGGAGGGTCTCGAGGGTCTCCGTGAGGTAATCGGCGTCACCCGCGCGCGGCGCGGTTGGGACGCCGACCACGAGCCAGGGTTCGGTCACCTCGCCGAGCGACGACGCGCCGGAGCCCCCTCGCCGCGCCCCGCGCTTCCCTCGCGGGTTCCCCCGGGAGTCCCACGCGCCCTCGTCATCGTCATCGTCGCCGAGGTGGCGCGCCTTTCGCACCTGGTGCAGGTTCTGCCCGGCGTGTCTCAGAGACTCCCGCATGGCGCGGATGTCCTCCTGCGCGGTGTTCCACGCGCTCTCCGCCAGGTCCATCGCGCCCGGGGGTCGCTGCCTGTCCAGCATCTCCTTTCGCGACATCCAACCGTTCGAGTACCGATGACGCGCGGGGGCCCTCGACGACGCGCTCGTCGATCCGCCCCGCGCGAAGAGCATCCAGTACAGGAGAGCCACCAGCGCGAGGTTGGCGAGCACCAGGCGCACGACGCGCCGGGTGTCCTTTCGCGACTGCCTGCCCGCGCCTCCGCCCGCGCCGCGCGTCGGCCGGCGGGAGCGCCCCTGCAGCTCGCTGGGCAACAGAGGCATCTAAGTCCGCCCCCTCCGTGCCGATCTGCCTAAAGTTGTGACACAAAGGGCGAGCGGCAGCTCAAACAGAAACTCAGAATGAGCGAACTGAGAGGTCAGTCAGATAGGATCAGAGACTTGCGGATGTGTCTTTGTGTGAACTCTCGCATGGAGCCATTACATTTATGCTATGTACACACAACGCTGTGCTACTACCAGAGTGGGGATAGCCACCCCGCCCTCCGTGCCTTAATAACGCCAACCTCCGCCCGGCAGCGCGCCGCCCTCTTGCTGCCTGCACCTCAACCCCCAGGGCTATAGTGAAAAAGAATCGAACAGAGCATATCGCTTACGTTAGAGCTTCACCTCGATCTCGACGCCGGCGGGGAGCTCGAGGCTCATGAGGGCGTCGATGGTCTGCGCGGTGGGCTGGTGCACGTCGATGAGCCTGTGGTGGGTGCGCGTCTCGAAGTGCTCGCGGGAGTCCTTGTTGACGTGAGGAGAGCGGAGGACGCAGTAGATGCGGCGCTTGGTGGGGAGGGGCACCGGGCCGGAGATGGAAGCCTCGGTCGAGGTGGCCGCCTCGATGATCTTGTCGCACGCAGCCTTCATGTGGTTAACCTCGAAGGACTTGAGCCTGATGCGGATCTTCGCCGCAGCCACGGAAGCCTGGAGAGAGGGAGTTGGGGAGAGGACGTGAGAAAATGCACCACAGAAACGCGCTTTTCAGAGGAGGAGCACGAGATGCCGTCCCGACGCCGCCGGACGGACGCCGCGATGTCGCCGACGCGATGCGCTCTCAGCGCATGCGACGGCGGTAACGTCTTAAACAGGGTATTCCCGATCGATGCGTTCATTCACGGGGTTCGGGGACTCACCGCTTCCGCGCGGACCGCGAAGGCAGCGCGCACCGGCGCGCGAGCAGCCTGAGAGAGGAAGTGGATAAAGGATAAATCAGCGACTGCGCGACGGACGGAGGCGGAGGGGTGCGACGCATGCGACCGACGAAGCTGGCGATGCGGAGCGGAAATCGAGGCTTCGCCATCGCCTGATATCGCTGCTGCGCTCGGAGACCGAATGGCGAGTCGCCCGCGGGGCCGAACGGCGCCTTCTGCAGGCCGGCGGTCCTCGCGAGTCTCTGCCACGTCGCCCATAGAAAAATAAAGCCGGGAGAGGCAATCCCGACGCTAATTCAGCCGCGCGGGGTACTTTGTGCAACACTCACCGCCTTGCGCGCGGCAACACCGTTACCCGCCACACCACGACGAGCCGAGAGGCTCGCCGCCGACACCATACCAGCGCAGGAAGACGCCATGTCGTGCTTGTTCGAGCGCGAAAAGTGAGCAAACCCTACACGAAAATAACCTGAAACCTCTTTTCGCCTCGTTTTTTTTGTTCCGAGCTCGAGCTATTTCGATCAATCGGTCGCAGAATCTGACTATGGTGCCACTGATGGTAAATTCAATTAATGACATTCTAACGGTAAACTATATTCATAAGGATGCATGGAATACACTGATGTAAATTTCCGCTGCGAGTCTTCGTCCCGGTAAAAAAGAGGACAGGCGGCGGCACCACTCCGGCGAAGCAACACCCACGGTCGTGTGATCGATTGGAAATAATGCTTACAAGAGTCGAGCGACGATGACACGACGAACACGACGATGACACGACGAACGCCCCAACCACTGACGCCCCAACATCGACGCCCCAACAGGAACCCCTCCGCGTCGTCAGTCGTACGCCCCGTAGTCCCCAGACAACCCGGCGCCCATGTCGTCGTCCATGTCCTCGTCGGGGTAATAGTCAGCGCTGCCCCCCATCATCCCACCCTGCGCCCCGTGCGCGCCATCCCCGAGCCTGTGCTTGGCCTCGTCCACGATGGACATGAGCTCGTCGAGGTTCTGCATCTGGTTCGGGTCCGGCCCGTCGTTGACCACCGCGTTCTGCAGCTCCGCGGGGAGGTTGCGCTGGAACCAGGGGTGCTGCTTGATGCCGGCGATGTTCAGCCTGTGCACCGGGTCCAGCACAAAGATGCGTTTGATCAGGTCCTTGCACTCCTCGCTCAGGGCGATGTGCGCCGGGAACGCGTAGTTCACGCCGCGGATCCGCATGATGGTCTTTCGAAAGTTCCTCGCATCCGCCGGGTCCTCGAACGGGTACGCGCCCACCACCATGACGTACAGCGTGACCCCGCACGACCACACGTCCGCGGCTTTGCCGTCGTACGCCTTACGAGACAGCACCTCGGGCGCGATATACGCCGGGGTTCCCACCGTCGACTTGGGCTCCGAGTCGATGAGCGAGTGCTTCGAGTAGCCAAAATCACAAATCTTGAGCCTGGGGACCTCCCCACCGTCCAGGAGCGTGTTCTCGAGCTTCAGGTCGCGGTGAGCCACCCCGTGGCCGTGACAATACTCCAAGCCGCTGATGAGCTGCTGGAAGAAGAACCTGGCCTCGTCCTCGTGGAACCGTCCTTTCCCGCAGATGCGGTCGAACAGCTCGCCCCCAGCCGCGTACTCCATCACGATCGCGAGGTGCGTGGGCGTGAGCAGCACCTCGACGAAGCGGATGATGTTCGGGTGGTCCAGCAGGCGATGATTGACTAGCTCGCGCTTGACGTTCTCGTCGATCTTGTCTCCGCGCTCGATGTACTTGATGGCGAAGAGCTGCCCGCTCGCCCTGTGCCGCATCAGCTTGGCGGTGCCGAAGTTGCCCTGGCCCAGGGTCTTGACGTCCACCGGCTCGTACTTGGCATCGTGCGCGCCGGTGGAGATGGGCGGCGTGGGGGGCATCGTTAGGAAGCGTGCGGTCCTAGCCCCGACGCAAGCGCGAGCGCGCGATACGTACGTAAGCCTGGAGACGACCACCCCGGGAGTGAGAAGTCATCCCTCATACTTCCCCCTGGTCGTGAAAAACGGGATTGGGTCCCGATTGAATCGGTCCTGAATCGAGCAGCCCGTGAAGAATCTCATAAAAACGGCGTATGGTTATCGTTAGTGATTTACACAATGTTATGAGTTATAAGCCTGGTAATTGTCTATTTATGTAACTCTTCCACCCTGTCTGCCTGTTTTTCAGGCACAGTCACGTCGGCAGCCCGACACACCGCGCCACGCACTTCTTGTCGTCTTCTTCGTCCTGATGGCGTGGGACAACCCTAAGAAGAGGAAACGCAGAAGGGAATTAAAACGTGCGTGGAGGGCGAAGAAGGCCGCGGAGATGGTGGAGGAGGCCGCGAGGAGGGCGGAGGAGGCCGCGAGGAGGGCGGAGGAGGCCGAGAAGGACACGAACCTCTCCGCGACGAAGAAGGAAATCAAAGAAGAGTTTCCCAGCCCAGCGCAAGACAGATCTGCCATGTCCGCCGGTCCGAGGATCACACTCCGCGGTCTGACCCGCGCGAGGTCCACCCTCTACGACTTCGTCTCCTCGTACTTCATGTTCCACGGCCTAGACCCGACGAAGACGGCGGACGTCTTCGCCCATCTCCCGGCGCTGACCTTCACCGAAGCGGTAATCTACGAGCTCGACGACGCCAACGAGTGCGCGGGGAGGGTGGAAGGCGGGGAGGCGCGCGGCGCGTCGGGGACGGCGCGAACGTTAGAGCAGCTCGTGTGCCGCCTGGAGGAACACTTCGGAGCGGAACACTTCCGTCACGTCCGGTCACCCCTTCAGCGGGAGCTCTCGCGGGGATCCGCGTATTGGGAGACGGAGCGTCGCCTGTGTCGCAAGCTCGCCGCCGGGACGAAACTAACGGACGAGGACGCGAGGCACGCCCTGGACGCGGTCAAGAAGAAGAGCTTCGACTACAGGGTCCTGAACCTGGTGCTGCTGGCGTCGGTGCGCAAGCAGCGGAGGGAGGCGCGAGACGCCGAGAGAAGACGCCGGGGCACCGGCTGCGAGATTAAACGCGAAGAAGAAGACGCCGAACTGGAGGGTGTTCCCTACGGGGACCTTCTCGCCGCGTCCGAGCTCCTCGTCGAGCTCTCCGATGACCTGTACGACTACGAGGAGGACGTCGCGTCCGGGGCGTTCAACTTTTATCGATGCCTCGTCAACCGCCACGGGCCCGAACGCGCGCCCGAGGAGATGGCCGCGGTGATCCAATCCGCGGAGAGGGAGTACGCGAGGCTGGAGGAGCGGTTGAGCCGCGACGACCCGGAGTTGGCGCGACGGTACCGGGAGAGATGCGCGCAGGCCACGGAGGAGGGTTTACCCGGCCGACAGGTGCCCGCAGATCCTTCGAGCTCCGCGGAACGCGTGGACTCGCGCCCAAAGTGGGAGATGCCGCCGCCCATCGCGGATGAGCGCGCGTGGAGGGAACGGACGTCGCACACCCGCGAGGCGATCGGGGTCGATAGTAGTAGGTAATAGCCCGGCGTAACTCCCGGTCGATAGTAGTAGGCAATAGCCCAGTGTAACTCACCTTCTGAGGCGACGGCGGAAACGTGCCAACTTCCACTTTATTGGGTTTGTGAAACCTCGACTGCTCGAAGAACGCATCCGTGCGTGAGCCGGGGACAGACCTGTCATGCCTGCTGGGTGGCGACTTCACTTCTGACCTAAGAATTCTGCGCTCCTCTCACAACACTGCCGCCGAGGATCTGACACCTCGATCGAAAAGCGCAATCGTCACCATGGGAAAGTCACCCGCGGAGATGACCGTGGCGGCCCTCAAGAAGGAGCTCGAGGCCAGGGGCCTGGACACCAAGGGCCTCAAGGCCGTGCTCGTGGCCCGCCTGGAGGAGGCTATGGGCGGTGAAGCGACCGGCGACGAGGCCCCCGCCGCCGAACCCGCCGCGGCCGAAGAGGAGCCAGCAGAGGAACCCAAACCCGAGGTACGCATACGCCCGCCTCGATCGTTGTCACGCATCACCCAAAGAACCGCTCGATCGCCGCCCGCACCCTCGGATCCACGCGCAAAACCCACGATTCCCACGGCAAATGAGCCGACGATTAATCATCCCCCATTTCTTCGCCGCGATCTCAGGAACCCGAGCCCGAGGCTCCCCCTCAAGCCGAGCCGGAGCCCGCCGCCGTCGAGCCCGCCGCCGCCGAGCCCGAGCCCGAGCCCGAGCCCGCCGCGCCTCCCGCGGAGCCCGAACCCGCCGCGCCCGCCGCGATCGACTTTGAGGCGATGAAGGCCAAGGCGCAGGCCATCGCCGACAAAGCCGCGGCCTTGTCCGGCGGCGACGACGACCGCGGCGTCAAGCGCGACCGCGAGGGCGATGATATGCTCCCCCCCGACGCATTCGAGAACCCCGCGCAGCGCCAGCGCACGTCCGGCTTCGACGCGCCCCCGGCTGAGGGCGCGCCCCCGGCTGATGCCCCCGCGGTGAACGCCCCCGGAGGAGTCGAGGGGCCCGCCCCCATCACGCTCCAGACCGCGGGCCACGAGGGTCGCATCATCGGCCGCGGCGGGCAGAACATCATGAGGATGCAGGACCAGTACCAGGTGAGGATCCAGGTGAAGAAGGATCAGGGCATCACGGAGTTGTCCGGCGCGG
>Ga0181573_10001820_pt1 | contig 20400 bp, 20 predicted proteins | sample 101ome_25_FD_148643 | JGI IMG/M metagenome (GOLD analysis project Ga0181573, IMG submission 148643) | Coastal salt marsh microbial communities from the Groves Creek Marsh, Skidaway Island, Georgia - 101409BT metaG (spades assembly) | ecosystem: Environmental > Aquatic > Marine > Intertidal zone... | reverse complement strand
CAGCGAATCGACCAGTGATGCCAGAATCGCCATGGACTGTGTCTGCCAATACCCCCAGAGCTTGAGCGAGATCAATATCAGCGCCACTGACACCGACGCGTATGTCGCAAACCTCAACCATTGTGCCTGCTCCTGCTGTGTCATCACTGCGTCTTGCATTGATTTGTCCCTCTCTGGGTGAAACAACACCAGATTGACCACTAGCATGGTTGCAACCTAACGGCACGCATCCTTTTTCTTTAACGCGCTGCGTAGGCCCAGCCGGTGCTCGCCCGGCTGTTGCTCAGGCTTGCTCAGCACTCGTGACGATGACACCGAGCCCGCTGGGCTCTTTGCGCATGCGCGAGATGGCCGCCGCACGAAAAGTTAATGGAAATCGCGCTTCATTGACTGCCGGAGTTACCGCGGTCAGGTACAATGGTACACCACACGAGACCTTCCAAGACATCTCAATGCTATGAACGATTCATCTGCTAGTCACACCACCACGGTACTGATTATCCTCGACGGATTCGGCCACCGAGTCGAAACCGCCGACAACGCGATCGCCCATGCTTCCACACCAACCTGGGATCGATTGTGGCGTGAGCGTCCGCACACCTTGGTGTCAACCTCGGGATTGGACGTGGGTCTACCGGAGGGGCAAATGGGCAACTCCGAGGTCGGACATATGAGCTTGGGCTCAGGTCGAATCATTTACCAATCAATGACTCGGATTGATCAGGCGATTGCAGACGGCACTTTTGCAACCAACCCTGTTTTTTTGAAGGCTGTTGATGACGCCGTGCGCGCGGGCCGTGCCGTCCATATTATGGGCCTGCTCTCGCCTGGAGGTGTGCACAGCAGCGAGACACATCTATGGGCGGCTATCCGGCTTGCCGCGGCTCGCGGTGCTGATCGCATCTATCTCCATGCGTTTCTCGACGGCCGCGATACGCCACCGCGTAGCGCTGCGCCATCCATTGCCGCAACCCAGGCTGTTTTTGATGCGCTTGGCGTCGGACGATTTGCCAGTCTCCACGGTCGCTACTGGGCTATGGATCGCGATCAGCGCTGGGATCGAATCGCGAAGAGTTATGCTCTATTAACGGAAGGTGTCTCCGCTTTCGCGGCGCAAGACGCCAGTCAGGCCTTGTCTGATGCCTATAGTCGCGACGAGACTGATGAGTTTGTAGAGCCCACTCGTATTGGCGAGCCGATACCCATTGACGATGGCGATGCCGTGTTGTTCATGAATTTCCGCGCCGATCGCGCGCGGCAGCTGAGTCAAGCGCTTGTCCTTGAGCAATTCAGCGGCTTCCCGCGACAATGTTGGCCACGATGCCAGTTAGTCACCGCGACCTGCTATGACGAGCAACTCCCCTGTCCCGTCGCGTTTGCCAAGGACATCATCACCAATAGCTTGGGAGAAATCGTTGCCAATGCGGGACGTACCCAACTCAGGATCGCAGAGACAGAAAAATATGCGCATGTGACTTTTTTCTTCTCGGGTGGTCAGGAGGCGGCGTTTGCTGGTGAGACCCGACAACTGATCCCCTCTCCCAATGTCGCAACCTATGACCTTGACCCTGCGATGAGTGCGCCCGCGGTGACTGAGGCACTGGTCAAAGCGATCGAGAACGATAGCTACGATTTCATTGTCGTGAATTTCGCCAATGGCGATATGGTCGGCCATACCGGCGTATTCGGTGCCGCAGTCAAGGCGGTCGAGGCGCTAGATGTTTGCTTGCAACAGGTGATCAGTGCGCTTGAGGTCAGCGGGGGTCAGGCACTGATCACCGCTGATCACGGTAATTGTGAACAAATGATCGACTACGAAACCGGCCAACCTCACACCCAGCACACAACGGGCCAAGTTCCCCTAGTCTACGTTGGCGCCGACACGGTGAAACTTCGCGCCGACCATGTCGTGCTCGCGGACGTCGCGCCCACGTTGCTGCACATGATGGGTCTGGCGCAACCATCGGCCATGAGCGGTCGCAATCTCATCGAGAACTGTTAACTGTCATGCGCAGGCTGTGTCGCACCCTGTGTCACTGCCTCATTGTGTGGAGCGTGAGCTCGGCGCTGGCGCAGGAGGTGTCGCAAGAAGCCGCAACGCGGGCACAAATACAAAGTTTGCGTGATGAGATTTCAGTCATTGAGGCCCGAATCGCGCAGCGCGAGACCGAGAAAAACACACTACAACAAACCTTGCGTCGAGTTGAAGAGGACATTGGACAACTCGACAAGCAGAGCGAAGCACTGCAACGCACACTTTCAGAAAGCCGGGCGGCGATTCGAACGCTGCAGCAGCAACAGGCGACGCTGGAGGACAAGCGAGATCACCACGAGAAACAATTAGTCGTCGACATCCGGAACCTTTGGAGCATGGGCCAAGGTGATGGATTGCAGGTGCTATTTGGCGACCAATCACCACACCAGATGGCTTTGAACCTGACCTACTTCCGCTATCTGAGTGAACATCGCTACGACCTCATCAATCAATATCACGACGTCATACGCGCATTGCATAGCAATTTGACCGCGCAAGAAGCGGCGCAATCGGTCCTGGAAACGCAGCAAGTCGCGCTCGCACGGCAACGAGAAGCGTTGGCGAGTGCCATCGCTCAACGACAGATCACGCTGGTCGCTTTGGGCCAGGAACAAGTTGCAGATGAAATCAGGGTCGATGCCCTGCGCGCTGATTTGGCGCGATTAGCTGACCTGCTTGAGGCGCTGCGAGAGACCCTAGCCGACCTAGAGACGCCCGCTTTTTATAAGCCCTTCGCTGACGCCAAGGGGGAGCTAGCGGCGCCGATTCCCGGGCGGCCCAGCAACCGCTTCGGCGCCGCGCGAGGCCAAAGCGACATGCGCTGGGGTGGCTGGCTGATCCCATCGGAAGAGGGCACGCCAGTTCGCGCGGTTCATCACGGTCGAGTGGTTTATGCCGATTGGCTCAGGGGTCAGGGCCTACTGCTGATCATTGATCACGGTGGCGGATGGCTGACGCTTTACAGCCACAACCGCAGTTTGCGCCGAGAGGTAGGAGATTGGGTACAACCGGGCGATGCCATTGCCACCGTCGGTGCCAGTGGTGGCGCGGATCAGCCAGCGCTATATTTTGAAATCAGAAAAGACGGCGAACCTGTGGATCCTCAGAGGTGGATCAAGCGCTAGCGTCAAGGCGTCAATCGGTTACCATGACGGACCGTTTGAGGAGACACTATGATTCGACAATCTGCAAGTTGGCTTTTGATTTGGGCCCTGCTAGGTCACTCTTGGGCGACTTTTGCCGAAGAGCCTTCGCCTGTGGCCCCCTCGCCCGCGCAGGCCGAGGCTGAAGAGTACGGAGACACTGAGCATCTCGCCATCGATGAGTTACAGCTTTTTGCCGATGTGTTTAATCAAATCCGCGCAGCCTATGTTGAAGAAGTGTCAGATAGCGCATTGTTCGAAATGGCCGTTGAAGGGATGTTGGCTGGTCTCGACCCGCACTCAGTCTACTTGACGCAAGACGCCTACGACGATCTGCAAACCAGTACCGATGGCGCCTACTCGGGCCTCGGGATTGAGATCGGCCGCGAGGGTGATTTTGTGCGGGTTATTGCGCCCATCGATGGATCCCCCGCAGAAAAGGCGGGTCTCTTGGCTGGGGACCTCATTCTAAAAATTGATGGCGAATCTATTCAGGGAAAAACTCTCGACGAAGCATCCAATTTGATGCGCGGACCCACAGGGAGCGCCATTACTCTGCAAATTGGGCGCGCCGGCGAGTCGCAACCCCTCGATATTTCGATGGTTCGCGATGTGATTAAAATGGCCAGCGTGCGTAGCCGCGAGCTGAGCGATGGCTATGTTTGGCTTCGTATCGCACAATTCCAACGCAACACGGGCAGTGAGGTAATTGAGGCCTTGGAGGCCTTTGTTAAGGACGGACCGATTAAAGGGCTCGTGCTAGACCTGAGAAATAATCCAGGCGGTGTACTCAGTGCTAGCGTCGAGGTCGCGGGTGCGGTCCTTGATGGCGGTCTACTCGTCTACACGCAAGGTCGGCACCCTAGTAGCGATGAGGCGTTTAACGCCCAGCCCGGCGATATACTCTCTGGCGCACCGATCGTGGTGTTAATCAATGGTGGATCAGCGAGCGCCTCAGAAATTGTCGCCGGCGCGCTTCAGGACCGGAGTCGCGCCATCATCATGGGCACACGAAGCTTCGGCAAAGGCTCGGTACAAAGCGTACTCCCTGTGTCAGAGACGCGCGCAGTGAAACTCACTACGGCGCGCTATTACACACCGAACGGTCGATCGATTCAGGCTGAGGGCATCGTCCCCGATATCGTGGTCGAGCGCGCGCGCATTACCAGTGTTGAAAATACTCTGCAAATCAAAGAGGCGGATCTGGCCGGCAGTCTCGATGCAACCGATCAAATTAATAATGAAGCGGAAAGCGATCGTCTCACAGAACTACGAAATTCAGACAATCAGCTCTACGAGGCGCTGACATTGTTGAGAGGGGTTCATTTATTTCAGCTGCAAACTGTACAGAAGGCGAGACCTGACCCCGAGCCCTCACAATGAAAGTAGGCGTGTTCATTTCAGCGATGCTGGTATCGCTGTCAGCCTCTGCAATCTGCCCCAACAGTGCAACGTCACGCGCGCCAATAGCCGTCATTATCGATGATCTGGGTTATTCTCAGGAGCTGGCACACTCAGCGCTTGCCCTCGAACAACCCATCGCGCTGTCGATTCTACCCAACACACCCTTTGCCTTCGACATTGCGCAAATGGCAGCTACGCGTGGCAAAGAAGTTCTCATTCATCTGCCCATGCAAGCGGTGATACCGGCGGCAGAAGAGCCTGCAATGATGCGCGACTCGGACTCACCCGCCACTACGCAGCACCTTGTTGAGCAAGCGCTCCGGCAAATTCCCGGCGCTGTCGGCGTCAATAACCACATGGGAAGTGCACTGACAGCCAATCCGATAATGATGACGCGACTCATGTCAATTCTGGACGATCATGAATTATTTTTTGTGGATTCTCGAACCTCGGCCGACACCATCGCTGCGGAATCGGCTCGGCTAGCCGGTTTGAAACAGACTTCTCGGAATGTATTTTTAGATAACGACTTAGAACCCGCAAAAGTGGCTGCGTCACTCGAGAGGCTGCTCGCTGCAGCGCGATCACAAGGTGGCGCGCTGGCGATCGGACATCCTCACGAAGTGACCTTCAGCGCACTCAGCCTGTTAGCGCAATCGCTACCGGAAGACATTGTGTGGGTGAGCGTCGACGAGCTCATCGATTGTCAATCAACCGCTCGAACTTCCACGCCATGATGTGCGAGAAAATCCTTTGCTTCGGGAATCGTATATTCACCGAAATGAAAAATACTGGCGGCAAGTACCGCATCAGCACCGCCCGCAACAATGCCATCGAGCAAGTGCTGTAGCGAGCCCACACCGCCCGATGCAATCACGGGGATATCGACCGCATCGGTAATGGCGCGAGTCACCGTCAATTCAAAACCGTCCCGAGTGCCATCACGGTCCATACTGGTCAGCAACAATTCTCCGGCGCCAAGCGAGGCCATCCGTTGCGCCCATTCAACTGCCTCAATGCCCGTTTCACGACGGCCGCCATGTGTGAACAACTCATAGCGTGGCGCTTCGCCATCTTGACTGACGCGCTTCACATCGATCGCGACCACAATGCACTGTGAGCCAAAACGCGCGGCCGCATCGGCCACCAACTGGGGGTTTTGGATGGCTGCCGTATTGATACTGACTTTGTCGGCGCCCGCATTCAACATCGTGCGAATATCACCCAAGCTGCGAATGCCACCACCAACCGTGAGCGGAATAAAAACCTCGCGGGCAATCTGCTCAACCGTGTGCACAGTGGTATCGCGACCTTCATGACTGGCGGTGATATCGAGAAAGGTGATTTCATCGGCCCCCGCCTCGTTGTAGCGGCGCGCAATTTCCACCGGGTCACCGGCATCGCGGATCCCCACAAAGTTGACGCCTTTAACCACGCGGCCGCAATCAACATCTAGGCAGGGAATAATCCGCTTCGCGAGTGTCATGCGTGATCCTGCAAATAGCGATCGACAAGCGCCTGAGCTTCGGCAAAATCGAGCGCACCCTCATAGATTGCACGACCCGTAATAGCCCCACTAATGCCCTCATGCGCGTGTTCGACAAGCCTCTGTATATCATCGATGTGACTGATACCGCCCGAGGCAATCACTGGAATCGGAGTCGCCTTCGCGAGCGTCAGGGTCGCCTCGACGTTCACGCCTTGCATCATGCCGTCGCGCGCAATATCGGTATAAACAATCTCTGATACGCCAGCTTGTGCGAATTGCCGCGCCAAGTCGATCGCCTGCACCTCGCTGACCGAGGCCCAGCCATCGGTCGCCACCCAACCATCTTTGGCGTCGATGCCAACAATGACATGTCCGGGAAAAGCTTCACATGCCGCGGTCACAAATGCCGGCTCACGCACGGCCATCGTCCCAATGATGACGAATTCTACGCCCGCCGAAAGATAAGCGGAGATGGTCTCTAAATCGCGAATACCGCCACCAATTTGGATGGGCATATTCGGGAGAGCTGCGGCAATCGCACGAACGGCGCTGGCGTTGACGGGCTCTCCCTCGAAAGCGCCGTTCAGATCGACCAGATGGAGACGTCTTGCCCCCTGATCGGCCCACCGCCGCGCCATGGCCACCGGGTCATCGGAAAACACCGTACTGTCTTCCATCACGCCCTGACGCAAGCGAACACATTGCCCGTCTTTGAGATCAATCGCCGGTATTACCTGCATTGCCCGTCCCAGTCCAAAAAGTTCTTAAGTAACTGCAAACCAACGCGGTGGCTTTTTTCCGGGTGAAACTGCACCGCGAAAAGATTATCCCGCGCCAAAGCAGCGGCGCCTCTCACACCGTAGTCAAATTCTGCGGCAACCACATCTTGCTGTGCAGGTGCGGCGTAATAGCTATGCACGAAGTAGAACCGCGCATCGCCGTCAATGCCCTGCCACAGCGGATGTGCTTGTGTTTGCCGCACGGTATTCCAGCCCATGTGTGGAACCTTCAGCCGCCCCGTCGCATTACTGTGGTGCTCACCAAAAAACCGCACCTCGCCCTCAATGAGATCGAGGCATTGAACCCCACCGTTTTCCTCGGAGTGGCTCAACAAAGCCTGCATGCCAACGCAGATCGCCAAAACCGGCTTGTGCCGATCGGCAAGCGCATCGACTAACAGTTGATCGCATCCGAGTCTGCGGATTTCGGCCATACAATCTCTGATGGCGCCGACGCCCGGGAATACTACGCAATCCGCATCGGCGATGGCCTGGGGCTCATGACTGACGACCACCTGAGCGGCGCCTACATGTTCGAGCGCGCTGGCCACGGAGTGCAAGTTACCCATGCCGTAGTCGATGACTGCGACAGATTTCGTCATTGCGTTACAGCACCCCTTTGGTCGATGGGGTCACACCGGCGATCGATACGTCCCGCTTCGCCGCCATTCGGACGGCTCTGCCAAACGCCTTGAACACCGTTTCGGCCTGGTGGTGTGCATTGTGGCCACGTAGATTATCGATGTGCAGCGTCACCTTGGCATGGTTCACAAAGCCCTGGAAAAATTCGACAAACAAATCAACATCGAAATCTCCAACCTGTCCGCGAGTAAACGGCACTTCAAACACAAGGCCCGGGCGACCTGAAAAATCAACCACGACTCGAGACAGCGCCTCATCAAGCGGTACATAGGCATGGCCGTAGCGCGTCAGGCCTTTTTTATCGCCCAAGGCTTCTGCAAAAGCCATTCCCAATGTAATACCGATATCTTCAACCGTGTGATGGGCGTCGATATGCAGATCGCCCTGCGCCTTGATTGTCACATCAATCATGCCATGGCGTGCTATTTGATCGAGCATGTGCTCGAGAAACGGCAGCCCAGTATCAAACTGGCTGCGGCCTTGACCATCGAGATTCAGCTCAACGCTAATTTGCGTTTCAAGCGTATCTCGCTGAATGCTCGCTGTGCGTTGTTTCACATCGCTACCCATTGCTCTGATCCCCACTTTTTTACCGTGCACGGTCAATAGACGCTACACTGCGGTGGCAATTGTATAGAAACTCTCGCGACTCTTCATTGCTAAAGTCGTCGCAAAAGTCACCACATAAATCACAACGTAGCGTACACAATCCGTCATCAAATCATTCTGAAGCATGTACAGGCAGCCCATGTCAGATCACCAGACCTTCGCAACCCGTCTACTGGCGTGGTTTGATACCTTCGGTCGCAAGGATCTGCCGTGGCAGGTCAGTCGCACGGCCTACCGAGTGTGGGTGTCCGAGGTCATGCTGCAACAAACTCAGGTCGCCACCGTCATCCCCTACTTCGAACGCTTCATGGCAACCTACCCAGACATCCGTTCACTGGCCCTTGCGCCAATCGATGAGGTGCTCAGCCTGTGGACTGGACTGGGCTACTATGCGCGGGCGCGGAACCTGCACCGATGCGCCCAGCAGGTCATCAATGACCATGGCGGTGAGTTTCCGGATAGCCTCGACGCCCTCAACGCCTTACCGGGGATAGGCCGCTCGACAGCTGGCGCCATTCACTGTCTTGCCCAAGGTGGGCGTGCGCCCATTCTGGATGGCAATGTAAAACGTGTCATCGCACGTCATGACGCCGTCCGGGGTTGGCCCGGCGAAGCTGCGGTGGCGCACAAACTGTGGTGCTCAGCGGAAACCTATACACCCTATGACCGCGTGGCTGACTACACTCAGGCTATTATGGATCTCGGTGCGACCTGCTGCACCAGCCGCAATCCAGCGTGCGAACGCTGTCCGCTACAGTCGACCTGCCAGGCCCACAAGATGGGCACTATCGATGAATTTCCAGGGAAAAAGCCGCGGCGCGCGACACCCACAAGAGCGCTGCACTACCTTGCTCTGACAGACTCAACGGAGCGATTTCTGCTGCAGAAGCGATGCGATACTGGCATTTGGGGCGGTTTATGGTGTTTCCCCGAGTTTGACAGTCATGACGCGGCGGTACAGTGGCTTCGGCAGCATTGGCCCGAAGCGTTGTCGAGCGAACCGAGCACCACCGACCATCAACACGCATTCACGCACTTCCGCCTGCAGATGAAAGTCATAAGCGCTCACTTGGATACAGCCATACACTCTTTGATGCTTAATGCGTCTCCGCGCCAGCACTGTTTCACGTTACAATCGACTCAAGTACTGGGCGCCACAGACCTCGCCAACGCTATGGGTCAGGCGAATAATGCGACTCTGACGTGGGTCACTATCGCACAGGCACAACAGCTCGGCCTACCGGCCCCGGTCAAGTATCTGATGCCGCAGCTCGCGAGGGCCCGTGAGCTAACAAGGAGAGTCAAGTGAGCGGAACCGTATTTTGCCGACGTTATCAGAAAGAGATGGAAGCGCTACCACGCGCACCGCTGCCTGGGGTCAAAGGGCAAGAAATCCTCGAGACCGTCTCACGACAGGCCTGGGACGAGTGGCAAGCGCAACAAACGATGCTGATCAACGAAAAACACTTAAGCCTCGTTGACCCCGAGGCGCGCCGTTATTTGATGGGCGAAATGGAGAAATTCCTCTCCGGCGAGTCACATGACACCGCAGATGGCTACGTACCGCCGACCGAATAAGTTAGATCGCTTGACGTCGAGGCCCCTCACGGGTTTAATACGCGACCTCCACTTCGCCCAGGTAGCTCAGTCGGTAGAGCAGGGGATTGAAAATCCCCGTGTCGGCGGTTCGATTCCGTCCCTGGGCACCATCTATCGACGCGTATACGCCTTCACTCACCCAGACCATTCGCTGCGGTTCATCAGCAAAGGGACGCAAGCCTTTTCGCAACGGCAGGTAAGAGATGGTGCTGAAAATGCAACATTGAGATCTTGACTCCGAGCTCAGGCCCACCCACTTTGATGACCGCGCCGGTAGCGACTTTGCTTTGACACCCTTGGTGCCTTGACCTTTACCCCCTGAGTGATACCGTTGGGGTCATCCAAGGCTACGGGAAGGAAACCAACATGATCTCCTCACTACGCGCGCTCGCGGCGCTCCTCGTTCTCACCACCACATCCATCTTTGTTCAAGCCGCTGACTATTACGTCGACATCACGAACAAGACGGGCTACACCATCATGTACATGTATGTCAGCCCAGATCACGCTAGCTCCTGGGAGGAAGATGTGTTGGGTTCCAAGGTGCTGATCAATGGTGATACCAAGCGCGTCAATCTCAATGGTTACAAAAGCCCCATTTTCGACATCAAACTCGTCGATAGCGATGGTGACTCCTATACGTTCTGGGACGTCGATGTCTCCAAGCGAGATATCACAGTCACGCTCGCAGATCTCGATTCGGCGTCGGGCTCAAGCTCGGTTGCCTCAAATGAGTACTATGTCGATATCACGAACAATACGGGCTTCACGATCATGTACATGTACGTCAGTCCAGATAACTCCAGCTCCTGGGAGGACGACGTGCTCGGATCATCTGTGTTGGTCAACGGGGATACCAAGCGCGTGACACTGACGGGCTACTCCTCACCCATCTTTGATATCAAGCTAGTCGATAGCGATGGCGACTCGTATACCTTTTGGGATGTCGATGTATCGAAGCGCGATCTGAACGTCACGCTTTTGGATCTCGATACCTAGACTTCAACGCAGCGGGGTTAACACGACGACCCGACCGGCCGAGCCTTTCTCAAGTCTCGACATGACGTGTTGATGTCGCCTCTCGACACAAAACCCAAGCGGCGCGAATACGCGCCGCTTGTCTTCGTCTCAGAGTAAATTTCGCGTCCACCTCCCTCGTCGTCAATACGGAGGGCGAATCGCTTAATACGCCTTTCCAGGAAATTCACCCGGCCATTGTGTTGGCTCTCGGTCCTGAACCCATGGGTTTGCAAAGCCTTACCTTGCCGTCTGCCCTCATTCCTGTGGGATGCGTCTGATCTAGGTAAGCATGCCTCACGCAGCAAAGCTCACTGTTGGCTGATGAGCAATTCCCCCTGAATTGCCAACTGCAAGGCCTCGCCCGCTCGCTGGGGCAGGTGCTCAGCGGCGTCACCTTCGCGGGCCTGCGTCACGCCGCAACGCACCGTGACACGCAAGTCATCGCCGAGCACATCAAACTCACTGGCTTCAATCGTCATCGCTGTTCGCTTGGCAAACATGCTGGCGCCTGCGACATCGGTATCTGGCAGAAGCAACGTAAACACACCCTGATCATCGATGCCAATGACATCGCTGACCCGGACCTTGCCCTCGAGCTCCTCGGCGACCAAACTACTCAACTCCTGCCGAGCATAAGGCGTTAACGTATCGAGATTTCGCGGCACGATTGACATAGTCACAACAGATAATGGCGCAGCTGCCCGGGACCACCGACTGTGAAGCTCAACCAATCGCCGACGAAACCCCTCTGGCCGATACACGCCGGTCTGATCGTCTTTGAGTCGTAAATCGCGGCGCGTTCTTACCTCTGAAAGTAATTCTCCCAATTTGCGCTCCAACACACGCAAACGATCGTCGCTATGACGCAGTAAATCGATACCACTCCCCAGTGCCGTCGAGACATCCGCCGCGGCATTTTCTGGGGTCTCCTGCGCATGGCCCGCGGCGGCATCTAGGCAAAACTGGATAATCTGCGCGGCCTGGGCAGTCACTGACACCAGCTCCTCATTATGGTGCTGCAAATAAATCAGTGTTTTCTCTTCCCAATCGCGGCGCCCTTCGAGGCTTTTATCGACCTCCAACAACTGTGCCTCAAGCTGGCCGAGCAACTGCTGTACATCGTCATCAGTCAACGGTTGCGCGAGTTGCTGTCTGAGATGTCGCGTCTCGCGGGCATCACCGACAACAAGATCGAAGTGCTTCAGTAAGGCACCAAAAAATAAGGCGAGCCGCCGTAGACTGCCCTGAGTCTGATCTTCTGTAGAGCGATCTTTTTCTGTCATCTCACCTCTCCTTGGGCCCTATCAAAAGGTATCGAGCCAGCAGCTCGCCGATCCCATCACTCTGGCGACCCAATGCGCCTCTTAGCTTGCCATAATCGGGGTTTTGCCCCAATGCCAAAATATACGGCGCACTGTTCACAGCCTGCGGTTAGGCCAGGACTTGATCATCTACATACTGAAATCGTGGTATCTGCGAACCATCATGGTTCACGGACTCAATAAACATCGACAGCGGCCGGACCCACAGCGCCCCCTCGCCATAGAGCGGCCGGTAAACGACTAACAACTCGTTGGTCTCTGAGTGTTGGGCTATACCCATCACCTGATACTCGCCACCCTTATAGTGCCGATAGCGGCCCAACGGCAATTCAGCGCTCATTCCGCCAAACCTCCGAATGCGGCGACCAAGGCTTGCTGCAGCTCAAAAAGCGCCTCGCTCATCATGAGAAAATCAGCGTCTTTGCGCGCCAACGGATCTTCCATGTCCTCGTGAAAGCTCACTAGCGCATCTGTAAATTTAAGTCGGCGCATCACCAGCTCACTATCAAGAACAAAATCGAGCCGGTCTTGCCAGCGCAGCGCCAAGCGTGTCACCTGCTTGCCCGATTCGACATGAGCGCGAATTTCATCACAATCCAGCTCCATCGATCGAGCACGGACCACCCCGCCGTCTTCACGTGGATCGGCGAGATCCGCCTCCATACCCAGCTCAAATCCATCAGGCAATTCGCCGTGGAGCAGCCAGTCGCTCATGACAAGCGCCGGAGAGCGCTGGGTGTCAGGCAGTGTCACAGGCAGTGATCCAAGGGCTTCACGCAAGCCGCCGAGCAACTCCTCTGCGCGCGCGGCACTGGCCGTATTGACCCACAGCCAGCCTTCGCGGTCATGAATAATAGCGTCGATGGCTTGCCCGCGCGTAAATGCACGAGGCAGCAAATCTTGAGTGACCTCATCGGTCAGCGCGAGCCGCTCCTTTCGCGACACCTTCCGGCCTTGGCCCGCCTGAATTTGTTCGATACGACTGTTGGCCTCGTCTCGTACGACCGATGCCGGCAGCAGTTTCTCCTCCCGATTCATCCGCACCAGCCAGAACGGCCCTGCGGCATGGGTCAACGCCGATGCCTGGTCGGCCAAAGCGGGCAGCCAACCAAGGCTTAACGGTTGCGCCGGACGACAGGGAACGAAGGGCTTTGAGCTTAACCGCTGCTCTAGCGTATGGGCATCGATATTAAGCCGGCTGGGCAGTCGGAAGGGACGGATGTTGCGAAACCACATAACAAATGACCTCTTAGCCGGCGTTGGGCGCGGCCGCTACATAGACTGAGAAGCTCTATTCACCCCTCAGGCAGAGAGCGCGTTGAAGAAGCGAGATGAAGCAAGCTTGCTATGTTAACTCAGGCCTATGGTAGGGTGTTAAATATCCAACACTTTATGGAGCCAATGACATGCGGTATGTGCATACGATGATCCGAGCGTCACAACTGGATGAGACCTTACATTTTTTCTGTGATTTGTTGGGGCTCATTGAGGTATCACGCTTTGACAGTGAACCGGGGCGCTTCACCTTGGTATTTTTGGCCGCACCTGAGGACCTGCCGTCGGCTCAAGAACGCAAGGCACCGCTCATCGAGATCACTTGGAACTGGGACCCAGAGGACTTAAGTGGCGGGCGCAACTTTGGCCACCTCGCCTTTCGCGTTGAGGATATTTATGCAACGTGCGCGCGCTTACAGGCAGGCGGCGTCACCATTAACCGGCCGCCACGCGATGGCCACATGGCCTTTGTGCGCTCACCAGATGGTATCTCGATCGAGTTGCTTCAGGAGGGAGAGGCGCTCGAGCCTGCAGAGCCTTGGGTGTCCATGGACAATGTTGGCGCCTGGTAAGGTTAGCGCGCGAAAAACTCAAGTATCCAAGCCGCAACACGCACCCCCTCGTGTTCCTTACTGGCTAAGCTCGCAAGCCCCTCGGCAACGCGTGCATCGCCGATCATCGCCCGGCGGAATTCCATGATCTCTCGGGCATACTCCGGAATGAACTCCGGATGTCCTTGAAAAGTCAGGACGTGCTCTCCCAGTCGCAGTCCGGCTATGGGGCAGTGCGCGTTGCGCGCAATCACCCGCGCCCCCGGCGGCGGCGACTGCACTTGATCTTGGTGCGATGCTAAAAGGCGCACACTCGATGGCAGCGTGTCATCGATGAGTTCATATTCGTGAATACCCACACCCCAGCCGTTGCCGGCTTTGCCAACGTGGCCACCCAGTGCCTGGGCGATCAGCTGATGGCCGAAACAGATGCCGACGATTTTCTTGCGGCGGGCGTGGCACTGGCGCACGAATGACTCAAGCTGACGAATCCAATCTTTATCATCACAGACACTGCTTTTGCTGCCAGTAATGATGAACCCATCGACCTCATCCGGGCCCAATGGCCACTCACCGGCCTCAACGTCCCAAACCGAAAACTGAAGATCTGCGTCGATTTCTCGAAAAACACGCTCGAACATGTCCGGGTATTCTCCGAACCGGCCCACCCATTCTGGGCGCACCGCATCAGTCTTCAAGATACCAAGGTGCATGACGATCTCCTCTGTGAGGCGATGAGTGTAACAAGTAAAGGCCGCACCTGACCCTCCCTGTCGGGGTAAAGACGAGACCCCGCGGTGTGATCGTGTCCTTCTTACGCTGTACAAGCGCTGTACGCGCGCGGCGGAACTTCCGCAACTTTTTCCTAGATTGCCACTCGAGTTCGCGGGTGACCTCAACGATGCGCGCCCGCTGCCACGAGCGTAAGCGATCCCGTTAGCGATTTCCTCCGCCATGACACAGTCCACGCACCAGCCCAACCTATTGTCACAACCACCCCATGGTAGGCTTGGGCGGCATAGAAGGCTTTGGTCAGCAAGCAGTTCGCGCTACCCTGAGCGCGGTGAGTCAAGCGCTTGGATCGTGATGAACGTCAGACAACATTATCAACAGCTGGGTCGCGCTTGGCGAAGCTTTCGCTGGCTCCTGCGCAAAGGCGCGTCACTGCGTCAATCACAGGTGATGCAAGCAACGGGCGCTAGAGGCATCATCGCGTCCGGCGCTGTCGTTGCCGTATTGCTTTGGTCACCGCCTGTTGCCACCGCCTCAACTTACATGGGTACTGCCGTCTGTGCGAGTTGCCACGACGATCAGTGGCAGGCTTGGCAGGGTTCCCACCACGATCTGGCAATGCAGCGCGCCACATCGGCCAATGTGCTGGGCGATTTTGACAATGCCACCTTCACCTACGGTGACATCACCAGTACATTCTTTCGACGCGACGATACCTACTGGGTGAGAACCGACAACAGCCGCGGCGAACTTGAAGATTTCCGGGTCGAATGGGTATTCGGCGTTGAACCTTTACAGCAACTGTTGCTCTCGCTTGAGGGCGGTCGCCTACAGGCACTCGCCATTGCTTGGGATAGCCGACCAGCCACCGAGGGCGGACAGCGCTGGTATCACTTAAACCCCGACGAGATCATTGTCGCAGGTGACCCATTGCACTGGACCGGTCCTTATCTCAACTGGAACAGCCGTTGTGCCGAGTGCCACAGCACTGATGTCAAAAAAAATTACGACATCAATCAAGATCAATACCGCACAGTATTTGCTGATGAAGATGTCGGCTGTGAGGCATGTCATGGCCCTGGAAGTCAGCATGTCGCGCAAGCCCGCAGCATGACACCCAACTGGGACAGCACATTTGGCTTCGCCATGAGTTTAAAAGCTCGGGGCCTCTGGCAACGGTCGGGCGATCAAACCATTGCCCGACGTAGTCAGCCACTGCAAACCAATGTACAAATCGACACCTGTGGGCGCTGCCACGCGCGGCGGGGCACGCTGGGCGAGTATCGGCATGGACAACCGCTCGCCGACACCCACCGGCTGGCTATGGTTGAAGATCCGCTTTACTGGTCAGACGGACAGATTCGCGATGAGGTGTATGTCTACGGCTCTTTTGTTCAGAGCAAGATGCACCAAGCGGGCGTGGTCTGCAGTAACTGTCACGATCCCCATTCCAATCAGTTGCTCGCACCGGGCAATCTCGTCTGTGGGCAATGTCATAACCCCGATGTGTTCGATACGCCAGAACACCACCACCACAGCGATCCCGACGGCAGTCAGTGCGTGAGCTGTCATATGCCCGAGACACTTTACATGGGTGTTGATTGGCGCCGAGATCACAGTATGCGCGTGCCACGACCCGATCTATCACTCACCATCGGCGTACCCAACGCCTGCGAGCAGTGCCACACGGAACGATCTCCGAGCTGGGCACTCGAGGCGCTGCGCTCCTGGGGGGTTGACGCACAGGACACCGCAAGCCACCCAGCGCGCAGCCTGTCGATGGCGCAACATCAGGATCTTCGAGCCGTTCCCGGGCTGCATCGAATCATCGAGCAAACCGAGCAAACCGCCATTATCCGCGCCACCGCGCTCGAGTACCTGGGCGCATTGAATCCCCCAGAGCTGAGCCAGACCGTCGCGCTGATGCTACAAAGTGACGATCCACTGATCAGAAGCAGTGCGGTGCGCGCAACCGCCGCGCTATCACCCGAGCAACGATTTTTGTTGTTGCGGACTCTGATAGACGATCCGATCCTCACCGTGCGACTCGACGTCGCCATGCAACTCGCAGACGTTCCTCCAGAGACCCTAAGGCCTCAGGATTTTGAGGCGCTGCAAACACTATTTTCAGAATATCTCGGCATTCAGGCCCAACACCTGGATATGCCCTCGGTGCACTTACAGCTCGGACTTTTCTGGCGCAGTCGCGGCGATGTGATCCGCGCCGAGTCACATTGGCGCACGGCACTGGCGCAAAATCCGCAGCTCGACGCAGCGGTCATTAACTTGGTCGATCTGCTCCGCGGAAATGATCGCTTGGACGAGGCACGCGACTTGATAGAGATGCAAATCGCGCAGTCAATCGCCCCAGGGGCGTTGTGGCATACACTTGGGCTGCTAGAAATTCGAGCGGGTCATCTCACGGTAGCACTGGACGCGCTGAAGCAGGCCGCCGTGCTCGAAACGGCGGGCTTCCGCCATCGCTATGTCTACGCGATAGCACTTCATGACACGGGCGCGATCGATGCCGCCGTTGCGCTTCTTGAGCAGGTGAATCGCGATCTACCGCGCCAACCCGAGATCTTGTCCGCGCTCATCAATTACAGCAACGAACGCGGCGACTACACACGCAGCGGGCAATATCGCGCGCAACTTCAGTCGCTACTTCGAGACAGTGGATTCAATTAATGGTGGGCAGCTAGGCGTTTAAGGTCGGGACAGCGTCAGCGCCACGGTGACGGGAACGACTCGGCTAATCGCATTGAGATTAGCGATTGTCTGCAGGGCACCCACCCCATCCTCAAGGGCAAACTGAGCGGTATGAAGCAGAATAGGGCTGGTCGAGCGGACGCGAATAGTGTCGCCGTCGCTATCAATCGATAACGCTGCATCCAGTGTTTGTGTGACACCATGCAATGACACAGTAAGCGGCAAATACAGGTCGAAAAACCCTCCCGACTGGACCACATCCAGCGCTTCTGCAGGGATCTGCGCAGTAATGGCGGCTTCTGGGAACTGGGCGACTTCAAACAACATCTGACGCAGACGCTCGTTACGGATATCAATACCTGTTTGCACCGACGCCAAATCCACTGACACAACCACGCGACCTTGTTCATCGATCGCGCCGGTGATCCCAGCAAATGTATTGTTCTCAGCGATGGTATTGTTTTTCACAGAGACGAAGCCGACCTGAGATTCCGGCTGGATCGCCCACTGTGCCTGTGCAGATACGCTTAGCCACATCAGGCCAAGCACAACGATTAATTTGTGGGTCATGCCGCTCTCCTATTTTACTGTCGGGGGCTGAGGGCTAAACGATTTCAGCGAGATCACCCTTGCTCTCAAGCCAAGCCTTTCTATCGGGCGCGCGCTTTTTCGCCAGCAGCATATCAAAGACGCCGTTGGTGTCATCATCGGCATCGAGGACGAGTTGCACTAGCCGCCGGGTGTCGGGATCCATCGTGGTTTCGCGCAGCTGAGATGGATTCATTTCCCCTAGACCCTTAAAGCGCTGCACATTGGGGTTGGCGCGCTTGTTCTCCGCGGCGAGTCGCTCGAGAATGCCGTTCTTTTCGGATTCATCAAGCGCGTAATAAACCTCTTTGCCAACATCGATTCGGTACAACGGCGGCATGGCCACAAACACATGTCCGGCGCGCACCAATGGTCGAAAGTGGCGAAGAAACAGCGCGCAAATCAACGTTGCAATGTGCAGCCCGTCGGAATCTGCGTCCGCGAGAATACAGACTTTGTGGTAGCGCAATCCTGAAAGATCATCGCTGGCAGGATCGATTCCCAGCGCAACAGAGATATTGTGAACCTCCTGAGAGGCCAAAATTTCCTGTGCATCCACCTCCCAGGTGTTTAGGATTTTGCCCCGCAACGGGAGGATCGCTTGGCACTCGCGATCGCGCGCCTGTTTCGCTGAGCCGCCAGCAGAGTCACCCTCGACCAAGAACAACTCGCCTCTCGCAGGATCATCGGAGGTGCAGTCCGCCAACTTGCCAGGCAACGCAGGCCCCGATGCAATTTTTTTGCGCACCACTTTTTTCGCAGAACGAAGGCGTGACTGCGCGCGGTTAATGACCAGCTCAGCCAAACGCTCAGCATCTGCGGTGTGCTGATTCATCCACAAGCTGAACGCGTCCTTGGCGACACCAGAAACAAACCCCGCCGCCTCGCGAGAGGACAAACGCTCTTTGGTTTGTCCGGAAAACTGGGGGTCCTGAAGCTTTGAAGACAAAACGTAGCAGCAGCGATCCCACACATCTTCAGCGGTGAGTTTGACGCCGCGCGGTAACAGACTGCGCAGTTCGCAGAACTCGCGCATCGCCTCCAATAGCCCCGAGCGCAAGCCATTGACATGGGTGCCGCCCTGCGGCGTTGGGATCAAATTGACATAGGACTCCGCAACAACCTCACCCCCTTCGGGCAGCCATTGAATAGCCCAGTCCACCGCCTCGGTTGCGGCGGCAAAGCTTGAGGTAAAAGGCTGCTCCGGAATCACCGGGAAATCGATAGTGGCGTCGGCCAAATAATCGGCGATGCCGTCTTCGTAATACCACTCTGTCGTCTCGCCCTTTTTTTCATCTTTCAAAATGATGCGCAACCCCGGACATAACACCGCTTTGGCACGCAACGCATGGGTCAAACGAGGCACTGAAAAATTCGGAGAGTCAAAGTATTTTGGATCCGGCATAAACCGGATGCCGGTCCCGGTATTGCGCTTGCCGCAGCTGTCAACGACGCGTAGCTCTTCAACCTTATCACCGCCAGCGAAGGCCATGCTGTAAACGTTGCCATCGCGACGAATTGAGACTTCAAGACGGCTTGACAGCGCGTTCACCACAGAGACGCCAACGCCGTGCAAGCCGCCGCTGAATTGGTAGCTCTTTGCTGAAAATTTACCGCCCGCGTGCAGTGTCGAGAGAATCACCTCAACCCCAGGTAGCTTCTGCTCTGGATGTAGGTCGACGGGCATACCTCGGCCGTTATCAACCACGGAGAGTCCGCCATCGGCATGCAAGATCACGTCGATGCGATCAGCGTGGCCAGCGAGCGCCTCGTCGACGCTGTTGTCAATGACCTCCTGCGCGAGGTGGTTAGGGCGACTGGTATCGGTATACATCCCCGGGCGCTTACGCACCGGTTCTAGCCCGGTCAGAACTTCAATCGAATCGGCGTTGTACTGGCTCATTGGCGGACGACCGCTCTCCTGACTATGTGGGGTTTATTGCTTCTGTGCGAAGGGTGCTACAAATAACCGCTGGAGTCGACATCCACGTCAAAATCAATGCCCTCAACGCGATCAACTCCCGTGTCAACACTGCCGTGGTCATGTAAAACCAGCCAGCGATAACCCGGCGATGCGGTATCGACTTTAAACCCCGCGCTCTTCGGTGCAAATTGAATCGAAGTGGAGGGCGCTGACAGCAGCCTAATGCCAGCCAGTGTCTGATCGCTCGCTTGATGCACATGCCCGCAAACGACTGTCACACGCACGCTAAAAGACTGAAATAGTGCAAAAATTTCTGCGGCATTGGCCACTCGCTGAGGGTCCAGCCAGTCACAATCGAGGGGCATTAAAGGATGGTGCATCGCGACTAACAAATGCTTGCCGTCGCGCTGTGCGCGCTCAAGTGCAGCGCTCAATGCCGCGAATTCGGCATCGCTCAGTCTGCCGCCAACCTCTCCTGTAACTTGGGTATCGAGCATTACGACGTCCCAGCGTAGAAAGCGCAGTGAGCGCACAAAAAAGCGATCGAACTCGCCCCCAAGGGCAGAGACCTCATCGTGGT
>Ga0181573_10001819_pt1 | contig 20414 bp, 13 predicted proteins | sample 101ome_25_FD_148643 | JGI IMG/M metagenome (GOLD analysis project Ga0181573, IMG submission 148643) | Coastal salt marsh microbial communities from the Groves Creek Marsh, Skidaway Island, Georgia - 101409BT metaG (spades assembly) | ecosystem: Environmental > Aquatic > Marine > Intertidal zone... | reverse complement strand
GTGCCTCGTCCGCGCTCCGAAGATGTCCCGACGGGCCTTGCTGTAAGACGCGTCGTCTTCGAGAGTGGCCGCACGACGCCCCCGAACCGGTGATTTTGTAACAAAAAGGTGTTACAAACACCACCCCGGCCGGCGGCCGATCAATGTGGTTATGGGCCCAACTTGGTCGGTTGCAAAAGTGTGGTCGGGTCGCCAACGAATTTGCTCCGCGGGTGACCCTGATATACCGGGCGACCCTCGAGTTGACGCCCTCTCAAAGGCGCGCAGCTACGTGCCGCCACAAACTAGGGGATCTGTAAAGATGGTGCGTCGCCCGTCCATGCGCGATCCCCCCATGCCGTCGCGTTTCGGGAGCGTCGCGCCCGTCGCAACGGCCGCGCGCGTCTCGCTTCGGCGACGATCGAGGGGTTTTCCACTGTCGTTTTAGGGCTTTCGCCAAATGGCCGCGAGTTGCTCCGTTCTCACCTCGCGACCGGCGCTGACGACCGTCCCCTTCCTCCACGCGTCTCAGGTGAACATTCCCAAGGCTAAGAAGAGCTTCTGCAAGAAGTGCAAGAAGCATGCGCCCCACAAGGTGACGCAGTACAAGACGGGCAAGGCCTCGCTGTACGCGCAGGGTGAGTCTCTCATCCCTGAGAATAAAATACGCACCGACGGGTGCCGGAACCCCGCCTCTGCCTCGAGGCGACCGACGCGAACTCCTCGACTGACTTTTCTTGATCCCACCATCACAGGTAAGAGGCGTTATGACCGCAAGCAGAGCGGTTTCGGTGGTCAGACCAAGCCCGTGTTCCACAAGAAGGTGCGTGTCGTGGCCAGGGAAATCTCTGGTTTTTTCTAGGGTTGGTGGGCTGGGGACGCGCGGGTCTCCCCGTGCTGATGCTGGCTCGCACGCGGCGAATCGAGCTCGATTTCGCCCCTGTGACCCAATCGTAGGCATCGAGTCTGCGTTCCGTCCGATATTTTGTCGCCAGTCCGCGCGGAGAAGACACTCAGAAGCTGACCAAACCCCCCCTGCGCGCGCGTATTTCAACAGGCCAAGACCACCAAGAAGATTGTGCTCCGCCTCCAGTGCAACACCTGCAAGGCTGTGTGCATGCACCCCATCAAGCGCTGCAAGCACTTCGAGATCGGTGGTGACTCGAAGAGCAAGGGCGGTCTTTACCAGTAAACGTCGCACTTATTGCGCTTGCGTTCTAGTGGGGGTTTGACTTGAGAGTTTCCGTTTGTCGGGATGATGATTAGGAAGCTGCTTGTAGTACCTTGAGTCTTGGGGTAACTTTTGTTGAGCGTCTGTCGTATCGTCCGCCTACTTGTTTTACATGCGCTAATTTATGCGGTGTCTAGTCTAATCCAGGAATTCCGAGAGGGGCATCTTGACCAGCGCGGTGATGAGAGGCACCGGGCTCGTCTTGGTGGCGACGATGATTCGTATTTCGCCCGCACCCGCCGCCGGGTCCTTTTGCTTACACTTCACCGCGTCGATCCAGGGCAGACCCGGCAGAAGCGCGGGACACTGCATGATGACCTCCTCCAGCTCGTACATGTCGGGATTGCTGGGAACCAGCAAGATTGGAACTTCGTACACGGGCTGAGTGCCGGTGTTGACGACGTGCACACGAATCTTGAAGAGCGGCCCGAGGCCCTGCACGGATGCCTGGATGCGCACCGTGACCCCCTCGAACGAGTCGTTCACCGGTGACTGACCGTCCTTCATTACCTTGACGTACGCGCGCGCGGTGTTGAGCCTCAGTTTCAGCAGATCCTTCTGGAACGCCTGGTGCATGTCCACCGCCTGCTCCCTCTCCCGCTGCGTCTGCTCCACGTACAGCTTCGTCTTCTTGGGCACGGCGAGGGGAATATCCTGCTCAGGGGGCGGACCGTTCTGCGACACCGCCTCCAGGTTCGCGAGCCGCGGCATGATCTTCACCTGCAGGCATCCCCCTTTGGTGCACAGAATCAGCGTGTTGTCCTCCCGTCCCATCCTGCCGAAGGACAGCCCCCTGACCGGCTCCATCATGTCAAACTTGCTCACCATGTGCTTCTCGTTGTACACCCTCAGCTCGTTGTTCGCCAGCGCCACGAGGAGGCAACGCACTGCCCGTGTCCTCGTCACCTCCATCGACTCAATGCACGTGATCTCCGCGGGAAGGTAAAGCGAGTACGCCTTCTTCCCTTTGGCGTGGTAGCAGTGAATCACCTGGTTCATGCACGCCACGTGGATCTGCTTGGCGGTCCTGACCAAGCCACACGGCTGCGTCTCTAGCTCGATCACCACCGTGGACAGCTCGTCATTCTTGATTGTGTACACCCGTCCGTCCCTGCACGCGACCACGATCCTGTAGTCCACGTCCAGCAGACCGGTGGACGCCGCAAACACCGGCACCGACGGGAGCTGCGTCGTCGTCTTCACCGCGCTGCCGCCTGCGTTGAGCACGTAGAGCTCCGCCGACTCGGTCCCGACGAAGAGGCAAGACGTCGCGTCCCACTCGTCCATGTTCTTCTTGATGTTCCCCATGCACGTGATGGACGTGAAGTGTTGCAGCTGCTCCGGGGCCTGCGCGGCGCAGTACGCGGCCCTCAACTGCTCCACCTCGCCCGCGGCGCCATCCTCCATCGCGAGCAGGTCCAGGGACCTGGAGGTGAGGGAGACGCCCGCGTCCCTCATGTTGGCCAGTGCATCGAACGCTTCGCTCGGGCCGATCTGTCCGTCTCTCACCATCTTCCACACCTCGATCTCTTGTTCATCGACGGTCAGCGCCGGGAGCGTGAACTTGTAGTAGGGGCGTAGGTTGCGGTAGATGTACACGTGCGTCCCCGCCGCGATTGCCAGGGACGGTCGCTTGGGGGACTTGGGCTCCGCGGGGTAGAAGGTGCACACGGCCACGGGCGGTTCGAGCAGATCGTGCTCGGACGTGAGGCTGGTGCCGTTCCACACCTTCATCTTCTTCATCGCGGTCGCCACCACCAGCCTAAACTCTCCGTCTCCCGCGAGATCCGCGGTGCAGATGCATGAGCTGAACGCGTCCGCGCCGGCCATCGGATCCTGCCACGCCTCCAACCACGCGGGCGTGTTCTTATCCTTGACCTGACGGGGAGGAGCCGCCTGCTGGGCCGCCTGCTGGGCCGCCTGCTGCTCGCGCATCGCGCGCTCGGCCTCCTGTTGCTGCACCCACTGCTGCTCCGCCATCTGACGCTCGTGCTCCTCGTCCGGGTAGTTGCTGTAGTTTGCGTGGTGGTACTCCGAGGTGGTGGGTGGGGCGCTCACGCCGGGGTACTGACCCTGGTTCGACCCGGCCCGACCATCGTTTTCGTATGCGTAGACCATCCCCGTCCCCTGGAACTCTGCCGCTGCGTTCAAAAGGGAAGTGTGGTTTGGTTGTGTTGCCGCTAATTTTGGATTTCCTTCTGTATGTGTCAACAGTTAGAGCTTTACGGGGTTCCTCCGGATGTTGCTTGAGTGACCAAACAGTTCAGAATCGCGCAAAATAAGGTTAAACGGGCTCGCTTTCATCAAACGAGCCGCTATTTTGGTGCGAGCTCTAGGGCAACTTCGCTTCCAATCAGCGTCGCGCTTGGCGCGCGCAGCGATCGAGCGTCGATCGAATCATGCTTCGTCGCGTCATCACCGACGCCGCGCGCAGAGCCGCAGGTTCCTTGTCCACGGCCGACTCCGTCGCCGCTCGTTGGGTATCGTCCGCGCTGTGCGCGACGAGCGGCGAGGGAGCATCGTCGATGATCCGCCAGCCGTCGTCGCTGGCGACGTGGGTCAGGCACAAACACGGCCGGTTGAACTCCAAAGGCTCGCGCCCGATCGGTGTGCCGGTCGCACCCACCCCGTACTTCGGCAACATGATCGTCGAACGCCTCCCCATGGTCGCGCCGCCTCCCGAGCCGTGGGAGGCTGAGTACCAGCAGTGGTCCGACGAGCGCAGGCGGAAGTTCCTCAAGAAGTTGCCTGAGGGACTGGTCAACCCAAAGGCGGAGTTCGAGGAGCGGGATCAGGGAGAGGACTTCGAACCCGCGCCGAGGGAGACGGAGGCGGACAAGACCGGGGACCAGCGGACCATGCACCGGAGGCTGGACGAGTTCCTATTCCTCGTGGTGCAGGATGCAAAGACGGGGCAGTGGGGTTTCCCCAGGCGGGAGCACGTCGAGGGGGAGACGATGCGGGAGGTGGCGCGTCAGGCGATGGAGGAGGCGGTGGGTGATTCCATAGAGACCTACCTGGTGGGTAACGCACCCCTGGGTCACTTCTACGAGGTCAAGACGGGAGCCGACGGCAAGGAGGGTGGCGAGGGGACCAACTTTTACCATCGAGCGCAATGGCTGGATGGAACCCTCAAGCTGGAGTCCAGGTACAAGGACTACAAGTGGTTGACCAAGGTATGCGCGCGCGTCTCCCGGCGTTTGTTTTCCCGAACCAGTTTCTCGCACGACGGCGCAGTCGACGGGAATGGAGATGACGAGACACAACTCAGTATTACTGGTCTTCTTTCCACCGAAGCTTACCTAACGGCGCTGAGTGACACTTACTCAAGCCTCTGGCCGGATCCATTTCCCTCCACTGCCCGCCTCTCTCCTGACCGTTTGCTTGATCGGAATCGTTATCGTTTTCGAGCTCGTCTCACCCACACTCTCGTCCACGTCGCAGGAGGAGCTCGGTGCGCACTTCAACGAGGAGCACCACGAATTCATCAAGGCGATCTGCTGACGAGCGATTCGTCAGCGCGCACGCGCACTAGATCTCGCTGATAGAACTTGGCTTAGTTTGTGAATGGATGTTTTTCATCTCCCAGTCTACAAGTAACGTCTTCTCACGCGGTCGGAGGCGTCCACTGGGTGACTCCGGTCTTGGCGTTGTGGTAGTAAGGTCTGCCCGAGGTGTCGTAGTACACCTTCCAGTCAGATGCCGGCGCGGGAGCCTCCTTCTTGGCCTTGGCGGCCTTTTCCTCGTCGTCGCCTTCGCCGGCATCGTCGTCGTCCCTGGCGCGCTTCTTATTTCCGCCGTCCTCATCGCCGTCGCCGTCGTCGTCCCCGGAGTCCTTCTTCTCGCCCTTCGCCGCCTTGCCCTCGTCGTCGTGATCCGCCTCCTTGTCGGAGTCCTCGTCCACGTCGAGCCCCTCCGCCTTCCGCTTCGCCTTCTCCTCCTCCGCGAGCCTCTTCGCGGCGAACGCCTTGGCCTGTGCCGCGATATCCTTGTAGTCCGGCTCCTTTTTTACTGCGTCTAGATCGGATGTCCACGCGGGGCCGAACTTGGCCGCCCAATTCACCGTCCCATTGGTGCACTGCGCCGCCTGGTGCCCCTCCTTGCCGCAGATGTTGCAGGCGTGGATGGAGCTGCCGGCGGGGCGACGGAGTTTGTGGTGCTTCTCCATGGTCGCTACGGTCGCCCGGGTGCAGGTGGAGAGTGATCACGCCACCAGGGTTGCTACCAGGGTTGCCGACCGTCCGTATAATTTGTCGCTTGCCGTCTTGGGAAACCCACCTCTGAGACTAACTTTTAGTGAGAAGCGTTAAGCAACCCACCACACGCCGCCGCTCGCAGCACTTCTCGGGCATGGGATGATGGGTGCGCGCGTGTCATCAAACTATCGCGGCGTCGTGCATCGCGTCGTCGCGTGGGCGCGAGCGATCGGAACCAACGGCTTCGCCGCACTCAGCCCCTCGGCATCGGTCGTTAACTCACCAGACACCGCGAGCACCTCGGGGCGTTGGATGGAGGAGGAGTTCCTGTGCCCTTGCTACTACACGGATAATTTCTTCGTGAGGTCCCTGAGTCGCCACGTGACGTACGATGGCACCTCGTCGGGCTTCGACGCCGCGCATCCGGACATCGTCGGGGACATGACGGACGACCGGAGGCGCGAGGTGCACAAGGAGCTCGAGGAGGAGTTGGAGCGGCGCAGGGGCCACTTCGCCGCCGCGAGGCAGAGGCGGGCGTTCATAGCCGCGAACTACAGACCGCTGCACCCGAATGTTTACACGTTGCGGGATGAGTTCGTGGACCCGCGCTGGATCGAGCTCGCCGAGCTGGCGAGGACCCACAGGAGCAAGGACGCGTTGCTAGAAGCCGCCGCGGGAGTTGTTCGACAGAGGCCGCGGGGAGTGTTCGCCTTCCCCGCGCTGACCCCTAGGTTTTGCGAGCTGATGCGCGAGGAGCTGGATCACTTCGAGCGGAGCGATATGCCGAGGGCCCACCCGAACACCATGAACAAGAACGGCCTGTTGCTGTACGAGCTCGGCATGTACGACGAGCTGCTGACGCCGCTGCTGGAACGATACATATCGCCAGTCGCCGCCGCGCTGTTCGACGGGGGCGAACGAGAGGTGGCGAACGGATCCGACTCGCTCGACCACCACAGATCGTTCACGGTACGGTACGAGCCGGAGGGTGCGGGGAAGGACGTGGATCTGGCGTATCACTTCGACGACGCAGAGATGACTCTCAACGTGAACCTCGGTGGGCATTTCGAAGGTGGCGAGCTCCTTTTCGGGGGGTTAAACTCCGACGGCGACGAGAAGCACTCGGCCAGATACCCGCACTTTCATAGGGAGGGCATCGCGATCCTTCATCGAGGATCGCATTGCCACGAGGCATTGCCGGTTGAGAGTGGTAAACGCACCAATCTCATCATGTGGTGCCGTAGTTCGCAGGTTCGGATTCGATATTGTGCCATGTGTGGTCGTGACAAGATAACTACGTCGAAAATTGAATAGAGACACTAACCTACCCATCGTAATGACTTCATGGGGTGCGAAGAACGCATCGCCCCCCGATCTCACCGTCGACCCTTCGGGCTTTGATCATGCTCCAGCGCGCCGGCTGGCATGAAAAGCGCCGCGGGAATAGCAGCCACCAGTGCCAGCGCGTGGATGGGTATGGAGAGAGCCGCGGGCATCGAGTACATCGATGACGCGGTCACCGCTCCGAACCTAGCCACCGCGTTCGCCCAACCGTGACCGGTCGCTCGGAACAGAGTCGGGTAAGCCACCGCGTTGAGGATCCACGACATGGAGCCAATCGGAGCGGCGGGGATCCGCCCGATGAGCATCAGGAACACCAATCCCCACCTGTGACTGTTGAGCGCGGGAACCAGCGGCACGAACAGCATCGGGACGGATATCGCCGCGCACGCCGCCGCAACGCGCCTCGGGTTCGTCTTCATCCTCAGCGCCAGCAGCGCGGAGAAGTTCCCCACCAGGTCCCCGGAGTTGACGATGAGGATAGCCGCGTAATCAAAAACCACCCTGTTTGTCAGCTCCGTCACGCCGTCGTCGGCGTACTGCTTAACCCTGAACACCACTGGCGCGTTCAGCATGAGGCCGTAGAAGTTGAACGTCTGCACGAACGCCAGGGTCCACAGGCACACCGTGCGGAAGAGGTTCACCAGGTTCCCGGCCAGGTTATGCCACGCCGACGCCTCCCCGGCTCCCCCGCCCGCCGACGCGACGCCCTTCTCCGCGCCGTCCATCGTCGCTCCCCCGCCCGCCTCCCTCTCCCCCACGATTTGGATTCCCTCCGGCAGCGGGTACCCCGTGTTCTCCACGCAGATCCGATCCAGCGCCCGCTTCGCCTCCGAGCCGTGCCCGACATCCGCCAGCCACGTGGGCGACTCGTCCAGGTAGAACGCCATCAAGAGAGCGAGGGTGGGCGGCACCGCGGCGACGAACGCGAGGAGCCTCCACCCCCACGGCTCCAGGATCACGGCGCCGACGACGGTGATGGCGACGACGCCCGCCGAGAAGGACAAGTTTGCGAGCTGCGTCCTGGTAGTTCGGACGTGATCCGGGCACGCCTCCGCGAGCATGTCCACCGGGACGAACGCGGCACCGACCCCGAGGCCCACCGCGAACCTGCATATCATGAGCGCGGTGGTGCTGTCCGCCAGAGCGCTCGCGTATCCCCCCACCGCCACGAGCGCCGATGCGATGATCGAACACGGTTTCCTCCCAAACGAATCAGCGAGCGCCCCCATGACGAAGCACCCGAACATCTGCCCCGCGAAGATGGACATCGCCACCTTATCCGTCTCCCAGTTCGTGAGGTTGAACTCGTTCTTGACATGGGGCAGGATGAGGGACAGCAGTGCCACCTCAGCCGCCTCGCTCGCGATGGTGATGCAGGTGACCAGCAGGAGGAACTGCTGGTAGCCCCCCGACCGCCACCCGACCTTCTCGATGACATCCTCGGGGCTGACCTTCACCTGACCGCCGAACTGCACCCGAGGGTTCCGTTCCCTGTGTCCGGCAACCTTGAAGGGCATCGCCGTTCGATTTTACGTACTTCCCCGGCGGCCGGCCGCGCGCTCCGCCTCTGACGGGAAAGGGGGGGCCGCGCCCCGTAAACCCGAGAAAACTGCAGGCCGCGGCCAGACAACAGCGGTTTCGATGGAAAACGATGGAAAACCCACCACCCAGGCGCTGTTCGAACACAGCGAGGCGCGCTTGTAGAGGATCGCGAAAAGGTGTGAGCGTCTCGTCAGGTGGATATGCCCACGCCAAAGGCATCGACTGCCAAGGACGTGGCGATCCACGCCGAAGTCACGTCCGTGCACGTCTGCGCTTTGGTCGCGGTGCAGCTCGCCTACGGCGGGTACCATGTGGTGAGCAAGGTTGCGCTCCAGGAGGGGGTGAACAGGTACGTGTTCTGCGCGTACAGGGACATCATCGCCGTCGCGGCTCTCTTTCTGTTCCAGTTCGTGAGCAGATGCATCTGCGGGATCAAGGGAGAGGGTGGCGACAAGCCGGGCGCGCGATCTGGATCGGGGCGATCTGGCGGACCGTCGTCATCGGGGGGAGGGGAGCCAGTCGTGGTGGGATCGACGCCGTGGCGCGCGTTGTTCGTGCTCTCCATCACCGGGATCTTCATCAACCAGCTCCTGTTCCTCAAGGGCCTCAGTCTTACCTCCCCGGTGGTGGCCGGCGCGCTGCAGCCCTGCATCCCAGTCTTCACCTTCCTCCTCGCGGTGACGCTGGGCACGGAGAGCGTGTCGCCCAGACGGAAAGACGGCGCACTCAAGCTCCTCGGCGTGCTCCTCTGCGTCGTCGGCGCGATGATCACGTCCACGTGGCAGGGGGACGTCGTCTTCGAAGGGTTCGAGAACGACGCGGACGACGGCGGCGGGGTCGGGGGGCGGCGGCGCATCCTCGAGCTCGGGGGTCACGCGGTTGCGCAGGCGGTGGCCGCGACGACGCCCAAGGGCGGTCACAGACGCGGGCAACCGCACCCGACGCCGCATCATGTCACTGGCGTGGTGTTTCTCCTGACTGCATGCGCGTCCATGGCGGTGTTTCTCACCGTGCAGCAGAGGGTGCTCACCAAGTTCCCAAAGCCGAACACGGTGACCCGATGGACCTACGCCATGGGCGGGGCGCTGCTGCTGGCCGTGGCGGCGGTGATGGAGCCGCCGTGGCATCCCCAGCACGTGGAGCACTGGATTCTCAACAGGGACGAGACCATGGGGGTGCTGTACGGCGGCGTGGTGGCCTCCGCGATGAACTATTCGGTGATGGCGTGGGCCAATAACGCTGTCGGGGCCAGCGTGGTGGCCATCTTCCTGCCCCTGCAACCCGTGGCCGGCGCGCTGCTTTCGTACTCATTCCTCGGCACTGACATCTACGCGGGTACCCTTGTGGGCGGATTATGCGTCGCCGCCGGTCTCGTGTCGGTCACTATGGGGAGAAGGGTCGACGCAAAGCAGTGGGAGGCGTCAAAATCGACGCTGCCCACCACGGCGGCCAAGCCGGACAAGAGTTTGAAGACCTTGGCTCGACGGGGCAGTAGCGGCGGTATCATAGAGATGATGGGTCTCGGAGGAAGCGGGGACGATCTGTCCAAGCGCATTAGCTGACGGACCGATCTAGCGAAATTCCTTGGACAAATGACACTGTTCTTTCAAACACTTTCAATTTCAAGCAGAGTCGACATAGTCCAACCCGAATGCGATGAACACGCACCCCTGCATGCACAGGAACACGCCGTATTGCCACATGTCGTTCACCGCCGAACCGTAAGCAGCGCAGGTCAGGAAAAAGATACCCATGACAAGCTCCTTGCCGTACACGTTTCGTTTCTTCACCCGCTTTGCCACTGCGGTTTTCACAATCTGTCCAACCTTGCTGTGCGCAACCTTGTCCACAAACTTACCCAGCTTGGCGGTCACCACCCACTCGTGCGCGTTGGACCACTGCAACAGCCCCGCGCACATTGCCGTGGTCTTGACAATCATCATCGCGTTCTCGTACAGGACGTAGGGCACGAAGTAAACCCACCCGCCGGGCGTGAACCACACCGTGCTCAGAGTGATCAGAAGGGGCATGTACACGAGGGCCCAGAACGGGATGGCCACCTCCGGTGCTGTGGCGCAGATGGGTATGAGGCAGCCGTACAGGAAGAATGACACGAGGTGCGTGGCAAACATCCTGGTACCGAAGAAGAATACGTTGAGGTACAGCTTCTTTGCGAGGGGAACATCCTTGGCGTTCCATACGTCCACGACAGCTTGACGCCACAGCTGCATCGGACCGCACGACCACCTGTGCTGCTGCTTGCGGTAGGCGCCGTACTGCGCGGGTATCTCGTTGAGACACGTGACATCATCCAAGAATACGAACCGCCACCCGCGCAGATACGCCCGAAGGGAGAGGTCCATGTCCTCGACCGTGGTTCGGCAGTTCCAACCGCCCGAGTCCACGATGCACTTGCGCCGCCACACCCCCGCGGTGCCATTGAAGTTGAAGAAGAGACCCGCCGCGTGCCTCGCGTACTGCTCGCACCGGATGTGGTAGTTTAGGGATATCTCCTGCACGCGTGTCAACAGGCTCTCGGTTCCATTGGAATACACCCATCGCGCCTGTACGAAACCAACCTTCGGATTGTTAGTGAGATAAGGGACGGTTCTCCTGAGAAAATCTGGCGCCGGATCAAAGTCCGCGTCGAACACGGCGCAGTGGTCGAACTGCTCGATGTCACCCATCGCGTCGTTCATGGCACCCGCCTTGTACCCTCCGCGGTTGGTCCTGGTTCGGTGCTGCACGTTCACGCCCCGCTCCCGGTGCTCGAAAACCTTGTCCTCGATCCGCCGCCTCGTCTCGGCGCAGGTGCTATCGTCCAGCACCTGCACCATCATTCTGGACTTTGGCCAGTCCAGCTGGCACGCGGCATCGATGACCGCCTGGCACACCTCCTTCTCGTTGAACATTGGGAGCTGCACGACGACCTTGGGAAAGTCCTTGACGTTCTCGGCCGAGACGGACCCGGGCTCGGGGAGCGGCTCGAACCTCCACTTGGACTTCGGGTCCACGCGGCTCACCCAGCGCCAGTACAGCGCCACGTAGAAGTGGAATATCCTGTCCGCCGCGACGAGCGCAGACATGAACGCGCATATCATGACGAAGAACCTGAGGAAGGGTATGACCACGAGCAGGCGAAACTCCAGGGCGAGGAGCGCGAAAGAGTTTACGTGCTCCGTCACCCTCCTCCAGCTCTCCTCGTCCTTGAGCGCGGCGCGCGCGCGGTCAAGGTGGCCGGAGCGGGCCGCGTAGACGAGCGCGATCGCGCCGGCGACGATCCACGCGACGCCCACGACGAGGCGACCCCACCGTCGACGATTCGGCGGCGCGCTCGGACCGACCGAGGACACAGACGAGGACGGAGGGGGCTGGGCTCGGGGAGTCCGAGGTTGCCGGCGGGGTGACGACGACTCCTCGGGATCCTCCGCGAGGAGGCGCCTGTGCTCGTCCTCGTGATGGCGCGGGCGCAGCCATGGCCACGTGCGATCCGTCATCGTTGACGGCGCGCCCCGAGATACCGCCGGTACGCGAGAGCCCCGGGTACAAACGAAAGACGGTCCGACAGTTCCGAGGAAAGGAGCCTCGTTTGTTCAAAACTTAACTCCACGCACAAGTACACGAGACAACTCGCCGCGGGGTCAAGAGTCAGTTTTCAATTGCTGTATTATCATTTACAGAAGCACTCTTCGCGATTGTGTTTTCACCGCGGTGTAAAAACGTGATTTAAGCTACGTGTGTGATCTTCGTGGTCTGTGGCATGCCATCGCTGCCTTGCAGAACTATCCCGGCCCAGCGATTCCCTGTCCCCAAGTGACACAGAGGTGTTGAGTTTGGCACAAACCACTTACTCCATGGGGAGGAGGTGGGGGGACAGGTACTTGGACACGGTGAAGCCCTGGAAGCGATCGATGCCGAGGAGGTCGGACAAGGGCTTGTCCGCGATGATCCAGCGCTTGTTCTCGGGGTCCATGAGGTTCTTCTCCTTGAAGTACGACCACATCTTGGAGGTGAGGGTCGCGCGGGAGATCGTCTTGTCGCCGCCGAGGAACTTGGTGAGCGCGGCGGAGCACTTGTAGGGCTTCTGGAGACCACCGGCGGACTTCTTGGCCGCCTTCTGCTTGCGCAGCTCCTCGAGGCCAGCCTCGGACATGGGCACGTAGGCTGCAATCTCCCTCTGGTAGCGCTCCTTGTCCTGCTCGGCCATCTTCTCGTAACCAGCGCGGGTGGTGGTGTCCATGTTCTTCCACTGCTCGCCCAGCATCTTGGCGATTTCCGCGAACTTGAGGTCGGGGTTGGCGGCGTTGATCTTGGGGCGGGCGATCTGCACGAAGCACATGTACGCACCCTTGGGGCCCTTAGGCTTGTTGGGGTCAGTGACATCCTTGCCCTTGCCGCGGCCGCGCTTCTTCTTGCCATCCTTGCCAATCTTGTCGGCCTTCTTCCTGCCCTTGGCACCGGCCTCGCCTGTTGACGGGAAGGAAAAAATTGCACAGAGATGAGTCGAGAGGATCGGCGGGACACGGGGAGGGTGACGACACCAGCGCGGGATAGCGGCGCAAAAAAAGAAGGAGCTTTGAAATAAAACCGAGACTGTCGCCTCGATAGAATCTGTCGGGGAAGACTTGGGGTCGAAAAAGAGCACGCGTGCGGCTGTTCGCGCGTGAGCGGACCTTCGGCCTTGCGCTTAATTCTGTTGAGAGGAGACGGGGAGGAAACGTCAGCACGTGTCGCTCGAGGGAAAGGTCCCGCGTTTGCTGCCTCGCGGAGAAATTTACCAACGCTCGCGAGAGAAATCGGAAATTTTGAGACGCGAGAGAGAAAAGTTCTTCGGTTCCAGCGGGTCACGCGGGGCCGAAGGTGATTGGGGACGGGTTCGAATTAGCGCGTGGAGGGTACTCACCCAATCTTCTTGCCGGCGTTGGACTTCAGGAACTTCTCGACCTGAGGGTAGGGGAGGAAGGGGCGTGATGGGCGTTAGCGCACGTTTGAAAATTTTGCCGTTCGCTGGAATAATTGGGAACACGCGGGGCCGGAGGGGTGTTTGAATTGGCGCTCGCTCCGCGCCGTTCGCGCGCGCGGAAATGGATGAGTTCGGGGATGGAAAGAAAAGGAACTCGGTCCGGCATCTTACCTCCTCGCGGATGAACTGCTTGCGGTCGGACATGGGAACGCCCAGCTCGGCCTCGAGCTGCTTCTGGATGTTCTTCACGGTGGTCTTCTCCAGGTCCGCAGTCTTGAGGATCTGGTGAAGGCGCTTGATGACCTGGCTGTCCTTGGTGCCGGCGCCCTTCTCGACGGGAGCCTTCTTGGGAGCCATTGTTCGATTCCTTCTAGGGGTTAGAGGAGGGAAGGCTTGGGATGTAGACGCTGTGAAGCGCGCGCTGGACGATCTATGTGCGTGTCGCGGAGCGGATCGAGCTTTCCTGTCCTTTGCGTCATAGCTAGGTTTTCGCTCTATGCGGCCGTGGTGAGGATCACGGGCAAAATTGGCTTCCTATGGGAAGCACTCTCCAACGTTCCCCCAATTGGATTCGCGACACAGCGCAATCAGTGTCAAAGATGACGTGGAAATTTGTCCGGAGCCCATTTCTCCAAATTTTGTGACTGCTCGCCGAACATTCCCCGAACCGAGCTCGGGTTCAAAAGAGATATTTGTCCAAGTCTCTCCTCAATCCCATTGATTCGATCGCGCCGCTCTTCACACCTTATCGGCTGTGAGTTTGGATAAATCACGGAAAAGCCGCGTCCAGACTGCCGCGCTGTCGAAAGTAACGGTCGAATAACTCAAAATCGAAGGGTTTAAAAATGGTCGCGAGAGCCGGTCGGTTTTTTACTCGTCGAGTCGAAAGGCGCAGCAAGGATGACGACGCACAGGGCAAAAAAACCACTCGGCTCCTGTCTTTTTACTTTCACTGAAAGAATTGTCTTCACCACTTGTTTTCACCCCCCACACCCCCCCGCACCCTTTAGAAGTTCTCGAAGAGCGCCAGCACCGCCGGATCCTCCACGATGCTTCCACGCTGCCACGGCACGTCACCCTGCTCCAGCACCTGCTGCAGCCTCGGGTCGTTGATCACGTTCCTGCGCCGGGGCGACAAGTCGGGCACCACCTCCCCGCGCTGCACCGCGCCAACGTCGACGCAGTGAAACCACTGCTGCGCGTAGAGCTCGGCCCAGTTCCCGCCCGCGCCCAAACGCTGAGACTCGACGTTCTGCAACAACCCCTTGACGACGTTCGCGGTGGTGCGATCGACGGAGTTGGCCATGGTCATCTTCTCCGGGTCGTGCGACATGAGCCGTCGGTACAGCTCCTGCCTCGAGCCGCTGTTGCTGCTAAACGGCGTGTCGCCCGTCGTCAGCTCGTAGATGAAGATGCCCATGGCCCACAGATCCGCCTCGAACGAGCACCCGCGATGCAAGAGCACCTCGGGGGACATGTACTGCGCCGTCCCGCACACCGTGCTGGTCCGCTTGCCGGGCTCCAGCTTCTTGGCCATTCCAAAATCCGCGAGCTGCACGCTCCCGTGCGCGTGGAGCAGGATGTTCTCGGGCTTCAAGTCGCGGTACACGTAACCCTTGTTGTGCATGTGCTCCAGCGCGGTGGCCACCTGGACGGCGTAAATGACCGCGTCATTGCGCGACGGTAAGCCGTGGAAGTTCATCGCCTGGAACAGGTCTCCGCACGGCGCGTACTCGAGCACCAGGAACAGCGCCCACGGGTCCTGAAACGACGCGAGGAGGCGGTTTATGAACGGGCCGGAGGAGATATCCTCGTGCAGCTTGCGCTCGTCGCTGGCGTGTCTCGCCTCGCCCACGTCCACGAGCTTGGACTTGCGCATAACCTTGAACGCCACGATCCGCCCCGATTCCTTCTCCCTGCCCAGGTACACCGTGCCGCACAAACCCCGGCCGAGCTCGCGGAGGAGCGTGTAATCCGCCGTGGTTTTGTCGCGCCTCGGCGCCGGCAACACCGGAAACGCCTTCTCCCCAAACAGCATGCTCTCGACCCTCTGAATGGGCCTGTCCTCGTCGATGACCATGTCGTCCCTGCCCATTATGGGCGGCGTGGAGGCGCGCTGGTGGGGATCCGCCAGCCTCGAAAGCGTGGGAGCCCTGCCGAGAGCCTTGAGGTCCGCAACCGACGCGCTGTGCATGATCGCCTGCGGCATGCCCGGCTTGAACGGGTCGGCGCCTCCGTTCAGCTCCACCGCATCGCGTCCCCCACCCATGCCGCCGCTGGTGATGTTGCCGTTCATGTGCATGTTCGCGACGCTGTACGATCGGTTGAGGGACGAGCCGTTGTTCGCGAGATGCCCGCTCGCCGCGTTGCGAGGGTGGCAGGGCGCGGGCGACTCGGGCACGTGGGGGTGCCCGGGCGATGCGCTCCTGCTGCTCCCCGGCGACATGTGCGAGATGCCCGTGGAGTCGTTCAGCGACGGCGTCGACGGCTGCGAGTACTGCGACTGGAACCGCGACATGTCGGCGATGGACTCCGCCCGCTTGAGCTGCGACGACCCGGTTCCGTGGTCGGCGTTTCGCGAGATGACGCCGACGCTCCCGCCACCCTGGCCCATCACCGTCTGACGCGCCTTGGTCTTCGCCGCGATCGTCGCCGCGATCGTCGGTCGTTGCTGCGACTCCAGCGTGGCGGCGATCACCCCTCGCTGCGCGGGCGTCGCCGGCGAGGAATCCATCCCGAGCTCGGCGGCTCTCGTCGCGCGCGACACCACCCCGTCCCAAACCGCGTCTTCGTTTAACGTCCCATTCGTCCCGTAGCCCCCGACGCCGTGTTCGGCGTGGAGCAGCGAGTGTCGGTCCGCGCACACGGTGGCCTCGAACACGGCGTCCACGAGCCCGTCGGATCGCACGGCGGTGTGCGCCACGACCGTCTCCACGTCCACCTTGTCGGCGACGAGCGAGAGCGACACGTCCCGGATCAGGCCCGGCCTGTCCGGCGCGCGAATGCTGAGCTTCCTCCTAATCGCCGTCGCGCCGTTGGGCTTGGCCTCGACCATCCCCGCGCCGCTCCCGTGCGTCCTCTTCCAGATGGAAGGCTGGACCACCGCGTCCCTGACCGCGAGGGATACCGGCGTGAGCAGCGAGTGCTCGAGCTTGAACGCGGTCGCGTTGTCCACGACCCAGAAGCGGTGCATCTGCAGGTGGCCGACCGCCTGAAGATCGCATCGCACCACCCTCAGGCCCTGCGCGTCCAGGCACGCGCACAGGTCGGCGTAGAGGCCCGTTTGGTGCGAGTAGACCACTGTGGGATTGGTGATGGGACGGGAGAATGGGGCGATGCGGTCAGCGACGTGGTCGGTCGGCGCGGTCAGCGGAAGAAAAACATAAACAAGATGCGCCGCTCGCTCGCGAGTGTTGCGGCGGGGTTCGGCCGTGGCAGCTGCGCGCACCTTTGACGAGCGTCCCGTCCTTATCCAGCTTGTTGGACACCTCCACGCCGCGCTTGGGAGTCTCCACCGGCTGCGCGTGACCGTTCTGCATGGTGATCTATCGCCGATACGTCGAAGCTCCTCGTACGTAGTCACACCGCCGAGAAGCACCGCCACGATTCCGTCCCACGGTTGGCCCGACGACACCGGCGACCGCCGAGCGCGCCCCGACGACGCGGAAGCCTCGCTCGCGACGCGACCGAACCCGACCTAGCGGAGGAGCGTGCCGTTACGCACCTCCCAGCGCCTCTATTCGCGCCGCGTGTCCTCTCCGTCGACTCGCGCGGCGCGTCTCCTCTCTGCGCGGGACCCTGGGCACTGCCGAGAACAGCTCGGCTGGCTACCAGAACCGCAGGTCCTCGCCCGCACGTCGCGAGGGTGCTGATTTGGAGGGTTGAGAACCGCTGCGTGATCGGACGGTTCGCCAACCCAGCCGATCTGTGGCAGCCGAGGCTCGAGGCGAATGAACCGAGATTGACGAGTTAACTTTTGGGAGGAGGTTTCACGCACTTTTCGGCGCAGCCGCTTTTTCGGCCGTGGGACCCTAAGAGATCGACTGCTGCCGTCAGTCGGAGTTCCGGAGCTGCTGCTGAGGTTGGGGCGGAAAATGCCTGCAAGAAGACTCCGAGAACGACACAAACGGCGAGCGCCTGCGTCTGCGCTCCGGAGATGGCGTCGCGCGTTTTCACGGTCGCGTCGACCCGCGCGTCCGCGCCCGCGATGACCGTCTGCCGCCGCGTCGTTCGCGGCGGCGCCGCGACGGGAGGAGGAGCGACGAAGTCCTCGGCGACGATCCGCGGCCGTCGCTCGGTCCGCGCGGCCGCCGAGGAGCCGGGGACTCCTACAGGTACAGCCGCCGTGCGGTACGACGACATCATCGCGGTCCTGCGCGAGGCACCGATCGACGGGCTCGACGCCGCGGTGGACGCGGTCAAGCTGGAGCTCACCACCGGCTTCTACGAGCACGCGGTGCGCAGGATCGACGCGTGCAGGTCGGCGGGTGATGAAGCCGAAGCCGACGCGCTCGACGAGCTGTGCGGCCGCGTGATGATGGCGTCGGATCGAACGTTCGGTGCCATCTTGCCGAGTCTCGGCGACGGATCCGGGGACGGGGAGGAGATCGACGGAGAAGCCTCGGAGGCGCTCGTGATGGCGGGCGACCTCACGCCCGCGCAGCAAGAGCAGCTGCAACGGCGGTGGGACGGCATCGCCGCCAGGCTGGCCGCGGAGGGGGAGGCGAACGCGATCGCACAGGTGGAGAAGAACGCGACGAGTAGGAGGGACAGCGTGGTGGCCATCCTGGGCCGGGTGCCCATGGGCCCCAAGGAGCTCAGGAGCCTCAACATGGTCACCGCCGAGCGCAGAATCATCGACGTGCTGCTCACGTTCCCGCGGGGGCCGGAGCGGTCGGACGCGCTCACCGACGCGCTCACGCCACCGCCGGAGACGGACGAGGAGGAAGACGGTGATGAGGTGGACGACGGCAGGGGGGATAACCTGGAGCTGACGGACGACGACATGCTCGTCGGCGACGAGGAGGAAGTGTTTACGACGCCCGCCAGGCTTCTCGCCGCGGTGGAGCTGGCCATCAAAGAAGCCACCGCGGGGGGTGACGACGCGGCGACTGTGGAAGAGCTACGCTCTCTTCGTGCCGAGGTGGCACAGCGATGCGACTTTCTCAACTGAAAAGTAAGATTTAGTCAAGCCTTTGGTGATGTGCACGACTGAAACTTCTCGTTTGTGGAAAGAATTGAAACTACCGCGAAACCTCTGCGGGCGCCGCGCCGGGCTCCTCGGCATCGACTCGGGTGAACTCAGCCGACTCCTCTTCGACGACGTCTTCTCGTTCGACTCTCTCGAGTTCCCTCACTCGGGCCCGTCGCCGCGCGCCCTTGTGCGAGTGAACGTGCGAAAAAGTCCGCCGACGCACCCGAGACGTACCCGAGACGTCGGGGCCCTTCGGGTGAAACCTGCTCTTCGCGTCCAACGCCGCCGCGAGCGCACCCACCGCCGCCACGCACGTCCCGAACGCGATCTTCCTCGCCAGACCTCCCGGGATTCCGCCGTTTCCGGGACCCTGTGCAGATCCGGACCCCGGTGCGACGACCGTCTGGCCCGTCGCGCCGTCCACGCCGCCGGGACCCGACGACGTCCTCGAAAGGTTCTCCGACCCACCCCCGCGTTCCTTCTGAAACTTCCTGAACCCGACGTCCATGTTCTTGACGACGCCCCACATGCCGCACTTAACCGCGAACCGCGCCACGTCCTGGTTCACGTGCTGCTCCTCGAAGTGGCTCAGGATGCACTCCGCGCTCGTCAGCCTCCCATCCGGGCCGGGCACCGCGCGCATGCGCCACGACGAAAAGTAAGGGTCCACCCTCTTCAGGTTGGGCGACACCGGCGTCTGCGAGTGCACGCACCCCTTGGTGATGGCCCAGTACGTCTCCCCGTCTTTCCACGTCCGCCTCGTGAAGACGTAATCGCGGTTGGAGATGACCGGCAGCGCGCGTTCCCAGAACACGCACTCGGCGCCCGTCCGTTCATCCCTCTCCAGAACCCTGTGGCGGAACAGCAGCCTGTCCCACGAGGCCCTCACGTCGTCGTCGTTGAAAAAGTCGCACATCTCCTCCACCGTGGCGTTCTCGAACACGGTGCGGGAGAGGTACTCCGTGCCGCCGTAAGGGAGCACGTGCCTCCACGCGCGGTAGGAGAACCCGACGCCGCTCTTGTTCATCATCTCCGACCACTCGCCGTTGGCCTCAACCGGGGGTAGCCTCGCGGGCATGCCCTCCATGCGCTCCTTGAACTCCCTGTAGTCCTTCTGCTGCACCTCCCCCTCGACGCGGCTGTCGGAAGATGAGTGGATCGAGAGAGAAGTCAGCGAAGGCGGCCGGGGACGATTCGGCTGAACTCCGCAAAAAAAAAGAAAAAAAGGAGGGTTCAAGATCTTGAAACGCGTTGGACGCACCTGGAGAAAGCGGTGGGTACGTTGCTCACTGGCTCGTACTTGGCCGCGATGCAAGTGCTCGGCGCGGATCCGACGCCCGGTGTGGTTCTGGGCCTCGACGCCCGCCGTCTACGCGCGGGTATGATTTCCAGGCCCACGGCGAGAAGCATTCCCTTGACCGGCGGGAGCCCAACGAACCACAGCACGAGCTGCCTGACGGTCACCGCCGTCGAGAACGCGAGCCACGCGCGGTTGCCCACCCTGCCGCCCTGGTGCGCCGCGGCGGGTCCGAAGAAGAAGAAGGCGAACAGCGTGAGCAGCGGGAACCAGATGTGCACGCTGTCCAGCACCAGCACCACCTCGGGGGGCAGCCACGCGAGCGCGTCCAGGACGTAGCCGTGCACGCCGGTGGTCTCCATCATTCTCTCTATGCTCCCGCGGAGCGTCGTGATTGAGCTCAACGACGAGGCACCGGTCACGGCCTCCTTGACCATGAGTCTGGCAGCCTCAAAGGATGCGGTGGTAGCCATCACGAGTGTCGTGCGCGTCGACGAGGCGAGGGCGCGGTCGCGAGCGGTCGCGGGAAGGGTTCGGAGCTTCCGGCGCTCTCAGCCCTCCAAATTGCGTGCTGCCGGCGTGTCGGCTCCGGAAGCCTTTGCCGGCGGTATCGCGGGAGCTTCGCCGCGGGGAGGGTTCCGACGCGGTAGACGGACGCGAGGGATTGG
>Ga0181573_10001817_pt1 | contig 20422 bp, 12 predicted proteins | sample 101ome_25_FD_148643 | JGI IMG/M metagenome (GOLD analysis project Ga0181573, IMG submission 148643) | Coastal salt marsh microbial communities from the Groves Creek Marsh, Skidaway Island, Georgia - 101409BT metaG (spades assembly) | ecosystem: Environmental > Aquatic > Marine > Intertidal zone... | reverse complement strand
GTGAGCTTGCGCAAGCGTCTGCGAAAGATTACTAAATCTTCGCGCAACCCCGCCGGTGCTCCCTCCGCCCCTAAATGAAAAACCCCCCAGTTAACTCTCTAAGCTCGCGAGCGCTAGCTCGTTCCGCTTAATCGCCCTTGCGCCTGAAGCTGCAACCCTCCGTGAGGCGCGCCTTGCCGCCGGTGGGCTGGCAGAGCACCGCGGAGCAGGAGCCGCAGAGCACCACGGTCTGGCTGTGGGAGAAGACGGTGGTGATGTTGAAGCAACCCTGATGGTTCGAGGGAGAGGAGTGGGGGCGGGAGGTCAGCTTCGGGGTTCGGAATACGCCGATCGCAACAATCGCAACGCGCGAGGCCCGTTGGGAAACCGGCTCGCCACTCGCGGCCGTCGTGCGAGCCCGGCTCCGGGTCGCGCGACGGTCGAGCCGGAAAAAAAGTTTTTAGGGTTCTGAGAGTCTCACCTGGCACTTGACGTCCATGAAGAAGGAGTTGGGGCTCTGCACGAGGCGCTTGAGCTTGTGCCTGCGGGCCTCCAGAGCCGCGGGGGGGTGGAGGAGATCAATGTCCTGGGCAAGAACCTGATACGAGAGGAAGAGAAAGAGCGGAGGTCAGCGGAGGCTCGGTGGACGGAGGCTGCGGGTCTTGAAAAAGAAGCCGGCATCGCGGTGCGCGAGGCGGGATCGAGTCGCCGGAGGATGGGTCCGGCGACGCGACCTCGGACGCGACGCACGCCACGAAATCGCCGGGAACTCGCGGACAGACGAAAATCAAAGGTCGCGGACCCGTTTGGGTGCCGCGGCCGCACGATCTCGCGTCGCGTCGACCCCTGACGGGGCCACGGGCGGGGTCCAAAACCCTGCCTGGGCCCCGTTGAGGGTGGAAAAAACCCGCGCGTCGCCGAATCGTTCAGCCGGAATCGCCCAGATCCGCACGGGGTCCGGGCGCGAGCGGCGTGGAAGCGACTCGGCGGGGGGCTCGAGACGTGCTCGGGGGGCGCACTCACCATCTTGCTAGTCGGACGTTAGCCAACGAACGACTGCTGCGCTAAGTAAAAGGGCGACGGAGCCTGGCGACGGGGGCTCAAGTACCAGAGTCGGCGAGTTCCGCCTCCTCCTGCATTGTGTTCGGTCGGACACCAATCCCCCCAAAATTAACTCGACATTGATGGTCTGTTTCGTGAACCCCCGCGCGCGTGTGTGCAACCGACCGTTCGAGGTCAAATAACCTCGCAGATCCAGACCGTCCGTGAACCGTCCATGGGGCGCGTCCGGTCGAGCAGCGACGCTTTGGCCGCCGCTTTCGATCGAATATTCGAGAGCGGCTCGTCGATCTCCCTCTTTCGTCCGCGCAGCCGGCCACACAGACACCAACAACCAAAGATGCCTACTCTCCGGTGCGTCTCCACCCCGCGCCGACGAGCCCGAGGTCCACTTCGCTCGCGCGTCGGCGACCGACCGACGCGCGTCGCCAAGCCGCCGATCGCATTTTCCCCCTCGAGTTTGGCCCTATCCCCAAGATTCCGTCGACGCGCGCCGCTGACGACCGCCACACCCCTCGACGCGACCGAACAGCGTTCACATCACGTGCTGCAACATCAAGAAGCTTGACACCAAGTTCTACAACCTCGAGAGGCCCCGCTGCTGGGTGACCGTCAAGCTCGGCGAGCAGTCCCACACCACCCAGGTTGGCATCGGCCTCGACCCCACGTGGGAGGAGGACGTTGAGTTCGAGGTGACCAACCCCGAGGAGCAGAAGGTCGAGGGCACCTTCTACATCAAGTGCGAGAAGAACGGCAACGAGCAGCAGCTCGGCGACATGCAGACCTTCGCCCTCAACAAGCTCCTCCTGAACAAGCAGACGTTCAAGGGTCTCGTCGTGCCCGGCGGCAAGGCGGACATGATGTTCACCGCCCTCGACTTCGGCGACGAGCAGGCCGAGGAGGAGGACGACGCCTTCATGGATTTCCTCTAAGCGGTATTGCCGTGGGTTCGATCTTCACGCAGCCCTCACAGAGCGTGAGGGTCATGAACGCGGGACCAGCGTCCCCGCCGCGAAGACGACGAGGTGTTGTTTAAATTCAAGCACGACGTTTTACTCTGAAGGTACAAAAAAACTCTTCCTTCGCCGCGTCACATGTACTTTGGCCACCTGAACGGCTCCGGCACCTCCTCGGAGTACATCTTCTTCAGGAACTGCCCGATGCCGTCCAGGTCGGCGACGTGGATGGTCTCCCCGGTCTCCGGGTGCACGATCGGCTCGCGTCCCTCGGTGTCGTCCCCGAACGCGATGGCCATGTGCCGGTCCCTGTACTCTTGGAGCTCCGCCCTCCACGCCGCGCGCTTCTCCTCCGGCCAGTCCTTCTGCTCCTCCTCGATCTCCTTCTCCTCATCCTCCCGTATCAGCTTCTGCTGCTCGCGAATGATCTGCAGGTCCCTCATGAGCAGCTCGAGGGGTTCTTTCAACTCCGGGCGGAGGTTCTCCTCCATCTTGTCAAAGTCGAACCTATTCGCAGCCTTCTCCTCCGGCTTGTTGGGCGGCACGTTGAAGTCGTCGCCCACGTGCGGCACCCCCTTCTCACCCCTCTTCTCCGCCTCGCATCCGGGGCACACCACGTCCTCGTCGTCGCTCACCTCCTCCCCCGCCGCCCTTCGCCGCTCCCGATCCGCCTCCTCCTCGGCGAGCTCGCGCGCGTGCCAGTCAGGGTCGTTTATGTCATCGAACGCCCACAGGTCCGGGGGTGCCTCGCGGAGCTTCCCGCAGTCCCCGCATCGGTGCGCCTTGGCCATGTGCTCCTCGTACCGGCGGATCAGCCTCTCCTGGCGATCGCCGGCGCGCTCGAAGAAACCCTTCTTGAGGCGGGACGGCATGGCTATTGGCGCCTCTGGGTTTGAACCCAAGGAATTTGGACATCGACCCAAGAGGACCCAAAGAAGAAGGAACCCACAAAGAGGCTGCACGGGAGTGACTTGAGTGTTTCTGCTGTATTACAAAGGACAAGGCGCGAGCGGCGATAATGTGCCGTTGGCGCTTGAAAACAAATGGGATTCTAGTCGTCACACGTCTCCACCTCCTCAGCGCGCGTTCTCTCCGTATCGAGCCCCGTTAACCTCGTCCTGCTGGTGCTGCATGGACGCGATGACGGTTGCGACGTTTCTCTCGTAGTGGTCGAGCTTCGAGTTGGCATCCTCCAGCTCCTCCCTCGTGAGCAGGAGCTCCTTCAGCGACGCCTTCGTCATCTCCTTCGCCTTGACCGTCTCCAAACGGAGCTGCACGATCTCCTTCTCGTAGGAGATGACCTTGGACGCGAGCATGTTCTGCGAGCTCCGGCTGAGGCCGCTGAAGTTGTCGTCCACCACAAACATGGAATCCTTCGGGATGTCCCACTCGTCGGGGAGCACGAGCAGGTTGTTCGCCCCCTCCTGCCACCTGTAAGCCCCGTTCGACTGCTTCACCACGTACTTGTAAAACACCACGCCTCCGGCGGGAAGCTCCAGATCCGTGAACCAGTTACCCCCGTCCGACCACTGCATGGGCAGCGCGTGGTGCTGATTCCACTCCCCCATCTTCTTGTGCGAGCCCACGATGAACAAATCCTCGCCAACCTGGGTCTGGTAGCCGATCCTGAACTGGACGCGGCACTGCACCTTCGAACCGATCGCCTCGAGCGCCTTCGGATCGTTGGGGTTGATGTTCGCGAGCTTGTTCGCCTTCTCCATGATCTCCATGCGCTCGCGCTCCAGGCTTCCGCCGCCCTGATGTTGCGCCACTTGGCGGTCGAGCCCCGGGGGACCCTGAACCAAGGCTGGGGCTGGCCAGTCGTTGCTAGACTGGACGATGAGCGCGCGCGAACGGGGCGCGCGGGTCAAAACGGGCGCGCGCGCCGCTGTGAGCGACGCGCAACGATTACCCACGACGGATCCGCGTCGCGCGGAGAGGCGCGCGGGCGTCGTCGCGACGTTGGCGGCGAGCATCTTGCAAGTAGCCGTGGCGGAATGCAGCCGGAAGCTTTTCCGGGTCCGCGAAGAAAGATGAGGAAGGTTCGCGGGCGCGACGGCGCTCGGTGAACGCGTGCGCGGGACGCACGAGATCCGGGAGGTCGGATGAGGCAGTCGACGAGGTCTGTCGGCTGCTTGACGCGGGTTTCGTCGACGATGTCGAGAGGCGCGCGTCGCTTTTTGGCAACGGGCGTCGAGCCCGTGGAGGCTATCTTGTGGAGGCGAGCGCTGAGAACCACGGAAACTTTGGCAGGAGGTCAACGTGGCTCGAAAGACGTTGGATCGCACAATTTACGCGGTGACGCCGAGACGGGTCGCATGACACGCGTGCGATTGGCTGAATTCCTTCCCCGAGTTCTTCTTGGCCAATGGTATTGTTTCAAATTGCATTCGATTTTCCCCGTCTCCGCATAACATCCGGCGGATGGGCACGGGGGAGTCGAACCACGCTGACTAGGAAAATCAACGATACTCTGCCCCGCCTCCCTCACCACGTTTTTTCAGTGCAGTCTTCTTTCGGGTTTATTAAACGGTCGTGTCGCGGTGCGTGGGCGGAAAAAACAGGCGACGATGCCCAGTCATCGCGCAGGATTCGGCGCCTCGACCACGGATTTTCTCTCCCTCCACCTCAGCGAGGTTTGCCTCCAAAAATAGCGGTGCCCAACTTTTCCTCGTTCCCACGCCACGACGCGACCACGCAACGCGCGGGAGCGTAACGACCGCGCGCGTCGAGTCCGGTTCGGGAACTTTTTTTCGAGCGACGACCCGCGCATCTCGCTTTGGGAGAGGCATCGCGCGTGTCCCTCCCGCGTTAGATGTTCGGCTGGCTCCTCGGCGGTCGCGCGACGAACGAGGAGCGCCGAACCGCCGCGATCCGGTGCGCGACGCGAGACAGCGCGCTGAAGCAGTGCGTCGTCGCAAACTCCAAGGAGACGTGCGACAGGCTCGCGCAGGACCTCGACCTCTGCAAGGTGCGTCACGTTCGGCGTCACGTTCGGTGCCGATGTCGGACTCGCGCACGCGCTCGAGCGCGTCCGACTCGCGCGTCGCGCCGTCGTCGTCGCGTCGCGCCCGCCGGCGTGCCGATTGTTGGCACCCCAACATTTTCAAAAACGCCCCGCGCGATCTTCAGCTGCGCGATCTCGTCCCGACAGCGCCATCGTCTAAACTCGCGGTTTGTCCCCCACGTGATTCCACAGGGAAGGGTGGCGTGTCCCGACGCGGCCGCCGAGTTCTCCCGCTGCGCGCACCTCGTCGTCAACCACACCGGCAAGCAGGCCGACATCCCGGACTGCTCGAAACAACTGAGGAAGATGCGCGCGTGCCTTCGACGCAAGCGGGTGTAACCCGGTCGTGACACCCAGAACGATGGAGTCTTGGATAGTCTTGGATAGCGGCGACGACGAAGCGGGCGTCCGGGAGAGCGATGACGACGACGACGACGACTTCCGCGTGGTACCCTCCCGGCCCGCCGTCCCCGAGGTGAAGGACCGAGATGACGGAGACGGCGAGGGCAACGGCGAGGGTCCCGACGCGCCCTCGAAGAAAGACGGCGGTTCTTCGAAGAAGGAGGAGGACGGCGAGGACGTCAAGAATGAGGACGCCAACGACGAGGACGCCAAGAACGAGGACGCCAAGAACGAGGACGCCAAGAACGAGGACGCCGACAACGAGCCTTCGGAGGATTTCGACAGCGACGAGGACGAGGACGACATGCCCCTCGTAAAGATCGCGGCGCGGCGCGAGGCTCGAGCCGCCAAACTCGACCCCGAGCGGCTCCTTCGCGAGGCGGACCCCGAGGTCGCGTCCCCCGAGGTCGCCGCGCTACGCGCTCACTGGCAGCTCGCGGTGGTTCTCGACTTTTTCAGCGTGTTCAATACCGAGTTGCTCGAGAAGCCCTTCGACGCGGCGGATCTGGAGAGCGCGCTGGTGGACCCGTGCGCGGACCCGCATCTCTGGGGTTTCATCGTGAACACGCAGGTGGAGCTTCTGAACGGGTGCGGTTTTAGGGTGGAGAACGGCGAACTGTTCAGGCGAAGGAAACGACGCCACACCGACAAGGATCACGGCCTGATGATCAGGGATAACTCCTGGGCGTGGGTGACGAGCAGGGTGATCTGCGAGTGGTGGCGCACGCTGACGGGAAAGAGGTCGAACGAGGCGTCTAAACCTCCCTTTGCGCCGCCCATGCGCGCCCGCGCCGAAGAGGAGGACAAGGTACACAGGAACAAGTTTAAGCCCTTCAACGCGTTCGCCAAGGCGGAGCGATCGACGATCAAGGCCGAGCACCCGGACATCGCCAAGAGGGAGGTCGACTTGCACCTCGCCGTCCGATGGAGGCGTTTACCCGATGCCGAACGGAGGGAGTACGATCCGAGCTACGACCCCGAGCTGGTGGACGATAACGAGTTCACTGAGCGGTGGTACGCCGACGAGATGACCCCGTCGCAGAGGCTGATGACGCTCTGGGGACTGTGCGAGCTGCGGCTCATGATCGGCCTCGACCTCCTCGGGCCTCACGATGTCGGCTACGAGGCGGGCTTGAAGGAACCCCCCGCCAAGTTCCGCCCCACCCCAATCGGCGCCGACGACAAGGGGAACGAGTACTGGCTCCGTACCGATTCGCTCTATCGCTCAGGAGAACCCACCTACTGCTTGATGGATTCGGTTGATGTTCCCCTCCCAGTGGAGCCGCCGCCCTACTACAACAGGGACTCCGGCACGTGGAAGGATCAAGACGAGGAGGACTACACGCAGCTGCCCTGCATGCAGTGCGGCCGGATGCAGTACGACGAGAAGGAGATCGAGCACAAGTTCCTGCTTTGCGACGTATGCGTCAACGGCGGTCACGCGAGGTGTATGGGCGTCAGCGTCATCCCGGGAGGTGACACGGCCTGGAACTGTCCCGTGTGTGATGGACAGGCGCGCATAAAGGCCGCAAAGGAGGCGGCGGCTGAGATGGAGCTAAAAAAAGTGCGGGATGACCTCGCCGAGAAGGCCGAGAAGGAGAGGGCCGAGCGAGAAAGAGTCGAGCGAGAAAGAGTCGAGCGAGAAAACGCCGCGGCGCGACGCATTCAGACGAGTGTTCGTGCGTGGTTGCGCGGCAAGGTGGAGGCGAAGAGGTCTGAGCGAAAGAAGGCTGAAAAGGCTGCGGCCGAACGCATCCAGGCGAGTTGGCGCGCGTTCATGAGCCGCAAAGCCGAGACAGAAAATGCAGAGCGAGCAAAATTGGAACACGTGGAGAACGGCGCAGAGGTTGTCGAGAATCCCTCGACAAGAAATGTTCCCGACGTAATAGATCTCACGGCAGAACCGGATGAAGACGAGCACCAGAGGCTGATCGGGGAATCGCAAGCCCATGTTCGGCAGCAGCAACAAGATGGAAGATGGAAGAGGAATCCCGCAAACCCTGAAACGTTTACCGCAGACCCTGGAGTCCGCTATAAGTTTATGTCTTTTACTGAAGTCGCGCGTGAACACGAAAAGGAATTTTGGCGAGCGCTGTTTCAGTTCAATACTCAAGTACTCAAGAAGGCTGACGGGAAAATAAACCCGGGATTGGTCTGCTATAACGTGCCTAATCCTTGGCAACCGATGAAACCCATCCAGCACTTTTATCAGGTGAACTTGTACAAGATGTGGTTCGAAGCATCTCGCTTGGGTGGTGACATCAGGGTGACTGAGAACGGCTGGTGGGGGATGGTGTCGAGGAGCTGTCTTCCCGAATTGAACCAGTTCGACCCTGCGACGTTTCAGATCTGCTTTCAGAAGTACCAAGAAACACTGAAAGCCTTTGATGTCGCCTTCATGATGATCGATGACGCCTACAAGGTGGAAATCGGCATGTCCTCGAATCAGCATGCATACACAAAGTGGCAGACGTGGGCTTACCTTCGAATAAAAGAAGGGAAGTTCGATGAAGTGCGACAGACGGTGCAGAAATGGCGTGAGCAGCCCTTTTACACAGAGAACCAGACCTCTCGTCTGATGCGGCAATTTTCACTATTCAGGAAGCTACGCAGAATATCCTCAAATTTTATCGGCGATGGCTTTAGTGACTTCACCAAGGCCATAAAGCTGATCAACGCCAAGATAGCCGAGATGCAGCGGATCAAGAACGAGATGAAAGCCGCGCCGCCGAAAGCGGAACACCATGGGCCAAGCAGGTTCACTTCCGACTCGACAACTGTTCATCCAGACTCGACAACTCCGGGGCTCGGCAAGGTTGATCCAGATTTGGTTAAGATTTACAAGACTTGGTCTGAAGAGTCGTGCGAGCCCCCTGAGCCGTACGTGCCCCCCGGTCCATTTCACATGCCCCCGCCGCCCACCGCGGGATCTTGGGAGTGCATCGCGACGACACCCGCACAGATGGCACAGGTGGCCGAGTCGCTCCGAGATTTGGACGGATCGACGGAGGGGAACCCGGGCACGGCGCGGCGGCTTCGCCTGAGCGAGGTTATTAAACTCGTCGCCTCGAGGCTCGCGGTGTCGCAAGAGCTCGCGAGGCAGGACGCGGAGCGCGCGGCGAGGAAGCTGGCGAGGATCGAGGAGGAGAAGCGGTTGAAGCGAGAGATGCGCGAGGAGGAGGAACGAGCGAGGAACGAGAAGAGGCGCCTAAAGGCCGTCGCGGACAGGGAACGCGCCCAAAGTCTGAACCAGGCCCGCGCGAGCAACCGGAAGACGCAAACTTCAGAGATGTTCGCGCAAACTTCGGGTCGCTTCATGCGCGAGAGGAAGCAGGTCAACTACGACGAGCGCGCCCACGACAGGAAGCTCGCCGAGGCCATCGAGGAACGGCCGACGGGGCACGCGAGGTTCGACCGGGCGGCGAGGTTTGAGCGCCGCGACCACGAGGGTGCGCGCGATACTCGAACGAGGAAGCCGGTGAACTACGACGAGGACGCCCTGAACCGGAAGCTCGACGAGGCCATCGAGGAAGGGACGGCCTCCCGGGTGCGCGATCCCCACGCGAGCGAAGATGCCTCCGAGGAGAGCGACGGCGGCGGCGGCGGGGAGGAGGACGACGGTCTGGGCACCGACTCCAGCGAAGATGATGAGACGTACTGGCGCACCTGGGAACGGAACCGGGCGGCATCGGTGCAGAAGGCGCTCGCAGGTCAAACCGGCGTCCGAATCGAGTCGCCGGCGCCGAGCCCGATGAAGCCGAGCAGAACCGCGGCGGCCGAGACCCACCCGGTTGAGACCGCCGCGAGTCCGCAGAGACCGGCGAGCGGGCTCAAGATGTCCAGAAAGGCCGCGGCGCTCTCGCAGTCCTCCGAGTCTTCCGACGAGAACGACGACGACGACGACGAGTCCGATTACGAGGAGGAGCTCGGCATCGTCCTCGCCGGCGGCAGGAGGCGAAAGAGGCGGCGGCGACACGTCAGCATCTCGATCCTCGCCGACTGCTCCGATTCCCCCGCCTGGCGACGGGTTCTGGCGTCGAGGGCCAAACTCGACGAAACGGAAGACGCGGACGAGGAAGAGGAGACGAAAGAAGAAGAGGAGACGCCGACGACCGAGAACGAGGAGGAAGAGGAGTCCGAGGAGTCCGAGGAGAGGATGCGCGAGCGACGCGAGCGCGAGGCGGAGGAGGAGAGAAAGAGACGGGAGAAGGCTGCCGCGGATAGGGCGAGGTTGGACAAGGTGGCGTGGGAGGCTGAGGAGGAGGCGCCGGAGGAGGCTGACAAGGTGTTTCGGCTCGATCCGTACAGCGATATCACCCCGAACCAGCTGTTCTGCAAGGTGGTGCGCCGCAAGATTCTGTTGGCGTACCCGCGGCTGTCCCCGAAGAGCGTGAACGTGCTGCTCAGCAACCTGTGGTCCAAGACTCTCAACGGCGACGAACGGAGGACCTTCACGCGCATCGTCGCGGAGGCGAAGGAACGAGAGATGGACAGGCTGGGCCGGGAGAAGAGGAATCGAGGGAAGGAGACCGCCGCGGCTTTCGAGGCTGACGAGGAGGACGAGGACGAGGAGGACGGATCCGACGACGACTACAAGGGCTCCTCCGACTGCGACTGACAACGGCGCTCGAAAGACATCACGATACTCGAATCAATTCTTGTTCACAAAAACGCTGCGCTAATAGGTATTGGTGGTGTTGCATCGGTGGCGGCGCGCTCCCTCCTCCCGCGCGTCGCCCGTCCAGTCGTCCATCGTCGAGGCTTCACAGCTTCGCCAGCTCAGGGTCCGCGGTTCCCATGTTGGACTTGATGTGCTTCTCGATGTCCTTGAAGTCCGGCATGCTCCGAAGCTCCACCTTCTCGCCGTTCTTGAGCGTGATGACCATGTCTCCCCAAAGTCCGACGCCGCGTCCGATGGCGATGACGTCGGTGATCTCCTTCAGCGGCACGTCGATCCTCTCCGTCCTCAGCGGGGAGGTGGAGAGCACGCTGACGCGCTTGTCGGTGATCCTGTAGTTCACCCACAGCCCGCGACCGATCGCGGAGATGGTCAGGGGCAGCCAGACGAGGGTCCAGGACATGGCGACGTTGGCAATGATCTCACCGCGCGCGGGAGGACCCTCGTACACCACGGTCTCGCTCCCCCAGTTGGCACCCGCGGGCTCCTCCACGGAACCGACGGTCGTGAAATCGGCGACGCCCTTGCGCCTCTGGCCGGAAGGGGTGGCCTTCTTGACCGGCTCGGCGTCCTTGACGGCCGTCTTGGCGGCGACGTCGTCCGCGGAACGCTTGGAGCGCTTGCCGCGGAGCGCGCCGAGGCGGGACTCGAAGTCATCGTCGGCGGCGCCCTCCTCGGCCATGGCGCGGGTGGACAGGATAACGCGATCGGCCGAACGACGGGCGACGGAGCCGGACGCGCGGCGGAGCGAGCGCACGGGCTTGGACGCGAGCGCCGCGCGGCTGGGAGCGATGACTCGGTGGGAGGCGATGACCTGCATGTTCTCTTACTTGACTTGCGCGGCGAAGTGCGCTCGAGAGTGCTGGGCACGCGACCACGACACGCGCTCGTCTTGGCACTTTTTTGCGCCACAAAACGCCGGGTGTCCGACCGGAAGCGCGAATTGATCGGCCTGATTGACTCGTGATCCTGGGTCTACGCGTTTCGACCGACCAAATTGATGACGTGGCGCAAGGAGAGCGCAGCAGAAAGGAGCCAGTTTCGCTTTCCGTCGCTCGCATCGGCTATCCACATCCCGCGGCGCCGATCCACCGTCGATCGCTCGGAAACGAACGCACGCCTCCGATATGAACGCCTTGTGCATCGCGACGACCGCGAACGCCGTCCGCCTCGCCGGAAAGACCGCGCCCTCGCGTCAGAGGTCTCGCGTTCCCGTGACCGGACGTTTCGTGGGCACCTCCTCCCTTCGTCGCTCGTTGACGCTCCGTGCCAGGGGCCGCGCCTCCCTGGTCGTCAACGCCGAGGGCTCCTCCTCCGTCGATGTCGTGTCTCCCGACGTCGAGTCCGACGCCGTGCCCGACGTGGCGCCCATCTCCGCCGCCGAGGGTTACGTGAAGCTCGCGAAGTGCCTCGACGCCATCAAGGATCTTCCGCCGTCCGAGCGCGCGGAGGCGGCCGAGAACGCGACCGGGACCGTGCGCTCGGTGCTGAACGGCATGAAGGTTGCGGGCGAGACCTCGCGATGGGACTGCTACCCCGAGCTGACCCGGCGCAACATCTTCCCCAACGAGTTGAACCAGATGGGAGTGAAGAACAGCTCGCAGATTGGCCAACCCAACAACACCAACGACTTCAACTTCATCGTCGGGGTCACCATGTCCACCTCCTTCCTGGCTCTCATCGTCGGCGCCACCCTACCCGGCGACTGGGGCGCGTTCGGATCCTACCTCATCGGCGGCATCTCCCTCGCCGTCCTCGCCGTGGGGTCCACGGCGCCCGGCCTACTGCAGGTGGCCATCGACCGATTCGCGCGCATCTCACCGGAGTATCGCAACCGCATCGCCAGGCACGAGGCGGCGCACTTCTTGGTGGGGTACATGCTCGGCGTGCCCGTGGCGGGCTACTCTTTGGGTCTCGGCGCGGCGCACACCGATTTCCTGGAGGCGAAGCTGGAGCGAAAGGTGTACGGCAAGATCGCCATCAGTGAGAAGACCATGCTCCCGCTGGCGTGCGTGTCCATGGCGGGAGTGGCGGCGGAGGCCCTGGCGTTCGAGGACGTGAGGGGACAGGAGGCGGATCTCAGGGATCTGCAGCGCATCCTCAACAAGGCCGAGCCCAAGCTGAGCGATCAGTCGCAACAGCAGGTAACCCGGTGGGCGGTGTGGCAGGCGGCGAGTATGTTGAAGCGACACGAGGCGTCCTTCGACGCGCTCACGAGGGCGATGGAGGAGGGTGCGAGCGTCGCTGATTGCTTAAAGGTTATCGAGGCGGCCCCGAAGCCCCAGTAGAAAGGTCTGAGAGGGTGGGTCGCCTATATTGCTGTTGCTTGTAACTTTGAAAGAACTCTTTGGGAAAATCTTGAGGTGACCCTCCTTTTGTTAAACGTCACTTCCGATAAAAGAAGCTTCACTCTACGACGCACGATGTCGTCCTCGACGAGCAACGAAGGCTCGCACCTTACAGTTTTGGTCAAGGAGGATGAGGATGAGGGGGATGTCAATCCTTTCGCCGATCCATCCCTCACGGCCGCGAGCGTGCACGACGTCGTCCCCAAGGGAGCTTCCTCCGGGGAGAGGGAAAAGCCGAGGGACCAGGAAAACTCGAGGGACCCCTACGCGCCTCCGAGCAATCTCTCCGGGTTGTTTGGCTTCGGCGGCGGCCACGTCGCGGCGTCGTTCTCGTCCCATTACCGCCTCGAAGATGAAACCGGAATGCTCGGCGAGGGCACGATCGACGATGCGGCCTTAGAGCGGAAGGCTCGAGAACTAGAAAAGAGAGAGGCCAACCTGCGCGTGAGGCAGGAAGCTTATGATGAGATATCCGCCACAATGGAGAAAAGGCCCAATTGGCCATCCTGCCGCCCTGTGCTCTATCATGACATTCGAGCCGAGGTGGCCGAAGAGAATCGGGGTATGGTGACCGCAGCGTACATTACATGGATGCTCGCGACTTTCGGGTACTGTCTGAACTTTTTTGTAATCACCCTCAACTTCGGCGGCGGCGGGTCGGGCATCGGCGACTGGTTCTTCGCTGGCCTCTTCGCCGCCGCGGGAGTTCCGATATCGTTTCAGACGTGGTATCGGGTTCTGTACAACGCGGGAAAGAGAACGCAACACAACATGTTCACGTCCGCGCAATACATTCGATTCTTCACACATTTCTTCATACATTTTTTGATGGTGGTCTGGATGTTGGCGTCCATACCTGTCGTTGGATCGATGTGCGCCGGGGTTATAACGACGATGCTCATATTTTCGAACGCGGATGGGGCCTGGGATGAGTTTGTCGGTTTCCTCTCCTTCCTGAACGTCCTCGTCTGGGCCGCCGTCGGATTCTCCAGTCTGTACGTGGGAGGTCGAGCGATGACAAAGTTCCGAACGGGCGGGGGCCCCGCGGACGTTCGACGCGGGGTCCAATTCTCAGGCGCACTCATTCGCTGACGTTACGATAGATGAGTCATTTCATCCGAGTTTTTCTCCTCTCCTCTAAGTGTTAGATGTCACCGTAGTCCAGGACGACGCGGTTTGACTTGGGCGCGTCGATGTCCTGATACCTCTTGCCACCCTTGCCCTCGGCCACGACAACCACCTGCTGCTGCCCGCCCTCGGGGGCATCCCCGCCCCCCTCGGGCGCGGGTACCTGCACGTAAGGACCGTTGGGCCCCGCTCCCTCCGCCGGCACCAGCATCATGCCGGGAGCAGCCTGCATGACGCTGATCTGGGGCCTCTGGAACTGGTTTCGATCGGCGCGGGGGCCCCGCCCGCCGCGACCGCCTCGGCCGCCGTCGAAAGACCTACCGCCGCGGCCGCCAGCCCCGTCGCGGAGGCGCTCCTCGCGCTCCTGCCTCTTCTGGCGCTTGGCCGCCAAGTCCTCCTTCTTGGCCGCCGCGAGGTAGTTCTCCATGTAGATCCTGTCGTAGATCTTATCGAGCTGGGCGTCAACCGCCGCGCCCTGCTTGTTCTTGATGTGCTTCAGGACGTACTCGGGGGAGACGAACAGCTTGGCGCTGAGCGTGCACCCGTACCTGTTCTCGTCGTGCTTCACGATGCACGAGTCCATCCACGCGTTGAGGTCGCGGTCGGCGCGGGCGCGGCCGAGGCGAGCCTCCTCCGGGTCGCCGCGGGTCACGCGATCGACGCACCAGCGGTCGGTGTGAAACGCCCAAGTCTCCGCCGCGGTCCTCCTCCGTCGAATAAACGGCGTCTTACCCGAGGAGTCGGCGGGCTTGTCGCCGTCGGGCTTCTCGCCGTCGGGCTTCTCGCCGTCGGGCTTCTCGCCGTCGGTTTTATCGCCGTCGGTTTTATCGCCGGCGTCGTCCTCGTCGTTGCCGTCTCCTTCCTTGCCCTCCTCGCCCTTGACGTCCTCCCACTCCGCCGGGTCCGAGGGTTTGGCGGCGCGCATGAGGCACCCCGCGTCCGCGTCGACGCGACCCGCGGGGGGAGACGCGACGTAGTCCGCCACGGAGAGTTCCTGGCGGGCGTAGTAGTCCACGCCGTGCACCCGCCAGAGGTAGACGATGCGAGCGTCAACCGCCTCGGCGAGGGCGTCCTGGTCGACGCCGCCGGTGCCGTCGCCCTCAACCTCCTCCTCCGCGGGGGCGTCGTCGGTCTCCATGTCGGCACCCTGGTCGGCGGCACCCGGGTCGGCGGCACCCTTGTCGTCCTGGCGCTTACGGGCGGGTTCCCGCCCGGGCTGCGGGGTTGGGTCCGGCGCGTCGAGAACCGCCTTGACGTCCGCGCTCTCTGTCCACGCCGCCTCGACGCCCTTCTCGTCGTCGAGGGACTTGACCAAACGCACGAGGTTGCGGAGGTCGTGCGCCAGGCGGGTGGGGTTCCAAGCCTGGGGAGGGACGGGGAACCGCCCGCGCGCGTCGCGCCTCTCCGGTCGGTGGAACGGTGGTCGTTTTTTGCCCTCGTCGGCTGCGTCATCCTTGTCGGCATCGACCGCGTCGGCGGGCGGTTCCTTGTCCGCGGGCGGTGGCATCTCCAGCGTCCCGGCGGCGATGCGCTCGTGGAACTCCTTCGCGGCGTCCACGGCGAGCTCGGTGCGCGCGCGGAAGGGCCCGTCCAGCTTCCTCGGGTCGTGCGCTTCGCGGAGCTTGGGATCGTTCCTGATCTCGTGAAAGTTGCGCTCCCTGAATTTCTCGGCGTGCGTCTCCTGGTACCTCTGGTACGCGCGCTCAGCCTCGGCGGGGGCGACGTGGTCGGGAAGGTGCTGGATGGTGAACTCGCGGAAGCTCAGGGGCTCGTCGTCGTCTCGGCGGCCGCCCCTTCGCCCCGGGAAGCGTCGCCCGGGACCCCGGCCGCCGTCATTGAACCTGCGGCGCTGGGGCGACCGCGGAGGAGGGCGGCCGTCGTAGCGGTCATCGCGGTCGAACGGGGGTCCACCGCGCGGGGGCGAGCGCCCACGCTTGTGTCCGCCGCCGCCGGGACCGCCGCGGTCGTCGAAGTGCCCGGGCGGGGGAGGACCCGGGGGAAGAGGCGGTCCCTCCATCGCGATCGATCTGGCGGTGGCCCGTAGATCGGGATCGGTCCGAGACTGGTCGACGCGCGCGCGGAGATTACGCGAGCGAGGAGGCGCGGGACACCGGTTGGACCGTTGCCTGCTGGAAAGGCGCGGATTCCGGGACGAAGTGGCGAAACGGGTTCGCGCGCTGCCGATCTGTCCGCGGTCGATCGGCGCGGCCCACAGAATTGCCCTACCGCCGGGTTTTCTCCAGCAGCTCGCAATTTTTGGCTCGCGAGATGCCATCCGTGGGCGAACCGGGAAATCAAGTCGGACGTGTCTATTTTTCAGCTCCAACAACGGAGGGGGTTCCTTCGCTACGCGCCGCTAAAAGTCGAAGCTATCACTCGCGTTGAGCGACTTTTCCGGCTCCATCTGGTCCAAAAGCCCCGACGCGTTCAGGCTATCGTCGCCGTCGTCGACGCCAAACGCGCGGTTGACGATGCTCCCGACCTTCGCCGCCGCTCCCGTCGGGCCCGTCCTCGTTTTCGTCAGCCGCTCGCCGCCCTCGCGAGCCGCCGCCTGACGCGTCTGCGCCTTTGGCGAACGAGGCGGACGCCCGGGGCTGGGAGTTTGAGTGTTCGCCGCCTTTGGGCTGGGAGTGTTCGCCGCCTTTGGGCTGATCGGTACCTCGACTGGAGGCGGTGGAGGCGCCCGGTACGTGTTCCGCGGCGGCGGCGGCACGCGCGTCGTCGTCGACATCATCGCGGCTTCGAGCTCGTCGCTGTCGTCCAAACCATCGGCAAACTGGGACGCGTACGTCGACGGAGGGACGTTCGACGACGACGCGGTGTCTGTGCCGGGCCGTCGCGCGCCAACCGGCTTGATGAACGACGTCGCGACCGTTCCGAACAAGCCGGTTCCCGATTGTTGCCGCGAGGCGGGTTCCCGTTCGCTTTTGGCGCTTTCCCTCGCGCGTCGCTCCGTGGACCGAGTCACCGACCTGGGCGTCGCGTTCCTGCGCCACGACGGCGCGTGACCGGGCGGCGGCGGCGCGAACGGATCGTAGCACGCGAAGAGCGCTCGAATGAGCTGCGCGAGACGCGCCGTCTTTTTCGTGCGCGTCGCCCTGGACGCGCCGGCGCGATCCGGGGGAACGAGCATCTCCGCCATGGCCTCCGCGGATGCGCGAGGATCGACCGCGCCCGCCTCGGCCATCTGATAAAAATGAGCCAACAGCGCGGTCCACGCGTTGTACCCGTCCTCCGTCTGTCCGTCGCGGAGCTCCTGAGCGGCAAAGAGCGCGTCGGGCTCGGAGAGCTCGTCGTTATGCCGCGGGAACCCCTCCTGCGCCATGAAAGCGCCGTCGCTCGAATCGTCGAGGAAAGCCGCCGGAACGGGTTCGCCGTCGCCTCGCGGAATCGATCGAATCAGGGCAGTCACCGCGTCGCACGCGATCGCCATCGCGATTTCCCCCAGCGGCGCGCCGTCGTCCGTATCCGCGGCGACGAAGACGCGCGAGACGACATCCTCGGATCCGTGACGGTCGTGACGGTTAGCGTCGTAAAACTCCCCGTCGAACCTGAGGTCGTACACGCGCTCGAGGAGTCGGTCCAACACCCGAAGCCGGTCACCCCTGGCGATGACGTATCCCGCGCCGGATCCGCCGACCACCTCGGCGCCCGCCGACCTCGGAGAGCTCGCGACGAGTTTGTCGGGCACCGCCGTAGACGGCGACGGAGACGCGGGGGATTCGAAATCGTCGTCTTCGTGACGCGCGTCATCCGCCTGTATCGCGGTTTCGTTCATCTGCCTCACCCTCGCCTCGACCCGCGCGTCAACCTCGGACGCGATTTTCGCCTTTTCAGCCGCGCGGAGCTCATCTTCGAGTTCCCTGCGCCGCCGCTCGAGCTCCGCGTTCCACTTTTCGCGCTCGCGTTCCTCGTTGGACTCGTCCAAAAAGTCGGCCGAGTCCGAGAACTCCGCGGACGGGTCCTTCGGCGGTACGTCACTTCGCGAGTCGACCCGCGGGGACTTTGGTCGCCCGGCGTCGTCGGGGGACTTTGGCGGGGACTTTGGCCGCCAAACGTGGCCCGCAGCCGTCGGTTCTTCTTCCATCACGCGTGGGACCGACACGTGCACGGGCGGGTCCTCGTCGAAGGAATCGTCCGTGACGGGTATGTGCGTCGCCGCTTGAACCGGCGCGCGCGGAGGGGGCGGCGCGGCGGGTGGATTCTCCCGCACGCGCCGCAACTCCAGCTCGAGCTTTTCTCTGCGCTCCCGCTCCTCCGTCGCCTCTCTCTCGAGCTTTTCTCTGCGCTCCCGCTCCTCCATCGCCTCTCTCTCGAGCTTTTCTCTGCGCTCCCGCTCCTCCACCGCCTCTCTCTCGAGCCGCTCCAGCCGCTCCTCCGTCGCGCTCTTCTTCTCTTCCATCTCCCGCCGTATCTCCTACTCCTCCTCCTTCTTGGCTCTCGCGCTTTCCTCGCGTTTGGCGATGATCTCGTCGTGCTTCTCCCGCTGCCGTCGCACCTCCTCCTCCTGTTTCTTCTTCGCGGCATCTGCCCTTTGCGTTCGTTCGAGCTCGTACTGGGCGTTTTCGTGCTCGATCCGCCGCCGCAGCGCCTCGATCTTCTCGTTCTGTCCGGCGAACAATGGGTCCGAACGACGCTGTTTGGTTCGCTCCTTCATCTGCTCGAGCTTCTGCACGTGGAAATCCACCACCTTGGCCATGTTGTTCATCGCGACCTCAGCCTCGTGCTTGATGAGCTGCTCGCGAGTCATTCCGGCGCTGGGAAGTCCCTCCTTCTCGCGCGCCACCCTCCGCTCGGCCTTCATCCTGAGCACCTTGCGCTGTTGCCTGAGCTCCCTGATGAGCGCCTCGTTCTCCATGTACTTGCGGTCGCGCTCAGCCTTACGGGGGTCTTCAACGGTGGGAAGCGGCTTATCGCGAATCCAAGGCACTGGAGGGACGTTGAGACCCTCGCGTAGCTCCCATACCTCGCTCGACAGCGTGCTCGCCATGTCCGGCGAGCGCGTCCCACGACTGATTTGAACTTTTTTGGCCCGTCCGAGCAACAACGGTCCGGTCCGGAGGATCCGGTGGAAGGAACAAGAAGAGAAGCCAGCTCCTCGAGCGAGCCACAGCGACCGACGCCGAGAATTGGGCACGAGAGACGTGATGGGAATCCCTCAGGTCTTCGTAGCCGTCGGCGGCGTCTGCTTGTTCGTCGCGCGGAGGCGCCGGGGTGTCGGTCGGCGTCTGAGCAGGGATACGCGCCGTGATGCCACGAAATCGTCGGGAAACGCTCGGGACGCGCCTACCCGCCTTGGGACGGTGCCCCGACAGGCGCGCCGTCGTGGGGGAAACGAGCCCATTCCGGTATCATCGTCAGAAGATATCGCACCGACCGCGTCTGAGGCCTCGAGTACCTCGGGAAGCGCGCCGACGATCGACTCAGAGGCGGTCGTGTCGTCGCGTGGAGCCGATATCGTGGTTCCGGGAGCAGAGGGGAATGAGGAAAGGCTGGCGAAGACAGCCTCAGACGCGACGGAAATCACCGCGTCGACCGAGAATGCGGGAGAGACCGACGTCATCGACGACAAAGACGTTGAGGAGGGCAAAGTGAAGGCTGGAACATCGCGCGAGGGTCCCCCCGGGGGCGACGCGAACGCGGGGCATGAGGGGGACGGCAACTCGGTCCAGGTCAACAACGACGCGGAGGATCGGTCCTCGTTCGGAGGATCCGTGTCGAAGACCCCGATTCGACCGCACGCGTCGGGTGGACTGGGGCGCGTGGTGACGAGAAGTTCGTCCCCTCCGTTGTCGTCGTCGTCGAGGAAGAGGAGAACCGCCGCGTTGGCCGCGGTGAGGGCAGCCGCGAGAGCCGCGTCAACCGCCTCCTCGTTGGATGGATCAAACTCCGGTGAGCCGGCGACCGACGCTACGGACGAGGACGACTCCGAGGTGACGGGTCCATCTCCGGACCGAAAGAGGGTGACGTTCGCAAACGACGAGAACCGACGATCGCAAACACAGACGATCGCGAACGACGAGAACGCGGCGCCCCCCGCGTCCCCCGCCACGCCGGCTCGCGTGCTCGTCAAAGACGCCGAGATGGGCGAGACTTTGACGCTCGCCGCCGTCGATCAGAATCGATCGCCAAAGTCACCGTCGACCGAGGTCAATCCCGGCGCCGGCGCCGGCAACAGATTCTTCTGCGATTCGCCGTTGGTGTGTGCGACGCCGGTGGTTGGTACGAAGCGGCCGGTGAGGGGTGAGAACGGTCGGTACGGGTTAACCCGCAAGGCGCAAATCCGCATCGTCAAGTCTCCGTCGTTTACGGATAGGTCCATGGCGCCGCTCACGGCGCTGTCTCCTCCCAAGGACGTGGTGTGGGAGGAGATGAGTGCGAGAGAGCAAGCGAATTGGGTCGGCGCTGGGAAGGTTCCAAACTTCTCCAGGTTTAAGACTCCCGGACCAAAGTTTCCGGCGGACCGCGGCGAAGAGGAGGATGAGGACGTCACTGTCCGGGTATCGCACGAGGCGATGCACGCGGTCGGAAACATGAGGTATAGCGCAGAGAACGCGTGGTCATCTCCTTCAGACGGGGGTGAGGGTGAAGAGGAAGGCGAGGGACCGTATGGACCCCTGGTATCCACGTTATCCCCCAACACCATGATGGACGGCGCGTCTCCGGCGACTTTCGCTCGAAGGTACGTTGAGGCTTCGGTAACCAGGGTTGAGGGTATGGCAGCGGACGATTTGGAGCATGAGGCGATCGCGAGAGCCTACGTCGACGCGAGTGAGATGAGGGTGGGAGCGATGCTTCGGGCGAGCGGCAACTAGTCGATTTTTCGGTTTGGAAGATTGTTCAATTGAATAATGATGACGAGAAG
>Ga0181573_10001815_pt1 | contig 20429 bp, 14 predicted proteins | sample 101ome_25_FD_148643 | JGI IMG/M metagenome (GOLD analysis project Ga0181573, IMG submission 148643) | Coastal salt marsh microbial communities from the Groves Creek Marsh, Skidaway Island, Georgia - 101409BT metaG (spades assembly) | ecosystem: Environmental > Aquatic > Marine > Intertidal zone... | reverse complement strand
AGTCTGTTTGTTCGCTACGTTCCAATCGATACGACTGTGCTACGCGTCTCTCTAAGAGTTATCTCTACCTATGTAACCTCTCTATGTAACCTCTCTCTACGTCCACCTCTCTCTACGTCCACCTCTGTCTACGTCCACCTCTGTCTACGTCCACCTCTGACTTTTTACCAGTAATTTTTCCGTTCGCACCGGATTCGGGTGTCACGCAGGGCGCGGAGCATCCGCCCCGGCTCGTTCGTGATGAACCCGCTGACCCCGCGCGCGAGTTGCGTTCGAAGCGTCCACTCGTCGTCCACCACCCAACTGACCAGATGAAGCCCCGTTTGTACCGCGGCTTCGTACCACCTCGCGTCGAACCCGACGCTCGGCACGATCGCGGCGATGCCTCCCCGGGCCTCGTCCCGTCGGGCTTCGTCGTCGTTCGTTCCCCCCCAGCGGCTCGCGGCGCGGCGCAGGGCGTCGGCGTCGAGGTGCGTCGGGTCCCAGTCCCTCCGCCCGAGACCTGCGGCGATTCCCGGGTGATTCGTCGCGAGCGCTTTCAACACCGCGTCGTCCTCGCCGCCGTCGTACACGTACACGAGGACCCTGCCGCCGACGCCCGAGTTTTCCGCGAGCCGGACGAGGCGCGTGGCGTGCGCCGGCGCGAGGGCTTCGCCCTTGAGGTCCAGGCACAGCACGGGACCCGTCAGCGGAGGCGCGGCGGGGCGACGACCGCGACGGCGTGGGTTGACGCTCCGCCTCGCGAATGAGTCGTCGCCCCGCCACCAGTAGGGCCGCGCGTCCGGTGCGGTGGCCTCGACGAGGGACGCGAAGTGCGCGATGACGTCGTCGAGGGTCGGGAACCCCGCCTCGTCGGCGCCCGCGTCTCTGGCTCGCGCGAGCGTCATCTCCGCCGGGCGGGCGCCTCCCGTGGCGTCGGCGAAACGTTTCGGGTGCGTCGCGAGCATGACGCCGTCGGAGGTGAGGACGCCGTCCACGTCGAAGCACGTGATGCCCTCGCGCCACATGGCGGTCATCCCGGCGAGGGAGCCGTCCCTCGGGTGCGTCGCGTCGTTCAGAGGGAGGCTCGCCATCCCTTTGAGCTGATGCGAGCAGATTGATACCTCGCGCGCCGAGCTACACTCCGGGTCCGGACGCGCGAGGCCGGAAGAAAACCGAACCGAGGTGACGAGCGCGTACGCGATCCACGCCGCCGCGAGGATCGCGGCGAGCGCCAAGGCCGCGGGTCTCCTCCTCATCGCCCGGGCCGCGATTGTTTCGGGTGCCCACGCGGACTGTAAAAGAAGTGGATAGTGCTAAATGCGGATAAATACAAATCTGACAGGACAGATAGTCAGAGCAGTCGGAGGGGGTGTTTTGACTTTTTCATTTTATGCGGGATTTATGCGGGATTTCCAGACTGGCCGCCACTTCGCGCCCTTTTTTCACATGAATCGAGACACCCGCTTTTCCTGGGTTTTCCGTGCATCCCACGACGTGACCAAGATTCACTTTTCGTGCGTCACGTTTTCTTGGACCTTTCCTGGTCCACGATCGGAGTCGGCCTGCTGGGCGGGGAAGTCCGTCGGTCAGACTCCTGTCGCGCCTACAACGGCAGTCGCGATGGGCGCCTGCATGAGCAGCCAAGGGGCCGACCCCGACCGCCCCAGGTCGCGGGCCAAGCTCCGGGCAAAGAACACCCTGCGGGGCGGGGGCAGCAGCGGCGTGGTTTCCATCCTGGCGGAGGCCTCCGTCGGTAACCTCGAAATCGGCGCGGAGTCCGGGCACCCGCTCGAGCACTACGACGTGCTTGACACCCTCGGCACGGGCGGTTTCGCGGTGGTCAAGCGCGTGCGGGATAAGAAGACCCTGGAGACGTTCGCGATGAAGATCATCAACGTCGCGATGCTGCAGAACGTGCGTCGAATCGCCAGCGCTTCCATCAACCCGAACTTCGCCCCGATCAGCGCTTCTTTGATCATCAACTTTTCTCGCGCGATGACCACTGACCGGAGTCCCGCCCCGATTCCATCCGCGCAGCCCGACGATGGCAAGACCGACGACGAGCGCGCGAAGGAGATCATGACCATCAAGGAGGTCATGTCCGAGATCCAGACCCTCCGCAAGCTCAACCACCCATCCATCCTCCACCTCAAGGAGTACTACGTGACAGAGGCTGAGAACCACGTGTACGTCATCACCGAAGTTTTGTACGGAGGAGCGGTGCTGGACGCCATCCTGAAGATGAAGGACGAGCGATACACCGAGGCGGAGGCCAAGGTGGTGGTCCGGCAGACGCTCGAGGGCATCGACTACATGCACAGTCACCTCGTCGTGCATCGCGACTTGAAGCTCGAGAATCTTCTGCTGAAGCAGCAGGACGACCTGTCGTCCGTGGTCATCGCGGACTTTGGCCTGGCGAAGCGGTGCAGGGAGAAGACCACGAGCAGCCGCACCTTGGTCAAGGACGGCGAGTACCTTCCGCACGCCAAGGGCGTGGACGACTCCGCGGTGGGCACGCCCGTGTACGCGGCACCCGAGGTTGTCGAGCAAAAATCTTACGGAGCCGCCGTGGACATGTGGTCGCTGGGCGTCATCGTCTACATCCTGGTCACCGGCGCCATGCCGCGGGACCTGTGGAAGGCGGCGTTGAAGTACGGCAAGGTGACGAAAGAGGATTTCGGGTTCGACTGCTACGAATGGGACGACGTCTCTGCTCACGCCAGGGATTTCGTTTTGAAGACCTTGGTGTACAATCCGAAGAACCGGATGAGCACGAGGGACGCGCTGAACCATCCGTGGATGAAGGACGTGACCAACGTCCGCCCGGCGCCGCTGCGCATCAAGTCCAAGCTCCGGGACTTCGCGAAGGGCATGAAGCTGCCGCTGAGACGGTACGCTCCGGGTGAGTATCTGATCAAGCAGGGAGAGCGCGCCAGCGACGAGGTTTTCCTCATAAAGTCGGGGAAGGTTGACATCATCGTCCACGACCGCGAGACCGACGAACCGGTGAAAGTGGCGACGCGAGAGGTTGGCGAGTTCATCGGCGAGATCGCCGCCGCGACCGCGCTGCTGGGGAAGTCCCCGAGCGGGAAAGGAAAGGGGCCGGAGGACGCGGCCCCGGCGGAGCCGAGGAAGTCGATATCCGAGCCCAATAAGGAGTTCCTCGAGGGTGGCCGCGCGAAGAGCACGTTCGCGAGCGCGATCGGCGCGAGGATCGCGGGGAAGAAATGGGTGGGTCAACGACGGACCGCGGACGTCGTGGCGGCGACGAAGGTGGAGTGTCTGGTGCTCGGGAAGAAGGAGATGCAGTGGGCCATCACCCACGACGAGGCTATCAAGTCCGAGCTCGAGAAGGACATCCGCCGGCGGCGCATGCAGACGCAGATGACGCTCTCGAAGTCGATCAAGCACAGGGACGTCGTCCCGGAGGTCAAATAGGGGTTAAGATGTCGATCGCCTGAAGGTTGGGACACGCGGCGACCGCCGCGACAATGAGCATTCGTTGTGCTCTTCTTCAGTTTCTCTCATTGTACCGGTAACGGAGTTATCGTTTCATCACTACGCGCACGGTACGTCAATCGCTACTGGCTACTGGCTATCGCGTGGTCGACGCGGGGTTTTCACTAGCGCTACAGCATCGGAGGCTGCGGCGGTGGCTTTCGTCCAAAGTACTGCCGCTTCAAGAGCCTGTTGTGGTAGTCGTGCGCTTCCTGCATGCTGATCTTCCCGTCAGCCACCCTCTTTCCCTTGCTCTCGCCCCCGTCCTCGACGAGCTCCCCTTCCCTCACCACGAAGGTGCCGCCCTCGCGTTTGTGCCTCCCGCCCTTGGGCGTGACGATGCGCAGGTACCCGACCCTGGCCACCAGCTTGCGCAGCAGGTCCAAGCGCTTGGACTCGTCGGTCTCGGCGGCGTTCGCGCGGATCTCGGTTCGCGCCTCCTCGAGCATCGCGTCGCGCGCCGCGACGGGGCTCGAGCGGCGGACGACGTCGACGAGGTCGCGGTACGCCTTGAGCACCGCGCCGCGGTGACGCGCGGCGGCGGACGCGACGGTGTTCGGCGACGACATGCCGCCGGCCCCCACCACGGAGGTGCGACGCGAAGTGTGAACGAGGGCGCGATCCGCGGACGTCGTTCTCGTCAGACGCGATGGCGCGTGGTGGGAGCAACGTGTGCGGGTTCTCCCTGCCCACGGTTTGCTTCGTCATCCTCACCGGGCTGGCCGTGTCCGTGACGCGCGGGGGAAGATCGCGCGTCGGCCTGGGGGAGAGCGACGTGGTGGAGGTGGAACCGTCGCCGGCGCGTCCCTCCCCGCCGTCGCCCGCGCGCCCCCATCACGACGACGAGACGACTCGATCCCCCACCCCGACGGATCCGTCCGAACGGGGCCTGAACGTCGGGTCGCACAGGGCGCGATGCCTGTCGGGGGACCTCGGCAGAGGCGACTGGGTCGCGTGCGACCGCGCCGCGCACGCCGTCGCGGGGTGCGACCCCGCGGGAGTCGGGGGCGACCGCGCGTGGGAGTTCTCGCCCCCGGCGCGCGAGCGATGCGAGGCGTCGAAGATCCATCGAGACGAGCTCGCGTCGATGCTCGCGGGCAAGACCGTCGCCGTCGTGGGAGACTCCGCCGCCAGGATGGTCTACGCCGCGATACTCCGCCTCGTAGCGGTGGACGCCGACGCGTGGCGGCTGGCATCGTCCGAGAAACACAGGGACTGGACGCATCCGCTGGCGGCCGACGGCGCCGTGGCGAAATTCGCGTGGGCGCCCTTCGCGCAAAACGTGACGTCGCGCCTGACGGACCTGTTCGAGGACGACGAAGGACGACCCCCCGCGGCGCTCGTCATGGGCGCCGCGCTGTGGCACGAGCTGCACGTCGACGACGCGGGGGAGTACGGGGCGGCGCTGGCGAACTTGGCGGCGAAGCTCGCGTCGCCGAATTTGGCGGGTACAATGTTAGACGCCGGCGAGTCTCGACGGGGCGCCCTCGCGGGTGCCGAGGGTGCCGAGGGCGCCGAGGGTGCCGAGGGTGCCGAGGGTGACGGGAGCGCGGGCGCGAGGACCGTGGCGTTCTGGCTCACGCCGAGCCGCACGGTTCCGGCCAAGTTCGCGGACGATCGCAAGAGGGCGCGGATGACGCCGGAGAAGGGCGAGGCGTACGCGAGAGTCGCGTCGTCGTCGCCGCTGTTCGAGCGGGTCGCGCCCACGGGCCGAACCTTCGTCGTCCCGGTGGACCTCGGAAGCATCACCGCGTCGTGCGGGGAGGAGTGCACCGAGGACGGGATACACTACGCCCCGGCGTCCTACGACGCGGCGGTGCAGATCATCGCCAACGCGCTCAGAGCCGCGTGGACCGAGTACACTTAAAAGTTAGTTAGTCGATGTTTGAACCCTTAGCCGTCAGCCGCCGAGTGACGACACCGACGCGAGTCTTGGCTAAGATCTTAACATTACGTACGACCCGTCGACAACGTCGACGCGTCGCTACAGCCGCGAGGTCTTATCCCCTTCGGCGCCTTCTCCGCGCCCCCCCGCCGCCGCCGCCTCCAGCTCTCTCGCCAGCTCCTCCGCCGGCTTGAAAGCGAACCTCGCCCACGGATGCGAGGAGTACTTCCGCTCCTTCCACGGCGGATCGAACGGGAGCGCGAACGCGTGCATGTGCAGGTGGTCCACGCTGTTGAACGGCGGTATGTGGTACCCGAACCGCGTCTCCAGGTCCGGCTCATCCGGGAAGTCTCTCGCCACGCACTCCTCTCCGAGCTCGAGCATGCGACGCGCGAGGGCGGCGTCCGCGGGTCGCAGCGAGCTCGCGGACGCGACGTGCGCTCTGGGACAGACCAGGTAGTGCCTCCGCGCCGCCGGTCGCCAGTCCCGGAACACCACCAGCTCGTCGTCCTCGTGCACGAACGTCCCGTCCCCGCCGTCCGCGCGCTGTCGTCCGATCTTCTCGCAGAAGACGCAGGTGCGCGGTCGTTCCTCGCGCGATGCCTCGCGGACCCAGCCCCACCGCGTCGCGAGCTCGGTGCCCCACGCGATGAGACCCATGGTCGTGACGACGCCTCGCGCGGTGCCTCGCGCGTTACGCGCCGGTCGGTCGGTCTTTGGATCGAAAGGCGGGCGCGACGGTCAGCCCACGACCGCCTCTCCGGGAAAACGGTGGACGACGCGGGACGATGGGGTGGGTGGTGGGCACCTCACCTTTGCCGAGCGCGGGACGCGACGACCCGCCACGTACACCCGAGATGCGACGGCCGCCTCTGCGCGCGCCACTCCCACGGCCATGCACGGGCTCCCCCTCGCCTCGCGTGCGCGTTCACGACGCCGGCGCCCTTCGCAGTGCCGCGCCCTCGTGGAACGCACCGGCCCACAGCGAGACTGATGAGGAGAGGCGGCTCTGATGGAGCCAATCAGATCTGCGAATCCGGGCCCGCCGGGATAACCCGCTGATTAAAAACCCCGCCGACGGGCGCGCTCCGCTCCCACTGCTTGAAGCGCGCCGGACCGTCACCCTCGGACCGTCGTCATCGACCGGCCCCAGAGCGTGGATCCACACGCCGCGTCTCGATAGCAACAACCTCACGCGCGTGATCGCCGCGAGCAACACGGAGTAGGCGTAGTTTTTCGCAGCAAAGAAAGAGGGTGAAAAAATGGCCCAGCCCGGTGATGAAGACTACATCCCGCGCCGCAAGGCGGACCTCTTGGAGCCCCGCGAGGTGACCTACCCCATGTGGGAGTACGAGGGAATGGTGGAGCTCAAGTGCGAGAAGAGTGAGTCACCCAACCCTCATCCACCCCCGGGGGCGCAGCGGCGCAAACCACCAAATCCCTGAAACCCTGATAGATCTCCAACGCCCGCACGCACGCGCGATTATTGTGACTGTGCTCCAGTGCCGTGAGGGGCCGATTCCGCCCAACCCGAGCTCCGACGCTGACCCGTCCTCCCGACCCTTCGCCCGCGCAGTCATCCGCCGTAACATCTGGTACTACCGCGACCGCACCGGCCTTCCCCGCGGCCCGATGACCGTCGACGTCCTCCGCAAGGCGTACATCGGCGGCATCATCGACGGCAACACGCTGATGTGGGGCAACGGACTCGGGCACTGGGTCCCGCTGCGCAACATCCGCGGGATGGACGGGAACCTCACCAACCCCAAGGTTCTCTTCCTCAAGTGGATCCACGACACCTTCATCATCACCAAGGCCCAGCGCCAGGAGAGGCGCGACGAGCTGTACCGCCAGGGGCTGGCGAAGTCCCCGGTGATGAACCACGACGAGGTTCGCGACTGGAAGAAAACCCGCGAGGAGAAGCTTCGCAGCGGCGAGGAGGCGCTGATGCTCTCGCTCACGCTCGCGATGCCCCTGGGTAAGGAGATCGGGAGTCTCGGCGCGAAGATGAAGAAGGCGTTTCGCGGGAAGAAGGTGGAGAAGAAGGAGGAGGAGGAGGGCGTGATCTCCGCCTAAGAGGGGCCCGAGGAGGGTCCGTTCGTTAGCGGGGGGGACGCATTGGGGGGGAAACGGCGGAGCATAAATTGTTCTCGGACGCGACGCACTCGACGCGCCCGCGCGGGCGACCGCGCCGCCGAGTTTAATAACCATGGCGAATATTAACGTCTTAAGGCGATGGTACTACCATCCGATTACAAAATGATCCCTCACTAGTGCGGCTAGCACGGCGCCGGCGAAGCGCTGCGAAACAGAAAAAACTTTTCCGTTATTTTTTGGCAATTCCCGGTTCATGACGCGGGAACGCTCTCTTTCGTGTCTCACGTGGTTTCGTGTTCCTCCTTGAATGGCGCGTCCTTCAGGCGCCAATGTCCATCCGTTCTTCAGCTCGTTTACTGGGCGAGCAGGTAGACGCCCGTGGAGATGAGCGTCGTCATCAGGGCCTCCGGGACGTAGTGCATGGGGTAGATGACCTTGAGCTTCTGGAAGATGTTGTACTTGGCGTTGAGTGGGTAGAGGAAGGCGACGAGGACGGTGGAGGCCACGGTGTACTGCAGGTCCTGCATCTTGTACATCGCGTAGGCCATCGACAGCATCGGGGCCGCGCTGCCGCGAGCGGTGAAAAGCGCAATTGCGGGCGTGGTGGCCTTGAAGTGGTCGGTGATGATCTTCGCGGGCATGAAGAGGAACTGCAGCGCGTAGGCCGCCATCACGAAGGCCACGGCGTTGTTGTAGTTCTCGGGGGTGAGAAAAGACATCGTTGATTGGGTGTAGGGTGAGTGGGGTGTGCGTGCCGAAGCAAGTGGGAATGAGGAGGGAAGAATGCGACGCGCGTTTTTAACGCCTCCTCTCGTTCCCCCCAGCGGCCGAAATTCCGTCACCGATTTGTGTGGGAAGTACCCACGGTCTGTAATCCTTGCTCCGGGTCTCGGTCCGAAGTGGCCGTTGAGGCGGTGCTGAAACGCATTTGGACGCGAAAATTTTGGTTGTCGTTGTTTTTTCCGAGATGCCGTTGTCCGTTGGGCACTCTGGAGCGCGCTCTAGTCGATGGTAGCCGGCTATCGACGCAGACAAATCGACCAGTTCGACTCGCGTCGCTCCAAAGCGAGTCCCGACGCGGTCATCGGCGAGGCCTTACAGCGATACATGGTCTCCACCGACTCAGTCCCGAGGAGCGCCGCGAGGCACAGGAAAAAGTCAGTGGTTGGCGGCACCGGATCCCGGTCGTCGTCCTCCTCCTCCGTCGCGTCCGTGACCAAGGCGAAGAGCACGTCCAAGGCTTCTCGGGAGGACGTGGCCGCGATCGGAGGGAGCGTGGGAAGCGTCCACGCGGTGCTCGCCAAGCGGAACGCCAAGAGGCTCAGCTACGGCACCCCGACCTCCTCGTCTGGAGTGCCCCGGGATCGCTCCGGCTCGCGGACCGACCCCGAGTCCCCGCCGGGCGCGTCCAGCGCGGAGGAGGACGTCGCGGCCGTGGATCGACCGCCGAAGGGTCCAGCCACGCCCCCGGCCGACGCATCGGAGACGAACGCCTCCCTCGAGACCGACGTCCTGGACGTCACCGAGCACCCGCTCTCGGAGCAGTCGCTCACCGGATCACCCGCGACGGAGGAGGAGATCGACCGAGAACTCATCCACGACTTGGACCTCGCGCCAAAGTCCCCGCCGAACATCCGTCACAGGCGCACGCGGTCCAGCGAGAACGCGATGGCCACCCCCGTGGGCCTCGGGGAGAACGACGGCGAATTCGGCGGCGTGGGATCCACGCCCGCGTCGCCCTTCGGCGAGCGAGACGTCGACGATCCATCGTGTTCGCCGGTTACGCAGTTCCGCCGCTCGCTGCTGGCGCTCAAGGGCCTCGGTCTCCAGGGAGCGGACGGCGTCGGGGGGACGAACATGGGCGCGAACATGGGCGCGAACATGGGCGCGAACATGGGTGCGCACACGCCGATATCCCCCGTGGTCCGGGACATCATCGAGTCCACGGAGGAGCAGGAGGCTGCGCAGATGCGAATCTTACTCGAGGAGAGGGGCCGAGCGAGGGAGATGGTGCGGCGGCTCGAGCGCGATAAGCAGATGCAGGCCGAGCAGCTGCGCATGATGGAGGAACGCATGGAGCAGAGCGAAATGACGGAGGAGGAGCTCCGCGAGACGGAATCCGCGCTACGACGCGCGCGCCGCGAGGTTGAGACCTTAGCCGCCAGCAAGGAGGCGCTGGAGAAGGAGCTCGACTCGCAGCTCTCGCGCGAGGAGGAGTGGAGCCGCCGACTGAGGGACGCCGAGTTGGCGGGCATGTCGTCCACGGAGAAGGCGATCAAGGAGAGGGACGAGTACGCGGCCAAGGTGGAGGCCCTGGAGCAGGAGCTGGAGGCGACGCGCGCCAGGGAGGTCAACCAGCTCATCGCGGAGGCCAAAGCCGAGCCGGATCAACGACCCGCGCGGAGAACCCGATCGAAGACGGCGCACGCGCCGTCGAAGACCACCGGCGCACACGCCGTCGACGACCTCGGGGGACCGTTCGCCGCCCCGGAGCCCGCGCCGGTCGTCGACGCCGAGCCGGAGGCCGAGGATCCGGAGCTGGAGACGACGGCTCGGCCCCAGTCGAGGAAGCCGAGAGCGCCGACGACGATTTCCCGCGGGTTTCTCGTCGCGTTTCTCGTCGCGATCGTCGCCGTCGCCGCCGCGGTCCTCTCGCCCTTCGCGACGTCGATATCGTCCGTCGCCGTCGGCATCGACGCGTCCTGGTGGAGAACGCGCGCGGGCGCGGTGTTGACGACGAACGCTCTGGAAAACACTTTGGAAAACGCTCCGGAGGTTCCGCCCGGATTCGCCGCGGCTCCGGCTCCGGCGGGGGCGCCCGCGGGCCCGGAGGCGTCCCAGCGGACGTGGCGGCCGAGTGGCGAGAGCGGGCGAGGGAGGGCGGACGAGGTCGAGGGGTTTGACGACGACGCCGAGAGTGACGCTGTTTTGGCCGCGGCGCGGGCCGCCAAGGCTCGGGACATCGCCGAGGCCAGGGCCAAGCAGGAACAGAAGAGGAGGGAGATGGAGGAGCTCAAACGAAAACTCGCGGAGGCTGAGAAGATGAAGCAGGAGCTGGAGGCTGCGACCGCGGCGAGGGCCAAGCTGGACGCGGAGGTCAAAGCGGCGGCGGAGGCCAAGGCCAAGGCGGCTGACGAGGCAAACGCAAAGGTAAAGGCGGAGATTGCGGCGGCCAAAGCTGCCAACGCGAAGGCAAAGGCGGAGCGCGAGGCAAAAGCGAAGGCTGATGCCGAGGCTGAAGCTAAAGCTGCAGCCGAAGCCAAGGCCAAGGCTGATGAAGAAGCTAAGGCCAAGGCTGATGCGGAGGCCAGCTTGGCTAAACTCTACGCGGAGATGAAAGCAAAGGCTGAAGCCAAAGCAAAAGCAAAGGCTGAGGAAGCCGCAAGGGTCGAAGCTGCAGCCAAGGCAAAAGCTGAAGCTGAAGCCAAGGCAAAAGCTGAAGCTAAGGCAAAAGCCGAAGCTGAAGCTAAGGCAAAAGCCGAAGCTGAAGCTAAGGCAAAAGCCGAGGCTAAAGCTAAGGCAAAAGCCGAGGCTAAGGCAAAAGCCGAGGCTGAGGCCAAGGCTGAAGCTCAGGCCAAGGCGAAGGCTGAAGCTGAAGCTAAGGCAAAAGCCGAGGCTGAGGCCAAGGCAAAGGCTGAGGCCAAGGCGAAGGCTGAAGCTCAGGCCAAGGCTGAGGCCAAGGCCAAGGCTGAAGCTCAGGCCAAGGCTGAAGCTCAGGCCAAGGCTGAAGCTCAGGCCAAGGCTGAAGCTCAGGCCAAGGCTGAAGCCAAGGCGAAGGCTGAAGCTCAGGCCAAGGCTGAAGCCAAGGCGAAGGCTGAAGCTGAAGCCAAGGCAAAAGCCGAGGTAGAAGCCGAGGCTGCCGAGGCTGAAGCTGCCAAAAAATATCGCGACGCCCAGAAGGCTGCTGGGGAGGAACCCGCCGCCAGGGCCGAGATCGACGCCGACGAGGTCGCCATCGCCAAAGCCGAGTCTGACGCCAAGGCTAAGGCGGACGCGGAGGCTTTAGCCGCCGAGAAAGCTCGAGCCGAAGCGCAAGCCGCGGCGGAGGCAAAGGCCGAGGCTGAGCGCCTCAAGGCTGAGGCGGAGGCAAATGCCGAGGCTGAGCGCCTCAAGGCTGAGGCAAATGCCGAGGCTGAGCGCCTCAAGGCTGAGCGCCTCAGGTCCGAGGCTGAGGAGGAACGCGCCAGGAAGCTCAGGGAGGACGCCGCGAGGCGGCAGGAGGAGGCTGACGAACGCGTGCGAAGGAACGGCGCCGAAGCGGACGAAGCCGAGGAGCGCTCGTGGGAGGCGACGATCAAATCCGGTTGGGACGCGTGGCGCAAGATGGGCGGCAGCGACCGACGCGCGCGCCTCAAGAGCGCGGCGCGGAGGGCGGAGGGCGCGGTGACGTCCTCGAGGCAGGGTCGCCAGTCCTGGGTCGCCGCGGAGAGGAGGCACGGGGAGACTGTCGTCGCCCTCGAAGGGGCGGGCGGCGCCGACGCCGCGGAGAGGCAGCGGCTGAGGTTGGAGGCGCACGAGATCGAGGCGGAGGCGAGTGGGAGCAAGCGCAAGTGGGACAGCCTCAGGCAGAAGGCGGCGGGGGCGGTGACCGCGCTGGAAGCCGAGCTTCGCGCGATAGGACACATGTGAGAGGGAAGGAAAATTTGCGCGCGTGTGAAAAACAAAGTTGTGTCCTCCGCCTGAACCAAATTCGTCGTCTCCAACGGGAGGGAGGGGCTGGCGTGCGATCATCACGCCACGGCGAATCCAGGCCAGCCCGATCAAGAAAATCCCACCAAAGAACAAACCGGGCATCGAAGGGACGGGTCGAACGGTGGCGGGCGGGGCACACCCGGCGCACGCGGGGGAGTCGTCGAGACTCTGATCGCGCATCCGGTGACCACCGTCGCGCCTTGCCGCGGCCCGGAAGCCCGGGGAAGCGCTCGAGGCACCCGGAGCTCCCCACGGCGACGCGCCCCGCCGAGGGGGGGAAAAGACTCCACCGGGGCCGAAAAAACTCCCGGGGCTTTTTTAGTCTCGGACGCGACGGGAACGCGGGCGGGGCCGATCTGACCGAACGCGACGGCCGGGGGCTTCGATGTTTGCCCAGATCCGCGCGCGCGAGCTCGATCCCACCGGCCGGCTGGGCCGAGCCGCGCGCGGCGGCGACCCCAGCACCTCGGGGCGACGCGCGGACCCGTCGTTCGGCTCGCGCGTCGCCCCTCAACACGACCCGGACGCGTCGTCGCTCGATCGCTCCCTCGCGTCGTGGGCGGAGGCCGACTCGCTCAGCAACTGCACCGCCACCTACAGCGAGCTTCGACCGGCGCCCAGGTCGACCATCGCCGCCGCGTTCTCCCCCGACGGCAGGACCCTCGCGTCGACGCACGGCGACCACACCGTCAAGCTGATCGACTGCGCCACGGGCCGATGCCTGGCGACGCTGGCGGGACACAGGCGAACGCCCTGGGTCGTCCGGTTCCACCCCACCAACCCCAACGTGCTGGCGTCCGGCTCGTTGGACCACGAGGTGCGGCTGTGGAACGCGAGGACGTCCGAGTGCGTGCTTCGGTTCGATTTCGGCAAGCCCATCGCGAGCCTGGCGTTTCATCCGGAGGGGGACATCCTGACGGTGGCGTCGGGGCATAAGCTGTACTCGTGGAGGTACGCCGCGGCCATGCGCGCGGACTGGGAGGCGCGCATCGACGGCGACGTCAGTGGTGGTGACGCCATGGATGCCGCGGACGCCGTCGGGCCACGCGGGGGAGGAGGAGGGGACGGTGACGACTCGGGTAGTAGCCGGTGGACCGCATCCGCCGCGTACGTCGGCGGGTTCCCGTCGCGATCGCGGGGCACCGTCGCGGGGCAATTGATGGGTGCCGAGGGTGCCGAGGGTGCCGACCCGGACGCGCTCGCCGTGCCGTACATATCGCTGCGAACCAGGCGGAGCCTTCGGGCGGTGCACTTTCACCCGCACGGCGCGCCCATGCTCCTCAGCGCGGAGGTTAACGAGACGAGCGAGCACGACGTGCCGCCGCTTCGCGCGGTGACGGCGCCGCCGCCGGCGGGGGAGTGGGAGACGGCATACGCCGCCGCGTCCGCCGCGGCAGCCGCGGCGATGGGCGGGGGCGGCGGCGGGGGCGGGCTCGGCGGCGGTGGGCACGGGTTGCCGAGTAGGGGTGCCGAGTCTGGCGCCGACGGGGGCGGGTCGAGGACGACGTACATCGCCGCGAGGTCGAGCAACCCGGGATCGCCGACGCTATCCTCGCGGCCCAGCGCGGACGTCGACGAGCTCGACGAGCTCGCGAGGCTTCGCGTGCGCTCGCCCGCGATGAACGCGGAGGTCATGGACGTCGAGCAACCCGGAGGCGAAGACGCGAGGGTGAGGGCGACCCGGAGGTCAGGTCGGTCGTCGCGCGAAGCCGGGCAAACGACGGCTCGGCAGCAGCTCTTCCAAACGCCGGGAGCGTCCACCACGAGCACCGCCGCCGCCGCCGCCGCGACCGCCGCGTACCAGAGCGCGCAGAACGCGCGCGGGCTCCGCGTCCTGGATCCGGGCGCCCCGACGGATCAGGCGTCCCGCGATGCCGCCGCAGCCGCCGCCGCAGCCGCCGCCTCTGCCGATCGCACCGTGGACCAGCCGTGCACGGTGAAGCTCAAGATTTGGCGCTACGACAAGAAAAACCCGCTGGCGCCGCTGAGCGACGCGAGGCTGGTCATACCCCACGCGGTGCTGTGCAGCGAGATGGGGGCGCATTTTTCCCCGTGCGGCCGTCTGTTGGCGGCTTGCGTGGCGTGCGTGCCAAAAGACGCGGAGGATCCCGCGCCGGGCGAGCCCATCCCTCGGCTGGTGTACGAACTTCGCGTGTACTCGCTGGAGGAACAAAACTTTGGGGAGGTTCTCGCCGCGCGCAGCGTCCGCGCCGCGCACTGCCTCACGTCCATACAGTTCTCCCCGACGTCCGAGCACGTGCTCCTGGCGTACGGCCGGCGGCACAGCTCTCTGCTTCTCCTCGTCGCCGACGGCGGATCGTGCATCACCGTGCACACGATCCTGGAGGTGTACCGCATAGCGGACATGAGCCTCGTGCGGGTGCTGCCCTCAGCTGAGGACGAGGTGAACGTCGCGTGCTTCCACCCGGCGGCGGGCGGGGGCTTGGCGTACGGCACGAAGGAGGGTCGACTTCGAATCCTTCGGCACGACAAGCCGCCGCCGAGGTCGGCGTCGAAGAGGCCGATGGCGATTGGTCGGTGCCTGGAGGACGAGCTGCTCGAGGTGCTGGACTGGAGCGGCCTGGACGCGGACGCGGACGGGCTGCCCAACGGGAACAGCGGGTCCGACACGGACTGACGCGAGAGTCGACGATAGCCTCGATGAAACAAGCGCCCGTTTGGTAATCATCCGACGCCCGAGCGTTCTATCACCCGGCTACTAGCTCTAGACGTCGCCGACGCACAGCTGGACGGGAATCTTCAAAAATCTTTCCATCCTCAAATATGATATCAACCCGTCACCTCGATATTCTCGGTCGTTGCTTCGGGAGCGACGGGCGTCACACGGCGACGCGGGGGCGCCGTCATGACCTTCGCGTATCGCCTGACTCCCGCGTGGATGAACCCGCCGTCGCCGTCGCCCCCGCCCTCGCCGCCCGAGCCGAGGTGGTGGGACCGCAGCGGCGTCGTGAAGGGACGGGAGGAGGAGCTCGGCTCGAGCGTGCTGCTGTGGATACTGCTTGCTATCCCCCTTTTACTGCTCCTGCACTGCTGCCTCGTGCGGGGCTGCTTCTGCTACGACGACGTCGAGAGCCCGCGGCGGACCCGGGGAAGGCTCCGCGCCAGGCGCCGCAGGCTCAGGCGCGACGACGACGACGAAGACGACGATCCGGAAGACCCCGACAGCGACGTCAGCGACGGCGACTCCGTGGAGCCCGTGTCGCCCGCCGCCTGGGACGGACCGACGCGGTCGCATCGCAGCGGCGCGCTCGCGCCTTTCGACGCGCGCGCCGCGCACCCCGCGACGTTCACCGACGACAACATCCACGAGTGGCGCGCGCTCGCGATGGAGCGAGCGCGCGCCCGCGCCGGCGCCCCGAGACCCTCCCCGCTCCGACCCGACGACGACACAGGAGCGACGCGACAGGCACGAACACGCTCGCACCCGAACGGCCACCGACGCGTATCAGCCCGCTCCAGGAGCGTGGGCGAACTCGCCGACGTCGACGCCCCCGATGAGGACGACGACCGCGAGCCCGGACCGATGTCTGGGAGGGCTATGGCCACGCTGCCGCGGTGCTTCGTGGGAGACGCGCGTTGGAGGGGGCTTCGAGGTCTCGCGCCGGCGGGGGTGTCGAACAACGCGGGAATCGAACAAACGACGGACGACGACGCCGCCGCCGCGGCTGCTGAGGCGTTCGAGGACGTCGAGATGTGCCTCGTGTGCACCGACGATTGCGAGCCCGGCGACGAGCTCATCGTGCTGACGTGTCACCACTCGTTTCACGCCGACTGCATAAAGCGGTGGCTCAAGGTCAACGCGGTGTGCCCGGCGTGTCGAGCGAGGGTGACGCGGGTGTCCGGACGGGAACGCGCGGCGCTGTGGCGGAGCGGGTGGGGCGTGGACGACGCTGGGGATCGGAGCGGGGACGGGGCCGATGATCGCGGGGGTGGGGGTGAGGAGATCGTGGTCAACGTGGTGGGGTGAGTCGCGTCCCATCGTGTTCGTTGCATTTAGTATATTTCCATTGATGGATGCTTCATTTGATGAAACGGTCGACCGTGACGTGGGCGACGCATTCATCAAATGAAGCATCTCTGGCTCAAAACGCAACGAGCTCGAGGGGTTCGGGCGCGGGACGTTGCGTTGGGGCGCCGCGGCGGAGGGGAGGTTCGACGAGCTACGAAAGGTTGTGTAGCTCTGTCGTGGCGACAACTCCTGCTTCTCCGGTGCAACGACTGAAGAATGGTTCTTTATCTTTCTGTTATCTTGCTTCCACGACGAAGCAGCAGTCGTTGCACTCGAAGCAGGAGTCGCCGCCGCCGACGCACCAGCTCGGCGAACCTCCCCTGATGGCCGACGGGCGAAGCAGCAGGCTGCAAAAAAAATGTCTCGAGTGAGAAAATCTGCAAGTCCCATCGGGCCCATCGGACCATTCCACACCCCGCCTCGCTTGCAAATCCCCCGTCGCGTCAAACGTGACTGGGTTCCCAAGTCAGCGAGTGAAAGATCCTCTCCCGCGTTCAGGGGGCGAGTTCCCGGTATTTTTCCCGAATAAATTCGCCCTCGACTCGTCATCCTTGGTTCGATTCGCCCAGTCATCGGTCAAGCGCGAAGCGGCTCCCGCGACTCTGGCTTTTTTATCCCCTGCCGGGCCGCACCTTCAGCCGCGGGATCAGTTTAGACCCCGCGCGCGTGGTGCCTGGCACGCGGCGTGTGTTCGTTTGAACTTCTTTCGCACCCGGCAGACCGTCCGAGCGAGGGAGAGCGCGCGACCGGCGGGGGAAGTCCGGCAGACTGCGAAGGCTCCCGGACGTGAGCACGAGGCGTCCGCGTGGGCCTCAACGACCAGTTTTCTACTCCGCGAGGGGTGTGCCGATGAGCGAGGCTAGCGGCGGCGCGACCGCCATGGACACGCTCGAGCGCAAGTTCGCCATCCCCGAGAAGTCCGGCGACGCGGGCGAGGCGGATTCGCCCGAGCAGTCCGGGGTTCAGACCCCGAAGCACGAGTACCAGAGCGGGTTCAAGAGACTCCGCCCGACTGGCTGGGAGGAGGTGGAGGGGTCCGAGCACGGAACCGGGTCGGGGGAGGATGACGAGCTGCCGGGCACGTCCGTGGGCTCCATCGAGGCGACCGCGGACGAGGTCAGGTACCTTCAGAACCGTACCAAGTCCGCGTGCTCCCAGCTCGCGGACATCATCGTCGAGCTCCGCAGGGAGAGGTGCGCCCTCCGCCCGCCGCGACCCCTGTCCCAATTTTCAAAAGACCAGTTCGAAACCCAGGCTTTTTTTTCAAAGCCGAGACCGAGATCCAGATCCCGCTCGTCACCGCCCAGGGTTCGACCCTCAGACTGATCCGATCGTCGTTTTAAACCTCCCAGGGGATGGTCCGCTGACAAGGACACCAAGACGGCGCGAAAGCGCGAGCTGCTGCAGCTGCTGCGATCCATCCAGAGGTGCGCCGCTCCCCCTCGTCCACGCGAAAATAATCCTCGCCAGCCGCGGAGGAAAAAACACGCAGATCTGACAGACGAGACTTTCGCATCACGAAACCCGTCGACCGGCGCCTCGTTCGCTGACGATCCCTCCCTACCCTCCCCCCGGCAGGCGGCTCGATAAGCTCGAGTCCAACCCCGAGCTGGACGCGCTCCGCTCCTACATCGCGTTCGCGCTCGAGAAGGCTTCGTGCCAGCAGGTCAGGCTCTGCGACCTCCTCGACGACGAGCTCCAGCTCATCTTGTCTCACGTCGCGGAGGCTAACGGATCCCCCAAGCAGCTCCTCGCGCTCTCCGCGGTGTCCACCAGATTCCGGAAGCTCGTGCGGCAACCCGGGGTGTGGCAGACGCTGGACATGTCCGCGCACGCCTCTTTCCTCACCGATCGCCTGCTGCTGAGCATCGTGCGCGGCGACGGCGCCTTTGCCAACGTGCGGCGGGTGTGCCTCGCCGGTTGCAACAGGCTGACGGACTCCGCGGTGTGCAGGCTCCTGGACGTGTGCGGCGAGAACCTCGAGTGCCTGGAGCTCAGCGACTGCACGCTGATCAGCACGTCCACGATCGAGCACGCGGCGAGGGTGTGCCGCAGCCGCGGGGATGGCAAGTCGCGCCTCGCGTTTCTCGACCTCGCCGGGTGCTCCAACGTCGACACCCTGGACGCGCTGCGATTGACGGAAACCAACTTCGAGTCTCTGAGGGAGATTCGGCTCATGGGAACCTCGCGGCTGAACGGGCGGGTGCCCCAGGACGAGTTCGTCGAGCTCGCGAGGGAGCTCGAGGCGCGACGCGTGAGGTGGAGGGACGGGATCGGCAGGCGGCGGGAAGAAGCGGTTCGACGCGCAGAGGCGGATAACTCGCCCGCGGACGTGGAGAACGCCGTGACCGCGGAGGACATGATGAACATGATCGACCCCACCGCCAGTTGCGTCGACTGCGCGTGCGGGGACGCCGCGCGGGGTGAGGAGATGGAACCCTGGATCCTCGAGGGGCACGAGAACGTTCCGGCGTGGGTCGCGGCGTGTCGCATCCAGCCGGCGCTGTGCGTCGCGGATTTGCCCAAGCGGGTGAAGCACTGGAAAACGAAACTCGACATCTGGGAGGAGGGCACGGCTCCGATCGCCGCTTGCGATCACGCCATGGTGATGCAGGGGAACATGAACGACCCGGGACACCAGCACCAGCTGAACCTGCTGCCCGGGTGCGGGCACGTGCTGTGCGTGGACTGCGAGCAGCGCAGCAGGGTGCACATGGTGCGGCGGCACCTGGACAACGAGTACGTGTACCCGTGTCCGCTGTGCGGGATGGACATGCCCAACCCGGGTGGCTTCGAGATCACGCTCAACCCCTGATTCAGCGGTGCGATAAATAGACGAGACGAAGAGACGGGTTCGTCCGGGGGGACCGACAGTAAAAATAGGGACTAAAAATCTTGACAACCGGGCCTGTGCCGGGAGCCGGGACGACGCGATGTTATATGTATTCTGAGACGCTGTTTGTTACGAAACAATCGGACGGGCGCGTGTTTCCTTGTTCGTTCTCTTGTGGAAATCGTTTATTATTATGTCCAAGGAAGCTTCACTCCTCGTCTAAAGGACTATTTCCGGCGCCGCGAGCACCCATCAAAAAATTGTACACGTAGACTCAATCCATCATCACGCAAAGCGAAAATCGCTTACTTGGAGAGGGCATCCATGGCGTTGAGGTCCTCGTACGCCGTGAGGAGGCGCGCGACGGTGGACTCCTCGGCGGCGCGGGTCCACATGCGGGGATCGTAGTACTTCTTGTTGGGCTTCTCGGGGCCCTCGGGGTTGCCGATCTGGCCCTGGAGGTAGGGCCCGTTCTTGTCGACGTACTCGCGGACGCCGTCCCACATGGACCACTGGGTGTCGGTGTCGATGTTCATCTTCATGACACCGTAGCCGATGGCCTCGCGGATGTCCTCGCGGGAGGAGCCGGAGCCGCCGTGGAAGACGAAGGCGACGGGCTTGTCGGTGTCGAGGCCCTCCTTCTCCTTGATGTACTTCTGCGCGGCGCCGAGGATGGAAGGGGTGAGCTTCACGTTGCCGGGGGAGTACACGCCGTGCACGTTGCCGAAGGCGGCGGCGACGGAGAACATGCCGGGGGCGACCGAGTTGAGCTCGGTGTACACCTGGTGGATCTCCTCGGGCTTGGAGTAGAGGTCCTCCTGGGCGACGTCGGTGTTGTCGACGCCGTCCTCCTCGCCGCCGGTGATGCCGATCTCAACCTCGAGGAAGCAGTTGATCTTCGCCATGCGCTCGAGGTACTTCTTGGAGATCTCCATGTTCTCCTCGATGGACTCCTCGGAGAGGTCGAGCATGTGGGAGGTGAAGAGGGGCTCGCCGTGCTTGGCGAAGTACTCCTCGTTGGCCTCGAGGAGGCCGTCGAACCAGGGGAGGAGGCTCTTGGCGCAGTGGTCGGTGTGGAGGATGATGGGGACGCCGTAGAACTCGGCGAGGGCGCGGACGTGGAGGGCACCGGCGACGCAGCCCATGATGGCGGCCTTCTGGTCCTTCTCGTTCTTCCAGCCCTTGCCGGCGTTGTAGGCACCGCCGCCGTTGGAGAACTGGATGATCATGGGGGAGTTGGCCTTCTTGGCCGCCTCGAGGCACGCGTTGGTCACGGTGGACATGGTGCAGTTGACGGCGGGGATGGCGTAGCCGTTCTTGATGGCGTGGTCGACGACAGCCTTGTAGTCCTCGCCGGTCACGACGCCAGCCTTGAGGCCCTGATGTTCGTCGAAAGGGGGGGGGGTCGGAGG
>Ga0181573_10001814_pt1 | contig 20438 bp, 14 predicted proteins | sample 101ome_25_FD_148643 | JGI IMG/M metagenome (GOLD analysis project Ga0181573, IMG submission 148643) | Coastal salt marsh microbial communities from the Groves Creek Marsh, Skidaway Island, Georgia - 101409BT metaG (spades assembly) | ecosystem: Environmental > Aquatic > Marine > Intertidal zone... | reverse complement strand
ATCCCGGCGATTGGCGACGGCGCGTCCGATTTTCGCGACTCGGAAACCTTTTCGTCGTCTTCCATCCGCGAGTCTCCGAGGTGCCCGAGGTTGTCTAAACTCTCCTTGGCCTTCTCGGGGCTGGGGCTCGGCACGGGCGCGTCCGCGTCCGCGTCGGGGAGCTCAGCTGGGAGTTCGCCGGAGTCCACGCGCCCGTCATTCATTCGCGGGTTATTACCCGCCACTTGCCGGTGACTCATCGCGTGAAGCTCCCCGTCTCCCAGAGACGCCATCAACGGGACGGCGTCATCGAAGGAGGCGCTTAACCCGGGCATGCCGTCGGTCCTCGTCCTCCCCCACGCGGTGACGTCGATGTCGCCGTCGATATCCGCGCCGTCGATATCCGCGCCTTCGTTCCCGGCGGCGTAGAGCCGCTTGCGCCGCTCGCGTAAGCGCCGCGCCTCCGCCATCATCAGCGCCTCGGCGGCGGCTGCGGCTCTCGCGGCTTTAGCCGCGGCGGCGGCGGCGGCGGAGGCGTTGCGTTGCGCAGCCTCGGCGGCGGCGATGGCGGGAGCGGCGACTTGCGCGGCGGCGGCGACGACGGCGCTCTGCCTGAGCGTCTCCCTGGATCGCGCTCGCTCCGCGTTTCGCTCGAGCTCCTCGCCTCGACGCCTTCGAGCCTCGTGAAACGTCTCCTGGAGGCTGCGACGTTTGGCATCCGTCCCGGGCGTTACGGCTACGGCCGCGCCCTTCGCGTTCAGCCCGCCCGCGGCCATTCGAGTCCCGTATTCGTTCGCGCGCTCCGCGAGTTCCTTACGCCGTTTGGCCTTTGTCGCGCGTTCCCGCGCCTCCCTCTCCAGCCTCGCCTTCTCCTCCTCCGGGGATTCCCACACGTCGGGATCGCGGGGCGGCGGGGGCGCGTTCTCGTCGTCGCATTCGCCGTCGCGCTCGCGGTCCTCGAACCCTGGGCGCCCTCCTCGTGTATTACGAGGTTTCGGCTCGGAGAGCTTGAAGGGGCGGGGGATCAGCTTGCCGTCCTCGTCCCGGGTGGGTTGGGGTTTAGTCCCGTCAGAGTCCGTCGCGCCCGGCCGCGTCTCTGTCCGCGACTCGGGTCCGCCCTTGGGAGCTCCCTTGGGCACGTCGACCCGCCCGCCGAACGCGACGGGCCGTCGTTTTAACCGTCTCTTCGCCTCCTTCTCAGCCCGTTCGCGTCTTTTTTCGGCTTCGGCGACGGAAGCCTCCGCCTCGGCGGTTCGCCTGAGCTCAGCCTCGGCTCGGGCCCTCGCGGCGTTTGACATCCGTTCCTCGCGGCGCCTGGCGAGCGACGCGGCAGCCTCGCGGCGCATCGCCGCGGCCCTTCGCACCGTCGCCGTGATCCCGTCCTCCTCCTTGATCCCGTCCTCCTCCTCCTTTTCGTCGTCGTCGTCGTCGAAATCCTCCCCGTCGGAGAAGCGATCGCCCGACGACCGAGAAGCGATCGCCCGGCGCGCGTTGGACCCGTAGTCCCGGCCGTGTCGGTCCGCGGCGAGCGTCGGACCCTTCGGCCGGCCCGCGGGGGGCGCGGACTTGGCGCGGGGCTTAGGCTTGGGCGGCGGCTCCGCCCACTTGCCCTTGACGAACCTTCTGTCGGGGTACCCGTGATTGCCGCCTTTACCCGCCGCCGTCGACCGGACGACTCGAGCGAGAGCCTTTGGATCAGCCCCGCGATAGTGCCCCTCCGCGACGCCAAAGGCGGGCTTTTTACCCGCGCCGGGCTTTCCACCGGCGCGTCCGATCGATCCATCGCCGACGATAAACTCCGTCGTGGGCTCGGCGGCGAATCTTTTTCCATCCGCCTCGACGCCAAACTCGGCCCTCCGTTCAAGCCCGGCCCGCCACGCGTACGCGCCGCTCGCCGACGCCTTGTACAGCTGCGTCGCCTCCGCCTTGACGGCGCCCTTGCTCGCGGCGATGCGCGCGGACACCTCGGCGGCGATCGCCGCCCTGAAACCCTCGACGGACGCGTCGGGGTCGAGTTCCAGCGCCGGGTTAAGAACGGCATCCTCAAAGTAGCGAACCGCGTCGTCGTCCACACCTCGCACTCCCCGGGAGGAAGGCGGCGGGGCGTACACGGCGCCGCGGGCGAACGGGCCCTGCCGCGCAGGTGCCGGGCGCACGAGCGTCGACGCCTTGGCGCCCGCCGCGAAGACGGCGCTCCGAGTTTGGGATTTCGACGTCCCGAGTTGGAACCCGGCCAAGGGGGCCGTCGAATTCGCCGAATTCGCGTCTCTCGCTCGGAGCTCCTCGTGCGCGCGCTTCGCCATCTGACGCAACGCGTCGTAGTCGAACCCGCCGCCCAGGAGGTCCTCCACCTTCGACCTGGCCTCCTCCTTGCGCGCGTGCGCCGCGCGAACCTGCGCGGTCATCACCGCGGACCACGCGGGTTGCCCCGGCGCGACGTTTGACCCGGCGATTGGGTCGAGCGCGACGAGCGCCTCCCTGACCTGGGGCTTGATGACGGTCGCGATCCCGGGGGTCGCGATCCCGGGGGTTGCCGAGTGGGTTGCCGTGTACTTCGCCTGCGGGGGCGACGGGGCGAGGTCGAGGGGTCCCGCGGGGGACCCGGGACCGACTCTTTGAAGCCCGGGCTTGGAGAGGGCTCCGCTCGAGCCCGCGAGCGCCGCTGAGTTTCCGGATGGCGGCGATCGCGGCGTGGCGTGGGGAACGGAGGCGCCGACGCGGGGCTTGGAGGTGGGCGTGCCTTGCGCCGCGAGCGCCCTCGAGGGCGTCATCGAGACCTCCTCCTCCTCGTCGTCGTCGTCGTCGTCGTCGTCCTTGTCCAATCGGAAGGAAACCTCCGGGGAGAGATCCCCGACGACGTCCGTCTCGTCGGGAAGCGGCGAGAGGTCCAGGCCGACGTCCTCGTCCCATCCCCCCTTGAATCGGAGTTCGGCTTCGGGGTGCCCTGCCGCGTTCGAGGGTGCCGAGGGTGCCGATGGGGTTGCCGATGGGGTTGCCGAGGGAGCGTCCGACGGGAGTGATCCGTCGATTGAAGCGGACGCCACGAACCGCGCCTTTAGTTCGCGAAGTTCGTCCAGCATCGACGGCGCCGAATCGGCGCTGAATTCGTTCGCGACCCGCCGCTGCCGCATCGTCTGCGTCGTCTGCTGCTGCGCGCGCATGGACCTGTAAGACATCTTCCCCTCCGCGGGCGCCGCCGGGCGCGCGTCGAAGGCGAAGCCGTCGTCGTCGTCGCCGGCGGCGTTCGCCAGCTGTGCATTCGTCGCCGGCTGTGAATTCGCCGCCGGTCCCGCCGCTGGTCCCGCCGCGTCGACCGGGGTCGGCGGTAGCCCCGGCGTCGGCGGCATTGCGCCCGCCCCGGCCGTGTCCGCGTGCAGCGGCGAACGCGCGACGTATCGAGCGACGACCGTCTCCCTGTCGGGATCGTCCGTCAGTTTGACCCATCGTTCAATGGGACCCGCGACGGCGCGTTCGATGAGCGGCGTCATCGTCTCCGGCGCGAGGTCCGCACCCTCGGGGTGGTGCGGGGGTACCGATGAGGGGGTCGCCGAGTCATCGCCCCCGTCGCGCGTCCCCGCGTCTCCTTCGTGGCCGTCGTAGAGCATGCGGAGGACGCCCTTGAGGTACGCCTTTGCCTCGGGATCTTCGTTCGCGCCCTCGCCGTCGGCCGCCTTGAGGGCGGCCAGCGCCGCGGCTCCGATGACGGGCGTGACGGGCGACGGGGCACCACCGGGCGTGGTCATCGCGTCGCCGCGTTTGGCGTGAAACGAGCGCATCTGCGACGACGCCGCGATGGACGCGCGCACGCCCAACGACTCCACTTGGTCCAGCGCCGAACGGATGGACGCGACGAAGTCCTCGCCAACCACCGGGAGCAGGTCGTCGTCGTCGTCGCCCGCCGCCGCCGCCGCATCATCCCTCGTCTCGCTCACGGATGCACCTCGCGCGAGGAGCTCGGAGGGCATCGGCGTGCGCGCCGTGCCGCCGCCGGCGTTCCCATCCGCGGGGCGCTCGTCGTCGTCCGAGTCCCACACCGAGTCCTCGTCGTTCCTCGGCTGCGACGACGACGACGACGACGGCTCGTGGCCGCCCTCGCCGAGCGGTGTCTCCGGAACGACGCCGGGGCTTCCGCCCGTCGCGAGCTCCGACTCGAATCGCGCTCGCTCGGCCCGCAGCTGGTCCATCGTCCCGCCGCGCGCGCGCCCGTGCTGTGCGGAGCGTCAGCCCGGACGAGTGGGGGTGAAATTCAAATATCGCCCAAAATTGTCCGGCCTTCAAAAAAAACGGTCGGTTGAGCAGGAAACACCGGGAAATTCCCGCCCACCAGGCCGAGGAACCGGCGGGGCGGAAATCCCCGCCATAACTCAACGCGCGACGTATCAGCCGTCCGCGTGACTGGTCGGCGCGGCGACGAGAGCGCGGGCACGGGTGTTTTCGGTTCGCGTCCCGCGATCCATCCCGCAGTCCTCGCTCGCGCGTCGTCAGGGAGAAGGGAGGGGCGGGAATTGTCTCGCCAGATCCTGGGTCGCTAGGGTTCGCCGCGGTCGGAGAGACCCGCGGGGACGACGCGCGAACATCGCGCGGGTCCCGCACGCGCATCGAACGATGGACGTCGACATGAGCGATGCGCGTGCGGAAGCCGCGGACGTGATCGCCTTGGACGACGCGTCGATGGCGGTCGAACCCGACGACGACGCCACGCCGGGCTCGCTTCTTCACGGAGCCCAGATCGTGGCCACGGACGTGGACGATCACGAGCGCCCCGCGTCGCCCGCGGACGCGTCCGCCGCCCCCGCCGAGGACCCAGTCGCGATGGACGGCTCGGAGGACGACGATGCCCTCGACGACGTCGCGCCGGACTCGCCCCATTCGGACGAGAACCTCGACGATATCGACGGAGACACCGCGGTGCGCCCCCTCGCCAACCCTCGCCCCTCCGCCTCCCCACCGGGGAAAGCACCGTCGCCGCGAGCAAGCCGAGAGAAAATAAAATGTAAAGGATTCTTCTCACCCCGCTCCCCCGCCCGCGCCAAACAGAGCGAAGATTCGGAGGATGATCGCGCAGCCTCGGGCGAGGGCGCATCGGGACCCACGGAGGGCGACGCCGAAGATGCCGAAGAAGACGAAGAAGACGAAGAAGACGAGGGGGCGGCGGCGGCGGCTGACGAACAACCGTCAGTCGACGTCGACGACGCCCTAGCCGAACTGACGCTGGCGCAGAGGCAGGAACTAGTCGAACTCGCAAAGTGCGTGACGCGAGAGGACTCGCGATTGACCCCCGATTGACGCCTCGCACGTGAATTTACCCGCTGTACCGCTGCTGTACTACTAGTATGGATGTTTCATTATTTTCCTCTGGAGCTTTTGCCAACCACACACCCGACAAAACGATAGCGGGGTGGGATGTACTCCCCGAGCTCGAATGGATCCTCGCGACGCATATTAGATTCCGTCTGAGGTTTCCTTCACGTTCGGTGGGATTCCGCCGCCGTTCGTCATCGTCTTGGAGAGAAATTGAACTTGAAAACTTTGAGAACTATAACGGTTAGGACTGGCTTAGCGGCGCTGCGCGAGGGCGGCAGCACTCCCAAGCGGGATGTCGCGCCCCCGAGTGACGCGTCGGCTCATCTGAACTGTTGCACTCGAATGACCGAATCGATAGGCCTCTAGGTGATTGTGGAGGGCCAGCACGTGACGTACTGCGCGTCGCACCGTAACGCACTTGCCCGAGCGCCGCTCCGGTGGTTCAAACACCCGTCGGAAACGCGCAGGGTAGCCCAGCTGCTGCTTGCATGATTGACACTCCCTCAGATGTCAAAAACTGCTGATGATTGACCTCCACGAAATCATGTGCGAACCACAAGGTCACAGTGCTCGGACTGGCGGCGTCGACGACGGTGAAGGGCGTACCCCGCGACCGTCTACGTCGCCTTCCGTCCGATTCCCGTCCCGAAAAGGGATCAGCCGAACCGAATAATGTCATTCACACGCCGCAAGGTGTGCCAGAGGTGCAGGACAGAATTCTCAAAAGTTTTCAGGCGAAGCTTCTCTCCAAACAGACGTGGCGATGGAGGCCAAAAAAAAATTTGGCTCTCTTTTTTTCTCAATCGATCGACGAAGCAGAGTGCATCCGTCGATGTTTGACCCCGCGAACGCCCGCTCTCGCCCCCGACTCACCGAACCCCGCGACGCCGACGCTGACCGGAGCCCCGCCCCCCGCATCGCGCCGCATCGATCCCTCAGGAGCTGCGAAGGCGCAGTCGCCGCCGAGGACGTGCCCTCGCTGGTTGAAAAGTACGAACTGGACCCACCGCAGGTGACCGCCGTGATCGCCAGCATGTGGGCCAAACACCTCGAGCGAGGCGGCTTGCCCAGCCCTCACAAGAAGCGCGAGCGCAAGCCCAACAGCCGCTACGACCAGGAGGCCATCGCGTACGCCGAGGCGGATGAGGAGGATGAAGAGGAGGAGGTCGCCGAGGAGGAGGATGAAGAGGAGGAGGTCGCCGAGGCGACGGAGGACGCCTCCGGGCACGACGCCGCCGGGCGCAAACACCTCGACGACGACGACGACGAAGTCTCCTACGACGAGAAGACGGGCATCTCCGCCGAGGTCAGGGTCCAGGTGACGTGCGGGGACCTGAGGGGAACGATCGTGCTACCCGCGGGATACAAGAAGCAGCAGGAATTCGTCATCTATCCCGACGGCAGGAAGGTTCCCCCGTCGCAGTTCGAACGCGACGCCGGGAAGGGTTCGAGCAAGAGCTGGAAGACCAGCGTCTTCGTGGTGATGCCCGACGGCAGCGAGGGTCGCGCGTTCAGGATTTGGATGGAATCAAACGGGTACTTTCCCAAGGGTACGCCGTGGGATGAATCCGTGGTGGAAGCCGCCAGGGCGCTGATGGGCAAGCGAAAGAAGGTCGCGGCGCCGGCCAAACCCGTCGCGAAGAAGTCCAAGCCGCCCGCGGTGGCCGCGCCGAAACCAAAAACCAAAACCGCCGCCGCCGCCGCCGAAAAGGAGAAGAAGGCCGCGGAGAAGGCTCCGGAGAAGTCAATCTTCGAGACGCAACTCGAGAACCTCCTCGACGACGACGGAGGCTTGCGCCTGGTGGAGAAGACGCCCAACTTTGTCTGGCTCATGCGCAACGCGTTGAAGAACGTCGAGCGCTCGCTCGTGGTGACCGTGATCCACAGGACCACGGACAAGAAATGCGCCGAGGCGTTCGTCAAGTCCGAGGGCATCAAGGTTCTTCACGAGTGGTGCGCCAAGGCGAAGGAGGAGAACAAGTCGAGCCTGGTGCTGAAGATGCTCAAAACGTTTCGCAGGCTGCCGATGACCGTCGAAGTCCTCTCCTCCACCGGCCTCGGCAACTTCGTCAACAAGCTCCGCAAGTACAAGCCCCCGGGCAAAGAGGACGACGACCTGACCAATCAGGTGGTCCAAGAGGCGGAACGGGTGAAAAACAAGTGGGTCTCCGTCGTGCGAGCCGAGTCGGAGGCTGCGGAGAAGCGGCAGGCGGCCGAGAATGCCGCCGAGAAGGCCGCGAAGCGCCCGAACAAAGACGCCAACGACCAAGACGCGTCGAAGCGACGAAAGGTGGTGGTCTCCTCCGGGGTGGCCGCGGTCGCCACGCCCGCGCGAGGAGCCGAGGAGACGAAACCGCCCGGTACGACCGGTACGACCAAGCGGGATCCGAAGGTCGAGGGTTCGAAACCGCCGGGCCCCGGTCCCGCGCCCGCGCCCGCGCCCGCGCCCGTTCCCGCCGCCACCCGCGTCGGCGTCCCCAAGCCCCCGGGCGCGTCCAAAGCCGTCACGGGCTCGACGACGACAATCGCGAGGACGACGACCACAATCTCCCGCCCGACGACGTCGACGATGTCGTCCTTCGGCGGCGTCAACGTCAGGGGCGTCGCGGCGTATCGAAAGGAACCGACCGTCACCGGTTTAGCGTCCAAGGGCAGCGCGGGATCGTCGTCCGTGGGATCGGCCTCAGGGATGGGGCCGGCTTCGTCGAAACCGCCCAAGGAGTTTTTCCAAAAGAGCACGTTTGCCAAGAAGAAATCGTCCAAGCTCGCGGCGGGTAAAAAAAGCGGCATCGGGTGGAGAGCCGACGAGGAGCTCGAGGCTGTCAAGTTTTTCTTCAAGGACGACGTCGTGGGCAACGCGGGCGGCCAAAACGGGGTGCCCGATCCCGCCGAGGAACGGAGAAGGCTGGCGCAGGAGAAGCGCGAGGCGGCGCGGAAGGATCGCGAGGAGGAGGAGGAGGTGGAGGACGAAGACGAGCGAGCCGCCATCGAGAAGGCTCGCGAGCGGCAGCAAAAGGAAAAGGCGGCGGAGCAGAGGGCGGCTAACCTGACGCGCACGCGTCGGCTCAACGAGATGAAAGCCCAGTGTCGGTGGTCGAGGCCCGGACGGATCGAGTACCCGGCCAACTGGGAGATCTACCCCGGCAAGGACTCGGAGGAGCGCGGGCGGCTCCAGTCGAGGTGGAAAGGGGAGTTTGAGGTCAAGTACAGGTCGCCGGATCAAATCCCGGAGTCGCCGCGGGAGGCGCCGCACCACGCGGCGTACGACGCGCCCTTCGCCGATCCCCCCACGATGATCGAGGTGTCCACCAGGGCCCCGCCCCGAAAAGACGGCGGCCAGCCGGCGGCGGCGGCGGCTCACGGCGGACATCAGCACGGCGGACATCAGCAGCCCGCGAGCGCGCAACAGACGTTTTATCCTCCGCTGCCCGGCGGGCCACCCCCGGCCAACTCCATGGGCGTCGCCGCGCTCGGTTCGGCGGCGCAAAACGGGGGCGCGGGAGGCAGGGGAGGTTTCGATCAGAGCGCGCTTCAGGCGCTGCTCCAGTCGGTGCAATCCGGCGCTCTCAAGGTTCCGCCCACGCACGCCGCCGGCCACCCGCACGGCCACCAACCGCCGTTACCCCCGCCGGGCGCCGTACCCTACGGCAACGGCGTCGCCCCGCCGCCCCACCCGGGGGGGGGTGCGGCCGGCATCGGCGCGGGGATGAGCAGCAGGTCGTACAGTCAAGGGGGACCGCCGCCGGGGCTGGGCGGGCCCGGCGTCGTCAATCACGAGCCGTGGAGACCGGATCCGACGACGGGGCAGAAGGGCCCGATGCCCGGCGGGAACGGGCTGTGCGCCTTCTTCAACACGCCGAAGGGGTGCAGGTGGGGCGACGCGTGCAGGTTCAGGCACGAGAGGGGACCCGCGCCGCCGCCGGGAGCCTTTCCCAATCGAAGGTTCTGAATGACGATCGAGCGACGACTCATCATGTTATTACGGAGGCGTCTCGTCGAATCGTTGACGGGCGCGAGAGAGTGGACGCGCCGACCGCGCGGGTGACGAACGATTAGCTCTTAGTTTTAGCGCAGCGCGACAGTTAGCTCATCGATCGACGGCTTCGCGTTCCGCGAGGCTGGACCGAAACGACGACCGAATGACGGGCAGCCAGCCGCTAGACTGAAATTCATACGTGCGAAATGTGAAAATACGAGGTTTTTAAAACCATTTCGCTCTCGTCTCTTATTAGCATTTCTTAGTCACTGAAATATCGTGCGCACCTGGTACCGACGAAGCGTGAGCTCGGCTCGAAAACCTTGGGTTCGCCGTTTAAAAATCAGACGTTTGAATCGATGCGTCCCAGACGAACGAATCGACAGCCCGGTTTGAATCCTGCGCCACTCATCACGACGACGCGCGCAGACGCGAGGGGCGCTGCCGCACGGGACACCATGGCCGACGTCTGGTGCTTCAACGTTGACGCCAAGTTCGAGCGCAATGGCATCGTGAGCAGCAACACGCTCAAGTGAGTCCCCGTCGACCCCGACCCCGACCCCTTCTCGGCCCGATCGATTATTTGAAATGCCCCGAGCGCAATCGCGGGCGACGACGGTGCCGCGAGGCCGCGTCGCATCCATACCCCGCGCGCGTATCGATCCCTCCCAACTCGCGATTGATAATCGATATCCGCGAACCGTCCATCCGCCGCAGGCACGTCGAGCTCATCGACGCCTCGCGCGACAAGGAGAACGCGCGCGCGGGGATGAACCACAAGGTGGACGACCTCAACGCATCCGCCAAGAGACAGTGGGTGCTCCGCTTCGGCGGCGACAAGGCCGCGAACGACATGTCCGTCGGGCACATCAAGGCCATCTACGGCAAGCAGGTCAAGGAGGGTAAGCTCACCATCGAGGACAAGGCCAACGTCAAGGTTCTCATCCAGGCCCTGCCCGCCGAGTGCGCGAGGCTCATGAAGACCCTCACCACCCTCAAGGGCCAGGCTCCCGCGCAGCAGAAGGTGTTCCTCGCCGAGCTCGGGTGCTGCGTCAAGTGCGAGGCCAAGGTTGCGGAAAAACGCGCCAAACACGAGGAGAAGCAGCGCAAGCTCATCACCGCGCAGCTGGAGCAGGCGGAGCACGAGCTCGCCAAGAAGCGCAAGCGCGAGCAGGCGGAAAAAGAGCGGGAAGCCGCCAAGGCGGCGAAGCTCTCCGCGCAGCTCGAACGCGTGGAGCGCATGAAGGCGGAGAAGGAGGAGATGGAGACGGTCGTGGAGGCGAAGAGACTGAAGATCGAGGAGGAGAAGCGGACCGCCGCGGCGCTCGTGGAGGAGTTGCGGGAGGAGAAGGACGCCGTCGCCGAGGCTCGCAGGGCGCTCAAAGAGGAGAAGAAGGCTCTGGACGCGGAACAAAAAGAGGTGGACGCGCTCAAGGCGAGGATCGAGTCCGAGCGTCGCAGGTGCGAGCGGGACCAGGAGAAGCTCAACGCGCAGCTCGACGCCGCGAAGGCCACCGCGGCGTCTCTGGAAACCGCCCGGAAGGCTGTCGAGAAGGAATCCGCCTCCCTCGAGAAGGAGCGCGAGCGCAGGGAGACGGAGGCGATCAAGCTCGAGGAGCAGGTGAAAGCGACCGAGGCCAAACGCGCGGCGTGGAACGAGGCTCGAAAGTTCAAGGAGGAGGAAGCCGCGTGGAAGCAAGCCGCCGCCGAGCGCCGGCGAGCGGAGGCGGCGGCTAAGCGCGAGGAGGCGAACAAGCGGAAAGCGGAGCGGGAGGCGGCAACGGCGGCGAAGATGGAGGAGAAGCGTCGAAAGATGGAGGAGTGGCGCGCGGAATACGAGCTCTGGCAACGGACGGGAGAGGCGGGCACGTCGCCGCCGCCGCGGCCGGACCAGTCGTCGTCGCCCTCGGGGTTTTACGGCACCGGAGGCGCGACTCATGCGGGTTTCACCGGCGGCGCCTCGACCGCGCCAAAGACCAAGTCCCAGCCGCCGAAGCCCAAGAAGAAACCCATCCTCGACGATGACGACGACGACGACGCGGACGGTAACCGGGCGAACGACGACGACGACTTCACATCCAACAACAACAACAACAACGATGAGAACGACAACAACAACATGAACAACAACATGAACAACAAGCAGCCCGACTTTGACGCCGCCGCCGACCCCCCGCTCGAGGAGGAGGACGAGGACCCGACCGTCGCCGCTCGTCGCGTCGAGCTCGAGCGCAAGCGCGACGAGGAGCTCCAACGGCAGGCGAGGGAACGCGCGGCGCGGGAGGCTGAAGACCGTAAGCTGCGGGAGCTCGAGGCGAGACGCGCCAAGACGAAAAAGGCGCAGAAGGAGATGATGGAGCAGCTGCGGCGCAAGCAGGAGGAGGAGATTGCGCACCGCGAGCATCAGCAGAGGAAGGCTTCCGCGGAGGCTAAGATTCGACAAAAAGCCGCGTCCATCACGCTCGCCACCGCCACCGACGCCATCTACGAATCGCACGTCGCGGCGTACGAGCGACTTCGGTCGATGGATACAATCGCCGAATCCGACGTCCCGTGGCCGATACCGTCCAACGTGTTGCTCCTCACCCCTCGGGACGACGCGGGGGCGCGGAAGAAGAAGATCGTCCGCGCCATCTCCAGGTGGCACCCGGACAAGTTCAACGCGGCGTTCGGCGCCAAACTCGTCGAGACGGAGCGCGACGCGATCATGGCGCGGGTGCGATCGGTGTCCGACGCTGTGATCGAGCTCAGGCAGGTGTTCAACTGATTGAGTGTTCGACCGATTGAGTGTTCGACCGATTGAGTGTTCAACTGATTGAGTGTTCGACCGATTGAGTGTTCAACTGATTTCTCACAACGTCGATTCAATCGTCGTTCCGTTCGTTCTACTTGTAAGAGTCATCGCGATCGCCCTCATCGCGAGCTTTCATCGCCGAATCGTTCGATGAGCTCCGCGTTTGACAAGGCGCGATACGCTCCGGCGTAGGCATCCTCCGTCGCCGCCGCCACCGCTGCTCGCGCGACGTTATCCACGTGCACCGGGGTCATCTGCGCGACCGCGTCCGGCAGCGGGAGCGCGCGCATGACGGTCGCCAGAGGGCCGAGCGCCGCCCACAGCGGCACCCTCGCGCCGCCGCCGAGGATCCTGGTTCCCGAGATGGGCCCCGGCTTGAGCACCGCCGCGCCGCGTCGTCGACTCGCGTCGCCTCCCACGAACTCGTCCCGCGCGTGCGCCTCCGCCATCGCCTTACCCGCGGCGTACCCCGCGTCTTGAACCCCCCCGCCGGGCGAGAATCCCCATCCCACCCCCGGTATCATCCTGGGCACCGACGCCCCGATGACCACCAGACGATCGACCCCGACCTCCGCCGCGCACCGCGCGGGCGCCACGTTCGTCTCGCCGTTGTCGCGGACGATGACGTCGCGCGTGAGGTGCGGGAACGGGAGCCTGCCGACGGACGTGATGACCGCGTCCGCGCCGCGCATGTGCTCCGCGTACGTGCCCGGGTCCAGCGCGTCGCCCCGCAGCCATGTCACCGACGCCGCCCACGGCTCCGATCTGAGATGCGCGGGCGCGTCGCCTCCGCGCGTCACGCACTGGACGAGCAGGCCGCGGCGCGCGGCCTCCCGCGCGATGGCGGAGCCGACGAAGCCCGTGCCGCCGAAGATCATGAGCCTCTTCGCGGCGTTCGAGGAGGCCATGACGGAGGACGCCACCGCCGCCGAGAGTTCCGAGAGGAGTGACGTCGTCAGTCCTGTGGAACGCTGCTACGTAGCAGCTCGTCCGCAGGAATCGGATGATGACTGCTGTGCCAGCTGGACTTTGAGACCAATTTGATGAGGTAGAAAGGTTATCCCATACGGGATACTAAAATTACGACAAGGTACTTTACAATCTGCGTCTAACCGCCTCCTCCCGTTCCTGGACTCATCGAACACTCAATCGCAATGTGGTACAGCCTCGCCATCAGCGCCAACCGACGCTGCTCCGGCGTCGAACTTCCCATGCGCAATTCCGACGTCATTGTTTTGTTTGGGAAAGGGAAAGGTTGATTTGTAACTGCGGGTATGGCGTGCGACGCGATGCGCTCGCCTGAATTATTCTTGACGACATACTCAATCGGTAGACAACACTGCGCTGCCCAGGCAAAGGGAAAACCGGCGCAGAGGAGCCACATGCCTGCGGTGATGAGTAAGTTGCGCGAGTTGCCCATGTTCTCAGCGTCTGTCAGCACCTCCGACGGCCCCGCGACGTGGACGGCGGGATTTCCAAGTATGCAGGGGCATAACTTTCGTGTGTTGGAGTGGTCGTGATGCACCTGGGCGTACGGCGCGCCTCCCCACATGAAGGGGTACATGGAGTGGGGGCCTCGCCGGACTATCGTGTGATGACCTGACGCCTGCGCGACGCACACTCCATCGTGAGCGGTCAGAATGGAAATCGTGAAATGGTCATATCTCGGTATCTGGATCACGGCGTGAAGCTGCGGGAAGTTGACCTGGGTTCCGGCCCTGGTGGCGAGCGGTATCGTGACCGTCCTGGCCGTCCAATTGCATAAACAGTCTTTTGTGACGTCGCTTTCCCACGAGGGCAAGAACATGATGATCGGCGACGCGAGAACCTGATCGCAGAACTGGGCTGCGGCTGCGGCTGCGACATTCGGATCCATCACTTGTGTGGTCGGGGGCATCCCAATCTGCGACAGTCCTTGTTCTTCGCCGAATGGCCGGTCTCGTATAGTGTCGCGCGTAAAGGTAGGTGGTATATACGGGCTATTCTCAGTCATTTCCCGTAGACGTCCAGCTACCGGGTCGCCAATGATATTGAGTTGGGCTAAACGCGCGATATTGAGTTTGACCGCACGACCCTGCGCGGGGCGAAGTAGAAGCATGCGGGGTCGGAAACGATTTTTTTTGTCGATTCTCGTCCGCAGCTCGTCCGCAAGAATCGGATACAGATCGACTGCCAGACTGCTGTGCCAGCTGGCACGAGAGCCCCGTTGCCCACTCCCAGTCGCGCGCCGCTTCCGCGAACACCGAACGCGATGGCCGCCGTCTCCCTCGCCCTCGCGGGCATCAAGCATCCCCCGCGCTCGTCGCCTCGGAGAACGTCGCGCCTTGGCCGCTCCGCCGTCGCCGTCGCCGCGGCCAAGGCGCCCGCGACCTCGATCGCGTCAAACGCCGACGACGACGCATCGTCCGCTAATGGGACGGAGGGCGGGTACTTCGGCAGCGGCTTCGACGCGCCGAACGAGTACGGTTACTTCGAATCCGCCATCACCGTCGCCGAGCAGAAGCGCAAGGACAAGCTCGCGGAGGGCGGGTTCAAGCAGATCAAGGGGCTCAGCGCGGAGGAGGAGAAGGCCCGGTACGCGCGCCTCTGCTCCAAGCATCCGGAATCGCAGCGATGCGCCGAGGGGTTCAGCCAGAAGTACGTCACGAAACCCGCGACGACTTCGAAGATCAACGGATCCCTCGTGCGCTCGGACGGCATCATCCTCATCCCGGGCAACCGCGAGGATCTCATCACCTACGTCCTCGATCCCAAGATGAGCGGCGACACCATCGGGCTGCTCATACCGACGCTGTTTGTCATCCTGGGCGCGCAGCTCAAGAAGGTGGCGGGGGTGCCAGAGTACGTGTCGGGCGCGGTGGCCATCACCACCAAGGTGGTGGCGACGGGGCTCATCGCGCTGTACTGGCTCCCGGAGTTCACCGCCGGGCTCGTGCAGTGAAGGAGGATGCTTTTTGAGAAGGGTGACCGAACGAGTATCAACGGTAGTGTGTTAACGGCGCGACTGATAAGAGTTAAGAGTTACGCCTCGCGAGGTGGCGTCGCAGGCGAGACGTCAACCCGTCCTCGTCTCCTCCGCCGTTCGTCTCCACCTCGAGCGCGAAGCGGAGCACCAGCGGGTCCGCGGCGGATAAAAAGTTTAACCCGTCCAGGATTCGATCCCGCGACCCGCCCGTCAGCAACCGCCACGCGTCCCGCTCGGACATCACCATTTTAACCTCGGCGCCGCCCACGTCGCCGGACGACGCGTGCGTCTCGCGGAACCGAGCCACGACGCGAGCCAAAAACTCGCGTTTAAACGCGCCGCTTCGACCCGACTCGGCACCCTCGTCGGTACCCTCGGCACCCTCGGCACCCTCGGCGTCCCCGTCGCACGCGAACACATCGATGACGCGGCCCGTCTTACGCAGCCGCAGTCCGTACCCGTTGACGTCGCTCTCGGGATCGGCGGGTGCGACGAGCGATCGCAACAGTCGCGCCAAACCCCTTCGCCTGCCGTCGCCGCCGCCGCCGCCGCACGCCGTCACGCCGACGACGCGAACGCCCCGGAGCCTGGACGGCGGCGGCGTCCACTCGTGCGCGGGTGAAGCGCCGGCGTAGCGGTGCAGTCGTTCCGTCTTTTCGCATCGCGACTTAGTCTTGACGACGATTGGACGGACGGCGGCGTCGATGGCGTCGATGACGCGGCGCTCGACCGCCTCCGCCGCCGCGCGCGTCGGGAGCAGACACGCGTGATGCAGCACCACGACGTCAGCGGCGCGTAGCCTCGCGACGGACGCCGAGTCCAACGCGCGAACCTCGCCGTAGTCGCCGAAATCCGCGAGCATCGCCGGCGCATCCACCGCGACGACGTCGAGCATCTTGTGGTGCCGTCGACTGCTCTCACGATGTGCCGACGAGAGGTACCGCTCGAAGATGGACGCGTCGGCTCCGTCCCACGCGACGACGACGGCGCCGAAGGAGGACGGTCGTCGTGCTCGCGTCGCAGCGGACCCCCCGCCGCCGCTTGCGACGTCATCTCGCGCCCCGTGTTCGACTCCCTCGTGTTCGGAGTCCCAGTCGCGTTTGGCGCATCGCAGCTCCGTGTCGTCGACGTCCACGTCGCCGGCGAATTTGGCGTCGTGCGAGAACGCCTTGCGATGATGATGCGCCAGCTGTGTCGTCGTCGTCGTCGTCGTCGCGCGTGCGTCGACTTTGAAGAATGACGCGTCTTCTCCGTGACGATGCGGACCCAGCGCGGCGTCCATCGCCGTGAACACGCGCATCGTCGCGTCGTCGCTCGCGTAGTCGCTCGAACTCACTTCGCGGCGCTCACGACGCGATGTGCCGCCCTTTGGAGGTTCATCGGCCAGGCGCCTGAGGGTCATGCCGAGGACGCCGCGGTCGTTCGGGGAGGCGACGACCGCGACGGGTCTCCGGCCGTCGACCGCGCGGATCGTCCGCGCGATTTTCTCCACCAGCAGGGGCACCAACCCGTCGAAGTCCCCGCGCGCTTCCGTCAACGACGACACCCTGACGCACGGCGGAAGGACGTCGCGCGCGCGATGAAGCGATTCCTCCCATCGCGGCCGCTCGGTGCCTGCGTCCTCCGCCGAGAACGATGAGGCGCGCCACCACGACGTGTGGCGGTGTCGTCTCCCTCGCGCCGTCCTACACGGCGACGACGCGACGATGCCGAAGGCGCGGATGAGCTCGCGCGTCGCGCGCATGCCCCCGCACCGCGCGCGCGTGGGGCGCACCTTCCACTGGCCGAGACACGTGTTCGCGCAGACTTTTTGGTACCTCATAGACTGCAAATACAAGTACGAGCGAGCATCCCGGTCGAGTTCGTCGGTCGAGGGGGGCCTCGCCGCATTGCGAGGCTCGCGTCGAACTCGAACCCCCGACGCCATGGCGCCCGCGGCGAGCCCCAGCGACTGGTACAACTCGCTCCCGCCCGTGTGCAAGGCGTGGGGCACCGCGTGCTTCGCGTGCACGCTCTTCTCCCAGTTCGGCCTGGTCGATCTGAGGAACCTCTACCTCAACTGGGCTCTGGTGTCGGGCAAGTTCCAGGTCTGGCGGCTGCTCACCAACTTCTGCTTCCTGGGAAAGTTCTCCTTCCCCTTTCTCATGCGCATGATGATGATGTGAGTACACCCCGGCACGTGCCGAACCCGCGCGCCCCGAGATCCGACGGTCGGGAGGAATGTCAAATCCCGCGCCTCGATCGAGCCCACCTCGATCGCGTTTAGGTCACGCGCTGACGCTTCACGCCCCACCCTTGAACCCAAATTCGCGCAGCGCGAGGTACGGCGTGTTCCTCGAGCAGCACACGTTCGCGGGCAGGATCGCCGACTTCGTGTGGATGGTGATGCTCTGCGTCCTCGTCCTCGTCCCGATCCCGGCGCTCGTCCCATCCATCCAGATCCCATTCTTCGGCCCTTCGTTGGTGTTCACGCTGTTGTACTTATGGTCGAGGGAGAATCCCAACGCCAACACCAGCATCATGGGCATGATCACCATGAAGGCGTTCTACCTTCCGTGGGGAATGCTCGGCATGGGGCTCGTCATGGGCCAGGATCCCGTCCCCGACCTCCTCGGCATCGTCGCGGGGCACCTCTACTACTTCCTCGCCGTGCTGCACCCCAGGGCGGGTGGCGTCAGACTCATCCGAACCCCCGACTGGGTCCGCGCGATGTGCTTCTCCGCGTTTGGGGTGAGAAGCGCGCCGGCGCCGACGTACGTGCGAGGGAGGGACGACGCACGCGCGGGCGGGGGCGGGGGGGCGAACAGAGGGGGGGGCGGGAGCGACGGGGCGCCCCGGCCGCGCGCGTTCACCGGCAGGGGCCAGAGGCTGGGAGGCAACTGACGACGACGACGTTTCTAAAACCAAATCCAAATCCAAATCCGAGTCTAACGTCCGAATCCAAACCCGCGCGATACCCGACGCGCATCCGACCCGTCCGTCACGTGCGCGAGTCCCGGAGCATGAACAGCAGCGCCTCCACCGTCATCGCGCCGATCGCGCCGATCCCCGCGAGCGAAGCCTTGACGATCGTAGCACTTTGTGTCACGGGATCGTCGTCCCGATTGGAAACGTCGTCGCCGAATCCGCGAACGATGGCGTCGCCGGCGAACCATCCCCCGAGCGCGCACGCGAACATCACCGTGACGACGTGCGCGCCGAAGCCCAGGTCCCTGATCAGCGCCGACATCTTCAGTCGCCCGTCGTCCGGCTCGTGAATGCCCCCCGTTCGTGAATGCGACACGTCTCTCGTCATCGCGGCGTACTCGCGATCGTTCGCGTCGCGTCGAAGTTGAGCGATCTTGGCGTCGAGGGCGCGGGACCTGGCTGGGGGCGACGGCGCGACGAGTTCGACGCCGCCGCCGCGAACGACGTCTTGGAGCCACGGTCCCTTTCCTTCTGTAACGTCTTCTGTAACGTCCGCGCCGGGGTGTTCGACGGGTGCGTCGCGACGGGCGATCTCGCACGCGCGGCGCAGGATGCGGAACGGCACCGTCGATTCTCCCGCGCACGACGAGAACGACGTACCGTCGTCGTTGGACGCGGCGGCCGCCCTGGCGAGGACGTCGCGCGTGGCGTCCGTCTGTCGCACCCTCAGGCCCTCGCGCCCAATCTCCATCGTGCTCGATCGCACGCGGTTGTTCAGCGTTCAGCGCTGCGGCGGCGTCGTCCCCCGATCCCCCCCGAGATCGCCGCGACGACGCTCGCACGCAGCCTCGAAAGCCTCGAAACGCCGCTGCTTGTAGTAGCTCTCCACCCTCTCCTCGACGTAAAAACCCAGCGCACCGCCCAGCAGGGTGAAACCCACCAAGTACAGCTGCGTCCTACCGCCGCTCATGGGACGGGGCCGCGCGCGCGCGGGCGTGTGACGTGCGCACGCGTGGCGACCGCTGCGGGTTTTTCCCGCAAAAAATGGTGTGTTGAAAAAATGTGAATAAATCGCTCTAAAGGTCTCTAAGTGTACAAGCTTCGCCCTCGCCGGGGTCGCGCGCCGACGCCCCTTCGAATGCGCGATGAATACCTCCAAAACACCGCTCACGACCCAACCTTGAAGGCGTCGCAGAACAGGCCGTAGAGGGTGCCGAGCTTGAAGTTGTTCAGCACCAGAGGGACGATGTCGTTCAACTTGAGAAACTTCAAGATGCCCCGAGGTCGCTTGGGCGAGTACAGCACCGAGGACAGGAATTCCGCCAGGAACACGATGGTGAGGCAGATTGGTGCGTCACCGGGAGACTCCGGGTGGGGGAAGTACGCCGTCATCGCGAATCCGATGAGCAGGGCGACGAGCGCCCACGGCAGCTTGTTGAAGTTTTTGGAGACGTTCGCTCGGATGGACCTCACGATGCCGCCCACGCCGGAGGAGAGGCGCGTGTCGCCCGCGTCCGACGGGGACGCGGTGTTGGCGACGCGCGCGACGACGGTGAGACCGTGCCTCCTCGCTGCGACGCGCGTTTGGCGCGAGGCCGCGAGGGCGGGCGCCCGCACGGGGACGGCGCCCGCCATGAGTCCCGACGTGTGGGCCGCCTTGGACGACGACCGCGCGCGAGTCACCGCCCGCGCCGGGGCGGCGACGTTCACGGCCGCGACGCGCGAAGACGCGCCGATCGCGAGCATCTTCGCTCTGTGCGTGTGTGGGTCTCGGGTATCGCCGTGGACTGGCGATGCGTCCGCCGGTGCGTGCTGCGCGGCGTTGGCAGTGGCGAGTGGGCGACCGATCGATCTGTGGGCCTTTGAAACCCTCGGCGGATAAGAGGTTGCCGAGCGGAGCTTTTTCTATGGCTGGTGGTTTGGTATGGTTTATTTGCAGTTGGATCAAGACATGAAAAACAGTCACGATGCTGAAAAGTTGATGCGTAAATAAGACTGCGTTGCTTGGGAAAAATTACCGCAATTCACAAACAAGTCCAAATTTCGTGTGTGTTCAGTTTCAAACGGGCGTCGACCGGCGGGGCACTTGGACGGGGCGCGGGAGTGGATGCCAGCGATTTGGCGGCCGAACGTGGGTAGGGTGCTCCCGGATGTGGACGTCGACGTGGGGGTGACGGAGGACGCGTCGAACAAGGGGACGAAGCGGAAGAGGGCCCCTCCCACAAAGGGGCCATGCGAGCACGGGGTGAAGTATCGGTCGAAGTGCAAGGTGTGCAGCGCTTGTCCGCACGGTCGTGAGCGCTCTAGGTGCAAGGAGTGCGGTGGGGCTGGAATCTGCGAGCACGGTCGTATTCGCTCTAGGTGCAAGGAGTGCGGTGGGTCTCAAATCTGCGAGCACGGTCGTCAGCGCTCTAGGTGCAAGGAGTGCGGTGGGTCTCAGATCTGCGAGCACGTTCGTATACGCTCTCGTTGCAAGGAGTGCGGTGGCGGGGCAATCTGCGAGCACGGTCGTG
>Ga0181573_10001811_pt1 | contig 20454 bp, 16 predicted proteins | sample 101ome_25_FD_148643 | JGI IMG/M metagenome (GOLD analysis project Ga0181573, IMG submission 148643) | Coastal salt marsh microbial communities from the Groves Creek Marsh, Skidaway Island, Georgia - 101409BT metaG (spades assembly) | ecosystem: Environmental > Aquatic > Marine > Intertidal zone... | reverse complement strand
GCTCGCGCCCCTGCAGTCGGAATTTATCCGTATTCGCTACGCCAAAGCGGATCAGGTGGTCGAGCTGTTTGCTGCCGGTTCGGAGGAGGGCGGTTCGCTTGTTTCAGATCGCGGTTCGGTGGTCGTTGATGAGAGAACTAACTCGATCATTATCACCGATACAGCGGCAAAACTGGCGGAGATTCGCGATTTGATCGACAAGGTGGATGTGCCTATCCGCCAGGTCATGATTGAAGCGCGAATTGTGATTGCACAAACCAATGTCGATGAGCAACTGGGTATTCGCTGGGGCGGTGGCTATGTCGAGACTGGCTCAGACTATGTGGCATCAATAGCAGGAGATACCGCGGGTGTCGTAGGTCTAAACACGAACTTGATTGCGGGTGACCCGTTGACGGTACCTGCCGCGCCATTCGTTGATTTGGGTGTCTCAGAAGCGACGTCAGGATTTGCCATTGGCTTTACCTCGAACGATTTGTTCTTGACCGCTGAGCTCTCTGCGCTGGAAGCCTCAGGACAGGGCGAAGTTGTCTCGCAGCCGAAGGTTATTACCGGCGATAAGCAGCAGGCGACGATCAAGTCGGGAACAGAAATTCCGTATCAAGAGGGCGCCGCATCGGGCGCGACCACGACCCAGTTTAAAGAGGCCGTACTGAAGCTGGATGTGACACCCAACATCACTCCAGACGATCGGATTATTTTGGATTTGGTGGTCAACCAAGACTCTGTGGGCGATTTGGTACCGAGTGGCAACGGCGGTGGGCTGATACCTACCATTGATACCACCGAGCTCACTACCCAGGTACTCGTCGGCAATGGTGAAACAGTCGTTTTGGGCGGTGTCTTCAAAACGGAGCAGTTGTTAAAGACACAGAAGGTACCGCTGCTTGGTGATATTCCTGGCTTGGGGACGCTGTTTAGGAGTACGTCGAATTCTCAGCAGAAAACAGAAACCCTGATTTTCATCACGCCAAGAATTTTGTCAGAGACGCTTCTGGACTGACTTGCAGAGAGCCTTTCAGGTGACATCCGCAGAGCGCATTTTTCTTGTCGGTCCGGCAGGGGCGGGTAAATCGACTGTCGGTCGTCAGCTTGCCAAACTGCTCGGCCGTGAGTTTGTCGACAGTGATACGGTCATCGAGCAGCGAGCCGGTGCAGATATTCCGTGGATCTTCGATGTCGAGGGTGAGGCGGGGTTTCGGGAGCGTGAGACCCAGGTACTCCAAGAGTTGGCAGCCCGGCCTTTAGCCGTTGTGGCGACGGGAGGCGGTATCGTTCTCAGTGAAACCAATCGCGAGCTACTCAAGTCAGAGGGGGTGGTGGTGTATCTCACTATAAGCTTGAGCGAGCAACTTAAGCGGACCAGCCGAGACGCGAAACGCCCGCTACTTGCCTCAGGGGATCGTCGAGCGACATTAGAGAAAATGCGTGTCGAGCGGGAGCCCCTTTACCTCGAAGTTGCCGATATCAAAATATCCGCCGCAGGACGCTCCGCGAAGCGCGTAGCTCAGTCAATTGTTGACGCATTGGCGCAACAGCTGATTTAACAGCGGTATCTTTGCTCGGCTGAGGGTTGACGCAGTACAATGGCGCGTCGACGAAGGGAGTTTTGATGTCATCGCCTGAACAATCGCTTACCGTTTCGCTACCTCGGTCTGAAGTGGATCGAGACTATCCTATTTACATAGGGCGCGGCCTGATGGCGGATGCCGACAGCTGGGCGCGACTATTGACTGATCGGGATGTGGTGTTGGTTACGAATGAGACCATCGCAGCCCTCTACCAAGACAAGCTGGTGTCAGCGCTCGGTGAACGTCGGGTCACCGCTGTGGTGTTACCCGATGGCGAGACGCATAAGCACTGCGGTTCAATTGAGACGATTTTGGACCAGGCGCTGGCGCAGCGTCATGAGCGAAGATCAATCTTTATTGCCTTGGGCGGCGGTGTTATTGGCGATATGACTGGTTTTGCTGCGTCCATCTTCTTACGCGGCGCAGACTTTATCCAGGTGCCGACAACACTGCTCGCTCAGGTAGACTCCTCGGTTGGCGGTAAAACCGGGATCAATCATGTATCGGGTAAGAACCTGATTGGCGCCTTCCACCAACCGCTGGCGGTCGTTATTGATTTGGAGAGCATCGCGACGCTGCCAGCGCGTGAGTACGCCGCGGGTATGGCAGAGGTGGTGAAGTACGGTCTGATCCGGGATCGCGCGTTTTTGTCTTGGTTATATGCTCACCAGGAAACATTACTCGCACGAGACCCCGAGACGGTCGCCGAGGCGATTTATCGTAGCTGTAGCAACAAGGCGCAGGTGGTCGCCGCCGACGAGCGAGAATCAGGTGTGCGGGCCACACTCAATCTCGGCCACACATTTGGCCATGCTATTGAATTAACGCAGGGCTATGGCACTTGGTTGCACGGCGAGGCCGTGGCTTGTGGCATGGTCCTTGCGACCAAAATATCCGCGGCGCGTGGCTGGGTTCAGCCGACAGATGTAGCAGATTTAATCGCTTTCCTCGAAGCGCTCAGTTTGCCGGTGACCGCGCCTAGCGAGATGACGGCCGAGTGTTTCTTAAAGGCTATGGCGGGGGATAAAAAAGTGTCTAAGGGCACTATTCGTTACATTCTTCTGCGCGAGTTAGGTCAGGCTATCATCGTCGACGATATCACGCAGCAGGAAATCGAGCGGGCGCTCGCTGACTAAACCGCCATTCACCGTCCATTGAGTGGCTGGCCCGAGACGTGTAAAATATGCGGCCTTTTGACCGCTTGCTTACGCAAGGGGGTCAATCCCGCGGCGCAAAGCGCCGTCTAATTGAGTGTGTTCTAGTATGAAACTGAATAGTGCATCGGGGGTTGGTGACAAACCATCGACTGCCCCGCGCGGTCTCTACCGTCCCGAGGAATTCCGCGACAACTGCGGATTTGGCCTCATTGCGCATATCGAGGGCGAGGCGAGTCATCGCCTTTTGGAGAAAGCCATCGAATCGCTGACGTGTATGACGCACCGCGGCGGCATTGCTGCTGATGGCAAAACCGGTGATGGCTGTGGATTGTTGCTACAGATGCCAGATCGCTTCATGCGGGCGGCAGCGCAGACAGCACTCGGCATAGCGCTGCCTCAGCGCTATGCCGTGGGGATGATGTTTCTGTCTCAAGACGAGACGCGCGCGGCTCAGACGCGCGCCTCTGTTGAAGCTGCGGTTGAAAAAAGCGGACTGAAGGCCCTTGGGTGGCGTGTTGTCCCGACCAACTCAGCGGTTTGTGGCGAAATAGCACTGAATCAATTGCCACGTATTGAGCAGGTCTTTGTGGATGGCGGTGAGTTGAGCCATGAGGTGCTCACGGCCAAGTTGTTTATGGCTCGGCGCTATAGTGAAATGGCGTGCGAGACCGATCAGGACTTCTACGTTTGTAGCCTTTCCGACCGTGTAGTGTCCTACAAAGGTCTGGTCATGCCGGCCGATCTCACGGCGTTTTATCCAGATCTCAATGATTCGGATTTAGAGACGGCCATCTGCGTATTTCACCAGCGCTTTTCCACCAATACGTTGCCGCGTTGGCCGCTCGCTCAGCCGTTCCGCATGCTCGCCCACAACGGCGAAATTAACACCATCGAGGGGAATCGAAGTTGGTCGAGGGCGCGGACTCCCAAGCTAGAGTCGCCGCTGTTACCCGATTTGCAGTCCGTCGCGCCGCTGGTGAATACCACCGGCTCCGATTCCTCAAGCCTCGACAACATGTTGGAGTTGTTGACCACGGGTGGCGTAGAACTGCCGCGTGCTTTGCGAATGCTTATTCCGCCGGCATGGCAGAACATCGAAGGCATGGATCCAGATCTGAAGGCTTTTTACCAATACCACGCAATGCACATGGAGCCCTGGGATGGCCCGGCGGGTATTGTGCTGACAGACGGCCGCTACGCGACCTGTTTACTCGATCGCAATGGCTTGCGCCCCGCACGCTGGGTGACGACATCGGATGGTTTGATCACGCTCGCCTCGGAGGTCGGTACCCATGGTTACCAGCCCGAAGACGTGGTCGCTAAAGGCCGTGTCGGACCGGGTCAAATCCTAGTCGTCGATACTCATGAAGGGCGTGTCCTGCACACGGACGATATCGATGACATGCTGAAATCGCGACACCCCTACAAGCGCTGGCTGCGAGAGCGGTCACAGCAGGTTGAGGGCAGTTTCGACGGCGAAATCTCTCCAGGCATTCCAGATGAAGATTTCGCTTTATACCAAAAAATGTTTCAGGTCAGCTTCGAGGAGCGCGATCAGGTGCTGCGACCCTTGGCAGAGTCGGGCAATGAAGCGGTCGGCTCGATGGGTGATGACACACCGATGGCGGTGTTGTCGATGCATGAACGGTCTTTGTATGACTATTTCCGGCAGAAATTTGCGCAGGTGACCAACCCGCCGATTGACCCGCTGCGCGAAGCCATTGTGATGTCGCTCGAAGTCGATTTAGGCGGTGAGGGCAATGTGTTTACTGAGACCGAGCACCATGCTCGGCGCATCAGCTTGGCCTCGCCGGTGCTGTCGCAAAGTAAATTTAACACCTTGCTGAATCTCAATCGCGATGATTTCAAACTTGCTGATATTGATGCCACTTACTCACCCCAGAACGGTGATCTTCGGCAGGCAGTTGAGGCGCTGTGTAGCGCCGCTGAAGCCGCTGTGCGCGAGGGCGCAACGTTGGTCGTATTATCGGATCGAAATATTGCTGGGGACCGGCTACCGATCCATAGCTTGTTGGCCACCGGGGCAGTGCATCAGCACCTCATTCGCAGTGAACTGCGTGCCGACGCCAACTTGATTATTGAAACGGCGACTGCCCGTGACTCACATCAGTTTGCCTGTTTGCTCGGTTTCGGCGCGACCGCGATTTATCCGTACATGGCCTATTCCGTCCTAGACGACCTTCTGCGAAGTGGTGAACTGCTTGGAGAGCCGTCCACATGCTATAAAAACTATCGCAAAGGCATCAATAAAGGCCTGCTAAAAATCATGTCGAAAATGGGTATCTCGGCGGTAAATTCCTACCGGGGTGCGCAGTTATTCGAGGCGATTGGCCTGCATCAGGAGGTGGTCGATGTCGCCTTCACAGGCGTGGCCTCTCGCATCGGCGGCGCCGGCTTCGCCGAGCTAGAGCGCGACCAGTGGCGTGTTGCTGCTCATGCGCGCTCGCAGCGCAAAGGGTTACAGCAGGGTGGCTTGCTGAAATACGTTCACGGCGGCGAGTATCACGCGTTTAACCCCGACGTGGTGATGAGTCTGCAGCAGGCCGTTGCGAGCGGAAATTATGCTGACTATCAGCGCTATGCGGATCATTGCAATGTCCGTCCGGTAGCCGCGCTGCGCGACTTGTTATCGCTGAAGTTATCAGACACACCCTTGGCACTTGAGGAAGTGGAATCCATCGATACGATCTTGCCGCGGTTTGACTCTGCGGGCATGTCGCTGGGGGCGTTATCGCCCGAGGCACATGAAGCATTGGCCATGGGTATGAATCAAATTGGCGCCCGGTCTAACAGTGGCGAGGGCGGTGAGGATCCCGCGCGATTTGGCACGAACCGGGTTTCAAAAATCAAGCAAATCGCCTCAGGTCGATTCGGCGTGACACCACACTATCTAGTGAATGCAGAAGTCCTGCAGATCAAGGTTGCCCAGGGTGCGAAGCCAGGTGAGGGCGGACAACTGCCAGGCGGCAAAGTCAACGAGCTGATTGCGCGATTGCGGCATTCAGTGCCCGGTGTCACGCTGATCTCCCCGCCACCGCATCATGATATTTATTCGATCGAGGATCTCGCTCAGCTCATTTTTGATCTTAAACAAGTCAATCCGGAGGCGTTGGTCTCCGTAAAATTGGTATCAGAACCCGGGGTCGGCACCATCGCTGCCGGTGTGGCAAAGGCCTACGCTGATTTGATCACCATTTCTGGGTACGACGGCGGAACGGCGGCCAGTCCTTTGACGTCAATCCGCTACGCCGGTTCCCCCTGGGAGCTCGGTCTCGCCGAGGTGCAACAAACACTGAGAGGGAACCGTTTGCGTGGCAAAATTCGGTTGCAGGCCGATGGTGGCATGAAAACTGGTTTGGATGTGGTGAAGGCTGCCATCTTAGGTGCAGAGAGTTTTGGCTTTGGCACAGCACCCATGGTTGCCCTCGGCTGTAAGTATCTTCGCATCTGCCATCTCAATAACTGCGCTACCGGTGTTGCAACACAAAATGAAGCGTTGCGCGAGCATCATTTTGCCGGCGACGTCGAGCGCGTGGTGAATTTCTTTACGTTCATCGCCATGGAAACGCGAGAGTGGTTGGCAAAACTGGGTGTGGCTCGCCTCGAGGACTTGATCGGCCGCACTGATTTACTCGAGCGCTTGCCAGGCAGCACGGACAAACAGGCGGCCTTGGACCTCGACCCCATTCTTTGGGTAGATCCTGAGGCGGCGGATCAACCGCAGTTTTGTGAGGTGGCAAGCAACGACCCCTATGACACGGCTGACAAGGCTGCGCTGATGCTCTCTGAAATCAGTCCCGCAATCGAAACAAAGGCGGGCGGAGAATTCAGCTATACCTTGACGAACTGTGATCGTTCAATCGGTGCGGCGCTGTCGGGTGTTATCGCAAAACATCACGGCAACCATGATATGGAGAGCGCTCCAGTCGTGTTGCGCATGACAGGCACGGCGGGCCAGAGTTTTGGCGTCTGGAACGCTGGTGGTCTACACATGTACCTCGAAGGTGACTGTAATGACTACGTGGGCAAGGGTATGGCTGGGGGTAAATTGGTAGTCTACCCGCCAAGACAATCGACCTTTGAGAGCCGGCGTACGTCGATTATCGGTAATACCTGCCTCTATGGCGCGACAGGTGGTCGGTTATTTGCGGCGGGTACGGCTGGCGAGCGATTCGCTGTTCGCAACTCGGGAGCTCATGCAGTGATCGAGGGCGCCGGGGATCATTGTTGTGAGTATATGACTGGCGGCTGTGTCACTGTGCTCGGCGCTACCGGCGTTAACTTTGGTGCGGGAATGACCGGAGGGTTCGCTTACGTACTGGATGAAGATCGTCGTTTTATCGATCGCTTCAACAGCGAGCTCGTGGAGATACATCTCGTGAGCGGAGAGCCTATGGAGGCTCACCGTCATTTTTTACGAGACAATATCAAGGAGTTTGTGAGCGAGACCGATTCACAGTGGGGTCGCCATTTGCTCGATAATTTTGAGGATTACGTTGGCATGTTCTGGCTCATCAAGCCAAAGGCAGCCGATTTCAATATGTTGTTATCACGATTGCGTGATACGGACTGAGGAGCCGATCATGACGACCCGTCTGTCCAATAATTTTCAGTTTCTTGATGTCGGCCGGCGCGATCCCGATAAAAAGGGTCTTGAGACACGCACTGAGGACTTTGTAGAAATCTATGATCCCTTCTCTCCTGCGCAGGTCAGAGATCAGTCGCACCGTTGTTTGGAGTGTGGTAACCCATACTGCGAATGGAAGTGCCCCGTTCACAATTTCATACCAAACTGGTTGAAGTTGCTCTCCGAGGGCAACCTGTTTGAGGCGGCTGAGCTGAGTCATCAAACCAATACCTTGCCCGAGGTCTGCGGCCGTGTCTGTCCACAGGATCGGTTGTGCGAGGGTGCTTGCACCTTGAACGATGGTTTTGGTGCGGTGACTATCGGTAACGCCGAGAAATACATTACCGATACAGCTCTGGCCATGGGTTGGCGACCCGACCTATCCAAGGTGATTCGGACAGACAAAAAGGTAGCGATTATCGGCGCGGGCCCAGCGGGTTTGGGTTGTGCAGATATTTTGACGCGCAACGGTGTTAAAGCGGTTGTGTTTGATCGTTACCCAGAGATCGGTGGTTTGCTCACTTTTGGTATCCCTCAATTCAAACTTGAAAAGCAGGTGATGCAACGCCGCCGTGAGATTTTTGAGGGAATGGGTATTGAATTTCGCCTGAATACCGAAGTCGGTGTCGATATCGATATCGATACCCTGCTCGCAGAGTATGACGCCGTATTTTTAGGCATGGGCACCTATAAGGCCATGCAGGCGGACTTCCCTGGCGAGGATTTGCCGGGCGTGCATAAAGCGCTGGACTACCTTATTGGCAATGTAAATCAGAAAATGGGATACCCGCAATCGCCCGATGATTACATTGATCTTAAAGACAAAACGGTTGTTGTTTTAGGCGGTGGCGATACGGCGATGGACTGCGTGCGCACGGCAGTGAGGCAGCAGGCGGATCGTGTGTACTGCGTGTATCGTCGCGATGAAGAGAATATGCCCGGTTCTCGACGCGAGGTGCAAAATGCCCGAGAGGAGGGTGTTCAGTTTTTGTTTAATCGCCAGCCTATCGAAGTGGTCGAATATTTTGGCGAGGCCATCGGTATTCGTGTGGTGGAAACCGCGCTCGGCGAGCCCGGACCTGATGGCCGTCGTCGTCCTGAGCCGATCGACGGGAGTGAGACCACCATTGAGGCCGATGCCATTATTATGGCATTTGGATTTCAGCCGAGTCCGGCGGACTGGTTCTCTGATGTGGGGATCTCCCTGAATGATTGGCAGGGTGTGATTGCACCCGAGCATCAGACCTTTAAGTTCCAAACGTCTAATCCCAAGATTTTTGCCGGCGGCGATATGGTGCGCGGCTCCGATTTGGTGGTGACGGCGATCTGGGAAGGCCGGCAGGCAGCCGAGGGAATTCTCGATTATCTTGGGGTTTGAACTACACCCCCCTTTTCCTGTTAATATTTGTAGACGCCGAAGCTGTTAAGAAAAAAAGACAGCGGCGTCGCTTTACAGATTGCTGGGGGATACCAACGAGATGACAGAACTCAAGAATGACCGTTTTTTGCGGGCGCTGTTGCGTGAGCCTGTGGATCGTACACCGCTGTGGATGATGCGTCAGGCGGGCCGCTATCTTCCAGAATACCGTGCGACTCGCGAGCAAGCCGGCAGTTTTATGGGGCTCTGTACCCAGCCCGATTTGGCTTGTGAAGTGACCTTACAACCACTGCGTCGCTACGCGATGGACGCGGCGATCCTTTTCTCCGATATTTTAACAATTCCCGATGCCATGGGTTTGGGCTTGTACTTCTCTGAAGGAGAAGGCCCACGTTTTGAGCGACCGCTTCGGAGCCCAGACGACATCGCACGCCTCGACCCGGAAACTGCTGTTACGGAGTTGCGCTATGTCACTGATGCCGTCGCACTGATTCGTCGTGAGCTCGCAGGCTCAGTGCCCTTAATCGGCTTTTCCGGTAGCCCTTGGACACTCGCGACCTATATGGTGGAAGGCGGCTCTTCGAAGGACTTTGCCCGGACCAAGACCTTAGCGTTTAACGAGCCGGCGCAAATGCATCAACTGCTCGCAAAATTGGCCGATGCCGTTGCGCTGTATTTATCGGCTCAGGTGGAGAGCGGCGCACAAGCGCTACAGATCTTTGACACCTGGGGTGGTGCATTGGGGCATGCGGCCTACGAGGAATTTTCGCTGCGCTATATGTCCCGCATTATTGATCAACTGCCACGAGAGGCTGAGGGTCGTCGTATACCTGTGATTGTGTTCACCAAGGGCGGCGGGCAGTGGCTAGAAAAAATTGCCGAGTGCGGTGCTGACGCGGTGGGCCTTGATTGGACGACAGATATCGGCCAGGCGCGTTCGCGGGTGGGTCATCAAGTGGCTCTGCAGGGCAATATGGACCCGGCGCTGTTGCATGCACACCCCGAGCGAATACGTCAGGAGGTGTCGAGCATTCTGGAGGCTTACGGTTCTGGTAGTGGCCATGTGTTTAATTTGGGGCATGGTATTACGCCCGGCATCAACCCGGAGCATGTGGCTGCGATGGTTGAGGCGGTCATTGATCTTTCACCCGCCTATCACGGGTAGTGAGTCTTACCAATCGACGTCTGGAAAGGCGTGGTCCATATCGAGCGCTGGGGAGTCTGAATCGGGGTGTCCGACGATTCTGGCAGGTACCCCGGCGACGGTGGTGTGAGCGGGGACATCTTTGAGCACGACTGAACCCGCGCCGACTTTGGCTCCCTCGCCCACATAAATGTTGCCGAGAATTTTAGCTCCTGCACTGATCAGCACACCGTCACCAATCTTGGGATGCCGATCACCGTCTTCCTTGCCTGTCCCGCCTAACGTCACCGATTGCAAAATCGAGACCTGATTGCCGATCACGGCGGTTTCGCCAACCACCAATCCTGTGGCGTGGTCGAGCAGTATGCCGTGCCCAAAACGCGCAGCGGGATGGATATCAACGCCAAACTTGCTTGACATGCGGCTCTGCAAAAAAAGCGCCAGTGAATGACGACCACGTTCCCAAAGCCAGTGTGCAACACGATGCGTTTGCAGCGCCTGAAAGCCTTTGAAATACAGAAATGGTAAATGTAGCTCGTGACAGGCTGAGTCTCGCTCGAGAACGGCCTGCAGATCATCTCGAATCGCGCAACGGATGGAGAGATCATCGTGAAAAGCTTCAAGAATAATCTCTCGCAACATCATCGAGGGCGCAGAGGGGCTGTCGAGCTGGTTAGCCAAGTGATAACTCAGCGCACATTCGAGCTCGTCGTGATTGAGGATGGTCGCGTGCATAAAGCTCGCGAGGATGGGCTCCTCTGCGGCAGCACGACGCGTCTCCTCACGGATTCGACTCCAAATCGGATCTCCGGCCGCAACCTGCGCGACGCCGTCACGTTGCTGTGTTGTCATGATGCTATCCCCATGGCCGAGGACCACTCACTGGTCTGTTGGGGCGCAGGGTACCGCAACTGTCGGCGGGGCACTAGTCAGAGAAATTACCGGTAAATCGCCATAACGCTTGGCCACGATCGCAATACTTCTGCTCAAACAGCGTCATGGCGTCTGCGACCTCGAGGGCCTCGACGTGGCCGATAAGTCCTATCAGTTTCGCGGCGGCCGCGAATTCTTCGATGTAAATAGGCCAGTTGCTGCGGACTTCGATGCGACCCCCGAGCACTTTGAGCCAGGGAAAGCTTGGGTGGCCGTGAATCCGTCGTTTCAAGTGGGCGGCCTTGGGCCACGGGTTGGGGTAGAGCATGTGGTGCGCTATTAAATCGATACCGGCCTCGGCGAGCAGTCGCCACAATACATAGCAATCTGCGCGAATTAACTGATAGTTCTGGGCTGTTGTCGGCTGGTGTTTGCTGAGTCGGTGCGCTGATTTATCGATCCCGACCACGTACGCTTGCGGATACTGCGCGGCAAGTCGGCCTGTGCTGTACCCCGTCCCACAAAAGGAGTCGAGGACAATCGGCCGCCCACAACACCGCAACTGTTCGATTAACGGCTCCGCAATGTCTTGCGTGTGCCTTGGTATTGGTTTTGCCCAAGGCCTGTGTAAATGTCGCGCGACCACATCCGAAAGCTGGCTATGCACGCCCGCTTGATCTGATTGGACGACAGTCTCTGTTTGCGTCTCGCTTTTCACACTGCGATCATACCGTGAACCGACAGTGAATCGAGATCATGCGACCCGATCTGCGCCCGTACTGGGTTAAAAAATGCCGCCTTGCCCTCCGGAACTGGTGGGTCGATTACTTTCTTCGGCCCCGTTGCGTTGTTTTAGGTCAACACGCCAACATCATGAAACCGCGTTATGTGGTGATATCCGGCGACAACATTCGCATTGGGCATTCTTTTACTGCGATCGCCGAAGCACACCGGTGCGTCGAAATTGCGGTGTGGGGCCGACGCGAGGGTGAAGGACGGATCACCATTGGTGATGCGTGTTTAATGAGTCCTGGATCCCGAATCAGCGCCAGCGACGCGATAACCTTGGGTGATGGCGTCATGCTTGCCGCCGGTGCCTATGTCACGGACTCTGACTGGCACGGGTTGTACGACCGAATTGACCGCGATCCGGACCCGACGCCCGTTGTGTTGGGTGACAATGTCTGGGTGGGTGACCATGCGACGATCCTAAAAGGTGTGACAGTGGGCGAAAATTCTGTGATCGCCGCCAACGCCGTCGTCACCAAGGACGTGCCCGCCAATGTCGTTGTTGCGGGTAATCCCGCGAAAATTGTGAAAACTCTCGACCCCGATACACCGCGGCGAACCCGGTCCGATGTTTATAGGAACCCAGCTGAGCTCGAGGCGTTCTACGATCAAGTCGATCGCGCAGTACTCGCTGATAATCGCCTGTGGTTTTGGTTGTGGAGTCTCATTTACCCCCGAGCAAGACAACAGCAAGCGCCACTCACAGAAGACGCAGCGGTGGCTCCTGAAGGAGTGCGAGTTGCTCCCGAAGCGCGAGAATCTGATCCGACCAATACCGAGGCGCGGTAAAAAAGGTGAAGGCTTTGGGAAATGCCGGATCGTGCCAGCGTCGAGCAATCCACGCCGCGTGATGAACCATTCGGGCCGTGCGTAGTGTTTCTATCCAGTGCAATTGGCGCGCATCGAAATCCATGAATTCCTCATAGCCTGCGATGAGCTCGGCGAGCTGTAATTCTTGTTGTGGTCGATCACCTGAGAGAAACATCCACAGATCTTGGATCGCCGGTCCACCGGCGCAGTCGTCGAGATCGATGAAGTGCGGCACATCGTCCCGCCAGAGAATATTCCCTACGTGGCAGTCGCCGTGCAGGCGAATCGCGTCCTTGGCTTGAAGATCATCTGTACGCTCAGCGATCGCGATGCTGAGATCTTTAGCGAGACTCGACCAGGCGGCGCGTAATTCGTCGGGAAGCCAGTGCGCTGCGAGATACTCGCAGTTCTCTTCAAACCGCGATAGTACTGGGAGTGGGTCGCGATGGGAAAATGGTTGTGCGGCACCCACCGCGTGGATGCGACCCAATGTCCGGCCGAGCACCAGCAGGTGGTCAAGGTTATCGAGCTCAGGGGGGTAGCCGCCTCGACGTTGGAAGACTGCGATGAGGAATCCATTGACCTCATGGAGCGATTGCCCCGCGATGCACTGCGGGGCCACAATCGAGATCTCAGCGGCAAAAAGTTCCAGTGCGAAAGCGTGCTCTTCAAGAATTTGCGCCTGCGACCACCGATCTGGGCGGTAAAACTTAACAATCAGCGGATCTTGGTCCTCAACACCCACTTGGTAGACGCGGTTCTCATAGCTGTTCAACGCGCTCAGCCGCAAGTCCGCGGGGATACCTAATGCCTCGACACAGTCTATGACGAAGTCGGGCGTCAATTTGGCAAATGGATGCGACATCTGAGCACCGTCGATCTAAAACTGCACTATACCGTAGTCACTCTGATTCGGACTCACCAGCGGTCCTGGCGATGGCCGCAAAGATCACTCGGCTGACTCCGGCCTCGACTAAGGCGGTGCTGGCATGGCGTGCGGTCGCGCCGCTGGTCATCACATCGTCTAGCAAAACCACGCTCTTTCCCGAGAGGGGCTGGCGGCTCTGAAAAACGCCGCTTAACTGCGCATCTCGTTGCAAATAAGAACTGCGATGTTGTGCTCGGGTGTGACGGACTCGATAGAGTGCTTGAACTACCGGGAGAGAGACACCAAGGGTGGCGAGTTGGTGACTGGTTTCATTGGCAAGGATGCCTATGGGCTCGAAGCCGCGTCGCCATCGTCGCCACCAGTGACTGGTGATGGGTACCAAGCAATCTGCTTGGACCGAATGTTTGATGATCGCTTGCGCGACAAAACGAGACAGTACAGGCGTCAACTCGAGGCAGCGATTGAACTTCCAGTGGTGGAGTAGTTCGCGAATGGGGCCGTTAAAAACCAGCGGAGCCAGGACTCGCTCAAAAGGCTCGATGCGTGTCCGGCAACGTTGACAACGCGGCGCGCGATGGGGTGCACCACAACGATCGCAGGGGAGCGTGTTATGACGCAGATCGCGCTCACAGGGTATGCACAACGCCCTCAAGGCCTCACAGGGGCCTGAGCAGGCATAGCATCGTCCGGGAAGGATAGAGGCGAGACCTTGCTTGAGACCGAAGGTCACGTTGTCGGATATTCGGGTGGGACTCATAGGATCGATTGTCGAAGGTTATCGCGCGCATTCACAGCCCATGATGGTGCAAAGCTCATCGGCTGTACTTGGCGCATAGAGGGGGCAACGCTACACTGAGAACTTCTTCACGAGGGAAACCCCATGACTGACGGCGGACCGACTCACGATCCTAACGAGCGTCGACTGTATCCAGAGGATCAGGCGCGGGTCGATGGCTTTCTCAAGCGCGGCGTCAACTCCGTCGAGCGTAGGCCCTTTCGGCCCATGCTGCTCCTCATCATCGTGGTTGTCGTGGTGACTGCGCTCAGCCTACTGTCACAGATGATTGCCAGTTGGGCTGGCGTGTATTGACGTGCAGCGATGACATTGGCCGTTATCGAGCCTTTTGATATGATGCCGCTCCTCGGTGTGTAGCGCAGCCTGGTAGCGCACTTCCTTCGGGAGGAAGGGGTCGGAGGTTCGAATCCTCTCACACCGACCAATCAAATTTCTGCTGTCTCTTTCTCATCCAGCATCCGTATTGCGGCGTACCCATCACGACTGGGAGTCAGGCAATGCGACATTTACATTGGTTTCAAAACGATCTGCGCTTGAGCGATCATCCGCTTTTTTCACACCTTGCGGGGGTGAAAGAGCTGCTATGTGTCTATTTGTTGCCCAAGCCGCGACCCTGGTGTCAGATCGTGGGACTTGGGCCGCAGCGCGATCGGGTATTGCGAGAAACCCTCAGTGAGTTGCAATCTGATTTGAAAAGTCGTGGTCAGAACCTATGGGTTCTGGAGGGCTCACCCGAGCTGGTCTTGCCGGATCTGGTCAACCGGTTTCACATTGACCGTCTGAGCACGAGTGAGACGCCCGGTTACTACGAGGCCCAGAGCGTATCTTTTCTGGAGCAGAAATTATCAATTCCGCTCCTGACGTTGCGCGGGAATACTCTGTTCGATCGCGCCCAGTTGCCCTTCGCGCTTCATGAAATGCCCGATACCTTTACGCCATTTCGTAAGCGGGTCGAGAGATTAGCGCTTGTGGATAAAGATCCCGAGCCATCGGCGTTGCCCTCAGCCTTAGCCATCGACTATCCCTCTGTAGGGGCGCCGACGGTGCCGGCGAGTGTCTCGCTCCCCCTTCCGGGCGGGCGGGAAGCAGGTCTCCGTCGGCTGCGGCAGTTTATCGATGAAACGCAACATATCCGGCATTACAAAGAGACGCGCAATGATCTCGATCCGCTGTCGGGCTCGACAACGTTATCGCCTTGGCTTGCCAATGGGTCATTGAGCGTGCGCGAGGTGGCGCGACGCCTGTTTGACTTTGAGTCGCGCTATGGTCGGACAGATTCCAGTTATTGGCTGTATTTTGAGCTGTTGTGGCGCGAATTTTTTCACTGGCGGGCATTGCGCGATGGCAAACGTCTTTTTGCCCGAGCTCCCGCGTGTACACAGCCGTCGCTCAGGACCTTTGAGCCGCGCAGCTTCGCGCGATGGTGCAGTGGCGATACGGCGTATCCCCTTGTCAACGCGTTGATGCATCAGTTGGTTGAGACGGGCTGGATGAGTAATCGAGGGAGGCAACTGGCAGCAAGCTGTCTTATCAACGAGCTCAATCACGATTGGCGCTATGGCGCGGCTTTCTTCGAGCAGCATTTGATCGACTTTGATGTCGCGAGTAACTATGGCAACTGGCAGTACATTGCTGGTTGCGGTGCCGACCCTCAGGGTGGTCGCCATTTTGACCTTGATTGGCAGGCAACGCGCTATGATCCCGACGGACGTTTCCTGGCAAAGTGGCAAGGTGTGCGCCCGTCACAACCTGAGTTTGTTATCGATGCTGCGGATTGGCCGCTGCCCTGAGCCCGCGTCTACCTATGATGTCGGCGTTAGGCGTGTCAGTGTTAGACTAATCTAGGTCAAACAATAACTGGAGTCACAAAAATGACAGAACATATTCTCTGGGCGCTGGCGCTGCTGTTGTTGCATGTCTGGGCGGTACCCATGGTTTTAAAGATCAAGCACATGGATTGGATGCTGAGTGCGCGCGACGAACCGCTCGAGGTCTCTGTCACGACGGGGCGCGCACAACGGGCTGCGGCGAACTATCTTGAGAGCTTGCCGGCCTTTTTGGCGTTGGTGCTATTGGCCATGATTCAAGGTGTCGATGTGAGCACGCTTGCCTGCTATTGGCTCATTGCGCGGTTGGTGTATTTGCCATGCTATTTATTGGGCCTGCCGTATGTGCGCTCGGGTGTGTGGATTGCGTCGCTGGTGTGTCTGCTGTTAATGGCAGTGTCGTTCACCTAGCGTTAGGGTGATTATTTGCCGTGCGGCAGGACGGATCTCAATAGCTACAAGCGACATCTGCTCATCAGCCTGATCGCTGGGTTTTAGCCGCGCCGAGGATTGCTTGCTGATATGCGGGCGAGTTTGATTAAGGTGATGGCATTGCTTAATCAGCGCGACGGCGGGAAATCCAGCGCTGCAACGTACAACGTCATGGGGATGACTTGTATACATCGTTGAAGGAGCTGATTGATGAAAAAACACATTGTGATTGCGGCAGTGCTTCTAGCGGGCTGTGCATCGACAAAGGAGGTCATTATCGATCGCCAAGGGGTCGATATGACCCGTTATGCCATCGATAAAGCTGAGTGCGAGCAGTATGCCGAGGAAGTGAATACGCGCGATAAAGTGTTGCGCGGCGGCGCGTCTGGAGCTGTGGTGGGTGGTGCCGTTGGTGCTGTGATTGGCGACAGCTCGCAATCCGCGGCAAAAGGCGCAGGGGCTGGCGCGATTACCGGTGCTGCGCGGGGAGCGCGTGATGGGTCTCGGGAAGAGGCCCGTGTTGTGAAGCAGTGTCTGCGTGGCCGTGGGTATCGCGTTTTAAATTAGCGCCCTGAGGAGAGCCGTACTTTGTGAGGCTGGCCTGCGATCTCTTGTACGAGCGCGGGCACCAGATAGCCGGAGAGCCTAGCCTGTAACTGCTGATGTAGCGCAACAGCCCTCTCAAGCGTGATCGCATACTGCTGGGCGCCCTGTACCGCGTCCAGGATGTGCAGATAGTAAGGATGAACGCCGCTGCTCCATAGGCGCTCGCTTAACGCGCTCAATATTTCGACATCATCATTAATCCCCTGCAAAAGAACACTCTGGTTGAGTGTGGGGATGCCGTAGTGAGACCAATTTTTAAATTGCCATTGTGTCGGTGGGTCAAGTTCCTGAGGGTGATTGCAATGAATCACTAGCACCGGCTCGAGGCGCGTGCCGCTTAACACAGTCGCAAGTGATTCGGTCAGGCGCTGAGGGATGACGACAGGTACTCGTGAATGCACCCTGATGCGCTTGAGGTGCGGTATTGTGGCGAGTCTGTCGATCAGCAGGCCCAAGTAGTCGTCTTCTACAACCAAAGGATCCCCACCCGATAAGATGATTTCGTTGAGCTCTTGATGGCTGGCGAGGTAATCGATGATGCGCGTGAGCGCTGTTTCATCGAGGCGATTGTCTTGATAGGGGAAATGCCGCCTAAAACAGTAACGGCAGTGCACCGCGCAGGCGGCGGTCGGCATGATCAGCGCGCGATCAGCATATTTGTGGACGAGCCCCGGGATTGGATTGCTCGTGAGCTCTTCCAGTGGGTCTGGAGAAAAGCCCTCTGTGACTACCATCTCGTCTGCAGAGGCTAATACTTGTAGCAGTAACGGATCATTCGGATCGCCCGGTACCATGCGACGAAGATAGTCTCTCGGCACACGAATTGAAAACTGTTCTCGAGCGGCAGCTGTGTCCTCAGACTCAGTTAATTGAAGTGCGGTGAGCAGCTCGACTTGCGAGCGAATCGCGCCACGCAGTGCTTCTTGCCAAGTCACATCGTTGGATTGCGCGATAGCCAGAGTTGATGCCATGGGGATTAACGTCCTAGCTTGTCTAGCAAGCTGTAAAACAGCATGCCGACAACGAGGCCGGGCCAGCGCAGCAGCGTGCCACCGGGGAAACGCGTAGTCGGGACATTCGCAAAGACGTCAAAATCGCGACAGTCGCCATCGATCGCCTGCGCGATGAGTTTTCCGGCCATGGTCGCTGTAGGAACGCCGTGTCCGGAAAAGCCCTGGGCATAAAAAATCCTGTCGTCGAGGATGCCAAAGTCGGGCATGCGGTTCATGGTGATCGCCAACGTGCCGCCCCAGCCATAATCGATCGCCGTATTGGCAAGCTCTGGGTAGATTTTTAGCAGGTAAGGCCGCACAAAATTTTTGATATCTGCCGGGAAACGGCGGGTATAGTTCTCGCCGCCACCGAAGAGTAATCGGTTGTCAGCTGAGAGCTTCCAGTAATCAATGACGAACAGCGAGTCCGACATCGACGTCCTATCACGATTGATGCGTTGCCAGAGGGCATCGCTCAACGGTTCGGTCGCGACGACAAAGTTGTTGATGGGCATGATGCGGGCGGCCATGCGTGGCTCGAGCTGGCCCAGATAGCCATTGCAACCCAAAACAGCATAGCGCGCTTTGACATGACCGCATGCGGTACGGAGGGACACGTCGGGCGATGATGTAATCTCGGTCACTGCGCTGTGCTCAAAAATTTCGACGCCAAGCGACTGAGCTGCCCGCGCAAGACCTAGGGCATATTTGAGTGGATGAAGATGACGTGCACCCGAATCGAGTACACCGCCATAAAATCCTTGCCCCGATGTGCGCTCTGCGATGTCTTTGCGACAGAGATAGCTGATTCTGTCGTAGCCATAGACCGATCTCAGGTGTTCGACTTCCTGCTGAGCATCTCGCGCATGGCTCGGCTTCGAGGCGAGATGAAGGTTGCCATCGCCGAGTTCGCAATCGATTTTGAACTGGGCAGTGAGAGCTTCGACTAACTCTACCGCCTGTAAGCCTAGTCGCCACAAATCCTTGGCGGCGGTCAGCCCGACCCATTTCTCAATATCGCGCATATCGGCACGTTGGCCAGTGCCCACGTGTCCGCCATTACGACCCGAGGCTCCCCAGCCGACGCGATGAGCCTCCAGTAGACACACGCGAAAGCCCAGTTGTCGCAAATGAATTGCTGCTGACAAGCCGGTATAGCCACCACCCACGACACAGACGTCGGTCTCGTGATCACCCGCGAGCGCAGGGAAGGGCTCGGGCAAGTCAACCGATGCGGCGTACCAGGAGTTAGGGTGAGTATGAGTCTCTGCCATATGTGACATTATGCCGCTTGCCGGTTCTCTCGGACACTCCCATACTAGGGTTATCAAGGCCACACACAGGTGTGTATGAGTACCCTTAAACAGGCCGATAGCGCCGATACGACGGTGGTTTATGCCTCGCCGTCTTCCTACGATACCTCGCGGGTGCCCGCGACTGACCGCGCAGCCATCAGCGAATGGCTCAAAGCGAACAAGATCTCTGAGGTTGAATGCCTCGTTCCGGATATGACGGGTAATGCTCGCGGTAAATTTATCCCGGCGCACCAATTCCTGCACGAGCGTGACATCAAATTACCCGAAGCGATCATGGTGCAAACGGTGACCGGTGAATACACCGATGATCACTGGGATTTTGTCGAGCCCACGGACACGGATATGATTCTTCGACCCGATGCGTCAACGTTGCGCAAGGTACCCTGGGCGCGCGAGCCGACGGCGCAGATTATTGCCGACTGCTACAAAACCACCGGTGAGCCGCACCCCTTATCGACTCGCAACGTGCTGAAATATGTCTTGAACTTATACCGAGAGATGGGGTTACAACCTGTTGTAGCGCCAGAGGTGGAATTTTATCTGGTCAACAAAAATACTGATCCAGATTACGAATTGATGCCGCCGAAAGGTCGTTCGGGCCGTCGTGAAGTGGCGCGTCTGTCTTTCAGTATCGATGCCGTAGCTGAATTCGAAGACTTCGTCGAAGACATGTATGACTTTGCTGATGCACAGCAACTCGATGTGGATACACTCATTCATGAAAATGGCGCGGCACAGCTGGAGATCAATTTTAATCACGGCGACCCGCTGCAAATGGCTGATCAGGTGTTTGTTTTTAAGCGGACGGTTCGCGAAACCGCGCAGCGCTATGGTATGTACGCCACATTCATGGCCAAGCCGATGAAGAACGAGCCGGGGAGTGCGCTGCACATTCATCAGAGTGTGTTGGACCTCAATACGGGGCGTAATATTTTCAGTGGTGATGATGGTCAGCCGACCGCAGCGATGATGCACTACATTGGTGGGCTGCAGCGGTATACGCCAGAGTTGATCTCGTTTTATGCGCCCAACGTCAACTCCTATAGACGCCTTGCGCCAGATATTTCTGCGCCTATTAATTTGAGCTGGGGTTTTGACAACCGGACGACCGCATTTCGAGTGCCCAACAGCGACCCCGAGAACTTGCGTCTTGAGAACCGGTTTCCTGGGGCTGATGCCAATCCGTATCTGGCGATCACAGCCAGTCTCGCTAGTGGCCTGCTGGGT
>Ga0181573_10001810_pt1 | contig 20460 bp, 16 predicted proteins | sample 101ome_25_FD_148643 | JGI IMG/M metagenome (GOLD analysis project Ga0181573, IMG submission 148643) | Coastal salt marsh microbial communities from the Groves Creek Marsh, Skidaway Island, Georgia - 101409BT metaG (spades assembly) | ecosystem: Environmental > Aquatic > Marine > Intertidal zone... | reverse complement strand
AATCTCCCGTACCAGGTACAGCACCGCGAGCACACTCGACAACACCAGCACACTCAGACCCAACACAACATTCACCACGATGACAGTCGGTGTCTACAGTAGGGTCGAGTGTATCGAGTATCGAGTATCGAGTATCGAGTATCGAGTGAGTCGTACGTACGGAATGCCACCACCACCACGTACGTTCACCTCGCCCAGGGTGATGGCCCCCACGAGCACTCGCTCCAGAAAGCTCTGTTCCCCCCGCCGCTGACCGACCGACCGACCGACTGACCGACCGACCGACTGACCGACCGACCGACCGACCGACTGACCGACTGACTGACCCTCCTCCCTCGGCCCTTCACCCTGAGAACGTCGAGAACGAATCGAACTCGAACCAATTGGGTCCGTCGAGGACATTTTCGTCTGTCTCAACTCGAGCGCTGCTTCTCGTCATACTGTATGTATTGTACTCGTACTCGTACCTATTCATTGCGTTGTTGGCTGTCGTGAATATAGACATCGACACGTTCGTGTGTGGTGGTGGGTCAGTCGGTCAGTCGGTCGGTCGGTCTCTTGATTCCCTTCGTCTCGGATTCGTTCGTGCGAATCAGAACAGCGGTCTCGTCAGTACGAGCAGAGCAACCCGCTGCCTGGTACAGTAGTCGTACGACGACGACTGTGTTGTTGTTGTTGTTGGTTGGTCCTTCATTCATCTGCCATCCATGGGGCGCTTGATTGGACGAGGGGGCAATTCTGTGGGGGCATGCGGTGGTGGCTTTGGAGCACACGGTGGCAGCCTTCCTTCGAGACTGAGACTGCGCGGCGGTGTACTGAGCGGCGGTGTTGCGACCTTGAGTCATCGCTATCATCGTCATCATCGTCATCATCGTCATCGTCGGCCCTTGGACTCTTCGTATCTTCTCTCTCTCGTGTCGACGATCCAGACGCCGCGTGCCGCGTCGTCCGACAATCTCGGCGATCCGCCGCCTCGTCGTCTCTCGCGGCAGCGTGGTGTGCTGCGTCCAATTTCGGAGATTGTCAGACAATCTCGGGGTGGTCGGCCGACGGGGACGTCGAGGTCGTCGTCTCCCGGTCGGGACGTGGTTGTCGCCGGTCGTTCCGATGACGAGTCTCGGATTCAGGTGTCGGACGTGGTGGACTACTTTATCAATTTGCCGTGGCAGAAGTTGTCGAGTTGGTTGTTGGTGTTGGCTGTGGCGAGTCAGTTGAAGGAGTTTTTGGGGATCACGATGGGGACGTTTATTGTGAGTTTTATAGGGAACTCGTTTGTGAGTTCGTTTCAGCGGTTGCCGCAGTTGGCGGGGATGAGTCCGCAGAAGCGGAGGCGGGTGCTGGTGCTGGTGTATTATACCGGGATTGGTACGTTGGGTGGTATAGGGTGGTGGTGCGACGTGGCCGGCGGTACTACGACGACTGCGACTATGACTTTGCACGCACTCACTCACTCGCGCGACGCGTTCGTTCGTTCGTTGTGTAGTTCTTCTCTTTACATTATTCGGCGTGCTGATCATCCCGGACGTGGTGCGTGAGGGGTACGATTTCGTGTCGCGTCTTCAGACTGAGAATCTGTGGACGGTGGTGTTGGAGAAGATGCGCAAGGGGCTCGGCGATGGCGTGATGGACCAGCTGGAGCGGTTTCTGGTGTTTGCGTCGAGTGGAGAGGTGACAAATTCGATGGGGAATTCTTCCGTGGACGTCTATCATGTGCTGGAGAGTATGGGGAAGGAGGCTCGGACCAAGTACCTCGGTGGGGCGCTCCAGAAAGTGCTGCAGCAGTATACCAACGCGGCGGCCTACTTCATCTCGGACATGCTGTCCTTCATTTCCCGGTTTGCCGTGCAGCTCGGTATTTCGTTCGTCCTCTCGTTTATGATGGTGTGGGATCTGCCGAGTATCGCCAAGGGGGTGGAGAGCCTGCGGTCGTCCCGGGTGGCGCCCATCTACAACACGGTCGCGCCCTCCGTCAAGGTCTTTGCGACGCTCTTCGGGAAGGCGCTGCAGGCGCAGAGCAGGATTGCGCTGTGTAATACGGTGCTGACGGCGCTCGGGATGTGGGCCCTGGCGATTCCGGGGGTGGGGCTGTTGAGCGTGTTTGTGTTTGTGTGCGGGTTCATCCCGATTGCCGGGGTCATCATGTCGACCATTCCGATCGGGTTTGTGGCGGTGACGGAATACGGGTTTATGAAGCTGGCGCTGGTGCTGGTGATGATTACGGGCGTGCACTTTGTGGAAGCGTACGGGTTGAATCCGGCGATCTACAGTGCGCACTTGAAGTTGCACCCGCTGCTGGTGCTGACGGCGCTGGTGGTGGCCGAGCATTCGTTTGGGGTGTGGGGGTTGCTGTTGGCCGTGCCGTTGACGGTGTTCACGCTGGATTATTGTATTTATTATCCGAGCTTTAGTGCGGCGGACGTCGCGCAGAAGGAGCTGGAGAGCGTCACGCCCAGGAGCCTGACCGACGGCGAGCCAAGGGATAGTATGTAGGACGTGAGTGGTAGGAGGTAGGAGGTAGTAGGTAGGAGGTAGGAGGATACGATTTGCACGGTGGCGGTAACGATTCTTTCAGTGCGTGATGGCGGTCGTAGGTGGTGAACTGCCTTTTTCGAGAACCATGGCCAAGGTTTCGCAGGTCATCGAAATTCCTTCTTGAGCACAATGGACGACTCAAACTCCTCAAACTCCTCGAACTTCTCGAACTCGTCCGTGACGGCCCGGCACACCGCCCGCCTGGGCGTTGTCTCGCGGCACATGCACCCAGAGACGACGACGAGCGAGGCATCACGCCTATCCCTATCCCCCAGTCCCTGCGCTCGAACTCGAACAGGACCCCCTCTGACTGTGCCGCACGCATCGGCCCAGCCAGGCCGGTAGGTATCGATGCTCGCTCCCGCCCTCCTCGCTCTGCCCCCTCCCCGCTCACTCCTTTCTCGTCCTCCCTCGGGGCGCAGATCGAGCAACTACGCCAGGGTCCACGGCAACGTCTCCACCGAGCCAGTCTCCTGGCTCGTTATCCCTTCGGTCTCAAATCATACCCTCAGGGAGGTAATCTACGCAAAGTCCAAGAACGAGGGAATCGCCAAGCTCACAATCAACCGTCCGGCCAAGAGGAACGCCTTCACGCCGCTCACAATCCAAGAGCTGTCTCTGTGCCTCGCGGATGCTCGGGACGACCCGAACGTCGGTGTCATCATCCTTACCGGTGCGGGAGACCTCGCATTCTGTAGCGGGGGCGACCAAGCCGTTCGGGGGAAGGGTGGGTACGTCGGCGCAGACGGGGTGGCCCGGCTCAACGTCCTCGACCTGCAGATCCAGATGCGGCGGTTACCGAAGCCAATCATTGCGATGGTGGCTGGGTATGCGGTTGGCGGCGGAAATATCCTCCAAATGGTGTGCGACATCACGATTGCGGCAGAGAATGCCGTGTTTGGGCAGACGGGGCCCAAAGTCGGTTCCTTCGATGCCGGATATGGGTCGACGCATATGGCGCGGTTGGTCGGGCAGAAGAAAGCCCGGGAGATCTGGTTTCTGTGTCGGTTGTATGGTGCGGAGGAGGCGTTGGAGATGGGGCTGGTGAATCGGGTGGTGCCGTTGGGTGCGTTGGAGAAGGAGACGGTGCAGTGGGCGAGGGAGATGCTGAAGAATAGTCCGACGGCGTTGCGGTTGATTAAGAGTGCGTTGAATGCGGCGGAGGATGGGCAGGCGGGGATCCAGCAGCTGGGTGGGGATGCGACCATGCTGTTCTATCAGAGTGCCGAGGGTGACGAGGGGAGGCGGGCGTTCCTGGAGAAGCGGGCGCCAGCGTTTGACGGGTTTAAACGGAATCCATAGGGAGGCTGGGGTTTGTTTCTTTATTTATTATTTAGGAGGAGATTGGAGAGGTTGGTTGGTTGGTTGCGGGGTGGTCATTCGTCGTCTGATTGGGTCGGTTGGGTCGTCGGTCGCCGCTTGCTGGAGGCCCGGCATGAGGAGGAACAGTACTTCACTGTCGAGCGAGCGAGCGAGCAAGCGAGCGAGGGCGGGTGAGTGAGCGAGTGAGCGAGCGGGTATGTAGTGGTCGGGGCCTATACCGATACCGACCTTCACTCCAGTTCTTCTCGAATGCCTTTCGGTTCACAAAGATGCGTTGGCAGAAGGCACAGGTCTTGAACTCTTTCCAGACGCCTCGGTCAAGCACGCGAGAGCCGTCGGTGTTGAACTCGTAGGCGGGCTGCTTGACCCCTGACGACGATGACTGGCCCGCACTCGACGACGAAGACTTGCCCTTGCCCTTTCCCATCGCGACGACGAGCCGTGCAGTGTTCTTCGGTAATACGGTACACACACGCGTGGCACCGTGACCAATGCGCAACAACATTGCCGTTAATTCTGCGGTCAACAGGTCAACGATACGAAGAGGACTCTTCTTAAGAGAAGAACGGGAATCCTGATGTGTGGCATCGCGTTTGCGCTCGTCGCGGACGACGATGAGGCCGAGCATCGAGTGGTTGCGCGTTTCGAGGACAATGTGCGTCGCCGGGGTAGAGATGCCTTTTCCGCGACTCGCCTCATTCCTGGTAGCGGAGACGGGACACACCGGCGGCGGCTCGTCTTTTTGAGCTCTTTGCTTCAGATGCAGGGCGTCGAGGCACGGCGAGCGATGCTTCGGGACGGCGATAGGGTTCTGCTGTACAACGGGGAAGTGTACGACGGGCTGCCGGTGGGCGCGAACGACGACAGGAATGACGGGGAGGCGCTCTTCGAAGCGCTGGTTTCGTCAGGGTCGTCGGTGGCGTCAGTGATGTCGGGGATCCGCGGGCCGTGGGCGTTTGTGTATTATGATGGGGGCGATGGCGATGGCGGGGTGCTGTGGTGGGGGCGGGACGTGTTTGGTCGGAAGTCGCTGATGGTGGTTGGCGAGGAGGAGGAGGAGGAATCGGGACGGTCAGCACCCTCGTTTGCGCTGGCGTCCGTTGCTGACGGTCAAGGGTGTACCGAGGTGGTTCCGGGGCTGTATCGCGTTGGTTTGGCTGATCTGGTTCGCGATGGTCTGGATGCTGTGGTCCGGGTCGGGTGGGAGAGCGAGATGTTGGTGGCGCTGGCCGAGTACGAACGGGGCAGCGAAGGCAGTGGTCGTGGTCATGATCGTGATCATGATTGTGATCGTGATCGTGATAGCGAGGAATTGCTAGAGCTGCTGTCGGATGCGGTGGCGCGGCGGTGTGCGACGGGGTCGTACGTTCCGGGTTTGCTCGCTGCGACTGCAGGGAGGGACGCCCGGTTTATGGTGCTCTTCAGCGGTGGGGTCGATAGCACGTTGATTGCTGCGCTCGTGCACAAGGCGCTGCCGGCACGCGAGCCCATCGAGTTGTGTAGCATCTGTTTTGCCTCTGGGGTGTCGGGGGAAGCGTCCTCGCCCGACCGGATAGGAGCCCTAGACGCCTACGTGGAGCTCAAGACGCAGTTTCCGGATCGCCCTTGGCGGTTCATTGCGGTGGATGCTTCGTACGAGGAGCTCAAAACTCGGGAGAATCGACTGCTCACGTTGCTTCATCCTCGCGACTCGGTCATGGACTTTAACATCGGCGGAGCGCTGTGGCTGGCGGCCGCTGGCACGGGCAGGCTGATCGATGTGGTCGACGACGACGTGGTCGACGACGGTGCGTCCACCAACGAGGCGTCCAACCGGTCGTTGTCGGGCGCGCCCCATGCACCGACAACTGTGGTGGTCGTCGTCGACGAGCGGTACGTGAGCAAGGCGAGGGTCGTCTTTCTCGGACACGGTGCAGACGAGCTCTTCGGTGGGTATGGTCGGCACAGGACTCGGTTTACGAAGGGTGGGTGGCCGGGTCTAAAGGAGGAGCTGCGGCTCGACGTCCGACGGATTTGGGAGCGCAACTTTGGCAGGGACGACAGGGTCGTATCGGACCTCGGGAAGGAAGCCCGGCTGCCGTTTATGGACGAGCGCGTGCTTGAGTTCGCGCTGCGGACACCGCTGGAGAGCCTGATGGACTTCAGCCTGCCGGCCGGAGAGGGGGACAAGCGAATCGTCCGGGACTGTCTCAGGTCGTTGGGTCTCGAGCGGGCGAGCCGGCGCGTCAAGCGGGCAATGCAGTTCGGCACCAGACTGGCGAGAGCGAGCAACGAGGCGCTGTTTGGGACCAACACCCAGGCGAATCGCATCGCTGGCGGCCGGGCCAAGTGGCCAGGCGTGAGTGAGTGAGTGGGTGAGTGGGTGAGTGGGCGAGTGGGCGAGTGGGTGACCTCGTTCCCGGTAGAAAAAATGCTGTGCAACAGATCGATCTCTCTTGTTGATGGCATCAGGGCTCGTCAGCATACACATAGGTGCTCTAGGTCTTTCTCAACCCGGCGATCCAACGAGCGAAAGATGACGTCGTCGATTGCGAGCAGGGCAAACGTGCCCGCCGCGATCGAGTCGTTCGAGTCGGAGCTCCGGCGACTCGAGTCGGAGGCCCTGCTCTACGAGGCGTTCGGGAAAATCCCTTCGATCGGCAAGGCCTGGATGATCGAGACCGGAAGCGGTTTCAGCCCCACCGCCACCTCGAGCTCCAGCGCCTCCAAGCCCGGGGCCAAAGTGACGCTGGAGATCTCGCAGAAGGACGTGCCGCAGAACGCCGTACGGAAGTCTGCCGTGCACTTTTGCCTCGACAGCGACCTGGTGGAAGGCGGGATCGTCGACACATTTCCGTCGATATGCACGGAGAACGTCGTGTTCACGAGTCCGTCGCCGAGTGGGAAGAGGACCTTGGTCGTCAGGAAGGGCGACGGGGACAAGGGGTCGTCGGTGGTGCTCCAGGTGTGGAACCAGGCGTCGGTCGAGTTCGAAGTGGTTGTCCCGGAAAAGCTTCACGGGAACGTGATCAACGATGGGTGGTTTGGAAATCGCGCCTCTTGGTCGGTGGGCGAACTGAAGGTGGCATACGTGGCGGAGCGGCCCAAGGGGAGGCCGTCAAATTTGACGCCCGAGTGGGGCAACGGCTGGGAGAAGCAATTGCGAGGCGATACAGGTCGCAACAGCCACAGCGATCACAGCGACCGCAACGAGAAGGATGAGAACGAAGCGAAAGCCAAGGGCAAGACCTGGCGCGGGGTGGGCGAGTTTGATGAGGACTGGGGCGAGGCCAACACGGGCAAGCAGGCGCCGGCGGTGTATGTACTGGATTTGACCAGCGGGACGGTCGAGGTCGCTGTGGAGCCGAGCCCGGACAAGAGCTACGGCCAGCCGGTTTGGGTGCCCGATGGGGGCGCCGGATCCGCCGCCGCCGGGCAGCTCGCCTACGTGCAGTGGGATCATTCGAGTTCGATCTTTCCCAGGATGACCTCAAGACTGGGCATCGTCTACTGCTTCAATCGGCCGTGCGAGATCATGATCTGCAGTCCGGGCTCGGGCCCGGGCCCCAAGAAGGTCGAGACGGGCCTGCGGAGCGCATTCTCCCCGCGCTTTCTCCCCAATGGGGACATGTTGTTCCTCAGTCAGGAGAATGCCGTGCGGTCCGGCACGCACAGCGCAACACCCGAGCTGTTCGTAGCCCGGGCGGGCTCGTCCCGGTCCGGGACCTTCGACTCTGTCGAACCCTTCTCATACGTTGGCGATGGCGCAGAGGCGCCATCAGATGCCTTCCCGGGGATGTACGTGACGGTGCTGCCTGACTCGCCGGCCATGCACGGCGGAAACGGTCAAACACTATTCGCCACCGTCCAGTGGCGGAGCAAGACCGCCGTCGTGGCGATCGACGTATCGCGAAATCGCGTCACCCGCGTCTCTCCGGAGGACACCGAGGGCAGCCGCTCGTGGAGCCATCTGGGCTCCTCGAGCAACGGATTCGTCATGATCCAGGCGAGCGCTCCGAGTATTCCATGCGAAGTGTACGTCCAGTACGTGGCTGATGGTCAGCGGATCGAGGCAAACGGGTGGAAGCGGATCCATGTGCCGGGCGTGACGAGCCCGACGGCTGAAGTGTTGAGCGAGGAGACGCCATGGTGGCGGCTCTCCGTCAACAAAGCCCTGTGTCAGGTCGAAACGCGCGTCGCGACAATCGACGCCTTTGACGCGGACACGAACCCCGTCAAAAGCTTCGAGGCAACGCTGATTAGCGCCAGTCCCGGCACGAGGCGGCCGACGCTCCTAGTCCCCCACGGCGGCCCGCACACGGCGTACAGCACCCAGTTCATCCCTTCCATCTCGTTCCTCGTTTCCTGCGGATACAATGTCCTCACGGTCAACTATCGGGGCTCGACGGGTTTCGGGGAGGCCTCCCTCCAGAGCCTGCCGGGCAACATCGGCACGGCCGACGTCCGGGACTGCATGTCTGCCCTCAACCACTTTATCGACGTGGGATCGGTCGACCCCGACCAGGTGGCCGTCGTGGGAGGCTCCCACGGCGGGTTCCTCTCCGCGCACCTGATCGGCCAGTACCCCGAGGTCTTCAAGGCGGCCGTGATGCGCAACCCAGTGTGCAACATTTCCCTGATGGTGCACCTGTCCGACATCCCCGACTGGTGCTACATTGAGACTTTTGGTAGCGATGAGGGCTTTGCCAGAGCCCAGACGCGCAACACGAGGGAGGACATGATTGCCATGGAGCTCAAGTCGCCCGTCCAGTACGTCGACGACGTGACGGCTCCCGTGTTGATGATGCTCGGCGCCTGCGATCGCCGTGTCCCCATGGACGACGGCAAGAGGTACATTGCGCGCCTCAAACAAAGCGACCACGCCCCAGAGACGAGGATCATCGTCTTCGAAAAGGACGAGCACGGCCTCGTGCGCCCGCAGACGGACTACGAACAGTGGATCACGTGCGTGTGGTGGTTGCGCCGCCACGGCTGCGGGGTCTATGATGTGTGATTGATGCATGATTACTGTACACAGTATCAAAAATCCATTATAATGCAACTCCCGGTGACCCTATATCCTCCTTCTCACATCGTCGTACGCTAGGCCCATCCGGTTAGGCCCCATCCTGGCCAGCGGACAGCATGCCGTTGATGCTCGCGACCAGGTTGATCACGCGAGCTCCGTTAACCGACTTGGAAGACTTGGAAGACGACAGGTTGATCGACAGCGAGTTTTCGAGGCCAGTCGTGTCGGTCGGGTTGGTCAGGCTGGTCGTGACGCTCGTCGTCTCGGTACCCACGAGGGTGACGCTGGCGACCTCCCCGGTCTCAACCACCACCGTCTTGGTCTCCGTGGACGCCTCCCGCAGGCTCTTCCTCGGACTCGCGCTCGCACTCCTGCTCCCGCTCTTGCTCGGCGACCCCGGCCTGTTCGGCGCCCCGTCCTTCCCGTACCGGATGCCACGCTGCGGCACGATGGGCACGAGCGACTTGTTCCTGATCCACCTCGTCCCACATGCATTGCACAGCACGGGAGCCTCAGGAGGTCCACGCCTCCACTGCGGCGACTCGAAGGGATTCATGCAGTGCGGATTTGTGCAGGGTCCGACCGGCTTTGACCCCCTCGGCTTCCTCGGCGAGGACCCGTCCTTGCTTTTCCGCGGACTCGCAGGCTTCTTCGAGGTCTTCTTCGCCGGCGACCGAGACCCAATAGAACCCGCCGCACCCGCAGCATACCCATGCGTGTAGTCCTCGGTGTCGGCAAACGGTGACGCGTTGTACCCCTGCACCGGGATCGGAGCCAAAACGTTCCGCGAGGCGCTCTCCAACATGGAATTGGCAGCCACGTCCGTGACAACCCCTTGATCATTCTTGTCGAGAAGCTCGCAAGCCATCAGCAACAGGGCCAGACCGTCGATGCCGCTCTTCAGACCGGCCGCCGGGGCGCTGTTGCCGTTGATTTTCTTGGACGGCGAGCGCCTCTTGGACGGTGACAAGGCGCGTGGTGCCTCCCTTTCCGAGTGATCTGGAACGCTGTGAAAGTCCTCGGGGGAGTACACCTGCTTGGCGATGCGAACCCGAGTCGACATCCTGCGGCCGGAGGACGTGTCCGTGTCGTAGCCGCCCTCCTGCTGCTGCTGGCGGAAGTCGAGTGAGCGGAGCCGGGAGGACGCGCGGAAGAGCGGCTGGCAGGAAGATGTCAATGCATACCTCGAGCGTCGAGCGAGAGCTGGTTGGGTGATCGCTCATCTCGGACGTGCTGAGCGCTGAATCGGTCAGGTTCGTGACGTGTCGACACGTAGAGGCTATTTAGCAACCAAAAGATACCAATGGGCGTACGCTGGCGTGGGCAAGCGTACCGAAAGCCGGTGAACTGGGCGCACGAACCAAATCTGAGCGATGATTTCGGTGCCAGTCGTGCGGGCTCGGAACGCTCTAACGGGTGTCGAGTACCACAACGAGACTAACTGCACGTTAAATTATATACAAACGCGCTCCAATTCATCGCACGGGGGCATTTTGCTCCCGTTGGCTCTTCGTCCCCGTCCACACAACGTCTCCGCAACCAACTCACAGAGACTTCCACGTTCACGACTTTACACGCCCAGCAACAGTGTGCTTCCCATGACCACCACGCCGAACAGCGCCCCGATCACCAGCTTGCGGTCGTCGCGACACTTCCTTCCCTCGGGCAGCAGCTCCAGGACACACACGGCGGCCATGATGCCCCCGACAACGGCAAGGATCACGTGCAGACTGTCTTCACTGATCACCGGCTTGACGCTCAGCAGCGCAATCAACGCCCCGACCGGCTCGCTCATCCCGCTCGCCGCGGCCATCCCCAAGGCCTTCCACCGGGAGCCGGTCGCCGCGTAGACGGGCGCGGCGACGATGATGCCCTCGGGAATGTTGTGAATCGCAATTGCGAGGGCCATGACGGGTCCAAAGTCGGTAAGAGAGGAGAAGGCGACGGCGAACCCCTCGGGAAAGTTGTGGAGGGTCATGGTGACGGACATGAGCAGGCCGAGCCGGAAGAGCTCGGCCGAGCGGACCTTTTTGTTGTTGGCGCGCATCTTCTGCGCCAGTTCTCTCGGCGTCGTCTTTGCTGTTGTTGCTTTTGATGTTGCTGATGTTGCTGATGTTGCTGTTGCTGATGTTGCTGGTGTCGACGCCGTCGTCCCTTCTCTCACCTGCATGTCGGCGTCGTTCAGGTCGAGGGAGGACTTCGTCTCCAGGACGGCCGTGGCTGACTCGGGGAGAAGCGGCTGCACAAGCCGATACGCCCCGGCTCCAGCCAAAAACCCGAGCGTGACGGGCCCCGCTCCGTGCTCCAGCGCGTTATGTACCAACATCTCCACGACGGCCAACAGCATCATCACCCCAATGGCCACACCCAGCAGGAAGGCCAGCGTGCTATCGTTCGGCCTCCGCAGCACCCCAATCAGCCCCCCGATCGTCGTGGAGCCGCCGGCGAGCGTCGAGAGGAGCAGGCCCCAGAGGATCGGGTGATGGGGGGCTGCTCTCGTCTCGTCGACCGAGGCCATTTCGTCGTCGTGCAAGATGTATTCCGGCGACGTGTCCATTTCGTCGTCGAGTCGTCGCAGCGTGCGTGGGTGTGTGTGGCTCCACTCTCGAGGCCTCGAGAATTGCGAGTGAAAAAGGCTTGCCAAGGTCAGGTGACCTTGGCAAGGTTCACCAGCAGCGTGCGGGGGGGCATTCGCCGCCGGTCCTACCGCCCCGTCGGGACTCCCTCGTCCCCCGCCGAGCGTCTTGCCCGCGCCCAAGCGTCCCCGCCGAAACATCGGCTCACGTTCACTCCCCGTGCGCTCCCCGTCGGCCCCCCTCCCCAACCACTTACCACCCCACCACCCCACCATCCCATCACCCGTCGCCCCGCTCCTTGCCCGACACACGCACCCCTCGGATGTCCGCAGCAATGCACTTGACCGGGACCAAGAGTAGAGGCCACGCGCATCACCCATGGCTGGCCAGCCCTCTCTCCGTTTTCTCTCCAAACTCGTTCCTCTCTCCTCTCCTCCCCCCTCCACATCATTTTTATCATACCATCTCGACACACACCACCATCATGAGCGTGACGAACAAGGAGAGCGACATCCAGGTACGTACGGCGCCACCACGCCGATTCAGAAATCGCGGCCGCAGTCCGTCAAATTCCCGGCTCGGCCGGCAGCAATCGCCGCCGACCGTCCCATCTCCCCGAACCAAGTCCATACACCCCTATTCAGCGGGCAAACACGGCCAATCCCCCCGCACCGCGCCCCGCTCGCCGCCACCCAATCCCTGTCGTTCGAATCGTCCACGCACTCACCCTCCCCCCCGCCCCCCGCCCCCGCCCTCGAACCAGAACCTTCTGGCCGCCCAGTGCCACCTGGGAACCAAGAACTGCACGGAGCACATGGACCGCTACGTCTACCGCCGCCGTAACGACGGAGTCTTTGTCTTCAACCTCGCCAAGACCTGGGACAAGCTCCAGATGGCTGCCCGCGTGATTGTCGCCATCGAGAACCCGCAGGACATCGTCGCCATCTCCGCTCGCCCGTACGGCCAGCGCGGAGTCCTGAAGTTCGCCCACCACACCGGCTCCAACGGCATCGTCGGCCGCCACACCCCGGGATCCTTCACCAACCAGTCCCAGAAGGGATTCTCCGAGCCCCGCCTCGTCATCGTCACCGACCCGCGCACCGACCACCAGGCCATCCGCGAGGCCGGATACATGAACATCCCGGTCATCGCCTTCTGCGACACCGACTCTGACCTCGCCGGCATCGACATTGCCATCCCGGCCAACAACAAGGGAAAGCAGGCCATCGGCATGCTCTACTGGCTGCTCACCAGGATGGTGCTGCAGATGAGGGGAACCGTCTCCGCCGTCAGCCCGTGGGACGTCATGGTCGACATGTTCTTCTACAGGGAGCCGGAAGAGCTCAAGGAGCAGGAGGAGGCCGCCGCCGAGCAGGCCGCCGAGGGCGCCGACGCTGGATTCAGCCAGCAGCTCCCGGGAGAGGGAGAATACGGCGATGCCTACGGCTATAACCCCAGCGGAGAGGCCGTCGCCGGCGGGTTCGCCGGCGGATTTGCTGCTGACTTTGAGGCTGCCGCGGCGCCTGCCGCCGCCGGCGGTGCGGGCATCGAGTACGCGCAGCCCGAAAGCTTCGGGTCCCAGTTCTGAGTCTGAGATGAACTGAAGATAACTTATTTAAAGAACATCCATTCATTTTTGTCCTGGCCTCATCGTCGTCGTCCTGCCACCAACATGGGCCACTCGCCCGCCGCCCTCCAACACCTTGAGCTGCCGCTCGCCCTTCCTCAACAGGTACTCGATCCGATCAAAGCTCTTCCTCGGCACGTCCATGTGTTCCCGGAACGCGTCCCGCACGAGCGCCCGCTCCGAGTCCGTGGGCAACGCGCGCAGCGCTCTCCTCAGAAGGCTCCGCACTCGCCCCTGCAGCGTTACGAACCCCGGCGCTCCCCCCGGCGCCAGCATCGACCGCCGACTCGATCTCGATGTCGAGAGAGAGAGAGGGCAAAGGGAGAGACGGATAGAAAGTCGTCGGAAGAAAAGGAAACAGCTTCCCACAAACGAAAACGTTTGAAACTGACGATACGATGGCCGAGACGAATGGAGCGCCTCCGCAGCCAAGGACGATCATCGATATCTACCAGCAGTTCGTGAATAGACGAGAAGGCATCCTGAAGGCCCTGGTGGATCGTACGTCCACTGCGACCCACGAATACGAATCGCTGTCCCTGCTCACGCCCCGTCCCCACGCTATCCCGCGCAGAGCGGACCGACTTCTACGATCAATGCGACCCCGATAAGGAGAACCTGTGTCTGTACGGTGCGTCACGAGCTCTCGAATATTTTTCATCGGTTCGATTCTCGATTCGACAACGCTGGCGCCGTGGGAGCGCCCGCCTCGCCCGCGTACGACAACGACGACGACGGCGACGACGGCGACGATTGGAGGCGCGAGTAGTAGTACTCGGGGGACGATCGGGGAGATTCGTCGTCGTTCGCCTCACTCCGACCATTTTGACCTTTCCGACCTCTCTCCTCTTTCCTTGTAGGTCACCCGGACGGCACGTGGACGGTGGACCTGCCGGCGGCAGAGGTGCCCCCGGAGATGCCAGAGCCCGTCCTGGGCATTAATTTTGCTCGGAACGGCATGACGCAGTCGGACTGGCTGTCGCTGTGCGCGATCCACTCAGACTCGTGGCTCATGTCCCTCCTGTTCTTCTTCGGTGCGCGGTTCAATTGCACCGGTCGTGCGGAGCTGTTTGCATTGGCGAACCAGCACCCGACGATCTACGAAGTGGTGAGCGAGAAGGTGCCGCGGAACGTGATGTACAAGCGCGGCGACGGGGGGCTGGGAGTTGGATTCAGTGGCGTCGGGGCGCCGGCCAATGGCGGTCACCCCTCTCAGGGGATTTCTGGAGGGGGGATGGATGCTGTTGCGGGCGCGGGACTGGTCGGGTCGACTCCGGCGGACGGGAGAAGGCCGATGCATTCAGAGCCGGCGATTCGGTCCGAGCCGAGTGGGAAGATTATCGGGCCGGAGGACTTTTCCACGGCGCTGTGCGGGAAGCGGGCAGAGTTGTTCTGGCCGGACGATCAGAAGTGGTACCTGGTGGAGATTCAGGCGATTGATATGGAGACAAAGATGGCAAAGGTGCGCTACGCGACGCAGGAAGAGGAGGAGCTGAATTTGATGGAGGTCATTGAGGACGGACAGATGAGTCTGCTGGGATAGAAAGAACGAGGAGATGGTATGGAGGGAGGCTGGTGTTGGTGTTGGTGTTGATGTTGACTTTAACGCGATGTGATGGTGGGCTTCGCTGCATGCTTCGCATCTTGGCGTCTTGGCGCTGACCCCGGATCGGAATTCCCGGATCGTCTCGTGTGTCGTCTCGTTCGCCGTGCATTGGCCTTTTTATTCATTATAAAGCTCGTGTGTCACTCAAGTCGCGCGAGAATATCATCAACGAGAGGAATTCAGCCCCGTCTTTAGCTGAATCACGAGAACGATGGAAGGAAAGACGGCTTATCTCGGCGTCGGGGTGGACGCCATCCTGTCCCACCAGCCCCAGAAGTCGAACAAAACCAAGGTACGTGCGATCGTGCCGTGCATTGTCCGCTCCGCCGTTTGTCGCCGACTGACGCATCGGCCATGCAGGCCGAGCGGCTGCGAGTCGAGTCGTCGAGTCGAGTCATCGAGTCACCATACTGCACGCCTCACGATTCCGTCCCATTCTCCTTCACCTTCTCCTCCTCCAGGTGGTCTGCACGCTCGGACCGGCGGCCCGCGACGTCCCCATCCTGTGCGAGATGCTCCGCGCCGGGATGAACGTCGCCCGTTTCAACTTCTCCCACGGATCGCACGACTACCACCAGGAGACCCTGGACAACCTCCGTCAGGCGATGCAGGAGACTGGCATCATGGCTGCGGTGATGCTCGACACCAAGGGACCGGAGATCCGTACGGGCTTCCTCGAGGGAGGTAACCCGGTCCACCTCGAGGTGGGCCAGGAGGTGACCATCACCACCGACTACGAGAAGAAGGGGAACAAGAACATGATCGCGATGTCGTACAAGAAGCTCGCCGAGGACGTGAAGAAGGGCTCTGTCATCCTCGTCGCGGATGGATCCATCTCGCTGGAGGTGCTGTCGACCGACCCGAAGAACGGAACTGTGCAGGCCAAATGTCTCAACACGGCCATGCTGGGAGAGCGCAAGAACGTCAACCTGCCGGGTGTCATTGTTGACCTTCCGACCCTGACGGAGAAGGACATCGAGGATCTGACCAACTGGGGTGTGCCCAACGAGATTGACCTCGTCGCGGCCTCCTTCGTCCGTAAGGGATCCGACCTGGACTACATCAGGTCCATCCTAGGACCCAAGGGCCGGTACATCAAGATCATCTCGAAAGTAGAGAACCACGAGGGCGTGTCCAACTTTGACGACATCCTCGAGAAGTCTGACGCCATCATGGTCGCCCGTGGCGACCTTGGTATGGAGATCCCCACCGAGAAGATCTTCCTGGCGCAGAAGCTGATGATCCAGAAGTGCAACCTGGCCGGAAAGCCGGTCGTGACGGCCACTCAGATGCTCGAGTCCATGACTAAGTCCCCCCGCCCCACCCGTGCCGAGGCCACCGACGTCGCCAACGCCGTGCTCGACGGGACCGACTGCGTCATGCTTTCCGGCGAGACCGCGGCCGGGTCCTACCCCATCCAGGCCGTCCAGGTCATGACGAAGATTTGCCGCGAGGCCGAGGCCTCCATCGACTACCACTCGCTCTTCAAGGCCATCATGAAGCGCACGCCGCTCCCGATGACCCCCCTCGAGTCCCTGGCGTCTTCCGCCGTGCGCACTGCGCACAAGGTCCAGGCGAGCCTCATCGTCGTGCTGACCCGCGGCGGCGCCACCGCCAGGCTCGTGGCCAAGTACCGCCCCACCGTCCCCATCCTGACGGTCGTCGTCCCGGTCCTGACCACCGACAACCTGACGTGGCAGTGCAGCTCCGAGGCCCCCGCCAGGCAGTGCCTGATGAGCAGGGGACTCAGCCCGATCCTCGCCGAGGGATCCGCCAGGGCCTCGGACACCGACACCACCGACGAGATCCTCCACGCGGCCCTCAAGCACGCCAAGGATATGAACTACTGCAACAGCGGCGACACTGTCGTGGCGCTGCACAGGATTGGAAACGCGAGCGTGATCAAGCTGGTCGACATCAAGGAGTAATTCGTTTGTTCTTACCATGTTATAATGCTACTACCGTTTCCCCTTTCCGACCTCTTGCAGCTCTTTCACCAGCCCCTCTTGCACCTTGACCAGCCGATCCATGCTCGCCTTGCACGCTTTCGCCTCCCCGTCCGCCTCCTTCACCCCCGCCTCCAGCCCCTCCAGAATCTCCTCCCGCCCCACGCACATGTACGCCTTCCCGACACTCTTATACGTCACCGTCCCCTCCTTCACCTCATTCAAATGGTGCGCCGTGATCACCGCCCGCCTGATGTCCGTCTCCAAGGCCTTCTTCTGCGCCTCCAGTTGACGGATGGCCTGGGCGTTTGAGTTGAGCTTCTGACTGAGCTCCAAGACTGCCTTTGGCGGCGCGTTCGCGGCAGACATGTGGTCGTCGTGACGACGATGACGGTCGTCGGGGTGGCGTCGAAGGGGGAGGGGGTCGTGGACTGTGATCCGAGAGTTTTGGTCTCTCGAACTTAACTCGGAACAAAGAACGAGCGAAAAAAACACAGGATAGACATCAGTAGTAGTAGTACGAGTAGTACGAGTACGTCATAGCGACATGGCATCAACGACAGCGGCGAGCCATCTCCGGCAGAGCGGCAAAGCAGTGCGTACGCTCTTTTTGGCAGACGGCATTCCGTCCCACGTGTTCTCGTCTCTGCCGGGCTCTGCGTCGACGACGACGACGACGACGACGACGACGGCGATCGATGGCTTGAGAAGTCTTGTGACTGGCGGTCTGCGGGGCGGTCGTCGCGCGTACAGCAGTCTGGGGGGCGGATTCGCCGGAATCACGTCCAGGGCGACGACGAACAACTCGAGGCGTGTCGTACGGAAAGCGGAAGGAAGCTTCGGGAGGTCGAGTGCGAACAAGGCACGGACGTTTGCGTCTGGGGGGTCGTCGTCGGGCAAGGAGGTTGTCCACGAGGGGTTGAAGCTGCATGAGACGGGGGGTTGGCACAAGACGGTCGGGGAGACGCTGTCGTCAGTGATGTGGTTCTGGGTGTTTTATCGGTTGTACCACGACTACGAGGGCTTTTTGTTCGGGCACGTGGGGCACCATGAGCATATGTTGCACGAGGAGGCGGGCGAGGCGAAAGACGGCCACCATTGACGTGTAAGATCTGACTGTTGGAACGTCGTCACGACGTACGACCTGGAGAAGCGGCCTCCGGAAAGTGCGTGCAGTAGAACTTTGCCATCTTCTGTAACTCGAGTTGAAGGAGCATGACCTTGCGTGCGGCTTGGCGGGGGCAGGGGGCGTCGTCGGCGTCGTCGTGGGATTGTGGCAGGTTGAGGCACTCGAGGGCGGCCTCGAGTGCCCGCGTGTTCTGTTCGTCGACGGCGTTCTGGTGGTTCTTGATGCATTCGGTGTACGCTAGGTTGGCCTCGTTCTGGTCGTTCATGCGTTGTATGAGGTTTTGGCGGGCCCTATCGGCAGGGGGGGGAGGGGCGTGCATAGTGGATCGGGGTGCTCGATCGTTCTCGCGCAGCGGGTCGGTTCGGGTGCTCGGAGACGGTATCGGTAGTCGCTATAGGGATTCCGTTTTCGGTTCCTGGTTTGGCGGGCTGAGAAGAGGGAAGAAGAAGAAGAAGAAGAAGAAGAAGTTAAAAATGCAGCGGACAGACACTTCACTGCGTGGGTGAGAGCGCAGCACAACCCGACATCATCAGCGCGTCGGCACGTCGGCACGTCGGCACGTCGCCAAATGGCCAAGCAGGCAATTAGGCCATGAGAACCATGGCCGCACCGAAGACGGCGCTCGCCCCAGTCGCGAACGAGGCAGAGCTGACCGCGGCCGTGACGCCAGACGCAATCTCCGTCGCTTCGGCGGCAGCCGTATCGGCGGCATCCTTCGTCGCGTCAGCGGCAGTCGTCGCGGCATCCTTCGTCGCGTCAGCGGCAGTCGTCGCGGCATCCTTCGTCGCGTCAGCGGCAGTCGTCGCGGCATCCTTCGTCGCGTCAGCGGCAGTCGTCGCGGCATCCTTCGTCGCGTCAGCGGCAGTCGTCGCGGCATCCTTCGTCTTATCGGCGGCAGTCGTCGCGGCATCCTTCGTCTTATCGGCGGCAGTCTTCCCGCCAGACGTGACCACGGTGCATTTGCTTCCCTGAACAACGGACACGCGAGGGCGAAATGTGAGGCGTGGTTCGTGTTGCGACGAGAGCAGTTCGATACGTACGTCTTGGCACGTGCAGGAAGTACCCGTCAGATTACCGAAGTTATTATCCGGGCAGCTGTAGCATTTGCCGTTAATCGAGACGGGGCAGTCGTCGCTGCCGCCAATAACGGTCGTTTGGCCGCCTGTTTGCGCAGAGCGCGAGCGCGAGAAACCGTGTGAGTGGGTCGACGACCTCGTTGACGCAGCCTCGTCGTCGTTCACGAATCGAGGACACAGTTCCTCCGATACGAGTATAAAGACCCGTTCTGGGGACAGAGACGGCGTGGGTGCGGCAGAAACGGGTTGAGCTGGCAAAGGTTCGAGTCAGATTTCAGATTCAGACGTACTGGCCGGGGCAGCAAACGCCAACAGGGCACCGAGGGCGAGAGGAACGTAGAGAGCACGAATCATGATTGAAGGCAGGTTAGTAGGTAGGTAGGTAAGAATGATAGTAGGATATCGACACGTGTGTCGATATCCTACTATCACGTTAGGATCTTCTTCTTCGAACGATGGATGGAGCAGTGACTTACTAAGTTATTCGTAAGTTACGAAGCGAACCACACGAACAAACCACACACGAATTCGTTCCACTAAATGTTCTGCGCCGAAAAATGCTGAATCCGACTCGGACTCTTCAACTTCTTGATCGTCTTCACCTCGAGCTGCCGTATCCGCTCCCGCGTCAGGTCGTGCACCTGCCCCACCTCCTCCAACGTACACTCCCGCCCGTCCACCAGCCCATACCGTAACCGAATAATATTCGCCTCCCGAGGCTCCAGCGTATTCAACACCTCGTCCAACTCCAGCTGCAGCATCTTCCTCGCCGCGTACACAAACGGATCCTCGACGCTCTCGTCCACGATGTACTCGTCCGTCTGGTTCCGCCCGTCCTCCGCATCGGCCGGATTCGGCGTCTCGTAACTCGTCGGCGTACGGAACGTCTTATACAGCGCCGCCAGCTTCTTGAAGCTCAGCGAGCTCTGTGCCGCCACCTCCTCCGCCGTCGGCGTCCGCCCCAGCTTCTCGCACAGCTCCTCCTCCACCTTGCGCACGCGCGCCAGCTGCTCGTGAAGATGCACGGGCAGACGCACCACGCGACCCTGGTCCGAGATACTACGCGTCACCGCCTGCCGAATCCACCAGTGCGCATACGTGCTGAACTTGAAGCCCTTGGACGGGTCAAACTTGTCCACGGACCGCTTGAGCCCCTGCACGCCCTCTGCCACCAAATCCTGCAGCGCCATCCCCCTCCCGACGTACCGCTTCGCGATCGACACCACCAGCCGCATATTGCAGGCAATCATATGCTCCCTCGCCTGCTGCCCACGCCACAGCTCCTGACGCAGCTGCGCGGGCGGCAACGACACGTGCTGCGCCCACTCGGCTTCCGTCGGCAACCGATGGATCGACTTTGCCAGCTCCCTCGCGGCATCCTCCAGCTCCACCCGGCGCTGAACATAGGCCGCCAATTGTTTCTCCTGATCCGCCGTCAACAGGTTGTGGCGGTTGATCGTCGCGAGAAACTCTTCCGGAGACTGCGACGGGAGCGATTCATTCGCCGCCCGGGGGGACTCTTCGATTGCAGCCGCACGGGTGGAGGCCACGTGGTCACCACCCGCACCGCATGTTGCCCCCCACCGCTTCAGCCTCGCGCCCCGCCCGCTCGCATTCCCCCCCCGCACCCGCCCCTG
>Ga0181573_10001808_pt1 | contig 20468 bp, 10 predicted proteins | sample 101ome_25_FD_148643 | JGI IMG/M metagenome (GOLD analysis project Ga0181573, IMG submission 148643) | Coastal salt marsh microbial communities from the Groves Creek Marsh, Skidaway Island, Georgia - 101409BT metaG (spades assembly) | ecosystem: Environmental > Aquatic > Marine > Intertidal zone... | reverse complement strand
CAACGCGGCGGGTGTCGACGACGACGACGACGACGACGACGACGATGACGATGATGACGACGACGATGACGACGATGACCAGGAGGACGAAGACGAGGAGGAGGAGGAGGAGGAGGAGGAGGAGGATGCCGACGGGTCGGGCTCTGACGACTCCGAGGTTGAGACGGTTCCGAGTCGCAAGCGCGCCAGGGACGGCGACGGGGACGACGCGACGGCGATACCCGGGACCGGCGGCGTGCAGGCGATGGACGAGGACGAGAGCGAGGACGAGGACGAGGACGAGGACAGCGACGATGACGGGGCGTTTGAGGTTGTCGCGCACTGATTTTTTGGTTCGAGTTTATGAGCGCCGGCGCCAAAAGTGATAAGATGACAGTTCCGCGGCCGCCACAGCCGGCGACCCGAGGCGGGAAGATGCAGGCTTTAGCCGCGGCGTCGTCGACGCGCGCTCCCGCGCCGTCACGTCCACGGCCGGATTCGAACCCGGGACGTCCCACGCCCCCACCGACTCGACCACCCTCCACGCGTCGGTTCGGAGCGCGACGTGGCGAAAACTTCGCGGCTCGCGCGGCGGTCTTCGACGGGGGCGACGGGGTGCCGTTCTTCGCCCTCTCCGACGCCGACAGGGCGTCGGAGCTCCGCGCTGACACCGAGGCGATCCTCGCGGCGTCTCGGGATCAAAGGGCCATCCTGCTTCCCTTCGTCTCGGGACGCGCGCTGGTCGTGGCGGTGGACGAGGACGGCTCCCGCCCCGGGGTACGATTCGCCCCCGCGGAGGTACGACTGAGGGACGTGCGGCGGTCGGCCGAGGGACACGAGGGCGAGGGCGACGAGGGCGATGAGGACCCGCTCGCTTTCGAGAGGCTGTCCTTCTTGGGGTTCAGGGAGGAGGACGGAGCGCCGGTGTTCGCGGCGGAGGTGAAGCGATGCGAGTCCCTCGTCCGAGAAGCGGTGGCGAGGAACCCGGCGGTGACCGGCCGGGTCGGGCGGGGCGCCGTGGACGAGGCGATCGTCACGAAGGATGCCAAGTCGGTGGGTCCGGAGATGTCCCGCAAGGACGCCGGCCTCGTCGCGGCGGCCGCATCGCTCCTCAGGTGGCAGCGAAACACCAGGTTTTGCCAAAAGTGCGGATCCCCCGTGAAGATTGTCAAGTCCGGGCACAAGGCGCAGTGCGCCAACTCGGACTGCCGCGCGCCCTACTACCCGACCCTCATGCCCGCGGTGCTCACCCTGTGCACCTGCGGAGACTACGCCCTGCTGGGCAGGAACAGCAAGTGGCCCCGGGGGTTTTACTCTTGCCTCGCCGGCTTCGTCGATCAGAGCGAGAGCCTCGAGCAGGCGGTGGCGCGAGAGGTGCTGGAGGAGAGCGGGGTGGTGATCGATCCGAGCACGGTGCGGTACGTCACGTCCCAGCCGTGGCCGTTCCCGTGCCAGCTCATGGTGGGGTTCAGGGCGGAGGTGGCCCCGAAGAGGGTCACCGTCTCGGACGCCGTGTGCGACGCGAGGACGCCACCGGGGGGCTCGCGACGAACATACGAGGAGGACGCCCAATCTTGCGAGGTGAGCTTCCCGCCAACCCCCACGCTCGACATCGCCGAGCTCAGGGACGCGCGCTGGTTCCACAGGGACTGGCTCAGGGCGCAGCTGGGTAAGCACGTGGACCCGAGGGAGGGCGGCGGGAGGGAGATTCCCGTGGGCGAGATTGCGCTTCCGGGGCGACACGCGCTGGCGAGGTTCCTCGTCGAGCAGTGGTGCGACGAGCCAAACGCGGAACGCGACGGATCGTCGAGTGCCGATTCGGTGGCCCTTACTCCGCCTTCGGTGGCCATGACGGGTGGCCATGACTGCGAGTCCCTACCGCTCGTCCCCACCACCAACAGGTCCTTCGCCTTTCGCGTCGTGGAGATGAACCTACCTGCGGGTTCCAACGGCGGCCGGCGCATCATCACGGCGCTGCGATTCTCGCCGACGGGTGGCGGCGGCGCTCCCACGGTGAACGACCACGCTCGACTCGACGCGGCGTGCGAGGCGGAGGCTGGGCGGATCGGGGCGTCGCTTAGGCTGTTGGGGGGCGGTCAGATGTGCTTCCGCGGGGGCGAGATCAGCGAGAGCGCCGAGATTGACGACGAGGACGAGGCGAGTTTGCTCATTGTGCTGAGAAACGGGGGCGGGGGCGACGCCGGCGGCGCCGAGACGCCCCGGGTGGACCCCGAGCTCGTCAGGGCGCTGGTGCGTCGGGCGTATCCCATGCACGACATACTCATACCCGGAGCGTTCGAGGGTGGAGGGGACGGAACGACGGAGCAGGGATTGGCGCGTAGGTATCAGTATTGAGGTTGTAGTCGTCGAGGTTGTGTGATATTCGTCGCGCGCAGAAGCAGCTCCGACTCCAACCGTGCCCATGTTGACGGGTCTCTCCGAAACTTCGCCGCTTCGTGGACAAAGGGCAAAACGATTTCCGGAGGAGTGGTCGTCAGTCGCCACTTCCTTCATGCCCGGGGGCATCGCCCTGCCGGCCGTGAATACAGCGGCGCGGGGTTCATTGGATCGCCTCAGTCTTCGCCCCGCCCGCCCGGCGGCATCCGCGAGATCCGGAGCGAGCCCCCGCCCGCCCCGGCGCCCCACCCGGCAATCTCGACGCGGATCGCTCATGGCTGATCTTCCCGACAGCGCCGTCGACGAGGGAGACGTCGGCGAGGATGACGCCGCGCCGATTAACGACAGCGCGCAGTGGCAGGCGACGGTCAAACGCGTGAGCCGCGCGGTCGTGGTCATCAAGACGACCGGCGTGCGCTCGTTCGATACGGAGTCCGCGGGATCCGCCTACGCCACCGGCTTCGTCGTCGACGCCGCGCGGGGGCTGATCCTGACCAACCGGCACGTCCTCCGACCGGGGCCCGTGGTCGCGGAGGCGGTGTTCCAGAACCGCGAGGAGGTACCCCTCCGCGCGCTGTACTGCGACCCGGTTCACGACTTCGCCTTCTTCCGCTTCGACCCCGCGCTCCTCAGGTTCCACGACCTCGCCGAGGTGCCACTCGCGCCCGAAGCCGCGCAAGTCGGCCTGGAGGTTCGCATCGTGGGCAACGACTCGGGCGAGAAGCTCTCGATCCTGTCCGCCACGTTGGCCAGGCTGGACAGGGACGCCCCCAAGTACAGCGGCAAGGGGTACAACGACTTCAACACCTTTTACCTCCAGGCGGCGTCCGGCACCAAGGGCGGGAGCAGCGGATCCCCCGTCATCGACGCGCGGGCCCGAGCGGTGGGTCTCAACGCCGGGAGCAAGACGAAAGGAACGGCGGCGTATTACCTGCCCCTGCACCGCGTGGAGCGCGCTTTGAACCTCCTGAGGGACGCGTGCCCGAGGTTTCAGACGGAGCGAGGTTCAGACGGCCGAGGTTCAGACGGCCGAGGTTTAGACCTAAACAGTTTAGACCTAAACCCCGGCGCCGAGGAGTGGTAGGGCTTCTCTCTCTCCCCCTCTCTCCCCCTCTCTCCCCCTCTCGCCCCCTCTCGCCCCGTTTTTTCTGCTTGTTTGCTCGCTGTTGGATGCGAGGACAGCTTTGGATACTCGCACTCGGTTGGCTTTTTGGGCGTATGGTATGTGCTTTGGTTTTTATCACAGAAACGATGGAGCTAAGCTAAGCGATGGTTGGGACCTGGCTTGCTCTTTCTAATTCCTTGAGAATGGAACGCCGTTTGCGATTGGCGGATTGCACCGGACTGCTCTTGCCGCGGGTTGACCAGCCGTCGGCATGTGAGAAAAGTGGACGACCCGTGGTTGAGTCTTTGCCACACACGATGCCGGCGGCGCGGAACTCTTCTAATTTTGCTTGAAAGTTTTCAGCCATACACAGCCTTGGCTCTGTAAACCCCGTGGCAATATGGAGAAATACAAAGCGACCCGCTTGCTTTTGCCGCGTCCACACGGTGTGGTCACCGAGGAACTTCATGGTGGGCGTCAGTATTACTTGCGGTGAGCGCCTACGCAATTCTTCCAGCAGCTCATCAGCAGGCGGCGGTTCACACGGACTATATGGTTGCGATCGCGATGTGTACGCGATCTGAGCCGCCTGCTCCTCCGGCGAATATCTGGTTCCATCATCGGCTTTGTCCACCATACAGATGGGTACTATTGCGACCAGGTTGTCCCAATCCATCAGAAAACAATCCCTTTCCAGCGCGGCACCAAAAATATTTTTGAAATGCGCCCTCGCGGCCACGCTCGCGTCACGCACTGGTTTCAGTATGTTTTCATTGAGGGCGCGAATCGTCACGATGCGATGTGAAATCCTGGAGCCTACACCGGTTGTCTTCTGCACAGGGCTGGGCCATAGCCCCACACCTGGGTTTGAGTGTCTGGTGACCTCACCGACTGCCGTCAGCAGCATGGACTTGACTTCCTCTAGCTTGAGACATGGCTGCTGTCGCTCCTCTCGGAGCCTGATGCAGATTTGTTCTGTTGTGAGTTCGTCAACGACTCGCATCTTGGCGATGGAAAAAACGTCCCACGCCCGCTCTGCTCTCATCTGCCTGCTCATTGATGTGTGGTTCAAATCCTCGAAGTGACGCAGCTTGTGCGCGTACGCTCTGGCGCAGATAGAATCGCGGGGAGGGAGGGACCCGATGATCTCCTGGAACCTGATCGTGGCTGACCGGCGGACGGATGATCCGACCGCGCGGTGACCCGCCGCTGTCAGCGCGGCCTCCGTGCACTCGATCCCGGCACTCCCAGACACTGCAAACGGAAAGCCGCCATACCGCAGCTTGCCAGATGACCCATCTCGTCTGAGTTGCTGAGCTTTCAGATCGAGCAGGAACTCGATTTCGCTCTGTGTCACGTCAATGTGAGCGATGCTGATACAATCAGATGTAGATACGGATCCGTCGCCCGCCATCTCGCCATCCTCGAAACCCGGCGTCGCAGCGAGTCCGAGTTGGACGGCGCGGTGGGATGAGCCGAGCCATGACATCGGCACCCGTTTCTTCCCACATCCTGAATCTCCCGATCTCGAGCGGGTGGGGTAGAACATACGCACTGAGCGCTCAAAGGTCGTGGTGGACTCAAGCAAGAAGTGGGGGCAGTCGGCGTCGTTAGTGCACTTCTTGAGGTGAGGTCCTCTGAGTCCCTGAAACACCGCGCTCGACTCTGAGGTGAATTTCATCCTCTCGATATCGTGAGGCAACGGCCCGAAATCCTCACCCTGAAACACACGCCAGTCGATACACGACGAGAGGGCGTCTCGCGTGGCGATGCAGAAATTTGGGCTGGCCACATGCAAGGAGAACTTTCCACGGTCGGCTGCAAGGTGGCCATCGGTGAGGAAGACGCCGAGGAAACTCCCCGCCTGACGGAGTGTTGCCATCGCGGGGCAGTCCTCTGCGAGGGCGGTGAGCGCGTCGTCAAGATGTGCCCATTGCTGGAAGGGGAAAGAATGAGGTGGTGGGACTCCATACTCGAGGTGTGCGCGCGCGATGTCGCGCCAGCGCGGATGCATGCGAGCGATGCCGACCTGTTCCCGAGAGTTCAATTCTGTTTTCTTGAGGTTCTCCGGCTTCGGCGTGGACTGGTCCGGCTCGGCTTGCCACTCCGTCACCACGTCCTTGTACTCCGCCAGGATGTCCTTGACGGCGTCGTCGTACGTGACGGGAGGTCCCTCTGCATATCTTTTCGTGCTCGCCGCCAGGGCCTCCGCGGCTGCTGCGTTCCGCGCGTCGTCAGCCGCCTTCCGCGCTTCGACCTCCGTGGCGTCGGGGACCGGCGGCGAGGGAAGGGTGCGGTCGCGCCTTCTCAAGAGCGCGTCCGCCATCTCCCGCGCGATCCTACCCGACTCGGCGAGTCTCTCGCGCGTGTTGGGCGGCGCGACAGTGGTCGCGGCGTTCCCGCGGGGAGCGGCGACGGCGGCAGCGCCACGGGTGCTGCGGGGCGCGGCGACAGCTGTGACGTGGTTCCGACCGCTGCGACGCGGCCCGGTTGTGTCCTTGGGGCTGAGGGCAGCGACGACGGCGACGACGGTGGGGTTGCGAACCACCTCGTCAGTCGCGGCGGCGTCGGTGCGCTGGGCGTGCATCGTCACGGCGCGCGTCTTGGGCCGCGAGAGGGGCTCCACCGCATCCTTGTTGGTGACCTTACGCGTTTTCACGTGCTGCTGCGACGGCGACGGGGAACGCGAGTGCGTCAACGCCTCGAACGTCCTCGCCCGCTTGTTGCCGCTTGCGACAGAGGCGGCGGTGGCGTCGGCGTCGGTGAGGTGCGGGAAGTTAATGCGCTTGGACCGGCGGGGGGCATGTGTGAGGGCCGGTGCGAGGGCCGGTGCGAGGGTGGTGGCCTCTTCGGCCAAGTCGCGGAGAGGGCCGAACGGGTTCGGGTCGGAAACGACCACCGTTCCCTTGGACGTGGACGCGATGGAGCGGTTCGCCGCGCGCGTCCTCGTCGCGATTCCACCGGACGTGTTCGATCCGGCGTCGCCACCGGACGTCTTCGAGCCGGCGACGCCTTCGAACGCGTGTTCGATGAAGTCGACCACAGTCGCACAGCTGTGCTTCGTCCTGCCCATAGAGGCAGGCTTCGCGCCGGCGCTGCCGGGGCTCGTGCGCGTGTTCGACGTGCGCGCGGACCTCGCGCCGACCTGCGGGCCCCGCGCGGCGGCGAGGCGCGCGGACAACCACGACAGTGCCGCCCCAAGCGCACCCCCCAGACCCCTGACCCCCTGACCCATGTGGGCACCCTGCTGGGGGGTCTTAGTCGGTTTTGGGGCCTTGGAGCCGCGCGTCGAGGCGCTGACGCCGCCGACGGGCTTGATCGAGCTTCCTCCACGCGCCCCGGGTCCTTGTCCCTTGCGAGCATCATGCTTGACAGTCTTTGCCATCGTTGCAGATCTGCAGGAAGGACAAGGGAAGGCACAGGAAAAAGTGTGAGTTTTTTCCGGCAGTTATCTCATCTCGAGAAATCGAGTCGAGATCGCGCGCTTGGGCGGCGCTGCGCTCCGCCCTAAACGGCGTCATACACCAAATACGTGCCCGCGCTCGACTCACCTGTGGTTTTTAAAAGTTGTTCTTGGGTACCGCGCGCGTACGTGGAGGCGAGGTCGGTCGCTTGTGCTCGAGCGGCTTCCGAGCGCGACCACCGTGAACTTTTTCCCGGGAGAGAGTCCAGCTGTTGCTCCACTTTTCGATCTGTTCTTGACATTTTCTCACTTTTTTCTTACTGGACCACACACATGTTGTTTGACTCTACCGAGTGGCTCTCCGTGGACATCCCGAGGGGTACGCTGCAGACGACGTTCGCGTACAAGGGGTTCGACGAGTGCCGCAGGCTGGGCCTGCGGGTGGACACGGAGGCTGCGCTGAGGGAGGCGCAGGGGGGCGCCGGGAGCGATGGGACGGGCGGGACGGGGGCGCTGGTGGTTGAGGATACCGTCCCCGGGGGACCGGGCGAGGATAAGGGCCTGGAGGTTGGGGACGTGCTCGTGAAGATTGGGGGCGAATTCGTGACCAACTTCGTGACGCTGGAGGAGACGCTCGACGACAACGTGTCGACGACGCTGGAGGTGGTGGTGGAGCGCGGGGGCGAGGAGGTGAACCTGCGTATCGCGCCCGGGAACCTGCACGACGTGACCCCGTCCAGGCTTCTCGAGGCGTGCGGCGGCGTCGTGCACGCGCTGAGCTACCAGCAGGCTAGGAACTTCCAGCTCCCGGTGGGTTCGGTGTACGTGGCGGAGCCCGGGTACGTGCTCGGACTGGCGGGTGTGTCCAAGCACGCCATCATCACGTCCCTGAACAACGTCCCGACCCCGGACCTGGACGCCTTCGCTCGCGCCTACGCGAGCCTCCGAGAGGGTTCGCGAGTGCGTCTGCAGTATTTTGTCCACGCGGAGCGGCACAGGACCAAGACGGGTCTGCTCCACTTTAACAGCCGGTGGTACCCGCCCGCGGCGTTTTACGATCGGAGCTGGCGCACCGGCCGGTGGGAGCGGACCCTCCTGTCGATACCGGGCGGGACAAACGATGAGCCGGAGGCGAAGAAGCGCAGGAAGGCTGGCGACTCGAGGGAGGGGGACGAGGAAGGGGACGACGAGGGGGACGCCCCGGCCGATGTACCCGTCGTCGAGGCGGGGTCGACGAGCGGGTCGAACGGCACCCGCGCGGAGGGCGTCGCCAGGGCGGTGGAACCGAGCCTGTGCATCGTCCAGGTGGACATCGCCACCGTCGCGCTCGCCGACGGCGTGTACTCCCGATCGTTCGAAGGTTCCGGCGCGGTGATCCACCACGACCCGAACACCGGCCTCGGGCTCGTGGTGGTGGACAGGAACACGGTGCCCATCGCGTCTTGCGACATCCTCGTCTCATTCGCCGCGTTTCCGTGCGAGATTGGCGGCAAGGTGGAGTACCTCCACCCGACGCACAATTTCGCCGTCGTGTCCTACGACGCCGGCGCGCTCCCGAGGCGCGCGAAAGAATCCATCAGACCCATCGCGTTCGCCCCCAACGACGATAGTTTGGAGGCGACCCACAGCGCCCTCCCCGTCTGCCGCGGCGATGAGGTGGTGCTCGTGGGGCTGTCCGCGCAGCTGAGACCGATGGCGCGGGTGTCGGCGGTGACGGACGCGACGAGTTCCGCGGCGATTCCCTCCGCCGACATCCCGCGGTTTCGCGCCGTCAACGAGGAGGTCATCACGCTGGACATGGACTTTGGGTACAACTTTGGCGGGGTGTTGACCGACTTTGAGGCGCGCATGGTGGCGCTGTGGGCGTCGTACGCCAAGCCCGTGAACGGGGAGGTTCGAGACATGGTGCGGGGTTTACCGGTGGCGCCGGTTGTCGACGCCAGGGACGAGGTGCTCCGCTGGCGCCGCGAAGGCAAGAGGGGCACGGGATCCGTCCGGCTCCTGGACGCCGAGTTCGACGTGCTCCAGCTCGCAAAGGCGAGCGACCACGGCGTGCCAAACGAGTGGGTCGAGCGATTGATGCGCGCGGACCCGGTTCGCAGGCAGGCGCTCACCGTCGCCAGCGTCGTCGCCGACACAGGAGCGTCTCAAAGCCTGAAAGGCGGCGACGTGGTCTTGGCCGCGGGTGGCGAACCCGTGGTGTCCTTTCGCGGCGTCGAGCGCGCGGTGTCAATGTGCGCGACCGAGCAGCCGCTGCTGTTGTCGGTGCTGAGGAAGGGCGAGGTGGTGGACGTGACGTGCGAGCTGTCGGAGGAAAGCTGCGCGGGTACCGGTCGTCTGCTGCACTGGGCCGGCGCGCAGCTTCAGCCCACGCACAGGCCCGTCGCGGAACTCGGGTTTCGGCCGACGGACCCGAGCACGGGCGCGCACCTGGACGTGTTCATCTCGCGGTGGTACCACGGGTCCCCCGCGCAGAGGTACGGGCTGTACGCGCTCAATTGGGTGGCGAGCGTCAACGGAATTCCGACGCCGACGCTGGACTCGTTCATCGACGCGACCCGGTCCTTGGACGACGGCGCGTTTGTTCGGCTCAAGCTGATCAGCCTGAACGCGCGGCCCAAGGTGCTCACGGTGAAGCTGGACCTGCACTACTGGCCCACGTGGGAGCTGCGACGGACGACGGACGGGACGAACGAGTGGGAGAGGGTGCTGCTTTGAGGGGGAGGGGAACCGGGCGAGCCGTTGTTAGCTCTCCGTCTGGCTGTCGATTTCTCAAAAACACTCTCAAACCATCTCTCATCAATCGATCACCACTCGCGTCTCTCGAGTTTTTTCGCCTCAGAAGAAGTGCGCAGCGACATGGGTCTGGTCGGAGCTGCGGGCCCATCGGCCATGGCCACGCTCAAGGGGGCGATGGCCAAGCTCTCCGCCACCCCCGGGGACCCCAAGACCGACGTGCTCGTCGTCATCGCCTCCCGCCTCATCATGAACGACGGCAACGGCATCAAACGTGAGACCCGACGAAAAGCGCCCCTCGTTCAAACGGAGTTTTCCCGTCACCACGACTCACCGCCCGACCCCCATCGTATCCCAGCCGCGGACGTGATCGCCGCCACGCAGGTCCCCCCCGCGAACGAGTGGATCGCCAAGGCGTTTGACGGCAAGAAGATCAACCCCGATATGGTCAAGACCGCGCTCTCGCAGGCCAAGCAGCACTTCAAGGTGACGAACGGATTCTTCGAGATGATCGGCTGGCCCCTGCCCCGTCGCGTCGAGTGCGGTGTCAGCGCGGAGTTCGATCCCGACCCGCGCCTCGGCCGCGACCTCGTGGACGACGTGGTGGCGTGGAGGGAGGAGAAACCCGCGGGCGGCCGCGGCCGGGGCAAGCACCACCGGGGGGACACGAACGACGAGCACGAAGATCGCGTCAGCAAGATGGGGGGCGACGAGAAGAGGCGAAAGACGGCGCCGGCCGAGTCGCAAAAGCCGGAGCCCAAGGCCAAGGCCAAGGCCAAGGCCAAGGCTAAGGCCCCGACACCCTCGGAGTCCGAGTCGGAGGAGGAAATCCTGGACGTGGACCCGGGGAACATCACTTCGAAGATCAAGTTCATCGGCGCCCCTCGGAAAGGGGGCGTGTACCGCAACAGGACGTACTACGACGGATTCGAGACGGTCATCAACAAGGCTGGTAAGATCCACAGGCTCCGCTACAACACGGGCGACTGCGTGTACGCCATGCCGGGCGACCCGAGCGAGGACATGTACCTGGCGCAAATCGACAGCGTATTCGACGACGACTCGGGGCAGTACGTGGACTGCGTGTGGCTCGAACGCGCCGGGGATGTCAAGAACATGGTCGACGGGGGCACGTGGAAGGAGATGAAGTGCGTTCCCAACGAGGTGTTCCTGTGCACCACCGTGAACGCCAACCCGATCCAGTCCATCGAGGGCAAGGCGACCATCCTGTCTCCGGAGGAGTTCAAGGCGGCGGATCACAAGAAGCACGAGAAGGATGGCGAGAACGTCTTCGTGTGCCGCCGCGCGCTGGTGGTGAAGGCGAGCAAGAAGAAGGGCGCGAAGAAGGGGAACAACATGAGCTTCCCTGAGGTGAAAAAGGTGAGCGGGAAGGGTTTCCAGGTGGTCGGCCTGGGGCCGAAGAAGCCGAAGGGAAGGTGATGCGCGCGACGGCGGTGTGTAAACTAAAACTTGATTTTGGCAACTCGATGACTCTTGCGTTTTAGCCGTTGCGAGCTGTTCCCTCGGAGGTTTAAATGAACCATCGGGTCGACCGCCTCGCCAGTTCTGATAGGGAGCCGAGGGTGCGCGAGAAGGTCGCGCGTCCGAGGTATCCGATACACGAGAGGCGGGCGGGACCGTCTTTGGCGTAGTGCGCATCTCCCGGGCCGCGCATGATACGCGTCAGCCATGGTGGACGGCACGCATTAAAAAAAACAGCACCCGGAAGGTACATCGCGCCGACGGAGCCCGATGCTGCGACGTAGGCTGCGCGATGCCTCGTTGGGGAAGCGGCAAGACGAACCGGACCCCCCGCCCAAGCCGGATGCGCTCAAGGGCGTACCCAAGGGCGGAGGCGGCGCCGCTTACAGAGCGCAGGTGGAGCGACAGAGGCTTCGTCGGATCGAGGCGCCCCGTCCCCGCGGCGACGCGTGGGGGGTGTACGAGTCGGCGCATCCCCGGGGCGACGGCGCGAGCAAGCGCGTCGCTGACGTGCTGGCCAGCGCGAGGGCGTCACCGAAGAACCCGGAAGCCCCGCGTGCCATCCTCAAGCGCGAGGGATACACCTCATCGGTGTTCCTGCCCCCGACCGCGCACCCCGGCGCGGACACGGAGAGGACCGCATCTCCGGGGAGGAGCTACCGCGTCATGCCCGTGCTCCTCTCGCGCGTGACCAGCCCGTCGCAGGGCCCGCCCCCGGAGGACACCAGCATCCTCTGCGACGTATCCGCGGGCGAGAGCTCGCCGGAGCGGGCCGAGGAAGACGCGCGGGACGACGACGACGGGGGACGGTTTCCCAACACGCCAATCGTCGCCACCCCGAGCGGGTCGGGGCGGTTGGATGACCGACCCGCGGATGGTGACGCGTCGGGACCCGGTGACGCGTCGGGTACGTCGCCGGCGTTCGCGGGGTTCAGGTCCACGTACGTGCGACCGTCGCCGTCCCCGGGCGGTGTCGCCCGGCGCCCGACCAGTCACCAGTCGCCGCCGCGCGAGACGGAGAGCCACACGGAGTTTTACGAGCGCGTCACCGGTAAGCCGTTCCCGAAATCTCCCGACCCGGCGATGGCTTCCTCACCCGACCAGTCACCATCGACGCGGACGGCGGGAACGGCCCTCGCGGCGGCGTCCGGCCCGACGCCGTCCGCGTTTCTGTTTGACGGTTCCCCCGAGGCGGCGCCGACTCCCCGGGATACTCACCGGGGGACTCCGGAGCGGTCCGGAGCATTTCCGGGCGGTTCGTCGGACAATGTGGCGGAGGACCCGACGAGGACGCCCGCGCCCGCGCCGATGAGGATATCCGCGGCGATGCCGCAGGTTTCGCCCGAGCCAACGCCCGAGCCGACGCCCGTGAACGAACCCGGGTCCTCGCCGGCGAAGCGTCAGCCCGAGTTTTTACCGAGGAGGAAACATCCGCGGTTTGAGCCCTCCAAGCTGCCGCCCCAAGGGGGGGGTACGTTGTCGCTGGTGGACAGGATCAGGTCGGACGGGGACGAGGCGATGGCCGCGGAGTTCATGGAGACGGTCGCGCCGGCCTTCTCCCCCGCGACGTCCGCCCGATCGGGACCCGGATCGACCGTGCGGAGCGAGAGCCGATGGGGTGGTCGTCGGGTCGCCTTTGACGTCGCGTCATCGCCGCCGTCGCGCATGCGAAACCTGTCGGACGCATGTCGGACACGTGTCGGACACGGTGACCCGACCCGGTTCACGCCGTCCCCGGCGCGGTACGGCACGGCCGCGACGAGGGCCGCGAAGGCCAGGGCGCTGTCCGAACGCGCCGCCGCCAGGCGTAAGTCCGCGTTGGCCGCGACGGTGCTCGCCGACGCGAGTCGGCTTCGTCGTCTGGAGGCCAAATCGCCGCGGGCTCGATACGTCGCGGCGACGCGAGGCGACGGACTGGAGGATGATGACGTGGACGCTGACGTGGGCGCATCCCTCGACGACGACGCCCGGGGTTTAGGGACGATGACGAATTTGGGTCAAAGCGACCGAAGGGTACGGGAGATTGCCGCGGTGATTCGCGCGCTGGACGAGAGCGCTTCCCCGGGGTCGGTGACGGACGCGGCGAGGATGATGGCGCAGGCGGCGGCCAAGGCTGCCCACGCCGAGGCTGAGCAGAGGGCGCTCATGGAGGATAAGCACGCGCGAAAGGCGATCTCGCGGATGACGCGTCACCGCCTCCGAGCGTGGCGGAAAATGGCGGCGACGGCGAGGCTGGCGAGGGCGTGCGCGTCGAAGTGGAGGGTCAAAGCGCGGCGGTGCGCCGATCTGGACAGGAAGAAGGTTGCCGTCGCCACGAAGGCGCTCTTCGGGTGGACGCATCGTAAGTGGCAGGCGGGGTTCACGCACTGGCGCGACTTGTGCGCGCAAAAGGCGGGCGCGAGGGTCATGGCGGACCTGGCTTTTTCGGGTAAGCGCCGGGGGAGCGCGGCAGCGGCGCTGAGGGAGTGGAGAGCCGCGGCGATCGAATCTGCCGCGAACCGGTGGCGCGAGACCCGGTTGAAGAGGCTCGCGGTCAAGGAGTGGAGCGACTTGGCCGCCGCCCAGAGGCACGACGGGTACCGCGCGTTGAAAGCCGCGATGCTCGGTTGGCGAGTCGCGATCCGCCGGAGGGAACGGCTCGAGCTGCTCGTCCGGTCGCGAAAGGCGGAGAGGGCGGATGACGTCGCGTGCAGAATTCTCAACTGCTGGGCGTCGCTCACGCGGAGGCGCGAGTTCTCCGAGACGGTGTTGGCGTCGACGGTGAGGCTGGTCAAGCGCGACGCGTGGATTCGCCGCATCGCGGACGATCAGCGTCGCAAGCGTCTCATCGAGCGGTGGTACGCGATAGTCAGGGATGAAAACCTCTTCGCGCTGGGGCACTGGGCCCGGAGGCTGGCGTCGCGGCTGCTGGCGGAGTGGGCGGCGCTCGCGCTGGCGGGTCGGCGTAACAGGGAGCGCGCGTTCACCGCGAGGGCGCTTCGAGGGGTTGTGCGGCACCAGCGCGCCCTGGACGTCGCGAGGGCGAACGGCCTCGGCGGGGTACCACTCACCCCGAGTCCCCTGGCTCGAGCGCGACGGAGGAGACATCGGTCGTCGAGAGGCGGCGAGAACGAAGCGACGAAACACGGGGCGACCGATGAGAAGGCCACCGCCGAGAACGAAGCGACGAAACACGGGGCGACCGATGAGAAGGCCACCGCCGAAAAGGACGTCGCCACCTCCCCCGAGGACGACACGGAGTCGCACGCGAGGTGGGAGCGTCGCGGGGAGCGGGAGGCGCCGCCGGGGTCCAGCCGATTGGCTCGACACTCGGCGGCGTTGTCGGACATCACCGACGTCATCGTCGCGTTTGGCGCCGACGCCAACACTCCGCGCAAGATTGCGAGGTCGGTCGGAGCCTTCGCGATGAAAGCCGGGCTGGCCGGTAGGCGGGTGTTGGTTCCGACGCGGGGGGTCGGATCGGGGCGGAGGCGGGTGTCGGCGCCGGCGGGTGTCGGGGCGGAGGCGGTGACTCACCGGGCGCGCCGGGTGCGTTGGAACGTGGACGACGGTTCGGCTCGCGTCGACGTCGGCGACGACGGGGACAGCGCCGACTACGAGCTGAGCTCCTCGGAGTCCGAGGCGGACGAGACGAGGACGGAGCCGTTCGCCGCGGATCTGAGCCCCGACGCGGCTCCCAAACCGTCCCCCGGGGCTATCAATCCGCTGGGAACGCCGGAGCCCATGCCGGAATTCGAGGAGCTGCCGAAGGAGGTGAGGGAGGCTCTGAACTCGCCTCAAGACCCGGAGGAACGGACGACCCCGATCGCGCCCACGGCCCTGAGGGACGACGCCACCGAACTCGTCGGGTTCTACTCCCCGGAAGAGAAAGACGGGCTGGGGTCGCCGATGGACAGGCTGGTGACGCTGGCGAGGAACACGCCTCCGAGGGACGAAAAGGGCGGGTCCTCGTCTCCGGAGTTTGAGTTCCGCGGGGAGGTTGAGAGGATCGATAAGGTGCTCCGCGACCTGTACAGCAACAGGCGATGAGAGCCGCCGTAGACATACGACGTAGTGATGAGTTAGGGAGGAAATAGGTCGTTCTCCGCCGCGACATCCATCCGTCCGAGCCAAAAAGTCTTCCACCTCCTTTCGCCGCCAGCCAGACAGCCAGAGGACCTGGATAAAATAGTCGCTAAAACGATCGCCGAGAGATCCACACTCGAGCGCGCGAGGACCGGCACGAGCCTCGCCGCTGGTCGTACGCGTGGTACCACAGTGCATCTCGCCCGCATAGATAGTGTCGAGTCCATCGCCTTAGCCCAGGAGACGCGCGGGTGCTGGACGCGGGCAAGTGACAGATAAGATGGCGACAGCAGCACCGATCGGCACCGCCAGGGTGGCGTTGGCGTCCGCCCGAACCGGCGGCGCGATGGTGTCGCGAACGCGCCGGTCGCGGGCACACCGGTCGTTTCGAGTGCGCGCCGCATCCAAGGAGGACAACGGCAAGCCCGAGGCGGGCACGCCCAGCATAGACTCCAAGTCCCTGTGGCGACTCAGGCTGGAGCTCTTCTCCGGCAAGGATGCCGACGCCACGACGCCGGATAGGACCATCACCGTCAGGGCCAGGTTCGTCGTCGACGAGGGATACGAACCGCCGCAGGGGTCTATCGAGATCGAGGATGATCAAGAACTGGCGTTCGTGCAGGCTGGTTTCCACAGGTGGACCCTGGCCGAGGTGCGTCGACCCACCCCGCCGCAGTCGCGAAAACCGTTCCCGCCACGCGTTTGCCGAAAAACTGACGCGACGTTCCGTTCACGCAGGATCCGAACGAGCGCAAGGCTGGGCTGTGGATCTGGGGCCTGTTCGAGGAGCCCCTGTATCCGTACATGCTCCTCTCCTTCGACTGCAACAGGATCGAGGTGGCCGAGGGTGGGTATCACATACCGAAGGGGAAACTGTTCGCGGAGGTGAAACACGCCAGGGGCAGCAAGAGCGGCCACGTGCTGAGCGACGGTAAGCTGAGCTTCAAGGTTACCAAGACGTACAAGGCGGACCTGGTGGGACTGTCCGAGGCGACGATCGGGGAACCGACGATGTGCGGGAGGTTGCAGGCGGACTGCATCGAGGTGGCCTGAGAACCTTAGCTCGCTTTTTGGTGAAGTTGTTCCTGTCGCGTGTTTTCAAGTCAGTTCCTCGGCTGGTCTGCCCGTCGGATCCGAGAAGAAGTCGTGGCTCACACACAAAGCAACGCGCCCGTGCCCCGGCATGCTCGCCACCGCGCTCGTGTCCTCGCGATCCGGGGCCTTCGGTGCCTCGCGCGGCTGCGCGCGCGGCGTCGATCTCACCGCGCGCCGCCGCTCCCGCGTCGTTCGCGTCGCGCGCGCTCCCCGCCTCGGGCCCGCTCGCGCCGAGGAAACCGGCGACACGACCCGCGGGGACCTCGACGAGCGAGCCGAGGCCATCATCGAGGAAGTCGAGCGCGACGGCGGCGATCCGACCGAGCTGCTTCGACGCGACGTCGGCCGCGATGTCGATACTTCCGAACCCGCGCGAGACTCTCCGCGCGACACCTTCGCCGAGCGCGTCCGTCGTCGCGGCCAGGAGGGCTCGAGCTCGAGCTTCGACGAAGCCCTGGAGCGCTCCGACCACGACCCGACCGCCGGAAGCGCTTTCGAAAGGCCGAGCGCCGCGGGGTCCGACCTCGCGTGGGAGCGCCTCGCGGGCGACATCGAGAAGGTGCAGGACGACGCGGCGATACACTACGCCAAGTACGAGGGCGCGAAGCGCGCCGCCGCAGACCGAGCCGCCGCGCAGGGAAAACCCGCGGCGGTGGAGAAGAACGAGGAGGGACTGAAGGCCGGGTGGAACGCGACCACCGACGGGCCGCGGCCGGCGACCGCCGAGCCCGCCCCGGGAGGTCCCACGAAGGACATGTACGAGGAGGCGAGGAAGAGGTACGAGGTCTTCACCGGCCACCCCGCGGACCACGCGGGCAGGCGCCGGCACACGCAAAAGTCAGCCGACGCCAAAAAGTGCGTCTGCAGGTACGGGTACGATCCAAACCTCGCCGCGCAGCGCGGCGAGAACTACGCCCCTGCAACCTACGACGCGCAGGAGGTGCTCGCGCTCCACGACGCACCCAACGCCCCGCTCGACGCCATAGTTCCCGAGTCCCTCCTCAAAGAGGTTGCCAATTTGGACGACGGGTACCGAGGCGTCATCCTGGCGCAAGGGTTCGACTGGGTCTCCTCCAAGACGCCCGACCGCGGGTGGTGGCGTCGACTCACGCGCATGGTCCCGGACATCGCCGCCGCCGGGGTGACACACCTCTGGCTGCCACCCCCGTCGCACTCCGTCTCACCCGAGGGGTACCTCCCGGGGCACCTGTGGAACCTCGACTCGAGCGCGTACGGCGACCAAAGCGAACTCGTGGCTCTCAACGCGTCGCTTCGCAAAGCCGGAATCACGCCCGTGTGCGACGTCGTCATCAACCACCGCACCGCGGACGAGATCGGGCCGGAGGGGGTGTACAACGTGTACAGCGAAGAGGTGGACCACGCGGGGGAGCCCGTGCACTGGGGCCGGCACATGATCACCTGTAACGACCCGGAGTTCCACGGGAGCGGCCACGAGGACTCGGGCGATAACTACGACGCCGCGCCGGACCTGGACCACGCCAACGACGAGCTGCGCGCCACGCTCAAGCGATGGCTCAGGTGGCTCCGCTGGGACGTCGGGTTCGGCGGGTTCAGGTTCGATTTCGTCCGCGGGTACGCGCCGGAGTACACCGAGGAGTACGTCAAGGAGACGACGTCGCGCGGGGACTTTTGCGTGGGGGAAAATTGGGTCGACCTCGCCTGGGAGGGCTCCCACCTCAACTATAACCAGGACGGACCCAGGGGCAAGCTCGTGGAGTGGCTCGCCGCCACGCACGGCACGTGCGCGCTCTTCGACTTCCCCACGAAAGGGATCCTGCAGCGCGCGGTGACGCACGTGGAGTTTTACCGGCTCAGGGACCCGGCGTCGAGACCACCGGGCCTCGCCGGATGGATCCCGAGCAGGGCCGTCACGTTCGTGGACAACCACGACACCGGCGCGCCCCAGAACCACTGGCCGTTCCCTCCCGACAGGATCGCCCTCGGGTACGCCTACGTCCTGACCCACCCGGGGATACCGTGCGTGTTCGGTCCGCACCTGTGGGGCGACGACCCCGCGCTCTCCGGCGTGATCAGGCGCCTGATCGACCTTCGCGAGAGGTGCTGCGTGTGCGCCGACGCGCCTGTTAAGATCCAGATGGCCGAAGACGACATCTACGTGGCAAAGGTGGGACACAGGCTGACGGTCAAGCTCGGACCGAGGTACGAGATGCCCGCGGAGCTCCTCCCGAAGGAGCCCGAGTGGTCCCTCGCCGTGGCTGGCGAGGACTACGCCGTGTGGGAGCGGGTCATCTACGACGCCGACAAAGTCGTCGCCATGGAGCGCGAGATGATGGACGTCGGGGACGACGGGGAGTACTACCCGCTCGAGCGCGTGCCCGTGGATAACGCGCGCCAGTCCATCGGAAGCTGGATCGAACCGCCGCCCGGAATCGTCGAGCCGTCCGACGGCGAGGCGGACCCGCGCTGAGAAGTCTGGGAAAAAATGACGGGGGAGGAATTGGAGTTGTTGGCCCCGTGTATGGTTTGATCACCTCACCTTTTCCTTCCGACACAACATCTGTTCACAGCAACTGCGAACACATGTTTATGCGCTCTTGTCGCTCTCTTGGAAGAAGGAAAAGGTGAGGTGCTCTCCAATTCCAATTCCTCCCCCCGTCGAGGCATCAAACGGACGAGGTACGGATACGTGAATCAAAATTGAGAAAATTCATCGATACGTCGCACACGCGCTCACTGCCCACCGCACGCAGCCTCGATCAAGTCCTCGTGTCTGGTCACCAGCTCCCACTGATCCTTCGACAGGGAGATTCCCTTCTTTCCCGGCAGCTTTGCGCCGTCCTTCTCGTAAAATTCCCTGATGCCGATCATCACCGAGCCGTTGAAAATATCAACCGTCACCCGCCGATCCCTGCCGAGGACGCACACCGTCGCGTCGGATATCGGCTTTTTGGCGCCGATATCCGCGATCCTCTGGTTCACCTCCCCAATCTTGGCCCGCAGCTGGCTCCACTGCTCGTACGGGAGGCTGATACCCTTCTTCCCGGGGAGCCAAACGCCGTCCTTTTCGTAGTACTCGCGAAGTCCGACGTACTTTTTGCCGCGAAAGTCACTCACCGTGCACCGCCTCGCGCGGGACAGGGCGCATATCTGACCCTCCACCGCGCCCGCGCCCTGGCTCTGGGGCGCGACGGGAGGAGGATGAACCGCGGAGGCACCGACGGGAGCCGCGGAGGCACCGACGGGAGCCGCGGCGGGCGTTGGGGCGGGCGCTGGGGCGGGCGCTGGCGCGGGCGCCGGGGCGGAGGAGGAGCCGACCCTCCACGTCGGCGCGCCCCCGCCGGAGCCGTCGCTCCTCACCCTACCGGACGACTGCAACCTGTACAGGGCCTTGTTAACCTCGGACTTGCCCATCTTGAGGAAGCCCGCGAGTTCCTTGGCGGTGGCGCCGTCGTCACCCTTGAGCCGGAGCGCGGCGAGGAGCTTGTCCTCGGGGACGGGCGCTCCGGGTTGCGCCGAGGTCGCGGGGGCCACCGCCAAGGTGAGCGGCACGGTGTTGCTCGGAGCCGGCGCGGGCTCGCTCCACTTCTCCCTCGCGGCGTTCATGTCGTCCCTGCGCTTCTTGGGACCCCGCGCGTCGTCCTCGTCGAAATCCTCGTCTTCGTCCTCCTGGGTGTGGTCCCAGTCTCCGTCGTCGGGATCCTCGTCGTCGTCGTCGTCCTCGAACTTGACGAGCGAGCGTCGGCGCTTACCCGCCTGGCTCTTGGGGGTTATCCCCTTCGTCTTCCCGGGGGAGGTCTTGGCGGTATCGTCGAGCAGGAACTTCTCGATCTCCTCCTGCAGGCACCGCATCAGCGCCTCGTCGTCGCCGAGCAAGATCCCGAGCTGCGCCTCGACCATCTCGACGATTTGCTTCTCCTTCGTCGTCTCGAGGTCCAAGCCCTGGATGATCCGGCGCGTCGCCTCGCGCACCTGCGCCTCCTCCGCGGGAGACGACATGGCGGGCGGAGGGTAGAAAAAGTTGGAAGCCAGCTCGACGGGGCGCGGGGGGTTCTGAGGAGCTCGGGGAGAAGCGTGGAGGGGGGTGCCAGAAGCTGGGGTGCCAGTATTTTTGGGTTCGGGGGGAATTATTTTGGCACTCGAAATTACAACGGCAGTCGCTCCTCATCAGTTGGCGATGCCGTCGGTCCTGGTCGCCTCTCCAACCTCCTTCTCCATCCTCCTGTA
>Ga0181573_10001806_pt1 | contig 20478 bp, 12 predicted proteins | sample 101ome_25_FD_148643 | JGI IMG/M metagenome (GOLD analysis project Ga0181573, IMG submission 148643) | Coastal salt marsh microbial communities from the Groves Creek Marsh, Skidaway Island, Georgia - 101409BT metaG (spades assembly) | ecosystem: Environmental > Aquatic > Marine > Intertidal zone... | reverse complement strand
ACTTGACCATCACCGCTGAGGCCTGCATATTTGATGAGTGCGTGACTTACACAGTTGTGGCAACCATCCCGGCTGTATCCATACCGGCGAATGATGCCTCAATGCGCGCGGTCAACATCACGGCCGGACCGACCAATTCAACCGCCGGTGGCCGCATCGTGGTCGAGTACAGCCCGAGCTTTTTCCACGACGTGCGAAGATTCAGCGCTCGTGTGGATGGGGGGCTGGAGTACGTGCACCTGAGCGTGGCACCAAACAGCCCGAGTTACTCCAGACTGTTCATTAACGGAAGACCAACCTTACCTTACACTGAGGTGCCGGTTCCATTGTCGCTTCTTGAGACCGAACTGAACGGTGTGCTCACGGTCAGGGTCATCGCCGAGGACAACTTCACAACCTCCGACACCAAGATACACGTCTTGGTTGATTCACCGCGCGGGCTCATGACGGACAACGCAAACGCGTTGGATCCTCTGAAGGGAAAGTACGGTTTCGACGGAGGAGTCCTCCCGGGCGGAGTAGATACCACTCCGCCAGAGTGGAAAGAGTCATACCCGCGGGTCGAAGCCGTGTGGGAGGGTGGACCCCACCTGGAGCTTGCAGCGCAGACAATGGAGCCGGCTGTTGTCTATTGGGCTCTGGCGGTGCCGTGGTCTCGACCACCAACGTCAAGGGAGGTTTATGATGCCGTGGTTCGTCTCAATCACACCAAGACTCGCTTGATTGAAGGGAGCGTCTCGGGTTTTATCGCGGACGCACTCAATTCCTCCGTACCCGCGACCACAGAGAGCGGGTTTGTTGCCGCCGGAGTGATGACCAGCAGGTATTCCATGACCCGCGAGGAGCGTACAGCGGTGACCTGCTTGGATCCCAACGTGGGATTCGACGTTTATTTTGTAGCCGAAGACAAGGCACTGGACTTGTCTCTCAATCCAGCTGCGAATAGACAGACGGCTCCGACCTTGGTTCGAGGTGTGAAGCCCGGGAGCGGTCCTTTGGGGTTGCTTTACCCGTGGGTTGACTCCTTCTCGGAACTGCGTGGAGATCTGTGGGAGAATATCACCGGAGGCGAGCTGATCGCGCTGTCATTACTTTTCGACGGAGCCGCAAGCAACCACTTTGCGAGCACGTACGCCGCAAAGGGATCGTTGGCATGTCCGGGAGCGGTTCACTTCGAGGTGACAGCCGTGAATGCATCCAGCGTCGACAGTTCATCCGGCGATGTCGTTCTCGAGGCACGCCGCGAGCCTGCAGGAGAACCCGCCGGCAATTGGACCCAGCTTTGGAAGACGACGCTCCTGGATTTGAAGACGAAATCCGATGCATCAGTCGATGACTGGATATCGGTCGTGTCGGAGGAAATCCCGGCTGGGGATTACTGGACCCTGCGATGGCGCGTGGAGGGATCATGCTGCCACTCATGGGCGCTGAGAAATCTGACGACAAGATACATCACGCCTTGAATAGCCAACTCATAGCAAGCAGGCCCGTGAGTAGAAAGAGACTGCTTGAAAGCTACAGATCAAAGATATTATGGTGATTAGTCTTTATTGATGAAATGCTGTTCATCCTTCCATCTTCGGTACCCCTTGATGGCACCGGCGGCACAAACATTTAAGCAAGAATACATTTTCCATCCCCTCCCCGTTGTGCGTACTGACCTTGATGCGAATCCTCGGCATCGACTTCCGCGACATTTCCCTTCAATCGAATCCTAATCGATTTCAAGTCCGTTCAATTTAGTGAGAGTACTTTGCTTCGTAGAACTTCTGCTCATAGAGGTACGCGGCGTGATCCCACCCGAGGTCCTGGTGGCACGCGCGGAGCGCAACCTGCATGAAGCTCTCCCTGTGCGACTGGTAGGTGTAGATCGCCTGACCGAGGGCCCACTGGAGCTTATCCGGGGTCGCGCGCTCGAAGGTCCAGCCGGTACCATCGTTCTCGCCGTCGAAGTGACGCACGGTATCCCTGAGGCCTCCCACGGCGTGCACCACCGGCACCGTGCCGTAGTGCATGGCGTAGAGCTGGTTCAGGCCGCAAGGCTCAAACCTGGAAGGCATGAGGAGGATGTCGCACCCGGCGGTGATGCGGTGCGCCATCTCGTTGCTGAACCCGAGCCAGGACCTGACCTTGTCCCTGTTTCTGCACTCCATATCGTAGAGGCGGTCCTTGAGGTCCTGCCTGCCGCTGCCGAGGAACACGAGCTGGATGTCCTGGTTCATCAGGAACTCCTCCGAGTCAAGCACAAGGTCGATGCCCTTCTGCTCATCGAGACGACCGATGAAACCTATCATGCACGCGTCGTGGCGCTCGGGCAGGCCAAGCGATCTCTGGAGCGCCGCCTTGCACGCCTGCTTGCCCGTCCAAAGACCCTCGAGGTTGAGCCCGTAGGTCTGGAATCCATCAGACTGCAGGAAGCGATCGTGCGAGGGGTCCCAGTCGTGGAAGTCGATGCCGTTAACGATACCGCTCACCTTGGCGGGGTCGGAGCGCACGGTGGGCGCGAGGCCCCAGCCGCCCTCGTCGGTACCCAGCTCCCAGGCGTATCCGGGGCTCACGGCGATCACCTTGGTGGCGTAGTTGATTGCCGCCTTCATGATGTTCATGCAGGGACCCTCCATGGGGTCATCGAGGTAAAACGCGCCAGTGTGCTGCTCGGGAAGACCGAGGCGCCAGACCTCGTCGGGGTTAGCCCTGCCCTGGTGAGCGATGTTGTGGACGATGTGCACCGCGCGCGCGTAGCCGAGCTTGAAGTGGTCCTGGTAGAACGCCCTGAGGTACACCGGGAGGAGGCCGGTGTGCCAGTCGTTGGATACGTAGATGAGGTTCTCATCGCCAAAGGGGAACCCGCCGCAGTGGACGTGCCAGACCGCCTCGATGCCCGCCTGGGACATCAGCGCGCCCCTCCACGCCACATCCATGGTGCTTCCAGCGTAAATCTGGTCGCCGACCTCGTGGAAGCAAGGGTGGTTAACGAATACGATGTCGACGCCGTCCCTGTTCAGGTGGTAGTACTCAACCTCGACCTCGGTTCCCATCACGTTGAACTTCTGGCGAGCGCAGGGGGTGTGGCACTCGTCGTAGTGGTGGTACATGGGGACGACGGACATGACGCGGTGGCCACGACGCACGAGCGCCTGCGAATACGATGAAAATTGGGGTCGAGATAAGCGCGAGGTCGGTGCGGGTTGGGCCGTCGAAGAAACGGTGTTTGGGGAGGGGGAATAATATATCGACAAGATGGATCGGACCGCGCACCTTCGGGAGCGACTGAACGACGTCGCCGAGACCTCCAGTCTTAGAGAAAGGGGCGCACTCCGCGCCGACGATGACGATGTTGAGGCGGTCGAAACCGCCTTCCGCCTTCACGGCGACGCCGGAGCGGGTGCGGCGAGCAGGGGCCTTGACGACGTTGCGAGAACGGAAAGCGCGGTTAGGGGCGGGGGCGAAGGACGACCTCGCAAGGGTCATCCTGCCCTGAACAGCAGCGGAGGAGGACATGGTACGCGTCGATGTGCACGACAATGGAGTAGAGGTCGATTCTGGGGGTCACCGACGACGTTCGTTCGGAGCCGCGTGCGCGAGTATGGCAGCATTGGCTCGCCGGAGTTCCGAGTTTTCCGAAACTTTTTTCCGTAAAACGCTCCAACGGCCAAATCGCGAGAAAACGGAGCAATTTGATTGGATGTTGTGCAAAAATTGGGTGCCGAGCTGGCGCAGGGCAAGAAAAACTGGTCAAGATTTTTTTTTTTTTCCTGCAGATTTTTTGGCCAGAGCATCCCGCGGCTGCGGCTGCAGGAGCTGACGAGGACTGCAACTGTCACAGTGCCGCTCCCGGAGCGCAAGGGTTCGACTCGTTCCAAAAATCTAAAGGGCTCCAAAACATGTCCGCGGCTGCTCACGCCACATTAGCAGTCAGGGCCCCCGTCAAGCCGTCGGCCCTGACCTCTCGCTTCGCCGTCGCCGCCGACGCGCAAGTTTCGCGACGAGCCCCCATTTCGTTTTCGCGACACGGGCGCCGCGGGGCCCTCCGTGCGGTGGCCGCCATCGAAGACAACCAGGTCGTGACCATCCACTATGTGCTGAAGTTCGCCAGCGGTGAGGTTGCGGACGACACCCGCAAGCGTAACGCCCCCGTCAGGCTTCCAATCGGCCAGGGCGCGCTATTCCCAACGCTGGAGGCAGGGATCAAGGAGATGGCCGAAGGGGAGAAGAGGGTGTTCAACCTGGCGTGCAAGGATGCGTACGGCGAGCGCGACGAGGGTAAGATCCAGAAGTTCCCCGCGTCCGTCGAGGAGCTCGAGTCCGTCAAGGCCCAGGTGCAGCCGGGCAGGGTCGTTCAGTTGCCGAACGGCGGTACGGCGGTGTGCGTCGGCTTCGAGGATGACGGCCTCATCCTCGACCTGAACCACCCGATGGCGGGCAAGGACCTGGAGTTCGAGATTGAGCTTGTGGAGGTCGAGGAGGGACCGAAGCTGTTCGGCGTACCGGTCGTGCCCTTCGACGTGAACAAGCTCGTGATGAAGTGAGAAGTATGGCCTGAAGTTTTACGCGTGATGTGCCCGTAACTCGTTGCAATGGAGCGAAAGATGCCCCATTTTGCTGTGTATGCGCCTGGCCCAACAGCTCTTTTACCTAAATTCGGCACGTCGCCCCACCCAGATCCTGCGGCGCGCGATGTTGCGAAGGGCCGCGAAACAGCTCGCGACGTACGCCTTTGATGCGGCGACAGCGCGAGGTGCCGCCGCGTCGAGTACCTCCCGAACCTTCTCGAGCTCCGCCGCGCACGCCACCACGGTGCTCTGCGTCCGCAAGGATGGGGAGGTCGTGGTGATGGCCGACGGTCAGGTCACGCTCGGCAGCCAGGTGATCAAGCCAAACGTCAAGAAAGTGCGTCGATTACAAGGCGGGGTCGTCGGAGGGTTCGCTGGCGCAACTGCGGACGCGTTCACTCTCTTCGAGCGGCTGGAGATGAAGCTCGAGGAGCACCCGGGGCAGCTCACGCGCGCCGCGGTGGAGCTCGCCAAGGCGTGGCGCAACGACAAGTACCTTCGACGACTGGAGGCAACCATGGTGGTGGCGGACAAGCACCACACGTTTCAGATCACAGGTGGGGGCGATGTCATCGAACCCCACGACGGAGTCATCGGCATCGGCTCAGGAGGACCGTATGCCACCGCCGCAGCCAGGGCACTCGTCGACATCGACGGGATGGACGCGTTGGCGATTGCCAAGAAGGCCATGAACATTGCTGCCGACACGTGCGTGTACACCAACCACAACTTCATCATCGAGTCCATCGGACCAAGTGACGAAGTCGGCGGTGGTGACGCGGCGAAGAAGGGGGACGAGAAAGGAGGCAAAGAGAAGAAGTGAGTCGAGCCTTCGCCCACTGATTGTTTTTTTAATTCTTGGTGTGCTGTCTGAAAGCCAAAACGGCTGCCTGAGCATGACGACGCCGCGCCTTCGGCCATCAGAACCCGGTGGCCCAGAAATCATCGGTATCGTCACGGTCGTTGAGCAGGGTCCCCGCCTCCTCGTCCGGGGCGTCCAGCAGGGATGGACCCGTGATCGGCGGCAAGCCGTCGCCAACGTCGTCCGACTCGCTGTCGTCGTCACCTCCCTTCTTCTTCAACCCCTCGTCCTCGTCCACCCACTTCAAGGGATTCGATCCCCACTCCTTGCGTTTCTTTGCAGTTTCGGTAGGGACGATGGGACCCGCCGGCGCCGCCCTCTTTCGCCCCGCCCCCGCACCATCTTCAGGCACTTCTCCGTTGTCGGTGACCCAGCCCCTGGCCAGCTTGGCAGCCTTCCGGGCCCGACGCTTCTCCTCAAACTTCCTTTTCCGCGCATCGCGCCTCTCAGCCTTCAGACGCCTCTCCCTCACGACGGGATCTTCCTCGATATCGGGATCTTTTTCGTCGTCTTCGCCGTCGCTGCGATCGTCGTCTCTGTTGTCCGCGTCTTCCTCCTTTGTGACAGCGTTTGACGAACCGTCTGCTGTGGCGGCGCCCCCGCCGTCCACACGCCCGTCGACGTCATCGTCATCCTGTTCGCTGTCTTCGTCTTCGTCATCGTCGTCATCATCATTTTGCCCGCCTCTGTCGCCCCCGGGAGCCCCCGTCGCCCCCGCGCCGCTCGTCAGCTCCTTGAGTCGCTCCGTCTGCCCCCCAGCCTCCGCTGCCGCCATCGCAGTGTTGATGCTGACGTGGTCCCTCTCGAGCCCCTCCTCGGCCATCTGGTCGAAGAGCTCGAGGGCGCGCTCCCAGTCCCCGCCTCGCATACACGCGCTCATTGCCACGTTATAGGTGATGGTGGACCTGTCGTGACCCTCCCGGGGCATGGTCTCAAAGAGCTCCAGCGCTCGCTCCCAGTCTCCTCCCTTGGAGCACGCGCTCATCGTGGCGTTGTACACGATGGTGTTGGTCTCCACGCCCTGGTCCCGCATGGCGTCGAATATCTCCACGCACTTGCTCCAGTCGCCCTTCTTCCGGCACCTCGTGGAGAACATAGTGAACGCGCGAGGGTCCCGCCGTATGGGCGCCTCCTTGTCGTTCAGCGCGGCGGCGATGACCGCCGCCACGCCACCCTCTGGGGCGTTGAGGATCTCCTGCGCCACCTCGTACACGCGGCCGCCCGGGGTCTTGCCCCGGGACGGCTTGAACCCCTTCTTCTTATTCTTTTTGACCCCGCTCATCGCCGGCTTGCCCATGGCGACGGGCGAAGCCCAGAGAGCTCCGCTCGGACGAGTGCCGTCGACAGATGTAAAGCGCAGCAGTGGACTTCTTATCGCAGCTCAACCGTTTGTGCGAAATGCAACTTGCTCAGAACATCTCAGAACGATGTCGGCAAAAATCGGCAATGCTCTCTGTTCCTGTATGATTTGCCCGTGCGGGGCGATCAGATTACCCATTTGCCCGTTTTCCAAGATGTCCTTTCACGCTGTGATAAGTCCGTCAGCCGCGCCCCCGCGCCCTTTCTTTTTGTCTTCTTAACGGGCCGGGGAGGGGACCACTGTCTGACGCACCGGAGCTGGGTTCGCGCGCTGGGCAGCCGCGACGACGCGTTTCATCGGAGACACGAGCGCGGCACTCCTCCCCGCAGCCCCGCGCGTGGCGGCGGTTTAGGGAGACGACACACCCGCGGGCAGAAGTGCTCTTTTGTTGGTGACGACGACAAAATGCGCGCTCCTTTGCTGGTGGCCGCGTGCCTCCTGGCGCTCGTCCATCCTGCGGCGTGCGGACGACCGCTCTACGATGATTCATCTCCAGCGCCGTCGGACTCCACGGTGCTGAGCTTGTGTGACTGCCATTTCGTCCCCTATGGAGGGGCGATGAACGAGCCCTCCGAAGCTTTGGCGTGCAAGAAGGACGGGTTCTTCGTCGCCGGCTTCGAGACCCCGGGTCAGTACTCCCAGCTCAAGGGCCAGTACATCCCGCTCTCGAGGGCCATCTGCTGTCGACCGTGCCTGCCGCCGGGTGACTCCGCGTTGCCGGGCGTGAAGGGTAACGTGACCGCCGAGGACGTGGTGGCCATCTCCTCCGACTGCCAGGCCTCAGCCAAACCGTCCCGTGGTTCGTCCGTCGGGGGGCAGACGTGCCCCGCGGACTCGTTCGTGCAGGGATTTGCCCACGACGTGCGAGCGAACCCGGCCAGCGCCCCCGATGATCAATACTACTATCCCACGGGGAACGCGCAGTGCTGCTCGCCGCGGCTGCTTCTCAGGGACGGAGACGAGCTCCCGGTGGAGCGGTGTTTCTGCACGGAGCAGTCGGCGGCGTACGCCGTGGGGTGCGGCGCCGCGAACACCCCAGACTCGGCGCAAGCGTCGGGTGCTCTCGTTTATGCGTTCGACAACGAGGTGTCGGCGCTCTCGGCCTTGGGGGAGAAGATTGAGGTTCCCGTGACGCCAGTGCGATGCTGCAAGCTGTGCCTTTCGCCAAACGCGAGGCCAGCAATGAATGATTGTTCGCCCCTGAATTACTGCGGAGGGAACGGGGACTGTACAGTCGACGGGCACTGCCAGTGTAAGACAGGTTGGATGGGGAGCTCGTGCGAGACCCAGGTTAACGACGAAGGCACCATGACAGATTGGGCAACAAACGGGATGAAAATTGTCATTGGAGTGATCCTCGGTTGCTGCTTCGGGCGCCCCATCATGCGGTGCTTGGGCCTGGAGCCGCGGAGGCGCCTGGCCGGTGACCTCGAGGAGGAGCTCTTACCTGCACAGCCTCAGAATGACTGGGAGTTTGAAGCCAGTGACCTGTCCACGTCGGATGACGGGGAAGGGGACGAGGACGACGACGATGCAACCGAGAGCGACGAAGAACACGGGCGCGACGGCACACGCCAGCACGACGAGGATTCGGGAGCTGATGCCGATGCCGACGTTGAGACCGCGCCGACGGAGAGCGTGGAGATTTCCGAGGCTGATGAGGACACCCCCCGCGACGAGGAAGCCGCGGAGACCTCGAGCGAGGTGACCAAGGAAAGGAAACCCGACCCGTCTCTTGGCGATGAGGAGCTCAAGGAGGTGACGTCGCCCAGTCACGATGCGGAGGAAAAAGTCTTGAAGCATCGGAGCACGGCAGAGTGTACGGTCTGCATGTCCGCGCGCGTGCAGGTGGTGTTGGTGCCGTGCGGGCACGCTTGCCTCTGCCGCGGGTGCGCAAGGCGGATGCGCCTCTGCCCAATTTGCAGGCGCGAGGTGCAGAGACGGCAAAAGTTGTACATCTAGCTAGCGAAGAGAAGGGAGGATGGGGCTTTGCGCTACATTGCCGCTCGTCGTTTGATGTTGCTTTACCAAAACGAAACTTGTTACACCCCTACACGCCACCCTGACCAGAACTGTACGCTTGGAGTACCACCCCCGAGATCATGCGAGTCGCGTCCACGTACCTGTCCGTGCACCGCGACACGCAGGTGGCCTCGCCACTGCTCAGACTGGCGCCGGGCTTCGTGATGCACTTCGCGAAGCACTTCTCCCTCACCGTCTGCGGTGGTGGTCGGGAACGATAGTCAGCCTCGGCTTCGAGGTGGAGTGGGGCGGCGGAATGAGAGCGGCAGGAAATAGGTCGAGGACCAGATCGGGGGTCTCACCGTGAAGAATTCCTGGGCGTAAGCGTTGGCGAGTTCCGCCTGCACCTGCTGCTTCACCAACTCCGAGTTTTGGCTGTCCATTTCTGCCGAGAGCGTCCGCGCGACGTCAAGTGGGGCGACGGCGATCGGACCGCACTCAATCGCAGTCCAACATGGTCGGTTGCAATTTCGGGGTGAGCGAGCGGGAACTTTTTTGAGACTGGATTTCACATGCTGAGGTGTTTTGACGTGTCCTGCGACCTTCACGAGCGCTCGATCGATCCTGGCCCCTGAACTGCTGAAATATGCGGCGCTTGGCGAGAGCGACTTTGAGCAGAGCGCGATGGCGTCATCGGGAACGCTCGCTGGAATCGAGCAGACCACCAAGGAGCAAATCGCGGCTGCCGCGAGCAACGTCCACGTGCCAAAGGTCGAGATGTCGTCCAAGCCAATCTCCCCGTGGTACAACGTGAAGCAGGCTGGCGGCCTCACCCCGCTTGAGATGGGATTGAACTTCGGGCTGGTCGGCGCTAGCTGCGTCGCGGCGCAGGGAACCGTGCACTGGACGCGCACGGCGATGGTCCAGCAGCAGTTGGCCGGCATGCGCGGAGAGGTTCCACTCGGGATGATGGCACAGACTTCCGCCATCTTCCGCTCCGAGGGGATGCGGGGCCTGTACCGCGGCTTCTCCGCCGCTGCGTTGCGCGAGGCGACGTACAGCAGCCTGCGTTTTGGCCTGTACGAGCCGCTCAAGGTGATGATGGATACCAGCGACGGCAAAGAGGTACTCCCTGTGTGGAAAAAGGTCACCGCGGGGCTCGTCGCGGGCGCTGGCGCGGCTGCCATCGCGTCTCCCTCCGACCTCATCATGATCCAGATGGCGGCGAGCAAGCAGTTCCCACCGCCGTCCATGTACCAGGTGGCGAGTCAGGTGATCGCCAAGGATGGCATCGCGGGCCTGTACAAGGGAATCGGCACGACTGTGACGCGGGCGGCGGTGCTCGGCGCCACGAAGATGGCCACCTACGACGTCGTCAAGACGGAGCTCAGGAATAACGGTTGGGCGGAGGGTCCCGGTTTGGTGTTCGCCGCATCCGTCGTGACTGGCCTCGCAATCACCATCACAACCTCGCCGGCTACGAACATGCAGACGATCATCATGAGTGGGAACGCGGCGGGAGGTGGGAGCGGGATGTTGTCGGCGGCCCAGGACATCTTGCGGCGCCAGGGTCCGGTGGGTTTCTTCCGAGGCTTCGGCATGCAGTGGGCCAGGTTCGGGCCGTACGCGGTGGTGCAGTTCGCGGTGTGGGAGAGCCTGAGGAAGGCATGCGGCATCGGAGCCATCTGAGAGGTGGGGACTCGACGGATTGCGATTCGACGATAGCAGGGAGGGGTGGGGATGAGGAGCCCCTTCCACATTAGCTTACTTGACTGGAAATGGCCCAAAAAAGTCGAAAAAAGGTGACTATCGACGAGCTGCCAGATCGCAGTCCACGCAATCCGCCGGAGTGGATTTTCTCCGGAATATCTCCAGGCGCCAGGGGGACGGTACGGGAGGGCGCGTGCACCAGACCTTCAAGGCGCCCTGTGACGCGACCAACGCACCGCGAGGAAGATGACAGGATGCTGTTACCGCGTGAGCACCCTGCGGCGTCTGAGCACCACCAGTGCCCTCGTGCGCAGCGCCGGTACTCGATCTCGGCGGGCAGCTCAAGCGATTATCCCAATGATCTCCCGACGGGCTGAGTCACCCCGCCCCGCAGCCACCAGACCGGGGGCGACGGGGGCGATGCCAACGGGGATGGTTGGGTGGCGCGGTAAACATTGGGGTCGTGTTGGCGGCGCGGGGACGTATTCGCGTCAACTATGGTCCCCCCCGCGCGCCTCTGGAGCCACCCTCGCCGAAGAGGGGGTGTCCTCGGCGGTGAATCGTCAGGAGGAGGAAAACGAGGGCTCCACGATCCTCTTCACCGTGGAGGGCATGAGGTGCGGGGGATGCTCTGCGGCGGTGCAGAAGGTGCTCGTCGCAACCCCGGGCGTGTCGCGTGCGGCGGTCAACCTCGTCACAGAGACCGCCGCGGTGGAACTCGCGGCTGGGGCGTCGGAGTCCACCATCGCTGAGTTCACCAAGGCTGTCGGGGACAAGGGATTCACCATGTCCCCCCGCCCTGTGGGCCGCGCCGCAGAGGAGGCCGCGATCAAGGCAGAGGCTCGACGCGCGGAAGAGATGGAGCGTACGAAGTGGGACCTGTACAAGGCATGGGGGCTGACGGGCCTCTGTCTGGTCACCCATACCACCCATCACCTGCACCACTTTGGGCTACACGAGTACGCGCACGGCGAGCTGCTCACCGCGCTCGGGCAGCCGTGGGTTGGGGGAGCCATCGCCGTGCTAGCCCTCGCGGGACCCGGGGCGGGGATCATGCGAGAGGGATTCAAGGCTTTGGCGAACGGTGCCCCGAACATGAACTCACTCGTGGGCGTGGGCGCCTCGGCGGCCTTTGCACTGTCCATCGCGGGGGCGCTCGCCCCCCCCGTCATTGGTGACTACGGCGTGCCGGTCAACAACGACTTTTTCGAAGAGCCCGTGCTGCTCCTCGCATTCATCCTTCTCGGGCGAGCGCTTGAATCGCGCGCCAGGGCCAGGGCCGCCTCTGACCTTCGATCATTGTCCACCTTGCTCCCGCTGGACGCGAGACTCGTGGTGGCGGACAAGCTCCCAGAGGTCGGCGACGACTCCAACCCGATGACGGTAAGTGTGGACCGCCTGGCGCTGCGACCAGGGGATCTGGTACGCGTCCTTCCAGGTGAGATCATGCCAGTAGACGGTGAAGTCGTGTCCGGCGCCGCGGCGGTGGACGAGGCGACGCTCACTGGGGAACCCCTCCTTGTGCCAAAGGCTGGCGGCGATCAGGTCTGTGCGGGTACTGGCGTGTTCGAGGGACCGCTCACCGTCAGGGCCACCACTGCAGGTGACGGTAGCGTCGCGGCAGGGATCGCGCGGACTGTTGCTGACGCACAAGCTCGCGCCGCACCCGTGCAGCGGCTCGCGGATGCCGTCGCGGGTCCCTTTGTGTACGGAGTCATGGCTGCCTCGGCGACAACTTTCGCGTTCTGGAACTTTGCTGGCGATGCCTTCTTCCCCGGAGCGCTCTTGGAGGCATCTGGGGGCGCTGGGGCGACGCTGGGGGCCTTGAAACTCGCCACAGATGTTCTTGTGGTGGCGTGTCCGTGTGCCTTAGGTCTAGCGACCCCGACCGCGGTCCTTGTTGCCACTTCTGCTGGCGCCCGGCTTGGGCTGTTGCTGCGGGGAGGGGATGTCCTGGAGGCTTCCGCCCAGATAGACACCGTGGCGCTTGACAAGACAGGCACGATCACTGAGGGAAAACCCAGAGTCACGGGTGTAGCATGTGCCAGCGACGAACTCACCAGTGCGGACGTGCTGAGGCTCGCGGCGGCGGTGGAGTCGACGACAACGCACCCTTTGGCGGCTGCTGTGGAAGAGGCTGCCACTGCGGCAGTCACTGCCGATCGGGGACCCCAGAACACTCTGCCCCGCGCTGACGACGCCGAAACATCTCCGGGTCGTGGTGCGGCGGCCAATGTCGAGGGGAAACGCGTGTACGTGGGCAACCCAGAGTGGGTTGAGTCACAAGTGGGTGCCCCCGCCGGGTCAGCGGCTGCACTGAGCGCCACTGCGGCGGACAACTCCGAAGCAACCGGTGGGCCGGCGGCTGCCGCGTGCAGTCTCGTCGCTGTGGGCATAGGAGGTGAGGGTATCATCGGTGCCATAGCACTAGCGGATAAGATCAGGCCCGGTGCCGCCGACGCGGTCCGTCGACTGGTTGATATGGGCCTGAAAGTGGTGATTCTCTCTGGCGACAGGCAGCCAGCTGTGGATGCCATCGCCCAGGAGCTCGGTCTTGGAGGTAATGTGGCAGCCAAGGGTGGTTTGCTTCCGGCTGACAAGGAAGCGTTCGTGAAAGGAATACAGGAGCGAGGGGCGAAGGTTGCGATGGTCGGTGACGGCATCAACGACGCCCCAGCGCTTGTTGCTGCAGATGTGGGAATGGCTGTGAGTGGTGGCATGGAGGCCACAGCGCAGGCTGCCGGTGTCGTCCTGCTTGGCGATAATGACGACGGAAAGTCCGGGGCTGCAGGCGGCGGCGTGGGTCAAGCCGCAGACGCGATCGAACTGGGTCGTTCCGCGCTCTCGAAAATTCGTCAGAATCTTGGATGGGCTCTGGCGTACAACTTGGTTGGGATCCCGGTTGCCGCTGGAGTGCTGCTCCCGGAGTATGGGATCAGTCTCAACCCGGCCGCAGCTGGTGCGATGATGGCGCTCTCGTCTGTAGCTGTGGTCACAAATAGCTTACTGCTTAAGGTTCCCGGTGGTGTGGAGCGTGCGGGCGCTCCAGGTGATGGACTCATCAAAAGACCCAGTGCCCGCCCGGCGCAAGCCCGATGAGGACACGAGGCATCATCAAATTTAAGTGGTAATCTTCTCACATATTATACTTCTCACACATCAAACACTACAGACAGTGATGATCTTACTCGCACTACTGTACATTTCACAAATAATCACAATCGTCAGACCGCGACGGGGCTGCCCTCTCGATCCCGATCTTGCGGTGCCACGTCGAACTTTGTGCCGACGAGCTCCTCGCTGAGTTCCCAGAGCCTTCTCCCGAGCCGTGCATCCATCGCCTCAAAACTCGGGAACTTCTCCCCGAATTCGGGTGCAAAGATACCCCTGAGAAAGCCGTATACCATGCCCTCCTCTGGCAGGTAGTAGTCGGGGGGGCCGCAATAGTATGCCCCCTGTGTTTCACCTGTATTCCTGCCGAGTACCATATGAGTGGTGAACATTCCCGCAGTCTCCAGCGACGTTGCAAGCGGAGGGTAGTTGAAGGCGAACTTAAGCAGCGCTTGAACGGGTGCGCTCTGATTCCGGAATAAACCAGATGTCGGGACGAACCCCGGGCTGAACACGTTGCAGACCACATCTGCGTCGTCTCCGAGTGACTCTCGGAGCCGCCTCGCCAGTTCCCTTGCAAACAGGACACCGCATAGCTTGCTGTCCTTGTACGCCTTGTTGCCGTCGAAGTCGCCGCCGTCGCACATCTCGAAATCTGGGCCTGATTCAAGGCCAGAAAGATCACCGAGGGTCGGGACCGCGCCGTTCCTGCCGTCCGGGCTCTCGGCATTGTGTATCTCTCCACTTGTGATAACAATTCGCTTTCGAGCCCCAGCTGTTGAAAGAAGGTTGGGCAAGAGCCCTTGGCAGAGGAGAAAGTGACCGAGATGGTTCACTCCGATGGTCTCTTCGAACCCCTGCTTGGTACGCTTGGCTGTTTGAGGCCCGGCGGCCATACCCATGGCGGCTCTGTCAGGAGCAACCCCCGCGTTGAGCACGATCGCTGAAAAGGACTCGTACGCGACGTCATCCACGAATTTCTTGATTGAAGATAAGTCCGCGAGGTCTATCCCAACGGCCTCAAGGGAGCCCTTCCCGGTCGTGCCAGAAGCGGCGACGATCGATTTCACTGCTTTTTTCGCTTTCTCTTCGGTGCGCCCGGCGACGATCACCCTGCATCCCGCTTCGTAGAGCTGCCTCGACGACTCCCAACCGATTCCCGATGTTCCCCCGGTGACCAGGACCGTGTGCCCGATTGTTGGGGCCACCAGTTGCCGGGGGTCGATCCCGCGAAAAACCCGGGTTTCCCCGACTCCGGCGGCGCGAACGACCCGTGATGGGGCTCGACTCTTGGTTCGTCGAAGAGTAGACGCACGGAGGGGCACTAAGACGGTGGAAGACATGTCGTGCCCGGGGCGCCTTCCAAAGTAGCTTAACCTGGCTGCTGGAAAAGTAACATCGCCGAAAGCGGCGGCGTTGGATCTTGTGCATCCGGCACTTTTTAAACCGATTTTCAGGGTTCGTTCCTAGCTAGTCTATCATAAAAAGGGGTGCGGACCCGCACTCCCCAGAAGCAAGTGTAAAAGTGTTCAGTGATACGGGATTAATAGTTCCAAGTCTATCTGTAAATTTGCTTTCCTCGAAGGTACGACCTTCGCAACACTTATTTCCTCGGAGAGTCCTGCCTCTCGGAGGGAGTTGCTGTCGCACCGGGCATGCCTCCGCCCGCGGCTGCATACATCATCATCGCCATATACATCGCGTTCGGGTCTATAGATGGCGCGGCAGGAGGCGCGGGAACTCCCCCAGGGTTGCCTCCAGACATCATCGCCATCATAAACGGATTGAACATTGCACCCGGAGGAAGCTGAGGAGGAGCCGCGGGCACCGGTTGAACCGCAGAAGGTGAAGCTGCTGCCAACGTCTCTTTCGTCACCAATATTCTGGCGTGAACCGTGCGAGCGCTTGTCATGAATATCGGCCAAGTCTCTCCACCGAGAACTCTTGGCACACCGTGCTCGTCGGTGTATGCAACTTGAAGTGTCGAAGGATCGTAGCGACCGCCAGTAGGTGGAGGGGCTCCTGCTATACCAGCCAATGTGCAGTGCAAGGCATCAAACGAGGAGAGCGCAGCTAGAGATAGCGTCCGATGGATGGTTGGTCCAGTTTCACCCTGTCCTGTTGTATCTCCCGCTGCTGGAAACGTTGCGAGCTCAACAGTGCAGCTCACGCTTGGCGGCAGCGATCCAGCCATGCCAGCACTAGCGGCAGCCATCGCAGCAACTGCAGCAGCAGCAGATGCAGCAGCAGATGCGCCCATCGCAGACTGCGTTGCTGCTGCTGTGGCGGAAGTATGTAAATTTTCAAATGAGAACGGTGCCTTTGACGGCGTCGGTCGGACCGTTCCCGAGTCAGGTGCTGATGCTGCCGGCACAGAAGCCGGCCATCTGCCAAATCCAAAAGCCGCAGGCATCATCCCGCCGAGCGCACGCATCATATTCTCTTTATGATGAAGTTCGTCTAAAGCGGACGCGGCCGCTGACAGAAGGGGTGATGCCAAAAATGGGTTTTGAGCGCCAAACGGCATACCGCCACTGTGCACATCCTTCGCGCCTGGATCTGGCATCCATCGAGGCCTCTTTACTCCACCATTTGCTCCATGCTGCTTCGAGGCTGCTGCATTCCGACTCCCAGCGGACCATCTCATGTGCTTTGGACAATGTTTGTGACCGGGAACCGCCATCTCTGAGCAGCGCCAGTTTTTACCATCGTTTCTGCTGCATCGTATCTGGCCCACGGGAACCTCCGCAGGAGCCCCGCCCTTTTTTGTCCCACCGCCCTCCTTTGCCTTCCCAATCGCCGCACCACTTCCGAATCCAGTGGTGGCCTGGGCGCGCTTCTGTGCCTTTTCGCTCGGAGATACCGTTGGCTGTTCAGTGGGAAGTTCTAGCTCGACTCTTTCGCGTATCTTGTTCAGTATCCAATCCTTGTTGTGAACCTTGGTGGGGACTCCGAAAATCTCCTCGTACTTGCTCTGGAGCTGGCGGGTTGACATTGCTTGCCTCAACTTCTCTTGCGTGGACGACGCCTTCTGCTCTTTCTCCGGCTGCTCTTCCATCTTCCTCTCCGTAGGGTCAGATGTACCGCGATCGTTCGCAGCATCGATAGCCTTCTCGGGCGTCTCGCCCGCCACGTCGGCAGCCGCCGCCCCCCGGTCAGTCTCCTCCTTGACCTCCTTCTCCTTGTTCTTGTCTGCGACATCGTGCCTCCTCAGACGAGGGCGTTTGGCATCCCCCATGACCGGTTCGTGACACTGTAGGTCGACCGCAGTCTCTGCGTTGGTCTCATCATCGTTTGGGTCGCTCAAGTCACTACCCGCATCGCCCGCGTGTTCGCCACTGGAGGTTTGCGCGTTTTCCCCGCTGGAGGTCTGCACGTGTCTCTCGAGCGGGCCGCCTGGTGAGGTCTTCCACTTCTCGACCCTCTGCGGCTCTTGATCCTCCATCGCTGGCAGCGCGCTCTTCGGATGAAGAGCCGTCGCTGACATGACGTCCTCTGCGATGTCGAAACGTGGGTTGACGATAAAGTCAGGAAAGGGTGGTGCAACAACTCTCAGTCACCTTGGCGACCTTTCGTTGAGTCTGACTGTGCCCATATTCTAAGATTCCCAAGGTGGACCCTTCGCCAGGAGGATTCCGGAGGATGCAGGGCGTTCGAAAATAAAATGTGGCGACATATTCGAGCGTCCGAGAGTCAGTGTCCTCAAGAACTCGCGAGCGACGCGCGACAACCCGGTCGCCGCTTGCAAGAGATTTACGGGAAAAGACGGCCCGAAAGGAAAACCCGGGCCAATTACCACCGGACGGAGAGGACGGAGAGGACCGGGCGTCGCGCCATAATCGAGCGCAAAGTCGACACCAATCTTCGCTAAAACTAGGTTATTTTCGGGGAAAAAGATCGAATATTCGTTCAAAACCTCGCGGCGTTATGGGCCGTGCTTCACTCACGTCACGGGGAGGTGCACCGCAGGAGGGAGATAGATGCCCGCTGGTGGCCTTTTCTTTTATTAGTTCGGGGAGGTGCGACGGCCCGCCAACGAGGCCGTCGCTTCGGCACTAATGACTCCCGCGACCGAGAAAGACCCGCGGGGTTTTTCGTTAGCTCGAAGATCCCCGAGCGAGTGCGAATCGAACGCGCCCGCGCGTCTCTATGACGAAGCCTCGCTCTCGGAAAACACGGTCTCGTTTGGGGCCTGCTTTTCGCGGGAGAAAGTTCTGAAATTCCGATCTCGACAGAGAAATCTCTGACTGCGTTGCTGTGCGATGCAGACGTTCATTCATTACAATTAGAATCACAGACGCTGACGTGTAATGCCACGTGGCGCATGCCAGGATGTAGCGATGTCTTTTTTGGTTCCTGAACCATCAGCATCGCCCACAGAAGCGTTCCCTCCAAAACGGAAAAAAAATCTCGGGAGCCTGTTCAGACTGTCGTGGGGTTGACTCACAGGCTCCAGCTGGCTCAAACAGGTCGTCCCCAGCGGCAACCACAGCCATACATAGGACCGGCGCTCGGCACTTTAGACGACGCGCTCAATCCTGGAGAAATCCACCTTATAGTCGTCGTCGAGGACCTCGAAGGTCACGCCGGTGGCCTGCGACGGGTGCGCGGGGGAGGGGAGGTGAGCGCAGATCGGGTTGGGAGGCGTCGCCGATTGGTTGCGGAATCGGATGGGAGCGCTCACCTTGACGGCATCGACGAACATTTTCCCGCCAGCCACCGCGGGCGTAAGTACTCCGCCGATGAAAGGAAGCCTGAATTACACGTGTCGTGTTCAGTCAGCGGGGTGGAGACACGAGGTGTCCGGGAGAGTGGACCGTCGCGGGAAGGCTTATTGCTGGAGGCAGCGGGACAAGGGTGTCTTACTCTTCGCGCTTGGTCGTCAGGAGCATGGTCATTTCGACGGCAAACCTGGCGGTCTCGTCGTATCCATCTCCTCCAGATATCTTCGTCTGAGGTGGAGAAAATATAATTCACTGGGTGATTTCGTGGTTCCAAAGTGAGCACGCTTACCCGAATCTTGGAGCCATCTTCGGCAGTGGCGTGAAAGTAGTAGTCGATGAAGAGCTTGGAACGAACGTCCTCGGCGAGTCCATCGCCGAGCTGCAGAGGAGCAAAATGACGTCAGCGACTAGAAAACACACGAAATCTCGCAAATCGTGCTCGAGGGGCATTCAGGAAAAATATGGAAGTCCAAATGAGCGCCGAGACATGCAACAACCCACCCCGAAAAGTTTGCCTTCTTTCTTCAGCTTCTCCTCTTCCTTCTTTGAGCTCGTGTTAGCTGATGTGACCTCCTTGGCCACCTCTTCCGACGGGAAAAGAAGGTGTTCGCTGTAATTCAAATGTTTGCCGTACGGATCTTCGCCGAGGTCCGCCAACAGCCAGTTCGAGCGCCTGATCAGGCGGGTATCGTAGAACGCGTATGTGAACGGCCCCGACCAGCCCTCAAACTCTGGGAAATACTCAACCTTGGCGAGAACCTTGTCGGAGTCCTCGGGTCGTTTGCCATCGCCGACCGTGCCACCGAGAGCGAACGGATCACCCATGATTTTGACAAATTTACTCATCTCGGCGGTCATGGCTGCGCGCGTGGCGAGAGTGCCTCCTGACGGGGCACCGCCGTTGCTGGTGATGAAGCATCGCAGTGTCTTCAACTCGGCGTCGGTGACCTTCTTGAGCTCCTCGGCGGTGAAAAACGCGGCCAAGTCGGGTAGACCTCCGGCTCCGGCGGAGTTCGGGCAGATAATGACATTTCTCTTCTTAGCCCAGTCGTGCAGCGGGATCAGCTTGTGCGTAAAGGGCACCTCGCCGTTGACATCGACGTAGTCGCACTCGAAGTCGACGCATGCCTCGACAAGGAGGTGAGCGTTCGTCTTGATGAAAGGGCCAGCGACGTTGAGCACGCAGCGACATTTCTGCACCATCTTGCGTATATCCATGGAGTTAGAGATATCGGCCTTGAAGATCTCTGGCCTATACGTGGCATCAGGGAACTTTGCGAGGATCTCGTCAAGACGATCCGAGAGCTTGCTTGGGGTTCGACCGGCCAACGCGAAGGTAACTTCGCTGCCGAGGCCGCGGACATGCTTGTAGATGTACTCGAGAACGAGGGATCCGGTGTAGCCCGAGGCGCCGTACACGACGAAAGTGAACGGTCGTTCTTCTTTTTCGACCGTCTTTCCGAAGTGCAGCCGGAAAAACTCTCGCAGCTCTCGCTCCTTCAGGGTCTTCCAGTACTTCTCCATCAGGTCGCGGTTTCCCTCGAAAAAGTGCTTGCACAGAGCATTCTTGATGACGTCGGGCTGCATGAGAGAGTCGAGGAATTCGTTGGGAATGTACACGCCCTCATCGCCCGGTACTTTGAATTGGATAGACATGTCGCGATGCTCTATCGCGCGTGCTGAGCTCACGCCTCCTGTTTGGGCGTGATCGACGCGCCGAAGAACTTCCTCGACTCCTACACCCTCGGGAATAACGCACGCGTCGATCGGCCTCCCATCGAGCTCGCTGACGCATTTCACTTTAGAGGGCTCAAAATACAACATAAAATGGCAAGTGATTAACCAGTTACGAAGGTATATTTCCCCGCGGATATTACCACCATGAGCGAAAATTAACCACAGCGGTTTAGTCAGGTTGCGCTAAAAATAAACTGCCCTTCGGGAAAAAGAAAAAAGAAAAAAAATGAAGATCAGTGGCTCCCCAACGGAAGGAGACAGTCGCCTCAAGAATCCCGGTCAACACTGTCCCGGCAAACCCGACCCACGGTTGCCATGGGAAAGGGAGGGGTGGCGGTTGCCGCCCAGAAGAAACGCGATGAGTCGTACACAGTGGCGGAAGAGGCGCCAAGCGGTTCGCTGAAGCGGGTAAGTCGACACAGCCAGGCAATCCAGCCTGGAGGGCACGTACCTAAATTA
>Ga0181573_10001805_pt1 | contig 20488 bp, 10 predicted proteins | sample 101ome_25_FD_148643 | JGI IMG/M metagenome (GOLD analysis project Ga0181573, IMG submission 148643) | Coastal salt marsh microbial communities from the Groves Creek Marsh, Skidaway Island, Georgia - 101409BT metaG (spades assembly) | ecosystem: Environmental > Aquatic > Marine > Intertidal zone... | reverse complement strand
GTCGTCGGCGAGATTCGAGCCCGAACGGGTCGGCCCACCCGGAACGAAGGACTTCAGCCAACTCGGCTCGTATTCATTGTACGGTATGAGGTACTTCCGCACCCGTCCCCTCTTGAGCCTCAAGATGATCCCCGGGAACACCCAGCCGTATCCGTTCCAAGTGAATTCCCACTCTTTGGAGACGATGTCCGCCTTGTTGACGTCCTCGGGACAGTAGAAATGGCATTCCCACATTTGGTGATCACCCTGCCGGACGAGCAGCTTCTTCAGGTCTTCAAGCGACAGTCCCGCTTTCTGCTGTCGTGACGCCCTGAACGGTGGGGCCTCGTTGACGTCAATGCCCGTCACGTCCTTGATCAGCGCGTCGAGCTCGTCGAGCTCGTCCTGCTTGATCTGCTCGGGAGTCTTCTTCTTTTTCTTCTTCTTCTTCTTTTTCTTCTTCTTCTTTTCGTCGTTGTTGGGCTCTGCGTCGACGGGCTGTGCAGGCAGCTGCTCCTGTTGCTCCTCCCGCTGCTGCTGCTCACCCTTCGTGTCTTGCTCATCCTTGGGAAACCGCTCAGTCGGGGCCTCGGGTTCGGGTTCGGGCAGCGCGTTGTCTCTCGTCCGAGCAGTCAGCAGGGGGCTGCATTCCCTGTCGCTGTGGCCCTGGGATTCATCGCCCGCAGGCACACACACGTCGTTTGGGTCACCCAGTTGTGCCTCAAGGGCCTGGACTCGAGCCTGAAGGACCGCATATCGAGACTCGTTTGCCGTCTTGGCGGCAAGCTGTGCTTCGAGGTCAGCGATACGACCCTACAGCGAGAAGTGTGAGCGGGCGAGAAGCGCGAGTGAGCGTCGTCGGGCCTGGGCGCAGGCGCACGTCTGTCGAGCTCAATACCGACCTCGAGGGCCGCATGCATATCGTCCATCATGGAACCCAGATTAGGCTCTGCTCCGCCCTCTCTCCTCACCCTTCCTCGTCCAACCGGCTTCTGTTGACCCGTTCGACATTGGCTCGCCGTATGGCCACGCTTATAGCATTTCCCGCAGCGTCCTGGGGGAGACGACGACGGTGCGGCAACGCAACGGGGAGTGAGTGAGTGCGTCGAACTCGAATTCGATCCGCGAAAATTTCGAGATTCGTACGCACCTTTGAGCCTCCTGGCCTTTCTCTCGTCCTCCGCCGTTTCCCCCTCCACATGCAGGACGTCATAAATTGTCCTTTCAGAAAACATTGCACAAGAGTCGAGAAGAGAAAGTGGGGGGGGTTTCCGGATTTCGTTCCGCGTCACCCTATCGCAGCTCCCCGGCCGGTCGCAGGCCACGAACGATACCCAGAAACCCCGGCGTCTCGGGACCGATCAGCCCGTGGCGAACCAAGAAGTCAATCACGACCAGGTTGCAGTTGTCCTTGTACGTCTCGTCCCCGTGGTCCTCGTGCCGCCGCTTGACCACCTCGATCACCTCTTCGATCGGCATCCTGTAGAACGTCTCGACCTCGCCGTCCACCGCCACCGGCTCAAACTCCTCCGGCAGCTCCAAATCGTAACAGAACAGCACGTCGCGTTTCAGCCCGTACTCGTATTCGCTGCAGTACGACACCGCGCCCACCGCCACCGCCTTCTTCGCCAAGCTCTCGGGGATGCCCGCCTCCTCTCCACATTCCTTGATCACGTTGTCCGTCGGCGAGATACCGTGCGGCTGCCCGCCCGCGACGATATGGTCGAGCCGATTGGGCCACGTGGGCTTGCTCTTGGATCGCCGAGCCACCCACATGTCCATCGTGCCGTCAGCCCGCCGCACGTACCCGTTGACGTGCACGCCGTACGCCTTGATGCCGAAATAGACCGACGCCGCCCGCTCGATCAGCAGAACGGGCGGCTGCTCGAACGAGGTCAGCACGGGATACAGCTCGTCGCGCCACCCCGTGATGATGCCCTCGTCCCGCAGCTGTCGGAGCACGCCCTGCACGATCTCGCTCCGTGCCTCGAGGTCGTCGACGGCCTCGACGCGCTCGTGCAACCGAACCGCGGAACCGTCGCCGTCGGTACTGAAGACGTCGGGGAACCTGCCGAGGTGCTCGCTCGCAAACGACCGGTCGAGGTACCCCACGACGTCGTGCCCCACCACGAACGGCGTGTACTTGCTGCCGCTGACGCTGATGCTGTCGAGGCCGTTGTTGCACCGTCGAATCCAGTAGTCGAACGGGCTCGAAGAGGTCGAGGAGGAGGTCGACATGGCAGACACGACCGGCGACGAAGGTCTTGCTCTGGTTGTGTTGTTTCTGGCGTTCCCCGCGCGCGACTGTGTTGATATGGACCGTGTCAAGCGGTAGCTCAACGCCGATCGGACGATTGACGTCGGGAATGACGGGCAGCGGACGACGAAGTTTCTCCCCATTCGAATTTTTTTTTCGAGCTCCGAGGCTCCGATGCTCGAGCATTCTCTCAGCAATCAGGGTAAGCAACGCACGGAGCTAGATACGTAGATACGTAGAATCGTAGGAGAGTATGCGTATGAATTCAGAGGCAAACGGCGCGGTACCGGTACCGGTACCGGGCGAACGCGAAGTACCCACCACGACCAACCAGGCGACCAACCAGGCTTCTTCTTCTCAGCTCAACAATGCCGACTTACCGGCCCTCTTCTGGGACGAGTTGCCGGACGAGGCCGACCTCAAGGGCAACGCCGACTTGGCGGCCATCAACTCGATCATCGACGAGACGACGCCGTACGACAGGCTGATGAACTTCAAGGACTACGGCAACCGGGCGCTCAAGACGGGTATGGAACATCGGAGAAAGTACTATCTCCGGCAGGCGATCGATCAGTACACCCAGGGCGTCAACGTGGAGCTGGACCTCGGGGACGACGTCGGGCCCGACGAGGACGGCAAGACGGTGGCAGACCTGAAGAGGCTCAAGTCCATCCTGTTTTCGAACAGGGCGCACGTCCACTTGCTGCTGGGAAATAACCGGAGCGCGTTTCTGGACACCAAAGACGCCCTGCTCTACGACCAAGGGAACATCAAGGCCCTGTACAGGGCGGCCAAGTCGACGGCGGCGCTGTCCCTCTGGAAGGAGTGCCGGGGCTACTGCGAGCGGGGGCTCGAGCTCGACCCCGACAACCAAGATATCAAGAACATCCTGAACGGTCTGGTGGCCGAGGAGGAGAAGCGGCGGAAGGCGGCCGCCGCGGAAGCCGCGCGGCAGTTCCGGCTCCGCGAGCCCTTTGTGCGGACCGTCGACGTCCTCGAGTCTCGGGGGTGGAAGATCGGGAGGCCCCAGTTTGCGATCGGCAACAGGAAGCCTTCCGTCGTGTGCGGCGATGGTGACGTCGAGCACGGGAATAATGACCAGGACAACGAGGTCGTCTGGCCAGTGCTCTTCCTCTACCCCGAGGCGAATTTCTTGCAGGACGCCATCTTGGAGTTCAGCGAGCTGGACGCCTTCGCCGATCATCTGGACGTGATCTTCGAGGAGCCTCCCGAGTGGGATACTGACGGAAACTACACGCGCGACGCCGTCGAGGTGTACTATCTGTCCAACTGTGCCCGCCCGCTCCGCCGGAACGAACTCGTCGAGGCCCTCTTCGGCGGCTGGCCCTCCGTCTCCAACGAGGGTCCCGACCGCCTAGAGGCCAAGTGGGTCAAGGTCAATCCCAAGCATACGCTCGGCCAGGTGCTGTCTCGGAGCGATCACGTCGTCCCCGGCATCCCGGTGTTCTTCGTGCTGGCCAAGAATACGCCGGGCAGGGAGACGTTTCTCAAGGGCGAGCTGCCCATTTTCTAACTCGCGGATCGTGATAGTGACGGTTGTTGTAACCACCTCACACACATACATACAGAGAGAAGACTCCCCCAAAATGGCGTCGCAAGGGATGATATTGCGCAACAACAACCTCGTCGGAGGCAGCAGCAACATCGTCATGCCCGACGGGATGCGGGCCGCATTCGAGGAGGGCGTCTATCTGATCTTCATGCGCTGGACGGCCCTCCAGCTCGCCATCATCAACGAGTGGGGCGGCAGCGGGAGCAAGGACAAGGCCAAGAGCCTGTTTGACGAGGTGCTCGACTGGTTTTACACTTCGAAAGGTACGGTTCATCGGCGGTGGTACCCGACTCGGGACCCCGACGGTCACCTCGACCCTCATTCCCGACCCTCATTCCCGACCCTCGCACTCCCTGCAGACCACGAGCTCTCCGACTTGCAGGACCTACTGGACGAGGCCATTCAGGTGGATTTCAACGTGCAGGCGGAAGACGACAGCCCCTACATGGTGGCACGGTCGCTCTACAACACGTACAGCCAGGTTGCCAGCGGGGACACGACCTACGTCCAGACATTAAAGCAGCAGTTTGAAGCCAACGGGACCAACCAGATTGTGGCAGAGAGCATGCGCAACTCGGCGCAGTTTCTGGGTGCCGAGGAGAGCAGCAGCAGCGACGACGACGACGACGAGGATGGGGACGGGATGGACGTCGACGAGGAGGAGCAAGGTCCGCCGCAGCCGGTCGTGGACGAGGACGGTTTCCAGGTGGTCCAGCGGCGCGGGCGGAGATGAGAGGAGCGAGATGATGCCTCCTCGGAGGAGATGCCCATTTTTGTTTGTGTGTTCTAAGGGATGTTTACGAGTCTGACCAAGTCAATGGCCTCGCTCGGCCTCGTGGAGGACCCCGATGCGGTGGTACGTGCCCGTGAGGAGGAAGTTTCGGCGCCCGAATCGTTTCGTCTGTTTGATCGCATCGCAACCCGCCGCTGCCAATCGTCCCTCACTCGCCAACCTCTCAGCTCCTCCCTCCTCAGGACATGACCGACTGGAGCGAGGAGGACAGAGAGGCGTATCGCGACTGGAAAGTGACCATCGCGGAGGAGGACTTGCTCATCGAGCAGCTCCGGGACGAGCTCGACCTCGAGGTGGAGCTCGATCACTACTGGGATCACGAGCAGTTGAGACGGTTCCTCAGGGCACGGAAGCACGATATCCTCAAGGCCAAGGCGATGGTGAAGAGGACCGCCGAGTGGCGGATCGAGAACGAGATCGACACCATCCTCGAGGACTTTGACTTCCACGAGCGGGAGGCGTTCCACGCCCACTACCCCGAGGGCTTTTTTTGCACGGACAAGTTCGGGCGGCCGGTCTACGTCCAGAAGCCGGGGGACATTGACTGCAACGCGCTATGGAAGTTCACGGACCTGGAGCGGTCGGTCAAGCACCACATCCAGCAGCAGGAGCGGTATGTGAAGATCATCGCGCCGTCGGCGGCGCACAAGGCCGGCGACCGGCGGGCGTTCCAGAGCGTGGTGATCATCGACATGGACGGTGTGGGCGTGTCGACGTTGACGGGCGAAGTGCGGACCATCATGGGGAGAATCATGCAGATCGACCAGGACTACTACCCGGAGCTCATGCACAAGGCGCTCATCATCAACGCGCCGACGTCGTTCCGGATAATCTGGGGCCTCGTCAAGCATCTGCTTGACACGCGGACGCAGGAAAAAATAGAAGTGATCGGCACGGACTACGAGTCCGAGCTGCTGCGGTGGATCGACGCGGACAACCTGCCGGTCAGGTACGGCGGGACGAACGACGCGCGGCTGATCGACGCCCCGGGCGTCTGGAACGAACCCGACGTGCGGAAAGCGGTCCTGGAGAAGTACGCGCATCGAAAAAGCGCCATCGACCGCTTCTTCTCCGTCAGCGAAGGCGGTCTCAGCGACGACATCGGTGCTGGCGCCGAGGACGACGACGACGAGGAGGAGGAGGACGAGGTTTGAAGTTGTTATAGCGCTCATTGTTATTGTTATAGCCGTCGTTATACGACGAAAGAATCACCGTCACCGTCACCGCCTCACCCACACCTCACGCCGCCTTCCGCATCAGACGTTCCTTCTTCTCCCGCGCATAGTCCTCGGGATACAGCAGCGTGCCGAAGATCCGATCCATGTACCAGAAGTAGTGCCCGTGATTCACGGTGTACTTCAGATGATGCAGCTTGTGGTACCCCGCCCCCATGATGGGATCCATCCGCACGTGCACGCAGTCGTGGATACTCGTCGTCCAAATCGCCGTCAAAAACAGCAACAGCTCGTGCGTCATAAAGTGCTGCGGAATGTAAAACAGCGTCCACGTGTACGGCACCGCCTGCAGGATCCCATCCAGCGGATGGAACGCCAGTCCCGCAAACGGACTCAGCGTATTGTCCTTGTTGTAAATGTGGTGGTACTTATGCAGGTACTTGTACCCTGTCCGAAAGTCGTGCAAATTCCGGTGCTGCCAGTACACGCAAAACTCCACCGACGCCATATACAGCGCAAAGTAGAGCACATACCGCCCCACCCCGACGTCATCAATCCGCGCATAACTCAAGGTCCATCCCGCCTCCACGATCTGCTCCGTCGCTGCCGGCAACATCGCATACAACGGCATCGCCATGAACGCCACCCGCATCTGCGCCACCATCGCCGAAAGAGACGGAATCTCGTCCCGCGACTCGTACAACGAATCCCCAAAGCAGTAGTAACAGTAGTACGCCCACAGCCCCCCGACCACGAAATACAACGTCGTCGCCATGAACCAGTTCCGAATCCACGACGACAGGAACCGAGACGACCGAACGAGGTCTGCCACGCGGCCGATGTTGGAATGCGACTCCTCCGCGGGCAGCATCCAGCTCAGCACCAGCGAATTCTTCCAGTCGTTCTCCTCCTTAATCCGCGCAATATTCTCCGCCTGCTCCTCCTCCGAAGTAAACACCCTCCACAGCGCCATCAACGGGTTCGGATGCCCGCTGCCACGAGCACGCCCCGTACCAACCGAATCGCGACAGTCCCCGGCCGGGAGATCACTCGAGTTCCCCCCCGAGTCCGCGCCCCCGAGTCCCCCCACGCTCCCGACCACCGCGTTCACCGCAATGTCGACGTTTCCCATCTCGTCCACGCCCGTCGTGGACCCCCTCGAGACAGATACCAGGGCGACGACCGCTGCCACAAACGCCAAGAGGATCGACGACGACGACCAGCGCCGTCGCCCCAGCGACACCGATCGACCCACACGCATCATTGATGGATTGCTTGCTTGCTTGCTTGTATACGAGGCGGCGGGATGTGTGTGCTGTGTGAAAACAATCAGAAATACAGAAATGTTCCCGGCAAATCACCACGCGATTTGTCCCTATAGTCCCCACGTGCACTCGACGAGATGCCGAGATGACGAGATGACGAAATGAAGTCACGAGATGTGTCCCGATGGAACTTGAAAGTTACTAGAAACGCCGCGAAAATATTTTTGGGGCGGGGGAGAAGCCGTCTCTCAGAGTCTCTGGCCGCCTCGGGAGACCGGCACCTCCGGAACGACTCGGTCGCCGCCGTCGCCGTCGTCGCCGCCGTCGTTACCACACACGACACGTAGAGCGGCCCGATGCTCCATCGACCGTCGACAGGCTCAGCGGGCCCGCGCACGGGCGCGCGTCGAAGGGGCGACCGCGGCGCCTGCAGAGGTGGGCGACGGCCTCCTTGAGCTGGCACTGCATGGCCTCGACGAACTGCTTCGGGTCGCGCGCGGGTCCAGCGTGGGCGTGCGCGAGTGCGTATGGACTCGGGGGCGCGAGCGGGCGAGCCCTCCTATACACCGGCTCGAGAGAGGTGGCCCACCCAAACTTCACCCGGGTTCCTCCGTCCTCCGACATCTATTCACGTGTGGACGTGTGTCGACGCTCTATTGGTCTGCCAGCCAGCCAGCCTGTCTGTCGGTCAGCCGAGGGCAACGAGAAACGCGCGTCGTAGTGGGAGACTAGGAGACCAGGAGAGAAATCACCGATCGAATTCTCAAACTCGACGCTCGACCCTATGAGTACAGACGTCCGTCTGTCTGATACCTCTGATGATGACGGACATGGGATCGACCTGGAGGACCGGGAAACGCGTCAAGCGCAGCAACAGCGCGGTTTGAACCCCGATGCGCCGGGAGGGCTCGGGGGGTCGCCCCGCCTCGACAACGACAACGACAACGACGCAGGCGACCGTCGTCGCCTGCGTCGTCAACATCGCTACGCCCGTCGTCACCTCTATGTGCTCGAGTTCGTCACCGATGCGTCTGTGGTGCAGCAGATGGTGGACGATAGAGAGGCGGTGCGGGCGGCGTCGGCTCGGGTGCAGGGGGCGGTGGACGAAGGGGTGTTGCAGCGGGCTCATCGGTTGATGGGGTACTTGTTGGGGTATTTTGAGCGGGTTCGGCGGGATGGGCTGGGTGGCGATCGGGATGATCAGTACGTGGGGTTGGTGGTGGGGCGGGCGCCAGGTATGGATCTGGAGGGGTTGGTTGCGCGGTTTGAGCACGAGGTGGTGTATGTTGGGGTGTGTTCGTTGTCAGCTCTGTTGGGGGGGATGATGCGGGAAGTGTGGAGGATGCCGGTGGGGGCGATGGCTGGGCTGATGGTCATGTGGGGAAGGGTGTGCGGGGAGATGCTCGCGGGGAGGATGGTGGAGATGATGGGCGTAGGAGAAGGTGGGGGAGCAGGGGGGAGGGGACGGTGCTTTGCGTTGCGATACGAGATTGGGGTGGATGGCGACGATGGCAGTGATGAGGGTTCGCCTTCGCCTTCGCCTTCACCGTCACCGTCACCGTCACCTTCGTCTACGCCCTCAGCCTCGCCTTCAGCTTTGCAATCAGGGGGGACTGCGTATGGGTCGCACGGGCGGTTGGTGGAGGAGGTGCGGTTGGCGTTTGGGATGCTGGCGGCGGGGGTGCAGCTGATGGATAGGATGTTGCAGCAGGTGCGGGACGTGGGCGGTGTGAATGCGGACGACAACGACAACGAGAACGAGTACGACTACGAGAAACCAGGGGAGGGGGGTACTTCCTCGTCGCATAACGAGCACCTGCGGCTGATGGTGTTTGAGTTGGAGCGGGTGGAGCCGGCAAGGTTGACGGACTGGGTGGATGTGGAGGCGAGGAGGATGCCGGCAGCGCAGCGGCTGTGGGGAAGATTTCATGCCGCAGTCGTGGTGGACGTGTTCGGGAGGATGGCGTGCGTGTTGGACGCGCTGCGGGTCGGGGAGTCGCTGGCTGTGGACGTGGCGTTGCTGAAGTTTGTCAAGGAGGCGATGCCGGTGTTGGAGGCCAGAGAGAAGCGGCGGGCGGTCGTTGAGGTGTTTAGGGATGTCTGTGCGCGGTACATCTCGGCCTTTGAAGAGGGAGAGGACGGGGGAGGCGGGGATGACGACGGGGGACACGACGAGGAGCGCAGGGCGTCGTCGAAGAAGTCCAGGGTGTCGCCGTCCAAGAAGCGTGTCTTCGGTGGACTGGAGGATATGGTCAACTTGTCGGCGCAGAGCAATGGGTCGACCGGTCACGCGGTGGTTTCGCTGCTGTTGCCGGCGCTCGAGACGATGTTTGAGATTGTCGACAACGAGCACCTGGCGTTGCCGCTTGCCGTTTGTCGTACCGTGGCGGCCAGCATCGCGTCGGTCGAAGAGCAGGTCATATGGCGTCTCTTCGAATCGAAAAACGTGTCGGAGCAGCTGCTGGCGGTGACGTCGCTGAACGAAATCCTGCAGGCCGTCGAGGGCAGCGAGGACGGGGACGAGGACGATCGCGAGGAGAACGGCGACCTGCGGCGCGCGCGGATCGCCTGGATCCGGTCGTCGGATATCGTTACAGAGATGCTCAAGGTCAATTTGCACCACGCACAGTACGTCGAGGACATGGTGGCGCTTTTGGACGCGCTCTCGTCGCACGACCTGGTGGACGCGGGACACGTGGCGCAGCTGTGGTCCATGGTGCAGGACGAGGGCACGTTCGAGGAGATCAAGAGCAACGTTTGTCAGCTTTTGGGATTCCTCGCGACGGCCATGTCGAGCGCCGACACCGAGTCGTTCTGCCAGAGCCTTCAGGACAACTGCGACACCCAGTGGGTCGAGGCCAAGTACATCGAGGAGATGCTGCTGGCGGCCGCGAAGCACGATACGTGCCACCGGATCATGGTCCAGATCGTCGACGTCGCCGTCGGATTTTGCCTCGATGGACCCGCGGCGAGCGGCGGCAGCACCGGCAACACAGGCAACACCGGCGCAGGAGACCCGCCGCCGAATCGCACGACGAGGATGCGGTCGGGCGATCTGCTGCTGGACATGTTCAAACGGTACATCGCTCATTCACGAGAGACGCAGAATGACGAGCCGTACGTCGATTGCATGGCGTCGGTCTTCGGAACGTGCATGCAGCGGATCAGAGCCGGCGACGGAGAGTCGGGCCCGGGGATGCTCCTGGCGCCCGACGCAAGCGACCTGCTCCAACCCCTGAGACTGCTCCTGCGGATTGTTACCAGCAAGAAGCTCTCCAGGGATGAGCTGCACGCCGTCTACAAGGTCATCAACGACGAAGCCAAGTTCATGCAGGCGGTCATCGACGGGTACGAGTTGAACCTCGTCCGAATGTCGCACAGCCCGCGTGCGCCGGAGCTGCTCCACGACTTCAACGCAATACTCAAACACGTGCTGAGTGAGTCCAACTACTACCTGGAGAAAGGCAAGCTGATGAGGATCCTCGGCTGGGCGACGACGACGACAACATCGGTGGAGAGCTCCACGTACGCGTGGGGCCTGCTCACGTTCCTGGTGCAGGAGGAGAAGGGTATCAACCAACAGACCATCATGCTGTTCTTGGAGAGATTCATGGAGCAAGTGGAGCACCTGACGCCCGAGTCGTGGCTGTGCTTCACGGCCTACTTGGCCAGCCGTCTGGACTACGCCGGTCCCGAGGTCCACCTGCCCGTCGCCGACTCATACGTCGACCTGATCGTCATGACGGACGAGAATCACACCCTGGACATCTGGAATATGCTTAAGGACTTCTTGCGCGGTCGTCTGCTGGAGTGCTGCGAGACGGACGCGATCGCCGCGCAGTGCTCCAAGCTGCTGAGCCACGTGCTCATCACCGACATGGACCTGAACGTGTCGACCACCGACCCGCACGAGGTCAAGGCCACTATCGAGTCCTTCAAGGACAAGCTCATGGACCATCCCGATCGTGTGATGATGTTCCTGTCGGACGTGCTGGACGCCTACGACTATAGGGACTTTGACGATGCCGGCTCGGTCCACGCATATGGCCGAGACGGCCGGCCGGAACATCAGTCGCAGGACGCGTCGACGTTCGACAACGGCGACGACGCTAGCGGAAGCTTCGTGTCTCCGAGATGGCAGGGCAGCACCCGGCCGCTGTACTCGTGCTACAAGGAGTGGGACATCTCGTTCAGGGTCGTGCTGAAGAGTCTCCCGATGAGCCCTAGGCCGGCGGCGTTCAGCCTCGGCGGCCAGCAGAGCGTGGAGGTCAGCTGTCCGAGGAATTGTATGGTTGCAGACCTCCGGGCTATCATCTCCCAGCAGGCTTCGCATCTCGTGGGATACATGATCCCGCACGCAAACTTCAAACTCCATGCGGGCGGCAAGCCTCTGACGAGCAACCTAACCAGGCTGTTTGAGTGCGTCGCCGAGGGCGGCGAGGTGTTCGCCGTGTTCAGCGCCAAGGCCAGCTATCGGTCCTTGGCGTTGGCCGAGCTCCAGCTGTCTCATAAGCTCGCACAGGACCAGTGGTTCTTCGGCTCGCTGATGACGCTCGGCGATCACGGGGCTCGGCCCGCCCTCGAGCTCATGAGCCGGTTGCCCATCTGCGAGGGAATGGTCGAGGCCATCTCGAAGACATGCACTGCGAAGAACCCGGAGGAACTCGGCACGTCGTTCATGTTGTACGCATGTCGATTGATGCACGTGAACATCAGTCCGATGTCCGTGGAGGGCGTCTCCTTCTGCAACGTCGAGCCGCCGGCTCTCCACATGCCGGCGTCCAAGCTGGTCCGCATCATGTCGCAGCTCTACGCTAAAATAGGCACCACAATGGGCGGGGAGCTTCCTCGGATGACCATCCACCTCCTTTCGTGGGCCATCGAGCAGCACGCCGAGGACGACGTCGATCAAGTCGACGGTTCCACCGCCGCAGCTGGCAGCACAGCCGCCGTCGCGCTCAAGCTCATGCACGACGTCACGGCAGAATCCCTGGCATACAACGCTGCGGAGACGGCGTATACCGCGAATACCGCGGATGCGGTATCCCAGGACGACGTGACGCGTCGGTCGACCTCGCCTTCCTCGAGCCTGTCCGTCGAGGACGTGCGCTTCGTGACGTCGGGGGCCATGTCGGCCGTCCTCACGATGTTCAAGAAGATTGGGTCCGTCCCCGAGGAAGCGCTGAGTCTGCTCATCGAGGACCTCAACACGGCGCTTCGCCACGTCGACTACCAAGTTCGCCTCGCCGGGGTCCGGACCGCGCGGGCCCTGTTCCGCGAGCACGACGACATACAGTCTGTCCTCTTGCGAGACGTCATTCAAGGCATTCTACTCTGCGATGGTGGTCGTCACGGTCGCAGCAGTCTGCCGCCTGCCGTGCTGGTGGTCCAGACCGAGCCGCTCCAGATGTGCTCGTGGTTCATCAACCGGATGGACGCGTCGCACAACGCAGCCATGCTGAAGATCGCCGAGAGCATCTGCGAGCGAATCACGCGGTGTTTGCAGGACCGCAAGCCCATCTCTGCGTACTCCAAGTGCCTGGCGATTGCCGTGGAGCGGGTCGACGCGGCCGAACTGCCGTCGCTCAAGCCCCTCGTGGACATGGTGATGGACGTGTTCCTGTACAGGAACCTCGCCACCTCGTCGACAGACGCCTCATATACGGCGACGGCGACACTGCCGGCTTCGCTGCTGACCTCGCCCTCGGCCTCGTTCGAGACGAGCAAGTATGCGCTGGATCACCAGGAGTCGCTGTACCGCGTGCTGATCGCGTGCGCAATGCTCTCGGGCGAGTGCTGGAAGGCGTTCCGCGACCGGCTGCATTGGTTCTTCACCAACGTGTCGTTCCCGAACCTGTACAATAACAGCGCCTCGGAGGGCTTCAGGAGCCTCGACAGCTACTGCGGACTGCTCAACGGCGGGGCGACCTGCTACATGAACGCGACCTTCCAGCAGCTGTACATGATGCCGCGGCTCCGCCGCCTTCTGCTTGCTGCACCAGTCGAAGAGGATCCCGATAAATCATCTCCGGTGTTCGAGGCGCTGCGCAGCATCTTCATGCGTCTGTTTGGAGGCATCGACGCGGTCGTCGACCCGTCGTGCTTCTGGAGGGAGTACAAGGACTATGAAGGCAACCCGGTCGATTTGCGCGAGCATCAAGATGGTTACGAGTTCTTCACTCGCTTGCAGGACACCGTCGACGAATATCTGAAGAGCCTCGGTCATGAGAAGATCATGCGGTCTGTGCTCGGCGGCTCGTTCAATCAGATCATCGAGGTGCCCGACCACGAGGGCGTCAAGTCGGAGCGCGAGGAGGAGTTCTACCAGATCTCTGTCGATGTGCGCGGCAAAGACAACCTGCTGGAGAGCCTTGAATCGTACGTGGCACCGGAGACGCTCGACGGCCAGAACCAGTGGTTCTGCGAGAGCCTCGGGCACAAGGTCGACGCCAAGAAGCGGACCCTCATCAAGAAGCTGCCGGAAACGCTCGTTTTCCACTTGAAGCGATTTGAGTGGGACTATGAGACGTTCCAGCGCTTCAAGATCAAGGACCGGTTCGACTTTCCCACGGAGCTCGACATGGGCCCGTACGTCGACGCCAACGGCGACGGCGACGCTGACGGCGAGGGTCATATGTACGATCTCTCTGGCGTCGTGGTCCACAGTGGCACGGCGTTTGCTGGGCATTACTACTCGTACGCCAAGGAGCGAGAGACGGGCAAGTGGTACCACTTTGACGACGACAGCGTGACGCCGTGGGACGTGGCCGACATCGAGCAGGAGTGCTTCGGCGGCCCGTATCAGCCGACGGGCACAAAGACGTACATGCGGAGCCAGTCGGCGTACATGGTGATCTACGACCGCCGGCGGAAGGCCACGGAATACGCCGGGGGCGGGGCGTCGACCTTTGACGCCATCTGCGGGACCATCCCTGCGACCAGGCTCCAGGAGCTGATGGAAATCAACCGGACCGAGCTCACGAAGTCGACCGCGTTCAGCGATAGCCTGAAAATGACGATGTCGAGCATCATGGAGCAGGTCGAGTCGACCGTCCGCGGCCCGCAGAGCTCGAGGAAGCTCAAGACGGCGGCCGCCGGCGACGATGACGACGACGACGATTATCGCCCGGCGGCAATGCCATTGCACAACGAGGTGTTTCACGTCTCGTCGAGACACGCATCGCAGCGTGATATCCCAGAGGCGGTCAACGAGGCGGTCGTCCTCGGCCTGGACTATGTCTGCAACATCGCCGTTTGCGGTCCGTTCGGCTGGGATCCCGCACAGTCGATCATTCAGCCTCTGCTCGTCGCATTGGAGGAGCCGACCACGGCTCGGTACGTCCTGTCGCAGACGGGGACCGTCGACGCAGCCCTCTGTGCGCTCGCGTCGACGTACCGGACGAGCCGGGCGATGGTCCGGGAAGCCATGTCGACGTGCGTCAAGGCGGCCATCGACGCTCCCGAGTGCATCGCCTTCTTGGAAAAGGTGATCGAGAAGATCAAGTCGGCGCTCGACACGCCGCTACTGATCGTCGGCTGGCGCGACCTCCTCGGCCTCCTGATCGACACGTCCCAGGTAAGCTCCTGCGCCAGGGTGCTCGCAAACTACTGCGAGCCTCTAATATCGTTCTCGGACGCCCTGTACGGTCTGTGGGAAAAGCAGACCAAGCGGGAGCGGGAGGCGGAGGGCGCCGTCTTGTGCGCCTACGCCGTCATGGTCTGCAACCTGCTCCGCCACCATCGGCTGGCGAACGACGAGGGCACGCGCGACGTTCAGAACGGCAACCCGTTCTGTATTTCGCGCGAGCGCGAGCTCGGTTTCGAGGTTTCGCGGGAGACGATCGGGCAGCTCGCCTCGATCGGCATGGACGACGACGCCCTGCTTCTGTTCCTGCACTTCTGGTCTTGGGAGAGCCGCGAGCGATCGGCGGCATGCATCGAGGCCCTGACAGGCATTGATAACCTGTCGGGCAAACACAAGCGACTCGTGCCCCTGCTCGTCGAGTACCTCCGCCTGGAAGACGGCTATGTTGCCGCGCGAACGAGCGATTTTGTGCGGGCGGCGCTCGGGATCTTCGCGCAGCTGCGCGGGAACGGATGGGGCATGTACACGCTATCCATAGCCCTTGCTTTTGTACTCAACACCACGTCCCTGGAGCCCGACACCGACCTGGACATCGTCGGGTGGGCGCGGCTTTCCGTCGAGACGTGCTCTACGCTGAGCCGGCGGCTCTCGACGGACCCACAGTTCAAGGACGAGTGGTCGCGCGACTGCGTGCCCGTAACCTGCGATGCCGATCTATGGAGGCTGTACGACCCCGCGGTTCTGATGGGGACGATCAGGTCGCTCGTGCCGATCGAGATGCCGGGCGACGTCGAGATCGACTTGGCTGACGACGTGAGCGGCGGCGGCGACCGAGTGGACCGAGTGGACCGAGTGGATCTCGTGCGGGCCAGCAGCGACGAGAAGGAGAACGGGGGCGAGGACGAGGACAGTGTCAAAGACATCGTCTTGGATTGATGGGAACCTGAAAACCGTGTTCAACGCGGTTAACGGCAACTGGACGCGGTTTCAGAATCAATCTTTGCAAAGATCATCCGATTGGATGAAACCCGTTGTCACTGTCACAGTTTTAAATCAAGATTGATCTCACGCATACTATAACCGTCACCACCAGCCACAGCTCGATACACCAAAACCTGCTGCCTGCCATGAGACACGTATTTCTCTCCATCCTCATCATCGTCCTGGTCGCGTGTGCCAGGGCGCAGTGTCCGACGTTCACTGGTGGGTATTGATCATCACGACAGAGATCCGGTTCAACCGTACTCGCTCACTCGCGCTTCGTTCGCAGGGACCCTGAACGAGATTGAACATGATGTATCTGGCCGTATCAGTGTCAGCTCAGATTGCGTTGTGACCATCGACAACTTCAACTACGATGGCCTTGCCCCGTCGACGTACATCTACTGGGCGGAGGAGTGCTCTCCCCGCTCGCTCTCTCGTGGCGGGCGATTCTCCAACAAAGAAGTCCCACAGCGCCGGGTGAACGGCGGGACGTTCACTGCGAACATCAAACCCGGGCTCGACTTTGAGCAGATCGGGTGTCTCGCCGTGTATTGCGAGCAGTTCTCGGCCGATCTCGGAGATGTGAAGACCAAGTTCGACGTCAAGGTGGACGTGCCCGCTTCGCCGACCGCGTCGCCACCGCCAGTGCCAGTGCCAGTGCCACCCCAGGAGACGGCCGCATCTCCCGACGCGCCGTCAGGACAATGCCCGACGTTCTCCCGCGATCTCAGCCAGATCGAACACGACCTCTCGGGCAGAATCAGCGTCGATGCAGACTGCCAGGTGCGGATCGACGACTTCACATACGATGGACAAGCCCCGCAAGTGTACGTGTGGTGGGGGGAGGACTGCAGTCCCCAATCGATTTCGCGCGGCGGCCGCTTCTCGGACGAGGAGGTGCCGCAGCGCGCGGTGGACGGTGGAACCTTCACTGGCGCTGTGAGATCGGGACTCGACTTCGAGCGGATCGGCTGTCTCGCCGTTTATTGCGAAGCATTCAATGCGAACTTTGGGGACGCCGAGACCGAGTTTGACTGTAGCACCGCCGACTGCGAGAATTACGCAGCCCCTCCGACCGCGTCGTCGCCACCCGACTCGCCGACCCCGTCCTCGCCGTCCTCGCCGTCCTCGCCCTCGTCTCCGGCAACCGGAGGATTGTACGGGCTGGAGAACTGCCAAGTGCTCAAGCAGGGCTATCTCCAGTCCCACTGGACGCTGGACGCCAACAAGGGCACCGTCAAGATGGCCCTCGAGGGCCGTCCTGGCCCCGGTGACTCGTGGATGAGTTTCGGATATTCACCTCCTGGCTCGGCCGGTGCGCAGATGGTCGGCTCGCGGGTCGTGGTCGCGGGGTACGCCGGCGACGACTGCTTCGCGTACGATTACCTTCTGTCCAACCGCGAGCAGTGCGACTTCCTCAACGGGGAAGGCGTCTGCCCGCTGGCGTATTCCGGAAACACCGGTGTGGCTGATATCCCAATCCCGCCCTTGCAGCTCGAGTGTGCTCGGAACGGGACCTACATTAGCGTGCTCTTCGAGCGCCCGTTGGACACGTGGCCGACCGACGGGAGCGATCCGGCGGTCTGGGCGATGGGACCCGTGTCGCCAGAGTCGGACGCGTCGCGGCCGGTCGTCCTGTACCACTCGCTGGCGCTACCGGGCAGCGGCTCCGGCACGCCCACACCGGTGAACACGCCCACCGGCGAGAACCTGGTCGTCTCCCTGGACCAGCCGCAGAACTCGTGCAGCGATCTGTCGTCGCTGTCTGACGACGAGTCGGGAAGCCAGGGAGCCGTCGTCGTGCCCGTGATCTACAACACGACCGAATTTACCGTCACGAGCGGTCCCTATACCGTGCACCCCGACCCCCCGGGTTGGGGTCTGTCGTACATCGTGAACGACGTGCCCCTCGCGGTCGTCAACATGGTGCGCGGCGAGACGTACACGTTCACCGTCATGGCCGGGCCCACGCACCCCCTGTACTTCACCACCTCGTCGTTCGGCGCCGGCGTGCTCACTGACTTTGAGAACGAAGTCGTCTATGCCGGCGGCGATGATAGTTTCGGGACGGACGCCGAGCCGTTCGTGCTGACCGTCACGCCCAACTCGACGTGGCCCGACACCCTGTATTATCAGTGCGCTGTCCACCAGAAGCTCGGATGGCAGGTCAAAGTCTACGACTCGCAGGAGGAGAGCGAGAAGGCCGGCAGGGCGGTCGACGCGGAGATGTCCTCCCTCCCCGACGCGGGTGCCATCAGCCAAGAAGTCTTGTCGACGTTCGAGGTCGGCGGCAACTGCGAAATGGGCGTCGACGGCTTCAAGTCGACGTTCCAAAGCTGCGCTCAGGTGTCCGACGGCAACGGCGGCAACGGGTTCATCTACGCCTGGAACATCTCGGCCGGCTCGGACCCGTCCTCAACGATGCTCACGATGGGAATCAACGCCACGCTCCCGAGCAACGGCTACGTCTCCATCGCCTTCCCGGAGACCCGAGATACCATGATCGGCGCCGACGCCTTTCTGCTGTCTCGCGATGACTCGGACGTCGTCCGTCTCATGCCGTACGTCCTGGATGGCCAGACCCAGGACGCCGTCCGGTCGGTCGAGAACGACGTCGGACGCCTCCAGCAGGTCGAGCTGATCGAGATCGCGCCCTCGAGTCTCGACGGCGACGTCGCCGTCGGCTCGTTCACCGTCCAGATCCCGGTCCCGTACGCAACTCGTCGTCGTCGCCTCTCAAACTCCCCGACGGCCTCGCTCGACGATTTCAACTTCATCTGGTCGTCCGGGCGGGTCAACGGCGACGGCAACCCGACGTACCACGGCCCGGACAAGGGCGGCATCGACGCCAACCTCGTCAGCGGCGCCTCTTCCGCCAACATGAACACCCAGACAATCAACTGGACGGCCAGAAAGGCACACATGTGGCTCATGGCTATCGGATGGGGGCTCCTGATCCCGAGCGGCATCGTCGCGGTGCGCGCCAAGAGGACCGTCCTCTCCAACTGCGACAAGCCCTACAGCTGGTTCAACGTGCACCGCGCGGCGATGACACTCGGGTACCTGTGTGGGCTCGGTGGCATCGCCGCCGGATTCGCCGTGCGGGGAACCTGGTCGACGCCGTACACGGTGCACCGGGACCTGGGCGTCACGATCACCGTCCTCGGCTTTGTCCAGGTGCTCAGTCTGGTCGCCCGGCCGGCCATCTCCTCCAACACCCGATGGGTCTGGGTGTCGTGGCACCGCGTCATCGGCGTGAGCACCGTGTGCCTCGCGATCGCCAACGTGTACTACGGCATGTTCTACGTCGCCGAGGTCAGCTCGTGGGCGTGGGGTCTCTACACCGGGCTGCTCGGGGCGATCGTCGCTCTCGGCGTGGCCAACGAGGCGTGGGCCGTGCAGGAGCGTCGGCGGATGCGGGCCGAGGCCAAGGGATTTCATAGTGTCTGACCTTTAAAAAATAGATAGCCCATTCCCCATCCCCCCCGTCATCTCAATCGTGCATCTCGTCACAATGCAATCGATTCGGGCCACGCCATGCCGCCCACCGTGCCAGCTGCACAGTCGGCGGAAATTCACCACCCAGCATTCAATGCGGAGGACAACACGGCTCGGGGCACAGCCTGCCCTCCTGGAGGTCGAGAACCTGCACGCAGAGGTCGCAGACACGGGCAAAAAGATCCTGAACGGGGTATCCCTGGTCATTAACGAGGGGGAAGTCCACGCTATCTTCGGCAAGAACGGCAGCGGCAAGTCCACCCTCTCGAAGGTGGTCGTCGGGAGTCCGGACTACGTCGTCACGAGCGGTGACGTGAAGTACAAGGGCAAATCGATCCAGGAGCTCGACCCGGAGGAACGAGCGCAGCTGGGACTCTTCCTGTCGTTCCAGTCCCCCATCGAGATTCCCGGGGTTTCGAACAGCGACTTCCTCCGCGTATCGACCAACGCGGTGCGCAAGGCGAGGGGTCTGAACGAGCTCGACCCGTTGGAGTTCTTTGCGTTCGTCAGCGAGAAACTACAGGCGCTGTCCATGGATCCGGTCTTCCTCAACCGGAACGTGAACGAGGGCTTCAGCGGCGGTGAGCGCAAACGGAACGAGATTCTGCAGCTGGCGTGCTTGGAGGCGCAGATGGCGATTCTCGATGAGATTGACTCGGGACTGGACATCGATGCGCTGGCGGATATCGGCAAGGCGGTCACGGGGCTCAGGAAGGACCACCCGGAGATGAGCGTGCTCATGGTCACGCACTACAAGCGTTTGCTCGATCACATCAAACCCGACCACATCCACGTCATGCAGAAGGGCGAGATTGTGATGAGCGGGGGCCTGGAGATTGTCGATACGCTCGAGAGCGGCGGGTACGCAGCGCTGTCCAGCCAGGGGTAGTAGTAATTATGTAATACGGTTCGCTGCAACTGTCATTTTTACATCGTCAAGGATCATCCCATCATCCGATCATCCGATCATCCGATCATCCGATCATCCGATCATCCGATCATCGCATCATCAGATCTCGCCCTCCTCGTGGTCGCCGGGGGCCGGCGCGGCCGCGGGGGGAGCCGCAGTCGGCGGGGCGGCGAAATCGTCATAACTGATCCGCTCCCGCTTCGGGTCCCTGTACTCGTACCGGTCCCCGCCGCGATCACCGCCGCGATCGCCTCGCGGGCGGTCGTAGTCCCGCCGCCGATCGTCCCTGTCACGGTCGTAGTCCCGCCGGCCACCACGATCGTACCCGCCACCACGATCGTACCCACCACGATCGTACCCACCACGATCGTACCCACCACGATCGTACCCACCACCGCCGCCACGGTCGTCTCGCCGTCCATACACTCCCCCACCTCCCCCGCGGTCCCCACCGCGATGGCGGTCATAC
>Ga0181573_10001804_pt1 | contig 20517 bp, 9 predicted proteins | sample 101ome_25_FD_148643 | JGI IMG/M metagenome (GOLD analysis project Ga0181573, IMG submission 148643) | Coastal salt marsh microbial communities from the Groves Creek Marsh, Skidaway Island, Georgia - 101409BT metaG (spades assembly) | ecosystem: Environmental > Aquatic > Marine > Intertidal zone... | reverse complement strand
GCAGCGGCCCCCATTTCTCTCATTCCGCCTCCCGCCAGTCGTGGAAAAAATGTAACCGCCTCGCCCCGTCGCTGACCCGAGCATCGCCCGCGCCCGTCCTCCGCCGACGCCAGGCAAAAGCTCCATAACTATGCGCTGTTCGGTCTGACGATGTCCATGGGCGCGTTCGCGATGATCCTGCTGGAGAACGCGTTGCTCCCAGACGAGGCGTTGGTCTCCGACGAGTTAAAGCTCGTCCTCGCGCTCGTGGCGGGCGCGGCGCTGTGGTTCGTGACGACCCAGGCCGAGCACCTGATCGTCCAGATATTCGGCGCCGCCGCGGGGATGGCGGCCGGGTCCCTGGTGTACAACGTCGCGGCGCACCTCGCGCTCGTCGCACCCGAGTACCTCGTCGCGATGCTCGCCGTCGGCGGCCTCGTCGGATACGCAGGCGCGGGGTACATGAAGAGCGGGGCGTACATTGTCCTCTACAGCATCGCGGGCGGCTTCCTCGTGATGTCGGCGATGTCGTACTTCATGTGGAAGCACATGCGCGTGAGCGACGGTGACCTGTGGCTGACGCACATAGCGTCGCCGGCGCGAGGCATCGACCCGAGCGACGGGACCAACGTGGCGTGTTTCTTTGTTTGGCTCGTCTGCGCGTGCGCCGGGATCGCGGTGCAGAACTCGATGTGCGAGCCGGAGGGGCGCGGGAGGAGTGGGGACAAGAAGGGGACGGACGTGGAGTCCGGCGAGGGAGCCTACGGGTCGCTGAAGTAGGGTCGGAGGATATTAGCTCTCGGCCCTTGTACACTATCATAACAGATGATGACATTGCTTTTAGCACTACTCGGCGGGCTCCTCGCACCCGGAGGAGTCCGATCGGTGAGAATTTGAGGCGAGTGCCCAAACCAAGAAACGCGGTGATCTCGCCGAGCGCTCCGATTTCTCCCCGATTTCTCCACGTGGCGCGCCTCCGGTTCACAATCTGGGAATAAAATTCGGGAAAAAGGTATAATTTCGGGCGTCCTGGCGTTTTCGCGCGTTTTATCGCCATCAGGGCCACGTCGACGAGGATCTCACCGCACGCACACGCGACGCGTACGCGACCTCCGAGAACACCCCGCACACTCACGAACCCTCGAACGAAACCACATGGCCCCTCCCGACGCCGCCGTTGCTCACGTCTCCTTCGACGCGCTCCAGACCGAGTCGAAAGCTAACAACGAGAATGCGCTCGGCGCCCTGCAGGATCCCGTCGCGACCTCACCCACGACGGGAGCGCCCCTCGTGCCCTTGACCGGTCCCGCCGCGTGGAAGCCCGCCGATCTGCTCGCGTCCCAAAACTGGGGCCGCACCCTGACCGAGTCTCAGATCGCCGAGCTCCACGCCGCGCTGGCGCACGCTAAGGCTAACGGACTCGAGTGGGAGGACGTCGACGGGATGAGGATCCCCGCCAACATGACCAAGGAGCTCTTCGCCCTCGGCCCCGAGTGCCTCGCGCTGGTGACCGAGATGGCCGCCGATCTCGAGGACGGCATGGGTGCCGTCATGATCCGAAACTTCCCCGTCGAAGACGTCTCCGAGGAGGACGTCGGCGCCCTCTACGTCGGGTTCTGCACCCACCTCGGCGTCCCGAGGTGGCAATCCAGCGCCGGGCTCAGGTCTCGGTCCCGCGGGTACGGCGTGTACCTCGGCCGCGTTCGCGCCGAGATGAAGGGAAACACCCCCGAGGCGGGCAAGCAGTCCAACAACTACTTCCGCCTGCACACCGACAGGTGCGACGTCATCTCCCTCCTCAGCATTCGCGCCGCGGCGAAGGGTGGCGCCAGCCGGGTGGCCAGCGCGGTGACGATTTACAACGAGATGCTCGAGAAGTATCCCGCGCTCGTGCCCAAGCTCTTCAACCCCGTGGAGCGCATCTGGGAGGGCAAGGACGGCAAGGTGGCGCTGCCCCTGATGGACATCACGAAGGAGGGCAAGTTCACGTCGCAGATCTCGCCCTCCTACATCGAGTGCGCGCAGCTCCTTCCCGGATCGTGCCCCCTCGACGCGGACACCGTCGAGGCCATCGACCTCGTCGAGGAGATCGGCCTCAAGCACTGCGTGGAGTTCGTCATGCGACCCGGATGCGTGTACTGGCTCAATAACCACCAGGTATACCACGGCCGCACGGCGTGGGCGGACAGCGCCGAGGAGGTCGCGCCCTCGTTCGACGACGCCCCGAACCCGACCGAGACGAAAACGGAAAAAATGGACGACGCCTCGGCGCCGGCGGATGGCGGTCGGCTGCTCTTCCGCGTCTGGCTCTCGCCGTACAACTCGCGCGCGCTCCCGGACGACCCGGCGTACCGCTACCTCTGGGGCGACGTCGCCGCGGGCGCGCCTCGCGGCGGACTGGAACCCGCGCTCGCAACCGGCGAGTCGTCCCCGGAGGTCCTTCGCGAGGCTATGAAGTCCGCCAAACACAACTACTACGGCCTCTACAAGAGGCGCTTCGCGTGAACGAGTCGTTCCGAGACCGAGGTGTGGCGGTGCCGAACCGATCAGGAGGATTCCGAGCCCGGAGAGCTCCCGCGCGACCCGCGTTTGGTCCGCCGGCTACGAACAAGTAGCGTAAACGAATTGAAATTGAAAAGAGAGGTCACGCCACGCGACAGACGACGACGGTCAGGTAGCTCCCCTCCGGGTACGCCGGGTCCAGCGGCTGGTCCGCCCCCGCGCCCCTCGGCTTGCCCAGCATCGTCACCCTACGACCCGCCGCGGTGGCCGCGGCGGTCACGATGGCCGGCAGCAACTCCCGCTGCGTAACCGCTCCGCTGCACGAGCACGTGACCAAAATCCCACCCGGTCTCAACAGACGCATCGCCGCCTGATTCATCTTGACGTACTTGCGCGTCGCCTTGTCCAGCGCGTTCACGCTCGGCGCCAGCTTCGGCGGGTCCAGAACGATCATGTCGAACGTCCCGAGGTTGCCCTCGTCGGCGACCAAGTCGTCGAGGTACTTGAAAGCCTCCGACTGGACAAAAGTGGTCGACGCCGCGACGCCGTTGACCTCCGCGTTCCTCCGCGCGATGTCCAGCGCGAGCGGCGAGGAGTCCACGCCGGTCACGTCCGCGGCGCCGCCCAACGCGGCGTTGATCGCGAACCCGCCGGTGTAGCAGCAGACGTCGAGGACCCTTCCCTTTCCCGCGCCCAATGCTCTGACCTCGGCGCGATTATCGCGCTGGTCGACGTAAAAGCCCGTCTTGTGTCCCTTCGTCAGGTCGACCTCGTACCGCACGCCGTTCTCCGCGACGGTGACCCAACCGGCGGGCGGCGAGGTCTCCGCGCCGGTCTTGGCGTCGTAGCACCTGGCGGCTTCCGATTGGCCGGATACGATCGGCCCAGCGTCCGATTGGCCGTCGGCGTCGTCGACCCCCTCCGCTGTCTCGTCGTCGGTCTCCTCGGATCGCGACTCCTCGGATTGGGATTCATCGAAGATTCCCTCCAGCTTGAGCATGCGCGCGTCCGTCCTCCACAACACGCGGTCGATCCCGGCGCACTCGCCCAGCGCCTTGACCACGGCGTCGCGTCGCATGTGCGCCCAAGCCGCGGACACCGCAGCGACGGCAACCTTCCCGCCGCCTTCGCCTTCGCCTTCGCCCCCGCAGTCGTACACGTCGACGCACACGCCGCTCAGACCGTCGCCCTCCGAGTTGACCAGCCTGTACACCGTCGTCGGGCCGTTCGCGTTCCCGGCGGCGACGCGACAGTCCGAACGCATGCGCGCCGCGACTTTTATCTTATCGCGGATCACCTCCTCGACGTCGCATTTTACGGCGACGGACTCTGCCGAGACGCCGGCAGCCGGGTGCGGCGCCAGCTCGCACTCCCACGCCATGCGCAGGATCCTGACGACGTACTGGCTCGTGTCGTTGTACACCCCCCACGCCAACGCCTTACCCTCGTGGTCGGCGACGATGATGGGATCGCCCGTTCGCGGAGGCGCCCCGTCGCGTTTGCCGTTCGCAATCGCGTCGACGGCTCCGCCGTAGACGATGGGATTGCCGTCGAGAAAGAGGTTGGCCTTGCCCTTGGCGAGGGTGGCGACGGGCGCGGCGCCCGCGTCGGCGAGCGCCTGCAGCGCGGCGATGCGCCGTTGCTCGTCCTCGGTGAACGCGCGTCTCGGGCGCTTGACGTAGACGGCGGCGTCGGAGGCACCGCCGCGGCCACCGCCCCTGCCGCCGCCGCCGCGGCCACCGCCCCGGCCCCCTTTGCCGTAACGGGGCCCGCGCCACTCGTTCGCCTTGCCCGCGCGCGTCGTCGTGAGTTTTGGGGAGGCGTGCGTTGGGGCGGACGCGCCGAGGCGTCTCACGCGTTCACCGCGGATGGAAGCGAGCGCGCCGAGGGAGCGCGTGAGCGCGTCCGCGTGAGGGTTGAGAAGCGCATGACTTTTCGGCGCGCTCGAGCACACGCGGCGAAGCGTGCGCGCGGTCGCCGCGATCGGTCCGGCGGTGGACGCGGGTGACGCCATCGCGCACGTCGTCGTGAGCGTCATCGTGACGAGACGAGTCGCGGACATTCCCGCCGCGCGCGCCTGAGTGTCCGGCGACGCGCGCTCGTAACGCATATTTTAGACTCAACGCGCGTGACAGCAGCTGAGACAGGCATGGGGGCGAGATATGTTTTGCCCTAATCTCCGCCGCCGCTCTTCACTTCACGCCGCGCGCGGGCGCGCTCGTCGGCGTCGAGGTCGCCCGGTCACCCGGCCGGTGCTTCGCCATGCGGCATCCCTTCGATGAGTACGGTCGCAAAACCAAGGTGGGGGCGCGCGAAGGGTCACCCTCGGTGGACTTATAGGAACCCCGCCCTCCAAATCCCCCCCGAATCTCTCGGTTCGCGCGCGGCGGAGCGCTCGCCCTCTTCGGGCTCGAGCGCGGGCGGGATCGCTTTTCCAAGACGGAGACGATCACCGGGCGAAAATCCCCGGGCAATGAGGCAGAAAGTGCCGGTCCTAGCGGACGGGACCTCCGGCCGGGCGCCCCCTCGCGGGGCTGCCGCGGAGCAGCTTGCCATAGCACAGTCATGTGACCAGCGCGGATACAACGCGCCAACTCAACGGGGTCTACTCTCGGCGCTGACCCCCACACCCACCACTCACCCCAGACCGACACGCAGGCGGCGACGAAGAAGGCGGTGACCGTCGACGCGTCCACCGAGGAGGGTAAGAACGCGCTGGAGACGCTCAAGGCGCTGACTCGTGGGCCGAAGATGGAAAATCGCGGCGTCGCCCAGGCAGAAATCGGCGCCAAGTTCGGGGCGAAATCGATCGAGCTCCTTCTCGACGCGAAGCTCCTGCGGAAGACCCGCGGGGGAAAGGTGACGCCGTCGGAGATGGGCGTGAGGGCACTGGAGACGTCCTCGTTCGATCTGTCCGCGCGGTGCGACTGGGAGTTTGAGAAGACGCGCTTTGGCGTCGAGGTGGATGGCGTAGACGAGAACACGGGGATCGAGAAGCTGAGTCTCCGTTGGGTCTCGGGGCGCGAATCGCACCGCGTTCCCATGCGGTACGACTACAACGTCGACAACGTGCGGACGTACTCGCACGAGGCGTTGTCGCGACGAATCTGGGACGCGCTCGATCTGCCTACTAGACTCGGCGAGGAGGACTCGTCGCCGAGTCCAAAATCCGCCGACGATGCTTTCGCGAACCCAAACGGCGGCTGGCGCGAGTTCTTTCGCGAGCTCGGGCCCGGCGAAACGGGCGTCCCGCCGCCCCTCGCGCACGACAACGTCCTTCCCGTCTTTGTCCAACTCAAGGTGAACCCCCCGGAGAGTAAAAACCCGGAGAGTTTCGAGAGTTCCGAACAGGAGGATCACGTCGACGTCGACGCGCCGGGGGAATACTTCAACCAGTACGTAAACTGCTTTCACGCGAAGACGGTGGACGCGAAAATGGGCGCGCCCACCGTGTGCGGCGTCCAGCGGGACATCCCGCGCGGCTGGGCGTTGTCCCACGACAGCGCGTACGTGCACAGGGCGGGTCGCAACGCCAGCGGAGAGAACCGGTACCTCGCGATGGTGACGTGGATCGTGTGCGAGCGCATCGGCGATCGGGCGTACAAGATGCCGCCCATCCCGGGCCTGCGAGCGGGTGGGCCGAAGTGGCACAAGGAACTGTTCGAGCGACGGACGGGTGCGAGGCTGGTGTTTGGAACGTCGGCGGATGCGAAGAAACGGAAACGAAAGTAGAAGACACGCCACGAGTAGGAACGCAGGTTAGTATATTAGCTTAGTATCGTGAGCAAACTTAGTCTAATCAGCCGATCATCGGGACCGCGAACGCGACCGTTTCCTTCCCCTATCCCTCGACCGCGAACGGGACCGTCGCGGCGGTCGGCTGTCTCGATCGTCGCGGCCGTCTCCGCGTCTTCGTCGGTGCCCTCCGGCTTCCTCTTCTCGCCTCGCCGCTCGAGCCCTCGCCTCCTCCTCCTTAGCCTTCTCCAGCTCCTCGCCGAGCGCCTTCACGTCCGGCGGGATCTCCGCGCCGTGCCGCTCGCACAGCTTGCGCACGTGCTCGCAGTACAGCGCGGCCCGCTCCTTGAGCGGACACCTCTCGAACCTCGGGTCCAGCGACAACACCTCGGCGGCGGCGACGTAGCTCGTCAGCGGATTCCCGTCCCCGTCGTCCTCGTCGTCCTCGTCGTCCTCGTCGGATCGATCCCCCTCGGTCTCTTTCGCCTCTTTCGTCTCGCGCGCGGCGGGCGCGAAGTCCTCCTTGCACGTCGCCTTCAGCGACTCCCGCAGCAGCGCCATCACGCCGAGCGCCGCGTCGCGAACCAACCCCGCGACGTGCGCCTCGAACTCGTCCCGAAGTTCAAACTCGGCGAGAGGCGCGTCGCTCGAGCCATCGACCCTGCATCGACCCTGCGCGTCCCGCGTTAACGCCGGTAACGCGTCCGCCCACGTCGCCTCGGGGTCCCGAACCGACTCCGCGAGCAGCGCCCTGAACCGTGCGAGCGCGGCGTCGCGATCGATCCGCCTCCGCGCGCGCGCCAAGGCCTCCGCCTCCTCCCGCTTCTCCCGCCTCACGCGTTCTTCCCTCTCGCGCCTTTTGCGATCAGCCGCGTTCTCCGCGCCTCTTTCGTCGCGCCTCTTTCCTCCGTCCGTTCCGGCGGTGATCTCCCCGTCCTCGCCGGCGGCGGCGCCGGTCGCGCCCGCCCACCTTCCGGCGGCGGATCCCCCTTTTCCGGCGCGCTTCGCCGCCTTTTCCTCGTCCGCGACGGTCCTGACGTATTTGTCAAACACGGACCGACGCTCGGAGTGCGTCGCGACCCGTTGAAACCTCGGGTCGTCGACGAGCTTGGAGTGCCACCTGTCCCACCGCGCGCGGCCGTCCACGCCGCGCTCGCGAAGGAGCGATCGGAAGGATTCGGCGGCGGCCTCCTTGGCCTTGCGCGCGGCGATGAAAGGGTCGTCGGCGGCCGGGAGGGGAGACGACGCGGCCGCCGGCGCGGCGGGAACTTTCGACGACGCAGCCGGAGCGGTGGGAACCTTCGTCGCGGCGACCGGCGCGGGTTCGGGGGCCCCGACCTCCTCGACGGGAACGACGGGCTCGACCTCGTACGCGTCGACGTCGATGTCGTCGTCGTCGTCGTCGTCGGGAATGGTCGGGTCGTCCTCGGGTTGTGGCGCGGCCGCTCGAAGGATCTGCCGCGGCGCCTGCTGCGGGGGTGCCGGCTTCGTCGCGGCGGGACCCGGCGCCGGCGCCGCACCCGGCGGAGGAGCGGCGGCCCTCGCGGCGGCCCGCGCGGCGAAGGCGGCTCTGACCTCCTCCGGCGCGTGCCATGTCACATCCCCGCTCCTCGGGTTGTGGAAGTAGCTCGGCCCCGAAGGTTGCGACACCTCGACCCAGTCCGTGCCCTCGATCTTACTCTGCGCGCGGCCGTTGGCGTCGACGAACCCGGCGGGCTTGATCCACGTGGTCTCATTCGTGCGGACGTTGTGATAGTACGTGTGGCGACCGCCGTCCGGTGTCTTGATCGCGCGCCACTCCGACGCCATGGCGAGTGGCGAGCTCGGGAAAGGCAACGAAAACTCACTTTCGGTTTCGCCGGCAACCCTAACGAAGTCGCCTCGAATCACAAGTCGTGCCGCACCTCGGGTGCGGCGAAGTCGAGGGTTGGAGGGGGATGGAGGCGCTCGGGCGCCTGATCCGCAACGCGGCGGGCGCGTTCGTGCGTCACACCCCGCGGCGGGAGTCCCCCCCACCGTCCGACTCGGGGTCCGGCTCCGACGGCGATCCTTCGACGCCCGACGATTCGTCCGGGGATGACGACGACTCCGCGAGGGGCGACGACCCTCCGAACGGTGTCGTCTCCGCGCTCCAAACGCTCCGCATCTCCCTCTACAACCCGCTGTTCCACTCCGGGTCCGACGGGCGCCCGATCAAGGGCGCGCTGAGGAACCCGGGCGGCGTCAAGGTGGAGGAACCGCGCTCCTCGACGCGCGAACCGTCGGGAGGGCGAGTCGCGGCGGGGCCCCATCGTAGGAGCGCGCTGCTGTGCGTGTACGGGAGGAGGACCGGCGGAGGGTTCGTGGGTTCCGGGCCGTCGACGTCGCCGATGTACGCGTTCCCTCGCGTCGGAACCCACGACGCGCGGCCCATCGAGCCGAGCGACGCCGACCTGGCCGCGGAGCTCAGGCGCGTCGCGTCGCCCCCGCTCACCTCCGAACTCCTCCGCAACCGAGAACGCGGCTTCGCGTCTTCGCGCCGCCGAAACCGCCGCTCCGACGATAAAAACGCTCCGATGATAAAAACTCCGATGAAAACATCGCACTCGACCAACGCGGCCGTCGGCTCGAGGTACGTGCCGTGCAGAAACCCGAAGCTCGTCGACGCGCTCGGCTCAAGGGCGTACTGCGGACGCTTCTCAAAGTCGGGCGATCTCTTCGTCGCCGCGTGTCAGGACCGACGTATACACGTGTACGACGCCTCGAACGACGCTTGGTTCACGCGGGGCGTGGTCACGGCCAGGGCGCTGCGTTGGACGGTGACGGATTGCGCCGTGTCTCCAGACGAGTCCGTCCTGTTCTACGCGTCCATCACGCCGTACGTGCACCTGGCGCGGGTCCCGGAAGGTTCGACGTCGTCGGATGGTGGTTCCGGCGCCGACGCGAACGACGGTCCGGAAGGTTCAACAAACGCCGGACGAACGACTTCCGGTGGAACGCAAACCCCGCACGATCGTTCCACCCCGCACGAGTCGCTGGAGATCGGTCGCGGGTTCGCGTCCCCCGGTTTGGAGCGCGACGGGGTCTTCGGCATCTGGTCGTGCCGATGGTCGTCGGACGGGACCCGGTTACTGTGCGGCACTTCGGACGCCGCGGCGTGCGTTCACGACGTCGAACGCGACGTCACCGTCGCGCGGCACAAGGCGCACGACGGCGACGTCAACGCCGTGGCGTGGGCGAACGGCGGGGACGGGGGCGACGCGCGCGTGTACTTCACGGGCTCGGACGATTGCGTGGTGAAGGCGTGGGACTCGAGGGCGCCCCCCGGGGTTCCCGTCGGGGTGTTTTTGGGTCACACGGAGGGCGTGTGTCACGTGGACTCCAGGGACGACGGGCGGCACCTGCTGTCCAACGGCAAGGATCAGACGGTGAGGGTGTGGGATCTGAGGCGCGCGTGGAGCAACGAGGACGCCGCGGCGTGGTGCCGGCGCAGGCCGATCCCGGTGTGGAGCTGGGATTATCGGTTCATGGCGTATCCCGCCTCCGGTTGGGATTTCGACATGGCGCGGTTCGCCGGCACCGCGGACGAGGAGACGAAGTTTCGCGCTAAACGCGCGCTGCAGACGTTACGCGGGCACAGGGTGGATCAGACGCTGATACGCGCCTACTTTTCCCCGCTCGCGACCACGGGCGGGAGGTACGTGTACTCCGGTTCCGGCGACGGCTCGGTTTGTTTTTGGGATTTACAAACCGGCGAGCTCGTCGCAAAGACGACTGGAACCGACGTCGAAGCCGGACTCTCCTCCGCCGCGCCCCACGGCAACGTCATCGGTCCCGCGCTCCGGCGATCGCGACGGGGCGAGTACCCCGCGAACGAGGCGGCGTTGAGGCGGGGCGCGCTCGTCAGGGACTGCGCGTGGCATCCCGTCAAGCCGCGGCTCGTCTCCGTCGCTTGGAACGGATCCGTCGTCCAATGGGACGCTGACACATAGGACGCCGTCCAACGGGACGCTGACACATAGGACGCCGGGGTCGATTCGTCCGGGTGCGATTCGTCCGAGGAGGAGGATCGGGCGGTGGCCGGTGCAGACGGCGACGACGAAGGCGGTTGATTCGTTTACGCGACGGGGCGGCAGGTGCGCGACCCGACTCTTTCGAACCCTCCCTGTTGACCCTCGCCATCGACGATCGTCTTTTCGTTCGCCGCCCCGTGATGCATAACCGACCGTATCCCGACGGCGGGCGGCGGGAGGCCCAAAGTACCGGAGACTTCGCACCGAAGCGCTCGCGTCGACGGGTTAAGGACGCGTCGAAAGGCTCGTCCGTTGATTAATTAACCTGAAGGCGCGTGCGCGGCGGGAACGGTCCGCGACGGGAACCGGATCTCCCGACGCCACCCCAAACGCCGCGCGTGAGGGAATACAAAATTGTGTATGAGAGCTGACGGGCGCCGACTCGGACCCGCGAACCCGCGTTTTCTTCCCCCCACCCCCGCGTTGTCGCGGCTGAGTTTAACACCGTCCCTCGACATCACCGCAGGTCCTCGACGCGTTGTGTACCAGCATGTAGCAGGTTAAGATGTTGTATAATAGACACGCGCAAACAAGCTTGTAAAAACTGTGTGGCTCTGCTCGGCTTGCTCTGCAGATTAGTCCCAGTGGCGACGGCCGCTTAACGAGAGGTATCTCCAGGAACAACCGGGCCAGCCCATTAGGTCTCGATTTGTATAATAACTCTGCTCGCAAAATTGTTGGCAACCCCAAATTTTAAACCATTTGACCGCCGCGCGCGATCGCACGACGACGATGGCCGACGAAGACACGCCCCCGGGGAACAGGAACGACAACGCTCCCATGCTCACCGCGGCGCAGATCAAGGAGAGGGGCGTCTCCGGTGAGTCCGTCAAGCAGGCCCTCATGGGCACCGGCCAGATGGACTACGTCCTCGACGCCCAGGGCAACCTGCGGATGCCGAAGAACTCCAGCACCGACAACCCCAAGACCAACGCGGTGGAGAAGACGGAGGCTCTGATCGCGGAATACCGCGAGGTCTTCGAATCCCTGAAGGACGTCGGGCTCGTTCTGGAGCACGCGGGTAAGAGCTCGGCGAACATCCGCAAGAAGCTCGAGGAGGCGATCAAGGCGTCGCAAACGCAGGTGGCTCGCGTCGAGGCGCTGAAAGATCTGGGAAACACGTACGAGGCCAAGGCGGACGACGTCCTGGACATCGCCAAGGCTGTGGAGGACGGGACCAAGTCCAAGCTGGCGATGATGGGGAGGAATACCGACGGCATCCTCAAGGACTTCGACGACGCCGTGAAGGCGCAACGCGCCAAGGCGAAGCGCGGCGACGACGAGGACGAGGATCTCATCATCACCCAGGCGGGAGCGGGCGGGGTCCTCCTCGACGGGATCTCGTTTCCCAACGAGAAGTGCCCGATGTCCGGGAAGAAACTCGAGGACATCGACGAGCCGCTGGCGGACGAGAAGGGGTACGTGTACGAACGCGCGGCGATCGAGGAATACATCAGGAGGAACGGTAAGTCCGAGGGCCGCGGCGGCGTCGGCGAGAAGGTGATGAGTTGCCCAGTCGCGGGCACGTCGCACATGGTCGCCGTCTCCAAGCTGAAGCCCAGCCGCGAGGTGGAGAAGCTCAAGCGGCTCAAGGCGAGACAGGTTGGCGATAAGCGGCGGAGGTCCGACGTCGAGGAGATCATCTCGCCGTGAGCGTGAGCGTGCGAGCGCGACGCCGACGTAGACGACGTGGATACGATCGACGCCGATGAATATCATGACGAGTTTTTAGAAAGTTTTTTGACAACGTGTTTTAGCCGGCGTCGAGTGGACGCCGGCGGGGTTTCAGAACCGATGAGAGCTCAGTAGAGGCCGATGACCTTCCACCACGCGCCGCCGATGACGCCCCAGATGAGCAGGTTCACCACGCCCAGCACGCCGCCGAGCTTGAACGTGGTGGGCAGGTCGACGTAACCCGCGCCGAAATACACCGCGCCCTGACCGGATGCGTAGTGGGTGATGGCGCCAAAGAGGTTGGTGTGAAACGCCATCGTGAGACCCGCGAGCAAGGGAGGCGCGCCGGACGCGATCATCATCGCCATGAACGCGGTGGAGAGCGCGGCGACCTGCGCGGTCTGCGACGCGAACAGGTAGTGGATGCCGAAATAGCACGCGTGGAGAAGGACAAACACCTGACCCCAGCCCAGCGACGTCGCCGCGAGGGCGCCGGCGACTGAGTTGGAGAGGTAGGTGATGAAACCCATGGCGTTGAGCTGCGCGGACATGCCGATGAGCACCGCGAACCACAGGAGGGTGTCCCACGCGCCCTTCTCGTTGAGGCAGTCCTGCCAGGTGATGACTCCGGACACGAGCTGCAGCGACATGCCGAGCATTGCCGCGGTGACGGAGCTCATCCCGATTTTATCTCCGAAGATCCAGAGGATCACGGTGAGTCCCATGGTGACGACGACCATCGTCTCGTCCTGCGACAGCGGACCGAGCTTCTTGAGCTTCTCCGCCGCCTCCTTGGGCGCCTCGGGGGTGTCCTGAATCTCGGGGGGGAACATCTTAAACACCAGCAGCGGCGTCACCGCCAGCCCGACGATTGCGGGAACGCACGCAGCCTTGAACCACGTGAGCCACGGGGACGCGATGACGATCCCGAGGGACGCGGCGAGCTTCAAGGACAGGAGGTTCTGCGCCGCGGCGGTCATGCACATGGCGGAGGAGTGCCCGCTGCACTGGAGTTGGGTCTGGATGAGGAAACCGCCGAGTTTATTCGCCGTCGGTCCGGGCTCGGATCCCGCGTTTTTGGCGAGGGATTTGATGATGGGGAGGTAGACTCCGCCCGCGCGCGCGGTGGTGGAGGGCATCGCGGGCGCCAGGAGCGCCTCGGAGATGGACAGACCGTACGACAGCCCGAGCGTGGACTTGCCGAGCATCTTGACGAACCAGGTGGCGACGCGATCGCCGAGTCCGGTTTGCACGAACCCCTTGGCGAAGAAAAAGGCCAACACGATGAGCCAGATGACGTCGTTGGTCATCGCGGAGAACGCCTGCTGGAAGGTCAGGGTCTTGGTGACGACGCACATGGAGAGGCCGCAGAAGGCCCACGCGCCGACGGGCAGGGGCGTGAGCACCAGCCCGGCGATGGTCGAGAGGAAGATGGCGAGGAGCGTCCACGCCTGGGGCAGGACCCCGGCGGGGCAGGGGATGACGAACTTCACCACCAACCCCACGGCGACGGAGAGGAGCGCGGGGACGATCTTCGCGCCCTTCCACACGAATCCGGGGGATGTGGCGGCATCCGACGACGCGGCGGCCACGTCGCCAGCGAAGACGACGGGCGCGGGTGCGGAGGATGCGCGAACCCGCAGGGCATCCGCGGGTCGTTGCGCGCGACGGGCAGATGCCTTGCGGCCGAACGTGGAGGCCAACGACGCGCGGGAGGACGTCGCCGCCTTGCTCGACGGCGAGGTCGCGCGCGGGGGCGCTGCTGCGATGGGATTGTGGCGGGGAGCGGCAACGCGCGGTCAGCGAGAGGGACCGCGCGGATGTATCGACGCGCGCGAGCTGACGCGTCCGAGGATCGTCGAACGGTTTCAAAAAGGGCAAAAAAACGTGCCCTCAGAAAATGGTCGGATGGGTGGAACGCGGACGGGCGCGCACCCTTGGAAGCGCGCGCGGCGGGCGCGCGACCGCCGCGCGCCACGACAGTCGCGTGAGGGTTGGTGGCGACGGCGAACATGGTTCGCTCGTGTCGATGTGGACGCCGAACGCGTCCGCAATCGTTGTTACTCGGTGCCAAAAGTCGATAACCCTACCGTCCAGCTCAGCGAATCGCGCGAAGGGACGGACCGTGAGACGGTTAACGGGTGTCGGTTGTTATTAACTCTTAAGAATTCCGATTGACGAGTCGCTCCGATGAGGTGGCGTTAATCACGGAGACGTTCAGGCGCTCGCGTTCGATCTGGCCAGGTCCATCGACCGCCCCGAACCCCCGCGGCTCGTCCCTCCGCCGGCCCCCTCCGATCCCTCCCCTCTCGGCTCCACCAGCACGCTGTCCAACATGCGCAGAAATCGTCTGGCGTACCTGCTCGGCGGCTGGCAAGATATGTCCGCGCCGCATCCGACGACGTATCCGCACCAGAACGTCTCCTGCGCCTTCGCCGCCGTGTACTGCGTGAGAATGTCGATGATCCCGAGGTACGCCAGCCCCTGCGGGGTGTCCAGCGCTCGCAGCTGAAACTGCAGCGTTCGGTCGTCCTCCTTGCTGAAAAACTCGGATCCCTCCCGTTCCATCGGCTTGCTTGACTCGATCCTCGCCAGTCGCCCGCCCCCGCCCCCGACGCCGACGCCGACGCCGCCGACGCCGGACGCCCCGCCTCCCCGCGCGTGATGATCCCGCGTCGTCGCGAAGGACGGCGAGGGCGGCGCGGAGGGACCACCCGCCTCCGCGTCGGACTCTCTCTCGGCGTACACGTCGACGAAATATCCGCCCCCACCGCGCGGGTCCCTCGCGCTCGGCGGCTGCGGCTCGTCGCGTTCCGCCGCGAGCACCGCCGCGGACGGCGGCGCGTCCTGCGTCTGGGGCGGAACGACGCCCGATCGCTCGTCGAAGGCGCCGCCGCCGCCGTCGCTGCTGACGACGCCCTGTGCGTCGCTCTCGGACCCCGCCGCGCCGCCGGCTCCGGCGTCGCCGGCGTCGCCGCCTCGCGCCGTGCCGTCCGTCTTGAAGTGAACGCCGAGCATCATGGAGTAATCGATGAGGCGGTTCCGTCGCATGAACTCCACGTCGTTCGCGATCGCCGCCTTGATCTCGCTCGCCATCCTGTTCTCGACGATGGTCCCGCGTTCGATCCGATCCAGGTCCTTGTAAATCGCGGTGGGGCCCTTGGCGCGCTCCTTGGCGCTCGCCCGCCGTCCCTTGGTGCTCCCCTTCAGGTCGTACCGGAGGTTGATCTCGTGCATGGTGGCGAACCAGTAGTTCATGATGATGAAGTGCGCGGATCTTCGGCCAACCTCGATGCTGTACAGGCCGTAGTACTGCGGCAGCAAACTCACCCCGCGATTCGCCTCCGCGTGCGCGCTGTACTCGCGCAAAATGTTCATCAAAACGTCCTTCTCCTTCGTCGTGCACGTCTTGACCAGGAATCGCCCGTCTTTGCTGCAGTAGAACCAGCTGCTGCTCTTGCCGGACGCGTTGGCGGTGGATATGACCCGTAAGGACGTGGTGGACGGGAGGAGGCGGGAGGCGCCGCCGCGGCCGTCGGAATCGTACCCGCTGGAGAAGCCGTCATTCTGGAAGCCGTTCTGGTCGTTCTGGAAGCCGTCGGGATCGTACGCCGCGTCGCTGTCCGCGTCGGTGCCCACGGATCCCACCGAGTGACGCCGGGCGTGGCTCGAGGTGACGGGCGGGGGTTGGGACGGCGCCGCGGGGGGTTTCCCGCCAACCGAGCCGCCGCCCGCGGCGTTCTTGCCGCCCCCGCCGCCGCCGCCGCCGCCCGCGTTCGGCGGTTCGCCGACGGAGGACGCGGTGGACGCGCGCCTGCTGTGCCGCCCGCCGGGGGTGTCCGGCTCTGTCGCTCCCCCACCCTCCCGCGGCTTCTGTTGCTCGCCGCCGAGGGCCCGATCTTGCGTCGATCGGGGCGGGCCCGTTCCGAAATTTGGCAAATTTGGCAAATTTGCGTTTGCGTTTTGCGAGTCGCGTCGCGCGGCGGCTGCGGCGGCGTACCTCGCGTGATCCTCCTCCGCGGTGTTCTCCTCCAATCCCCGGCCGAGCAGCTCGTGGCTCGCGACGGCGTCCGCCCACTCGTCCGCGCCGGGTTGGACCGCGTTGGGGTCCAGGGGCGCGCCGTTATAGGGGTCGTGTCGCACCGGTCGAAGCGCGAAGGACTCCTGGTACGTTCCCAGGTTCAAACCCCAGGCGGCGCGAACCTTCTCGAACCTATCGGGGGCGTGTACGATGAACCTGAACGCCGGCAGCGTGCTCCCGTCCACCACCGCCTTGCGCCCGACGTTGAGCGTCATCGAAACGTCGTTTCGTTCCAGCGCGTCGGGGTCGTTGATCCAGTCGATGGCGCTCGCCGGCTTTTGCGCCCTGAGCGCCATGGTCAGGCCGAGCTGCATGCACAGCGCCAGCTGCGTGTTCGTCTCGTCCTTCGCGGACACCGCCGCGCCCATGGTGTTGGTGGCGTGGACGAGGCGCTTGAGCCGCCGCCTCGCCTTTTTCGCGCGCCTCTTCGTCTCCTTCCGAGCCTTCTTCTCGCGTTTCGCCTCTAACCGAATTCGAGTCTCGTCGTCGACGTCGTCGTCGTCGTCGTTCGGTTCCTCGCCGTTGTCGGACCGCCGCCCCGTGCTGCCGCGCTTGGACAGCGCCCTGCGAAAGGATTTGAGGAACCGCGGCGAGCCGAACCCGGGCATCATGCCGCCCTTCGAGACGCGCGGCGAGGCCGCGGCGGACCCCGGTCGGGAACCCGGCGATCCCTCTTCAATCTCGCCGTCGAGATTGAGCAGCTCGTCTCCGGACATGGAGCCGACGGACTCGGCGTCCTCGTCGCCCTCGCGCAGGCTCATCCCCCGCACGCGCACGGCGCTCAGGCCGAGGCCGCCGCCGCCGCCGCGCGATTCGCGAGGAGTGACGGACGCGGAGGAGTTGCCCGAGTAGCCGCTGGACGGCCGAGGAGTTCCGCGGCGCGATCCCGCGGGGGTGGACTCCGGCTCGGTGTCGCTGCCATCGTCGCCGCCCCGCGCGCCCCTGCCGCCGAAGAAACCCCGCCAGGCCCCCGCGACGGCGCCCCGCGTATCGTCCGGGGTGCCCTCCGGGGTGCCGTCGTCGCCCGGGAGCTCCAGCGTGACCTCGTCCGTCGCCACCGCGCAGGTCGCCTCGGGCCCATCGTCGTTCGGGCGCGTCGGGGCGAGCGAAGCGGCGTCGATGGCGCCGCCGCTCTCGCCGTCGGACGCCTCGTCGTCGGCGGCCTCCCCGGCGCCTCGCGCACCCTTCGCCTTCCGACCGTTCTTTCGCCCCATCGCGCGCTGCGTGCGGCGCCTCCTCTCCTCGGTCTGGGTGCCCTCGACGCGATCCGGAGGGAGCCGTGGGAAACGTTCAGAAGCGTGGCGCGCGGCGCGTGTCAAAAGAAAATACGGGTCATAACGGGCCGTTGGGCAATTTGAAGATGAAGATACGCCCTTCGCGCGAGCTGCCATTGTAACAGGGCGCCCTCGGTGGGAGAGTCAACCTTCGGCCCCCGGCTTCGGGACACTCAGCCGATGGTGGCGTCCACCCCGCAACCCCCGAGCGGCGGCATGGTGGGCAAGAAGGAGCTCCTGCAGTGGGCCTCGCAGGCGAGCGGCCGGATCGTGACGAAATTCGACGAGCTCAAAGATGGCGACGTGCTGCTTCGCTGCATGAAGGAGACCTGGCCCGCGGCGTACGACCGCTGCCGCCGCAAGGGCCAGCCGCGGTCCGTGAGCGGCAACTTCGAGCTCATGGGCAACATGTTCGAGCACCTCGAACTTCCCAAGAGCGTGCTCGATACGCGCGGAATCCAGCACGCGTCGTTCAAGAGCTGCTACAACTTTCTGGTCATGGCCTTCTTCCTGAAGAACCTCGCGACGCACAGCGACTTCAGCGTGGATTTCACCCATCCCGTGGACTCGAAGCTCGCGGCGTTCCTGCAGGCGCCGGAGAGCGTCGCGTCCCTGCACAAGGGCGGCGCGCTCGCGCCCCCCGGAGGAGGAAGCGCCCCGTCCAAAACGTCGCGAGGAGGAGCGTCGTCCTCGGCCCGATCCAGCCGCGACGCACCCCGAGAGCGGTCGTCCCCCGCCCGCCGCGACCGCGACGACGCGCTGGAGTCGGCGTCCGCCGCGGCGCTCAGGGCCGAAGCCGCGCTCGCGAACGAGGAGGCCAACCGCCGCGCCCTGCTCGCCGCCACGTCCACGTCCCCGCGGCGTCGAAGGGGGGATGCATCCGGCGGGGGAATCGACGCGGCTGGCACATCGTCCGGGCTGCCGCCGGCGCCCGCTTGGAACGAAGCCGGGAACGACGAGAACGCCGCGCCGAGCACCGCCGCGAGGAGCACCGCCGAGTTCTCCCGAGGTGAGAGGTCCGCGCTGCAGCAGGCGAGGGACGCGCGCAGGAAGCAGGCGCGCGCACAGCTGGCGACGACAGCCGACGATTTCGCCGGCGACGACGCGAAGGCGTCGGGGAGCGTTCGCCGCGTCGACTCGCTCCTCGGCCGCGGCGGGAATCGAACCCAGGACGATAAAACCCGCTCGTCGTCCCGCCGCCGCCGCCCGCGGATCGACGGGTCGTCGTCGGAGTACGGCACGAGCGACGGGGACATGGCTCCGGGTGGTCCCCGCGAGACGAACCCGCCGGGGAGGGGCGGTTTGACTCGGGGCGCCGTCGCCGAGATTTTGTCGCGGCCGTCGCCGAACGAACGTCCGCCGCGAACGACCCCGACGGCCCCGGACTTGCCCGACGCGCGTGCGAACACCCCGCGTTCGCCGCCTCTTTCGCCGTTCCGGTCGCGTTCCGTCGCCGCGGGTTCGAATCCGTCGTCGCCCCAAACGACGCTCCAAACGACGGACGGAAACAAACGCGAAAGTCCCGGGAGGTACCCGCGCTCGTCCGCGCCGCCTGCGCCGCTCCTCGTTCCCGGCCCCGACGCCTCCGGTCGGCTCTGGGCCAACGCCGACGCCGCCGACCGCGGGGAGACGCAGCTGTCGGAGGCGCGCTTCGAGCTGGAGCGGCTGCGTCGGCTCTTGGACGCGTCGAAGCGGGAGCGCGACTTGCTCGAGCGAAGGTTCGACGTCGAGCTCGACGCGAGGGAGGCGAGATTCACCGCGTCGACGCGCGCCGCCGCGGACGACGCGCGCGCGCGCATCGCCGCGCGGGAGCTTCAGCTCGCCGCCGAACGCAACGCGGATCAGCGCGCGTACCTCCACGAGTTGCGGCTGGTGGCCGAGGAGGTGGCGGCGGCGAGGTTCGCCGACGACGTAAGCGTAAACGTAAACGACGCCGATCCGAGGGACGATCCGAGGGAGGACGCGGAGGCCAGGGTCAGGGCTCGTTTGGACGCCGTTCGCGGGCGGGAGGTGCGGGCTCTCGAGCAGAGGGTGCAATCGCTCGAGACGGAGCGCGCGAGGCTCGCCGAGGCGTTGAGGGCGGCGACGGAGGCGGCGGTCGTCGACGACGACCGGGCTTCCGGAAGTCTCTCCGGCGTATCCGATAGAGACGCTGGGCTGGACGACGTCGCGGAAAAGTCCCCGGCGGCGGCGAGCGCGATACGCGGTTTGCGAGCCAAGAACGCGGAGCTCGCGCAGAGGGTGAGGGTGCTTGAGGCGACGCTGGAAGGGGAGCGCGCGGGGCGCGAACGCGAGCGCGAGGAGTTCAAGTCGCGGGCGTCTCTCGGGACTCGCGCGCCGAATTCCTCTTTTCCGAATCTGGGGTTGGAATCGGACCGACAGCCGCCGTCTGGATCGAGCTCCAAGCCGCCGCCGTTCGCGTCGCCTCGAGCCGTGGCCGCGCCGTCCCCGACCAAGGCGCCCAAGAGGACCGGCTCGAGCCTGGACGGAGCGAATCGCTTCGAATTCTCCGACTCGGCGGCGAACGTCGAATCCGACGCGGCATCCGGGGATACGTATCGACGCATCCTCGCCGAGCAACGCGGCGAACGAAAGGTCGTCCGGCTCGAGGCTGAGCTCGCCAAGCTCCGCGCGCACAACGAGGCGCTGCGCCGGCAGATGCGCGCCGTGCAGGAGGCGTCGTTCGAGGACGTGGCGGTCATCCCCCCGAGCGACCCGGCGGAGGCTGACGCGATGCGCCGAGCCGAGGAAGAGGCGCACCGGTTGGGCGCTGACGGCGCCGCCGCCGACGCCGCCGCGTTCCTCAAGGCGATCGACGCTTTGCGAGTCGCGACATCTGCGGCATCGCGATCGAACCCGAACGACGACGGCGGCGGCGACGGCGGTACGGACATCGTCGCGGGCGCGCTCGCCGCGGCGGCCGACGCCGAAGCGGCCGCGTGGCGTCGCGCCGCCGCCGCCGCCGTGCAGCAACGGAAGATCGCGCGACTCCGAGGCGAGACGCGAGCCTGGCGTGCGGCGCTCGAAGACGAACGCGCCGCGTCCCGCGACGCCGGCCGAGCGTGGCGAAAGATCAAGTCGGACCTCGAGACGTCCAGGGACGAGGCGATCGAGTCGTACCGCCGCGAGCGCGCCACCGGCGGCGTCCGCGCATCCTTGGCCGAGGAGGCGGCGGAGCTGGCGAGGGAGGAGGCGAGGGCGGCGCGGCGGGACGCGGCGG
>Ga0181573_10001803_pt1 | contig 20517 bp, 19 predicted proteins | sample 101ome_25_FD_148643 | JGI IMG/M metagenome (GOLD analysis project Ga0181573, IMG submission 148643) | Coastal salt marsh microbial communities from the Groves Creek Marsh, Skidaway Island, Georgia - 101409BT metaG (spades assembly) | ecosystem: Environmental > Aquatic > Marine > Intertidal zone... | reverse complement strand
AAGCCCATCCCTACCTGCACACTTAGTTCGCCTTCAATTACCAGGCCAAACTCCCGACCCTTGTGCCTAACTAGATCGCTTGGCGGGTTCGAGCTTCCACCAGCGGGCTTGTAAAAGACCTCGATAAATTCGCTGCCCTGCTCGGGTCGGGTCGTGAGGCGTTCCCAAGTGGGACCCTTGGTCAGTTCTAGAACTGGTCGGTCGCCCTGACGTAGGACGATTCCGGCATCTTCGAGCGAGACCTCTCCATCTGCGGCTTGCTGTTCTAGTTCAAAGCTCTGGTTGGCCTGTGGCGACTTAGGATCCTCAAAAAGTGAGTCCATGGAAATTCCGAGTTCGCTAACCACGTTATAGAGGGCTGGAACACTAAAGGAGGCTAGACCCCTTTCGACCTGAGAAACGTGACTGGCCGAAACATTTACTCGTCTCGCTAGCTCGCGAACACTGATACCTGCAGCCTCCCTGGCAAGGCGAATATTTTCGCCACACTTCTGCCAGTGATGTGATTCGACCTGCGATTCCAATTCGACTCCCCAAATAGAAACTAAGCCCATCCTAGGGTGTTCTGTTAAAGCAAACAGGAATTAGCGGGCTGAAAAGACGTGGGAGAGTTGAGCGGAAGACAAGACCTCCCAGATCACATGCGTTAGATGTCCCTCTGGGGGTTGTCCGTGTCAATTGTTGCCGATTGCGGAGCTTCAGGGGTCTTGCGGTCTCCCCTAATAAAGAAGGTAAGCAAGGTAGCTCCAACTGCGCCCAATAGCAGGAGCGCCAGTAATACCTCTAGAAGCATGTCCTTCTCCTCTGCTTGTGTTCTTACTAGAACAGCTAGGAACAAGGAAACCTTCCTGAACCTGCCTAGCTGCGCTTATTCCTAATAAGCCTCATGAGAAGCCCAATGGCCGCCAATGCGAGTGAGCTCAGCACGAAAAACCATGACAGGGCAAGTGCCCAGAACTCCTCTACGAGCAAACCAGAACCATCAACAGTGCTGCCACCAGAGGCAACGTAATAGATTCCAAGAGAAACACCCAGAACTAGGGCGAGGGTGCCGAGAAGATTAACGGCCTTGATGATTACCTCGGCTAGATTCCTGCTTTGTCCCACCGCTCGAGCCTAATGAGTGGGTTACTTGCTAACTACAATCACGCGGCCGTTGAAGTTCTCATGTTGTGTGACCTTGGTTTGATACCAATAGCTAAGGTCAGGCCTCAGCGACTTTGCGTACTCACAAACCAGTTTTGCTCTCATCCTCACCGCAACATTCATTCGGTAGGGGTTATCGGCAACCCTTGCTCCGGTGCAGATGAACTTGGTATTGCCGTCTAGTTTCTCGAGGACCGACCTGATCTCGGCCTTCTGGGTCTCTGTGACCTCGCGAGTCCGGCCTGGGTAGTCAGTCAGAGATTTGACAATGACAGGTGCAGATACTGCAATCGTCACCTCAGGAGTCACGGTATCGCTTGAAAAGGCACTCCCAGGAACCGCAACCAGCGCTGCGACCAGGGAAATTGTTAGTGCAGTTTTCATTAGAGCCTCCGTGACTTGTAACAACAAGAAATGGCTGGATATCTTCCTGGAGCCACCTGCCAGAATCGAACTGGCGACCTGCTCTTTACGAGGGAGCTAATGATCCCTTTAGCCTCGGGGGAGGCTAATGAACAGAATATCCCAACGTCTCAGAATGTGTCTATTTGTCTCACATTTCTCGGTTTGCAGCTTAACTCTGGCTAAGTTCGGTTTGATCGGCCGAGAAGCGACTCTGTGAGTGAGAAATATTGGGTCACGGAACTTGAGAAAATCTTTGAAGCTCAGCCAACAATCAGAGAGCCTACCTTTAGAGGACTGATTTGCTGGAGCAGCTCGTCAAGGTCTGTGTTCTCAGACAGGAGTTGTGTCGAGTCCTTGCCGCAAACTGCCTGACTCAGTTGGACACCGAAGGGGTGCTGCTGCACGACTGGCGTGAAATCATAAACAACCCCTTTCAGAATGACCCAGCAGCTGTCCAGGGAGTTGTTTGCCTCAACTTCTGGAACCGAAACTGTGGTTTCTGTCGGTTGGTCCGAGTCTTTCTGCGTTAGAGCTTCCGGCTCAACAGTCAGTAAATCTTCTGATTGCGTTGGCCCGGATGCGCATCCAGCCAGAGTCACCCCGATCATCAGAACGATGATCGGGGTGACTAGTTGCCTCAACTTATTCATATCTCAGTGCAGTAATTGGGTCTTTTTTGGATGCACTACGAGCGGGAAGTATCCCGGCGAGTAGAGCGAGGCCAACTACTACAACCAATACCGAAGCAATGGCTTGAGGTTCAAAGACGAATGGATCAAAGCCCGTGAGGTCTGACAGCAAACCTTCCTGTAATACATTGGACAGGCGGCTTCCAAGAATGATCCCAAGAAGGACTCCGCTAATACTCCCGATGAGACCGATGAGCGCAGCCTCGAGGCTAAAGAGCGAAAAGATCACCCTAGGCGTTGCACCAATTGATTTCATCAGACCAATTTCGCGTGTTCGCTCCTGCACTGACATGTAAAGGGTGTTCACAATGCCGAAACCTGACGCGAATAGCACGACTAATGCAAACCCGTTGAGAATCCAAATAATCGCGTCGACAATCGCAGTAAAGTCGCCGAGTTGATCTTCAAGAGTGACGGCCGTTAGGTCAAGCTGTTCCAGTTCATCAATGACCGCGATGAAATCATCTGTGCCAACTAAGCTTTCGTCCACAAAAACCGTAACCAGTGAAAATCCCTCTTCCGCCGGAGCATCCAGTGATTGAGATTCGTATATTTCCTGGATAAGTGAGGGATTCATAACCAAATTGCCGGCGACTGGTCCACCTAGTCCTTGATCGGCAACACCGACAATTTTCGCGTCAACTTCAGCAATAAAGTCTGCGTAATCATAGAAACCGATTGTTATTGATTCATCAACGGCATCGCTAGCATCTCGAAATCCAAGAACATCAAGGTATTCATAGGGAAGAATCACTTGAAACTCAGAGTCATCACTTAGCTGAGTGCCTTCCAACAGAACTGATTCAATTTCGAGTGAGGTCTGTGCGTTGTCCGCAACATATTGAGCGCCATCCGTCATTAGGTACTCAATAGTGACGCCAAGAGATGGCTCGACCGCGTCCACGCCCTCGATTCTCTCTATTTCAGCGATAGTGTCCTGAGAAATTGCCTGGACCAACGTGGCACTCCCACCTGGGTTAGGCGGCCCTACAACCTGGGCTTCAATCTGGTCCTCTTCAAAAATTGCTGGATCCGAGTCAGAGTTATCACCCGATGCAGTTGGGTTGGTAACGAATATTACGTTTTCCGCTCCGAAGCTTGCGAGGGTGTCATCGATGTATTTATTTACACCTGCACCAAGCGCAGAGGTAAGCGTCAAAGTCAACGCTCCGACAAGGATTGCCGACGCGGTGAGTCCAGTTCGAACTGCGTTGCGTCGAAGGTTTCTCTGGCTTCTCTTAAATATTGATAAAGGTCTCATTTATTCTCTCCGTTTCTTGAAAGGGCCTCTTCGACAGCCTTTGAGACGGCATTCCGCACTGAGCGCTCAATAAGGGCAGATAAGTCCTTTTCGGGCTCGACAGCAGAATCTTGACCGACTATTCGACCATCTGAAACTTCGATGATCCTGTCGAATTTGGCTGCAAAGTCTCGATCGTGAGTGACACAAACAAGTGTGATCCCATGATTCTTGTTGAGGTCAAATAGAAGCTCCTCGACCTGCTGGCCTGTTTTTGAATCTAGGTTCCCAGTTGGCTCATCCGCGAAAATTACCTGGGGGCTGTTTATCAATGCTCTTGCTATTGCCACGCGTTGCTTCTGGCCGCCAGAGAGGTCGACTGCCTTATTTTGGACTTTGTCACCCAGCCCAAGCTCCTCTAGGAGTTCAGTTCCGAGCCTGTTTCGCTCTGATTGCGACATCCCTCCAACCTCCAATGGGAGAACGGTATTTTCCAATACCGTCTCGTTTGCATTCAGAAAGAACTGCTGAAAGACGAAACCGAATGTTTCATTTCTGACCTTGCTGAGCTTTTGCTCACTGAATGATTTGGTAGGCACACCATTGATGCTTATTTCGCCACTAGTTGGATTGTCTAGGAGCGCAAGAAGGTGCATCAGCGTGGACTTTCCTGAGCCGCTTTTTCCCGTTATCGCAACTGCTTCGCCTCTTTCAATCTCGACTGAAACATTGTCTAAAGCGAGAAACTGCTCATCCCCGGACTTATAAACTTTGGTCACTGCACTCGAACTAAGCTGTGCCATGTTCATCCTTTCTCTTTCGTTGATGAAAGGATTGCCTACCAGGCATTCATGAGTCATCTAGCGCTGGTTGTATGTCTGGATGAACTTGGTAGTAGGTGTAAATACACCCTGAGTAGTACGTAGAAAATGAAGAACTGGGGTTGACTTCAACCATGGCTCAGAAAACCGTTTTGCAAGCGCTCATTAGAGGCGGAGCCTGGCTGGCGTTGGCTTTCCCGGCTCTTCTTTATGCAAGTGCCCAGACTCAACCAAGTTTTGTGAGCTTGGTGCCAATTCTGCTGGCTCTAGCAGTGCCTCTAGTCTTCACGGCCCTGAACAAATTCATCAGACTTGGCATGGCGGCTCTTCTTACCGTATTCCTTGTTGCGGCAGGTAGTCAGCTGCCGAGTGCTGTTGTTGTTTTAGGTTTCGTTTTGGCTGAAATCGCGGCTTCTAGTAGAACCAGGGTCATCATTTGGAGCTTTTTGTTTTCGGTTGGGGTGATTATCCCGACCACAATATTGACCACTGAAATCGATACTCTCCGTCCACTTTGGTTAGTTCATACGATCTCCATAGGGCTTTTCCTTGTGGTCGGGATCGTTGTCAAAGAACGAAGAGCATTAATTGAGCAAACATCAAAGAGGTTGGAAATTGCGGACCACGCCCATCAAATTGAGCTGGAGCAAGCCGTCGCCCAGGAGAGATTGAAAATCTCTCGCGACCTTCACAACCGAATTGGTCACCAGCTGAGTGTCATCTCGCTAAGTACTGAAGCGGTAAAGCAGAACAGCAATTCGGTCGATCAGGTGCAAGCCAGTCTGGACTTAATCGGTCGGGCCGCGAGAGAAGGCTTGGAAGAGATTTCTAGTTACCTCAACACCCTAAGGGAGTCTGAGCCTGTCAAACCTGAGGAGGCTTTGAGGACCAAGTTCGAAAGGTTCGGATCTTTGGGGCTTAGCGTAAGCAGCAGCGAAACACAGTTGCCTCCAACAAAGTCAAGCGAAAAACTAAAGTTTGTGAGTGACGCACTCGAGGAACTTCTTATGAATGCCTATAAGTATGGTGACGGGGTTGTTGAGTACCAGCAATCGCTGGAATCCGGTCTCTTAACAATTTCTCTGACAAACACTTCTACCTCTAAAGAAGGCCCCTCAGGTGGCGGATATGGCCTTGCAGACATCGCTGAAAGGGCCGCAGAGATTGGTGCCTCATTTACCTACAGAAAAATATCCGATTCGAAGTTTGAAGCCTTGCTCAAAGTAAGTGACTGGAGTTAGCGAGTTGATAAAAATAGTCCTCGTTGACGATCAAGAATTGATTCTTTCTGCCCTGACTTCTGTTCTCAATGCGGATCCGGGGCTTGAGGTGGCGGGTAGCTGCAAATCTGCCGAGGAGGCGTTGGGGATGATCAAAGTTGAAAACCCAGATGTTGTGATGACAGACCTTGACATGCCGGGCATGGGAGGGCTGGAACTAATAAAGAGGATCAGCGAGGACCATGAGAACACCCGCGTCCTAGCTTTGACAACATTCGAGACCAACGAGAACATGCGGTCAGCGATGAAATATGGTGCGAGCGCTTTTCTAAGCAAGGGTTCGACCGCGCTGGACATAGTTGCCGCTGTGAAGTTAGTAGCGAGCGGCGAGGTCGTGATGTCTCCAAAAACGAGGGAGTGGCTTCAGCAAGAACTGGGGGCTCCTCATGGAAAGGAATCCATTGTTGATCTCGGACTGACACCACGAGAGGTTGAGGTATTGAAGTTGGCAAGTTTGGGGCTATCCAATGTCGACATAGCACAGGAGCTTTTCATCTCACCACTTACGGCGAAAACACATGTAGCACGGCTGTTCGACAAACTTGGAGTTGCCTCCAGAGCCGCTCTTGTGGCCAAGGCAAAAGATCTTGACCTCAGTTAGTGCTTAGACAGTGGGTAAAGAGAGCCACCTGCCAGAATCGAACTGGCGACCTGCTCGTTACGAGGGAGCTAATGATCCCTTTAGCCTCTGGGGAGGCTGATGAACAGAATATCCCAACGTCTCAGAATGTGTCTATTTGTCTCACATTTCACAGTTTGCAGCTTAAGTCTGGCTCAATCCATGTTGAGCACTTGGAGCTCTGACTGTTCCCCGCCTCTGCTAGTTTCAAGGTCTGCTGTCTAGATAGGAATATTTATGAAACGAGTGCTGGTCACTGGCGGATCTGGCAAGTTAGGCAAGTTCGTAGTTGCCCATCTATCTCAGGCAGGATGGTCAGTCACAAGCGCAGATCGAGTGCCTCATCCTGACAATAGGGTAAAAAACATCGTCGTCGATCTAATGGACAGCGGCTCAGTAATGGACCTGATGACAGGTACAGACGAGCGCCACAATGGTCTGGATGCTGTCGTGCACCTCGCAGCAATCCCTGCTCCCGGAATTCAGTCTGACAAGGCCACAATAAATAACAACTTCAACTCCACTCTGAATGTCTTTATGGCAGCTCGAAACGCGGAAGTAAAGAAGGTTGTATTCGCGTCGAGTGAAACAGTGTTAGGGCTTCCCTTTGACACTCCACCACCATATGTTCCAGTTGACGAGGAATATCCTCCGAGGCCTGAGTCTTTCTATTCTCTTTCAAAGGTGCTGGAGGAACGATTGGCTGAGGAGCTCTGCAGATGGGACGGTGAGCTTTCCATTTCTGCGTTACGTTTTTCGAATGTAATCGATCCATCCGAGTACCCAAACTTTGAAGATTTTCAAGACAGTGCTCTAAAACGAAAGTGGAATCTCTGGGGTTACATTGATGCACGTGACGGCGCGTTGGCAGTTGAAAAAGCACTCGAATACCGAAACCCCGGTTTTGAAGCTTTTATAGTTGCCAGCCCTGACTCAGTTATGCGAACGACAAATACGGAACTTCTCGCTCAGGTGTTCCCAGGTGTTGAACCTAAACGAGAGCTATCGGAACATGAAACTCTGCTTGGGATTGAAAAGGCTAAAAGGTTGCTTGGGTTCAACCCCAGACATTCCTGGCGTTCATAGTTTCAACGGCAAAAGATCTTGACCTGAGTTAGTACCTAGACAATGGGTCAAGAGAGCCACCTGCCAGAATCGAACTGGCGACCTGCTCTTTACGAGTGAGCCGTTAACCTCTGAAAACGCCGTGTTTTCGGGGAAACACTATCGACTCAAAGTGTCAGAGTAAAGCCTGAAAAGTCAGGGGTATTCAGGACGTTTTGCTTGGCTGATTGCTAGAGACGCTTAGTAATCGGTCCTCGCTTAGTCCACTTACTCCAGTCCGGCGCCGCTTCTTTTAATTGTCATACCTGTGGGATAGCCTCTTTAACAGCAGAATTGGTCGGGGGGAGAAAATTGGCTAGGAAAAAAATTTCATTGGCTATCGCAATGGCGATGGTGACAGTTTTAGGTTCATGCGCAGGCCAGTCTTCGCTTGTTGGGCAGTTGTCAACAGTTCAACAAAACGAGTTTTGGTCCTTGGAGAACAGCTCGCCTGATTCCAGGGAAATTGGAGGGGATGAAGCCGGTCCAGCTGGCCCTTCGCCTTCGCTAGATCCTGAACTCACTGCACCGGAAGACCCCCAAGATTCTGCGGGCGAAGGCTTCTCACCCCTGGGGCCAGACACGCCTGAACCGACAGAAAGTGATGGTTCACCTGAGCTGTTGCCTGCACTTCAGTCAGCACCGACTCCTGTCCCCGGCGAGTCTGAGTCGGTTTCAGAGCCTACTGAACCTGGCCCCGCGGACTCTGAGGAGAGTTCCTCATCTGAAGTTGTGCTCGACCCTGATGCCGCGGGTTCCGATGAGGTTGTCTATCCAGACCCCGAAGAAGCAGAGGAGGCTGATCCGATAAAGCTTGATGCCCCGGATGGATTGACGATTACCTACCTAGGGGAAACGCAGGTAAGCGCAAGTTTCGAACCAACTCATACCGCTGATCGATATCACGCCTACATTCGCTACGGAGATAGTTTTACCAGCAAAGGTTTGGGAGATGAAACCTCGGTAACTTTTGAGAAGCTGACACCTGACTGGAATTACACACTTTGCGTTAGCTATTTCTCCGGGGAGGTTGAGTCAAATCGTTCCTGCCTGGCCGTTCACACACTTGGAGAGAGGCCGGTCGAACCCACTCCACCTTCCGCACCTAGCAACATTCAGCTGAGCGCAACCGAAAATTCGATCAGTGTCTCTTGGGATTCAGTCGAAGGAGCGAATAGCTACAGGGTTTGCCATGTCCATGGCGACAACTCTTGGCAGTGTGGTGGGTATCGTCAAATCACTGCAACCTCTGTCATCTTCGAAGACGGTTCGATTTTTCCGGCGACCCTTTACGGGATCTCGGTTGTTGCCGTTGACGAGGATGGCAACGCGTCCCAAGCTGGAAAAGCGAGCATTACTACACCAGGTGACGCTCCAGCGGAACCAGAATTGTTGTCAGGTCCGGAGAATATTCGCATTGAGGCTATTAGCTCGACTTCCGTAAGGGTTTCGTGGGACTACTCCGCAGAGTCGGAGATTTCAGTTTGGACGCTTAAGATTCGACGTCTCACCTCTTACTCCTCAATTGGTGTCGCAGGGGTGTCAAGAAGTTTCGTCGTTGAGAACCTTTACAGCTCAACTGGGTACGAAGTAATCCTGAGCGGCCGGAACGCTTCTGGAACCTGGACTACTGAGACAAAGCAAGGCTTTTTCACTCCAGCGGATTAGTTGCTTCGCCAACCTAATCTGGTCTCATTTCCGAGATGCCTACTCCTTAGTAAGAAGTCAATTAGCTGAAACAGAATCTCCGTCACCAATTTGAGCCTGGGATGAAACAGAATCTCCGTCACCAATTTGAGCCTGGGAAAATTCGCAGGCGCTTGATTCCAAAATTGCGTGGACCTAAAAAGAGCCACCTGCCAGAATCGAACTGGCGACCTGCTCTTTACGAGGGAGCTGCTCTACCGACTGAGCTAAGGTGGCGGACCGACAAAAGTTTAGTCCAAAGCAAAATTGGTTCTGGTCTCAACCACCTTCATGCAATAAGACAGACGCGCTTCAGCCTTGCAATGGCTGCGTCCTCAATTGGTGAATCCTTGCCAATTGCTTTGCGGCCAAGAACAAGTAGAAAAGTTGTAACTGGTCTCAGTAGCCACAGCGGATAACTTCTAATCCCAATCATCACTCTGAAGTCTTTTGGAAGAGTCGCTAGTGCTGAGTGGAATAGCAGTCGATAGATGGGCTTGGCAGCCTTGGGTAATGGCGCGTTTCGTATCCACATAATGATTGAACGGGCCTTTTCGTCAACTCTCAACTGTGGACGATAATGATCGAGCACTTCAACTAGCTCTCTCTCGCTCATTGGTACCCCGTCCAGGCCCAAAGGGCCCACCGATCGTGACCACTGCGCCACATAAGCATCGGCACCGCCTGGAATTGGATTAGTTGAGTAGTTCTGGTGGGTTCTTAGAAATGAGTCCATAAAGGCAATGTGAACCCAAAGCAACAGATCTTTATCGGCAGCTTTGTAGAGAGTTTTCTCCCCGGAGTTCTTTTCATACTCTCCAGAAACCCTGTCATGCATGCGGTTGACGCGCGAGGCCTCGTCCTTGATTGCAGTCATTGATCCGAAGGTAGTTACGGTGAGCCAGCGGATGGTCCCAGAGAGCCTACCCAGAGGATCTTCTTCATATCTCGAGTGCTGCGCTACTCCCCCAAGCGCACCGGGATGGAGCGCTTGCAAGAGCAATGCTCTGACGCCACCAACCAGGGTTGCAAAATCGCGGTGAACGACCCAGGGCGCATCACCGGGAAGAAAGAACCCACCCTCGTCGCCCTCGGCAACAGCTGAGAGCCAAGGTGGCTTTCCATTTTCCGAACCAGATAGCAACTTCACGAATCTGCGCGCTAAGCGCTGTTGAAGTGCGTTGGAAGCCAATGTTGCCTAACCTAGTAATGGACCAAGAAGGAGCAACCATGACAGAGGCCGAACTAATCCGAGAGTTTCAAACTAACCGGCTACACGTCATCCTGGCTCAGCTTGCTCCGACTGGGCTCTTGGCATTTGCCGCGATTGCAACCCCCGCAATCGCCGAGAACGGCGGTTGGACAGTTCATGCCTTTGCGCTGATTCTTTTGGCCTCGGGAATCTTGGGAGCGCTGGCTGAGTATTCAGCTGCAAGCCAGGCCCAGGCGGTAATTGATAACCTCAAGGCACTGCCTGGTGAGTCGGCACTGAGAAAACGAGTGATTGGCTTCAGGCCCTGGTTTGAGGTTGTGAAGTATGTAACCCCTGCGATTTTCATCGCAATCTTTGGGGCAATTCTGGCCGCCCTATATCTCTAGGGATTTAGAAGCAGGTGAGGTTGCCCTCCCCTAGATCTTGGCCGTCGAGGTAGGCATCGACAAGTGAGTCGATGCAGGTGTTATCTCCATAGGCGGTGTGACCCTCGCCATTGAGGGTCAATAACTTGGCGCCATCCAAGAGCTTGGAAAGCGATACGGCTTGCTGATACGGAGTCGCGGGGTCTCCCGTGGTGCCGATGACGATTGGACCGTTGGCCAAAGGAATGCTGAAGTCAAGTTTTTCCATTCCGATTCCTTCTGGCCAGCCGGTGCAGGCAATGTCTGGTCCTGAGAAGTAGCGACCAAAGACAACACTTGCCTCTCGAATCTCTTTGTCTAGATTGGGGCCTGCTTCTGTAACCGCATCGTCGGCACAATTAATCGCGTAGTTCGCCTCATTGATATTCGAGATGTAGCCGCCATCTGGATCTCGGTCGTTGTAAAAGTCTGCAAGGTAGACAAAGAAAGTGCCGTCGCCATTGAAAGCCTCATCGAAAGCTTGGGAAAGGTAGATCCAAGAAGGTAGATCCAAGAGTCCTGCGAATATAGGGTCACAATCATCCCCGCTAATGCAGCAGATATGCCCAGTTCACGGTCAATGGTTGTCTCGAGAGGCCGAACCTCTCGCGCCTGCAGGAAGCCGGATATCCTCAGCATTGCGGTATCAACATCACCCTCGAATGGGCAGTAGGCAGGGGTGTCGAGGCAGGCAGTTAGGTAGGCACGAAGAGCGTTGTCAAAGCCCTTGACCTGACCTAAGAGCTTGGTGGAGGAATCCATTGTCGGATCTACAGCGCCATCAAGCACAAACTTGCCCACTCGGTCTGGAAATAGGGCTGCGTAGTTTGCTCCCAGTTCAGTTCCATAGCTAAAAGCGAGATAGTTGAGCTGCTCCATGCCCAAGACTTCACGAATGAGCTCTATGTCTCTTGCAGTTTGTTGGGTGTTGAAATAGGCAGTCGATGGACCCCTGAGTTGGCAGCTCTGGGCGAACTCGGTCATGTGGGACTCGGCAATTATGAGGTCCTGCTCGGAGCCATATTCGAACCCGCTGTCGGAGTAAAGCAGCTGGTCCTTTATGTCCTGATCAGAACAGGTGACAGGCGTTGACCGACCCACACCTCGGGGGTCAAACGCTATGACCTGAAAATTCTCTCTTAGCCAGTCAGAGCCAATGTATTCATAGCCATCTCGCATCCAGTTGATAGCCGACGAACCTGGACCACCGGGGTTTACGAGAATAGGCTCCCGGTCCTGCGTCCCTTGGTAACGCATAAGACTGATTGATACGGTCTCACCGGTGTCGCTCGTCCAATCCAGCGGAGCAGCCAAGAAGGCACACTCAAAGACCTCGTTACAGCTGTCCCAGGTGAGGACCTGCTCCTGGGGCTCTTGTCCAGGCTCGAGCACCGCAACTTGCTCGGCCGCCGTGCAGGAAGTGAGCAGTAGAAGAGGTAGTAGCAAAAGCGCTCTAAGCCGCAACCTGCCTCCTCATAATCAAAGTTGTGCAAAGAGCTTCGAGGACCAACAGGTCTCTCACGTTTGACTCGAGTCTCACCCTTGCCTGCTTAATCGCATCCAGAATCTCAACGCTCTGCTGGGCGCTGGTAAGCAAGGCTCGCTGGTTCAAAACCTCTAGTAGGTCTTGGTTTATTAGGTCAGAGTAGGTTCCGAGCTGAATACTCAGGACGTCTCTTATGAAAGACTCCGCGTCTGTGAAGACCCGGTCGATACCGTCTCTAAGGGCACGTGTGTTTCTGCGCTTTTGGTTGTCCTCAAGCTCCTTGATGTGAGTTCGAATACCAGGAGGGACCTTGTCTTCGGGGCCTAGGCCGTATGCGGCAAGCAGCTTTTCCTTTTCTTGCTTGTCGCGTTCTAGGGAAACTGCCTCAGCATCCCGCTTCGCAACACTCAAGAGGTGCTCTGCCGCCGCCATAGCGCCGCTGAGGTTGGTGATTGATGCAAGCTCTCGCATAGTCTCTTGCCTTCGTGCCCGAGCGTCTTGACTGACCGCGAGCCTTCTGGCCATGCCAACATGCTGCTGGGCTTGGCGCGCTGACTGAATTGCCAGGTCTTCAGCCACGCCGTCTCGTTGAACGAGCAGTTGGGCTACTTCTTGGTTGCTTGGAAGCCTGAGACATACATTTCTTGTCCGTGAGCGAATTGTTGGTAGCAGGTCGGCAGCAGAAGGCGCACACAGCATCCAGATGGTCTTGTCTTGGGGTTCCTCTAAGGCCTTGAGAAGAACATTTGAGGTTCTCTCGCTCATACGATCGGCATCCTCAATAACGACCACTCGGTAGTCACCAACCGAAGATGCCATTGCGGCAAATTGGACCAGCTCGCGCACCTCATCGATGGAAATGATGACCTTGTCGGTTGCCAATACTCGAACATCGGGGTGAGCTCCGGCTAGAACTAGAGAGCACTGCTGGCAGCTGCCACATCCGTTCTGCTCACACTGCAAGCTGGCGGCAAAGGCCCTTGCGATTGTCGATCTCCCGCTGCCCGCAGGTCCAGTGAAGAGCCAGCTGTGCTGAAAGCCGTCATCCTTACCCGTGACCACTCGACTCAGCTGCTCAATGGCCTCCGGTTGGCCCAGCAACTCATCCCAGACCCCAGCCATCTAGCTAAGCTTCGCTACTCGCTCCAGCACCTGAGAGTGAAGCTCCTCGGGTGAGAGGTTTGCATCTACAACCAAGAACCTGGGCTCATTTGCCATTCTCAGGTATTCGTCTCTGGCGCGCTCAAAGAACTCGACCTGCTCGCGCTCCAGCCTGTCTGGCTCAGTTCCCTTGTTGCCTCTGCGGTTGATGGCTTCTTGAGCGGGAAGATCCAGCAGTACAGTCAGGTCGGGTAGCAGGCGGTCAATGGCCCAAAGTGAGATGTCTTTGACTTCCTGCACGTCCAACTCCCTCGCTGCGCCCTGGTAGGCGACTGAGGAATCAAAGTAGCGGTCGGATAGGACAACTTTGCCGCTGGCGAGCGCCGGCTTGATCTTGGTTTCAACGTGGTGGGCACGATCTGCAGCGTATAGAAGTGCCTCTGACCTTGGAGCGACGTCACCTTTGCGATGAAGCAGCAGGTGTCTAATCTCTTGGCCCAGCTCGGTTCCACCTGGCTCTAAGGTTCTTACGACCTCTCTGCCTTGAGCAATGAGGTGCTTCTCAAGCATGTCGAGCTGAGTTGACTTGCCAACCCCGTCTATGCCCTCGAAGGTGATGAACATCTCAGCGCTTTTTCCTCTTTGTGGTCTTTGGAGCCTCTCCCGGCTCTACCCCTAGCTTCTCACGACGGATTGCCAAAAGCTCAAAGGCGCGGTCTGCTGCCAGCTCCTCTAGTGGCTCATCCTTTGGAATGGTGGCATTGACGACACCGTCGGTTACATAGTCACCAAACTGTCCTGTCTTTGCAAAAACGTTGAGCTTAGATGCCGGATCCTCGCCAAACTCCTTGAGCGGGGTAGCGGCTGTTCGGCGACCGCCATATTTTGGCTGCTTGTAGATTTCCACTGCCTCATCGAGGGTCAGCGTGAAGATTTGCTCCTCGCTTGCCAGTGACCTGGAGTCGGTTCCCTTTTTGAGATATGGGCCATACTTGCCGTTTTGTGCCGTGATGACATTGCCGCTCTCCGGGTCAACACCCACCTCTCTGGGAAGTGACAGTAGCTGGAGGGCCTCTTCATAGGTGACCTCAGCTGGGGACATTGACTTGAAAATCGAGGCTGTCTTCGGCTTGGGGTTCCCCTCGTCCACCAGGGTCACATAGGGCCCATAACGTCCGTCCTTGACAATGATGTCCAGGCCGCTTTCCGGATCCTTACCTAAAACCCTGTTTTCTACCGGCGGGGCGCTTGCCAGTTCAACTGCCTTTTCGTGGGTGAGCTGATCGGGAGTTAGCCCCTCGGGAATGTTTACTATTCGACGCTCTTCGTCCTCCATGAGCTCAAGGTATGGGCCGTACTTACCCGTCCTCAAAGTTATGCCGCCGCCGATGTCAAAGCTGTTGATTGATCTTGGGTCGCTATCGCCTAGACCCTCAACTGTTGCCTTGAGGCCATCATCACCAAAATAGAAGCTCTTGAGCCAGGTTGAGCGGTCGAGCTCACCAAGGGCAATTTTGTCTAGGTCGCCCTCCATCTTGGCCGTGAATTCGTAGTCCACCAGATGATCGAAGTTTTGCTCCAGGAACCTTGTGACTGTAAAGGCAATCCACTCCGGCACCAGGGCTGAGCCCTGCTTGATGACATAACCCTTGGAGATGATGGTTGAGATTATCGCCGCGTAGGTGGAGGGCCTTCCGATGCCCCTTTCCTCGAGAGCCTTTACCAATGACGCCTCTGTGTAGCGGGCAGGTGGCTGAGTCTGGTGAGACTTTGCGATGACTTCCTCGGCAGTTATTGCCTGACCCTCAGCGAGCGTGGGGAGCTTAGCCTGCTCTTCATCGTCGTCTTCCTTGAGGACCTCGTAGACAGCCATGAACCCCTTGTAGCTGACCACGGTTCCGCTCGCGCTGAACTCGAGAGCCTTGCCCTGGGCGCTGGCAGCAAACTTCACCGTAGTCGTAGAGAGCTTGGCATCTGCCATTTGAGAAGCCAGGGTCCTTCGCCAAATCAGGTCATAGAGAGCGAGCGCCTTAGCACCGAGTGAGCCCGCGAGTTCTTTGGGCTCCCTGAATGAGTCTCCCGATGGGCGGATTGCCTCGTGGGCCTCTTGGGCATTCTTACTCTTTGCCCCGTAGGCCCTAGGTGCATCCGGAACCATCTCCTGGCCATAGAGCTGTGCGGCCTGGGTCCGAGCGGCGTTGATGGCCTGCTGAGATAGCGAGGGAGAGTCGGTACGCATATATGTAATGTGACCCTCTTGATAAAGCTGCTGGGCAAGGTCCATCGTCTGCTTGGCACTCAGCGAGAGCTTTCTAGAAGCCTCCTGCTGCAAGGTTGAGGTGGTGAAAGGTGCGTAGGGCTTTCTTGTCGAGGGCTTAGCCTCGATGCTCGTCACCTTGAGAGTTTCACCTGTTAGATCCTCAGCGAGCTGCTCGGCAGCATCCGGGGCTAGCACCAGAACGTCGGCTGTCAGCACACCCTCTTCGCTAAAGCTCTTTGAGCCTGCGAGCCGCTTGCCATCAATGCTCAAGAGCTTTGCCTCGAAGCTGATAGAAGACTCTTCTAGGTTTGCGGTCACGGAGCTGTAGCCGGCAGAGACGAAGGCCATGCGCTCGCGCTCGCGCTCGACAATCATTCGCATTGCAGGAGACTGCACCCGGCCAGCCGAAAGCCCTCGGTTTATCTTGCGCCACAAAATTGGAGAAATCTCGTATCCCACTAGGCGGTCGACGACCCTCCTAGTCTCCTGGGCCTCAACGAGGTTGTCGTTTATCTCCCTGGTGTTTCGGCTAGCCTCTTGAATCGCGTCCTTGGTGATCTCGTTAAAGACCATCCTGCGAACCGGGACCTTGGGCTTTAGGACCTCCAAGAGGTGCCAGGCGATTGCCTCTCCCTCTCGGTCTTCATCGGTTGCGAGGTAGAGCTCATCGCAACCCTTGAGAGCGCTCTTGAGCTCGGAAACTGTTTTGGACTTTCCTGGGGAGATCGAGTAGTAGGGCTCGAAGTCGTTGCCGACATCAATCGAAAACTTCGCCAGGGATGGGTGTTCCTTTTTCTTTTCGGCCGCAATCTCTTTGGGCTCGGCTAGGTCTCGGATATGGCCGACCGAGGCCAAGACCTCGTAGTCATCGCCTAGATACTTGGAGATGGTCTTCGCCTTGGCAGGCGACTCAACTATCACCAGTTTCTTTGCCAAATCCACTCCTACATAGCACCCATTGCCACCGCTTCCGCGCTGGCGAAGACCTGAAAAAGTAGGTCTTGTTTGCCAACCCTAATGCTGACAACTTCACTGACAATACGACAAGAATCCAAACTTGCGCCATTACCGGCGGCAATTTCTCTTGCATTTTCACGACATGTGAATAAAAGCCGAGGAACAATACGACAAGAATCCAAACTTGCGCCATTACCGGCGGCAATTTCTCTTGCATTTTCACGACATGTGAATAAAAGCCGAGGAAAAGAAAGGGGCGGCAGCTTTGGGGAAAGCTGCCGCCAGTTGCCGGGAGCTATGGGGGGATGCCCCCGACAAAAACCAACCGAAGTCAGTTCAGAGAGTCTAAAAGTATTTTGCCGAAATTTGTTCCCCATTTGGGGGACTTTTCAAACGCCACATTTTTGAGTTTTAGGAGTCCAAACCCAATCTCTGGCATTATGAAGGGGCAACTCTGGAGGACAAAGATGTCAAGCGAGAATGAAATTGCGAACCTTCTGCACGAGAGCCGCAGGTTCCCCCCTAGCGCTGAATTTAGTGCGAGCGCCGTGGCTCAGCCTGAACTCTACGAAAAGGCGAAATCAGACCGCTTAGCATTCTGGGCCGCGCAGGCAAATAACCTTCATTGGCACAAGCCCTTCACAAAAACCCTCGATTGGTCCGAGGCTCCCTTTGCAAAGTGGTTTGAAGATGGCGAGCTAAACGTCAGCTACAACTGCCTGGATCGACACGTCGAGTCTGGAGCCGGCGATCGCGTAGCCCTATTTTTCGAGGGTGAGCCTGGTGACACAAAAGCTTTCACCTACAAAGAGCTGCTGCAAGAGGTGAAGAAAGCCGCGAACGTGCTTGCAAGTCTCGGAATCCAGTCTGGTGATCGAGTGGCTATCTATATGCCTCTTATCCCCGAGGCCATTATTGCCATGCATGCCGTGGTGCGGCTCGGGGCTGTGCACTCGGTGGTCTTTGGTGGCTTTTCCGCAGACTCACTAGCCGCGAGGATTCAAGACGCAGGAGCGAAGCTTGTCATAACGGCCGATGGTGGTTATAGAAAGGGCAAGGCCAGTGCTCTAAAGCCGGCAGTGGATTCGGCCCTCAGCGATGAAAAGTGCCCCAGCGTTGAACGCGTGCTGGTGGTTAAGCGTTGCGGCAATGAAATTGACTGGGACGATAACCGCGATCTCTGGTGGCACGAGCAGCTAGATTCTGCTGCTTCTGAACACCAGGCGCAGGGTTTCAATGCCGAGCATCCGCTATTTATTCTCTACACCTCAGGTACTACAGGAAAACCCAAGGGCATCCTCCACACCACTGGCGGCTACCTAACCCAAGCTGCCTATACCCACAAAAATGTCTTCGATCTCCACGAGACAAATGACGTTTACTGGTGCACCGCAGATATCGGCTGGATCACCGGGCACTCTTACGTTGCCTACGGTCCGATGGCTAATGGCGCAACCCAGGTGATCTTCGAGGGCACCCCAGACACTCCTGACTGGGGCAGATGGTGGAGCATCATCGAAAAATACAGGGTGAGCATCTTCTATACCGCTCCAACTGCGATCAGGTCTTTCATGAAGCTTGGCAGGGAGATGATTAGCAAGTATGACCTGAGTTCTCTGAGGCTCTTGGGCAGTGTTGGAGAGCCAATTAACCCGGAGGCTTGGATGTGGTACCGGGAGGTAATTGGCTCTGGCACCACCCCAATCGTCGACACCTGGTGGCAAACCGAAACGGGCGCAATCATGATCTCGCCACTGCCGGGAGTAACCGCCGCGAAGCCCGGCAGTGCGATGCTGCCCCTGCCTGGGGTCTCAATGGAGGTCGTGGATGACGAAGGTAATGCAGTTGGAAATGGCCATGGCGGCCTGCTGACTATCACCGAACCCTGGCCCTCAATGCTCAGGGGCATCTGGGGTGACCCGGAGCGTTTCAAGGAAACCTACTGGTCGCGTTTCCCAGGCCGCTACTTTGCAGGCGACGGAGCAAAGCTCGATGAAGATGGAGACCTTTGGCTCCTAGGCCGCGTCGATGACGTCATGAACGTCTCGGGTCACAGGCTCTCAACCACCGAAATTGAGTCGGCCTTGGTCTCTCACCCATATGTTGCAGAAGCAGCGGTGGTTGGCGCCAAGGACGAGACCACCGGTCAGGCCGTGGTCGCCTTCGTAATCTTGCGAGCAAGCCAGGTCTCCCAGACCGGTGATGAGGAGAAAGTTTCCAAGGAGCTGCGCGACCATGTCGCAAAAGAGATTGGACCGATCGCCAAACCAAGGACAATATTTGTGGTGGCCGAGCTACCCAAGACTCGCTCCGGCAAAATTATGCGTCGTCTGCTTAGGGACGTGGCGGAGGACAGGCCAGTGGGAGACGTCACTACCCTTGCCGACACAACCGTGATGGACACCATTTCTTCTCGCGTCGCCTCAGGAGCAAGTGACTGATGGCAAGTGTGCGCAGGGCCATAGCAAGTGACCAGGACGCAGTTCTCAGACTCATGCGCAGCTACTGCGATGAGGTCGGCACCCCGCTCAGCGATGAGCACCTACTGGAAGCACTAGGTCCGCTCATTGCAAACGAGCAGCTAGGAGATCTTCTGATTGCCGAGCAGGGCGAAGAGCTTGCCGGCTATCTGGTAATCACTTGGGGCTGGGGAATCGAGTCAGGTGGTGCAGAGGCGCTGATAGATGAGATGTTCGTCGGCAACGAATACCGGCACCAGGGGGTCGGCACTCTGCTAATGACCGAAGCCCAGTCACGAGCCAGCGCTAGGGATGTGAAGGTGATTTTCCTGGAGACCGAGCAGAACAACCCTGAATCCAGAGAGCTCTACGATCGCCTTGGGTTCGAGATCGAAAGCTCGATCTGGATGTCAAAGCGGATCTAGCTACTCAAACTCGACTATCAGCTCCACCTCAACCGGGCTATTCAGCGGCAATACCGCGACCCCTACAGCGCTTCTGGCGTGGATACCGACATCACCAAAGGCTGCCTGCAATAGCTCGCTGGCACCGTTCACAACTCCTGGTTGAGCGGTGAACTCTGGGGTCGATGCGACAAAGCCAACCACCTTGACGATTTTTTTCACTCTCTCCAGATCACCCAGGACGCTCTTGACCGCGGCAATGGCATTGAGTGCGCAGCGCTGTGCAATTTCTTTGCCCTGCTCGGCAGTAATCTCGGCACCGAGGTGTCCCTCAGCCATTAGTTTTCCGTCAACCAGTGGGATCTGACCGGCGGTGAATACTAGGTTTCCGCTAACGACCGCTGGCACATAAGCACCTGCGGGTGTTGCCACCTCGGGAAGCTCAAGGCCAAGGGCAGCAAGGTTCGTTTCAACGCTCATTCTGCAGCTCGCTTTAAGAAGGCAATGAGGCCTCCTTGAGGCCCGGTGGTCACCTGGACAAGCTCCCAGCCCTTGCTGCCCCATGTATTAAGAATTTCAGTCTCTTTGTGCAGCAAAAGGGGGGTTGTTACATACTCCCACTTGGTCATTTCACAGCTCCGTTTCAGGTATCGAGAGGTAACCTAGAGTCTATGTCGGGTAAGTCAGTTCTCTCGACGCTAGGAAACCTACTCAAGTTTGGTGTGCTTAGCGCGGTTGCGGGTCTTTTGGCTGTCGCGCTCCTAGCACCCGCTGTGGCAGTTGCTGGCGTCGCAGCCTCAACAGGCGTTGCCATGTTTGAGGGGCTACCTGTGTACGTGAGGCCGATTAACGCCTCTCAGGCATCGAACGTTTACGGCCTGAGAGATGGAAAACCCGAACTGATTGCGACGTTCTACCACGAGAACAGGGTTGAGGTTCCCTTCGAGGAAATGTCCCCCAACCTAATTGATGCGGTGGTCGCGGTAGAGGACCCAAGATTCTACGAGCACGGCGGCATGGATGTCATCTCACTTATAAGGGCAACGCTGACAAACCTTGCAACCTTTGGTGAGGGGCCGGGAGCCTCGACAATCACCATGCAGTATGTGCGACAGTCTTTAGTAGAAGCGGCAAACCTCTCCGGCGATGAGGATGCGATTCGCGATGCCACAGAGGTGACGGTCGACAGAAAGCTTCGCGAGATCAGGCTTGCAATAGCTCTTGAAAAAGAGGTCTCCAAGAA